>Ga0163148_10002145_pt1 | contig 24292 bp, 3 predicted proteins | sample OliLakLV19MP7P2_FD_148606 | JGI IMG/M metagenome (GOLD analysis project Ga0163148, IMG submission 148606) | Freshwater microbial mat bacterial communities from Lake Vanda, McMurdo Dry Valleys, Antarctica- Oligotrophic Lake LV.19.MP7.P2 | ecosystem: Environmental > Aquatic > Freshwater > Lake >... | reverse complement strand
ATCAGTCCAACCAGACCTTGTGCAACACGAGCACATTCACAATGACTCAAAGCGCTCCAAGTGTAGGTACAGGAGTATGGACTTTAGAGAATGGTATAGCGACGATCACGAATCCAAGTTCACCGACTACGACCATAACAGGCGTAGTGGCTGGAACCAATGCTACTGTCCGCTGGACGGTCACGAACGGCACATGCAGTGCCTTTGATGATGTCACGGTAACGAGTGACGAGCAGCCGATAGTTTCTGATCAGTCCAACCAGACCTTGTGCAACACGAGCACGTTCACAATGACTCAAAGCACTCCAAGTGTAGGTACTGGAGTATGGACTTTAGAGAATGGTATAGCGACGATCACGAATCCAAGCTCGCCGACTACAACCATAACAGGCGTAGTGGCTGGGACCAATGCTACTGTCCGCTGGACGGTCACGAACGGGACTTGTAGTGCCTTTGACGAAGTGGTGCTTACGAATGATATCCAGCCAGTTGTTTCAAACCAGCCAGACCAGGTGCAGTGCAACACGAGCACGTTCACGATGACGCAGAGCGTTCCATCGCCGGGCACGGGAGTTTGGACGCTGGTAAACGGTACGGCGACAATCACGGCCCCAAGCTCACCGACGACCACCGTGACGGGCGTAGTTGCTGGTACAAGCGCGACGGTCCGCTGGACGGTCACGAACGGCACTTGCAGTGCCTTTGACGAAGTAATAGTGACCAATAATCCCCTCCCAACCGTTGCCCCCATCACCGGCTCCAATTACCTGTTCATCGGCGGAACTTCCCAATTAGCCAACGTTACGCCCATGGGCGTCTGGGGAACCAGCGATGCAAACGTTGCAACCATTTCGTTAGGCGGCCTGGTCACTGGAATGGCGATGGGGACTGCCATCATCAGTTACACGGTAACAGACAATATGGGATGTTCCAACAGCGCTACCCTGACCATTACCGTAGATGAGCCAATCATTGATATTGGCCTTTATAACTTTGTCTCACCTACACCTGCTGGGTATAACAAATTGAAAGTGAAGATCAAGCCAACGATCAATGTGGTAAATTCCAACTATACCAGTGGTATTTTTACCATTCGCGTGAAGTCTTCCTTCAACGTCCTGTTTACCAATTTGGACACGATCTCTTCACCTTACGGTTATCGCATACAGACAACGCAATTAGGGGTTATGGACGCTGGTATCGCTTACGATTACTTTGCTATCTTCTTCGAAAGGGCGGAGCAGTTTGTGACATGGACTGGAGGTGTAGAGGTGCCCGTATTAACACTCCGCTACCGTTGTGGAGCAGCGGACTTCGAACTGGTTACCGACGATGTCTGGACCATTGCCAACAATGGCAACTTTTACCAGGAGCTGGCAGGCGCAAATGCAAAAAGAAATATTACACCTGCCGCTGCTTCGGCGCCGGCTACCCTGAGCCTGAGCGAAACGCATGTAAACATTTTCTGCGGAGAGGTAAACACCGGCTCGATCAATATCACCGCTGCCGGGGGAGGATTGCCCGCCTACAACTATGACTGGCAGGATATTGCAGGCACCAACAACGTCGAAGACCGGATGGGTCTCCCTGCTGGAACCTACACCGTGACGGTGTCAGATGGTAACGGATGTACCACCTCAACTTCGGTCACTGTTCAGTATCTGCCGGTACACAACATGACTCAAAATACTGACCACCCTACCATTCAGGCAGCCATTGATGCGGCCACTACGGGAAATGGGGAGACCCTTCAGGTTTGTGCAGGTACCTATGTTGAAAATATTATCGTCAACAAAGAGTTGATTATCAACGGTCCAAACGCATCGGACAACCCATGCGATGGTCTGCTAAACGCACAAGCTATCCTCATTCCGGCTATTTCCGGCCCGGAGTATAATAGCCCAACCCCCTCCGCTATTATGGACATTCAGGCGGACAATGTGACCATTGCAGGGCTTACATTCGATGGGGATAACCCCGCTTTGACCAGTGCCAAAAATGCCAATGGTGCGAACATTGACGCAGTAGTGGCCATACAGGTTTATCAAGTGGTTGACAACCTGACGGTGACCAATAACTTCATTAAAAATGTCAATGAAGGGGGTGTGGATCAATTTTACAATACTCCAACACCATCCGGTGACAACGAAATTACCTTCAACAAATTCGACAATATCCCGGGTACAGATTATGGTACCGGGGTATCCCAGTACAGTAATTTCTACGCAAAAATTGACAACAACTGCATGACGCGGGTGCGGATCGGAGTGCAAACCGGGAATACCTATCTGGCCAACCCGGGTGCGGCAGCGACGATCAATAACAACCAAATACAGTCGAGCATCCTCGGGATCTGGAACAATTTGCAATACAATTCGGCATCTCCCTGGACCATTTCCACGAACACCCTGACCACGGTTCCATTGGCGACCACCAATGAGGGTATATTCATTTCGTCCTTGAATGGCACGGTAACTACCGTCGTTAGCAACAACACCGTAACCGGAGCAAAATGGGGGGTTGAACTTTGGAACAATCAAACCAATGCTCCAGTCACCGTATCCGGTGGCACCTTGACCACTTGCGAAACAGGTGTATTTGCCAATAACTACGATGGCTATGCTTCGGATGCACTCCCCAGTGCTTACGTCCTGAATGCTGTCAACATTGTGGGCGGTACCACGGGCATTTATGTGAAAGACAACAGCACCAATGGTAACAACGCCACAGTGAGCCTTCAAATTCAAGGAAATACCATCATCAATGGTGCAACTACGGGTTTGAAAATTGAAGGAAAAGATGCCTCGGCATCGTTTAGCGGCGTCATCCCTGCATCCTTTATTGGACAGGCCGTTTACATTGATCAAGTGAGCAATAGCGTGGATGTGCCGAACACCAACATAGATGCTACGGAGGTTCTATTCGATACAGAAACCGGTGCCACCGCGACCCTCGCCGAGAACTTCGTCATCGAAGACAAGATCGTCCACAAGATTGACAACGGCGCATTAGGGTTTGTGCTGGTAAAAGCAGGGCAAGACTTCGTAACACCTTTGAGCGGCTCTATCCAGCGCGGGGTAAATGCGGCCACCAGTGGTTTTATCGAAAATGTAAAAGCCGGCACCTATATTGAAAATGTAATTGTAGACAAATCGCTCACGATTCTTGGCCCGAATGCAGCGAATGCCGGATGTGGATCACGTTCAGCAGAAGCCATTGTTAAACCGGCTGCGATTGCACTTGAATCAACACCCTCCACATCAGGCACCATTTTCCGCCTTGGTACCTTATCTGGCCATATTGACGTGACTATCAAAGGTTTGACCATAGACGGCAGCAACTTGGGCCTTGGGTCTGGCAGGTTGCTGAATGGCATTGATGTGCATACAGGAGCAGGCATCATCAACAGTATTGGCTCTTTTGATACGAACCCAGGGGCTTATGACGTCACGATGATTGTCCAGAACAATATTATCAAGAACCTGGAACGGTATGGTGTTCTTGTGGATAACACGGCTGCTCGCCCGGCAGTAACGGGCAATGACGTGAGTTACAACAAGATAGACAACCTCCCTTCTGGCAATCTTTATGCCGGTGGGCGCGGTCGTGCCATTGCTTTTGAAGAAAACCAGTATGGCAGTGCTACCTACAACTGTATAAGCCGGGTAAACGTAGGCTGGCAGGATGATAATTACAATTTGCCCTCGCCGGGCGCTGCCACGGTGGTGTCCAATAACACGATCAGCAGTTACCATCGGGGCATTTTCCACAACCTCAATTACCAGAACGCCAGCAACGCAACGATCAGTAACAACACCATTTCTGCTGAACCGATCAATAACTCGGGTACTGATTTCGGTATCGAGTTGGCTTCGATTCAAACGGCGGTAGGGGCCACCGTCACCAACAACAATGTAACTGGAAAAACGTATGGCATTCTCTTGTGGAACTGCCCAACCACGTCTACCATCACGGTATCCGGGGGCACATTAACCGACAACGTGCACGGTATTTATGCTACCAACAACGATCCGCAATTCGGCGCGGGCGCGAACAGCAGTTATGTGGTAGATGGAGTAAGCATCCAGAACAGCACCCAAAATGGCGTATGGGTAGAGGACAATGAAACGGCAACCGTTGCAGTAGAAATTAAAAACACGACCATCAACGGCGGCGCATCGGCCACCGGGATCAAGGTAAGCGGCACAGATGCCAGTGCCAATATCCACAACAACACGACCGGCATCGCAGACGCCTTGATTGGCGTGGACGTGGATGGCGGTACAGCCACGGTTTTCCGCAATAAAATCAACGCAAATGGAACAGGCATACGCACCAAAAACAGCGGTAACCTTTCTTCCGTAACGGAGAATTATATCACCAATAACACGTCTGAAGGCATTCGTATAGAGGCCAACACTGGCACGGTCGGTTTGATTAACTACAACGACTTGTCTGGCAACACGGGCTTTGCGATCAACGACCTGTTGGCCGCCCCGCAGGTGGATGCTACCTGCAACTGGTACGGCTCGGCGGCTTCCGGTATTGTTGCCGGGGAAGTGAACGGCAACGTGGACTACGACCCCTGGCTGAGCAGCGGAACGGACAGCGATGTTCCGACGGACGGCTTCCAATCCGTCTCTTGCAACGGCACGCCGGTGGTAGTGGTTTCGGCAGTGCCAGAGCACATCATTTGTGGTGAAGCCGCCAATTCTGGCTCAATCGCGGTGACCTTTAACGGCGGCACGGCCCCCTACAACATTGCGTGGACGGGCGGCTCTGCCACCAACGTAACGAGCGTTTACACGATCATGGGCCTGACAGCGGGAACTTATGGGATCACCGTCACAGATGTGAACGGTTCTACGACCACGGCTTCGGCGGTGGTGAAATACCTGCCAGTCACGAACACTTCCGATGCTCCCGACACGTATTATCCCACCATTCAGGCGGCGATTGATGCGGCCACTACGGTTAATGGAGAAACCCTTGAGGTTTGTGCCGGAATTTACACGGAAAACATTGTGGTGAATAAATCACTCACAATACGTGGTCCGCAGGCCAGCATGGATGCAGACGCGCGTTTTGCCGCCTTTACAGGTGGGCCGGCCAACCCCAAAGCAGATCCTTTGGTGGAAGCAATCCTCACTCCTGCAACCAACAATCCTACGGGTGGAAACCCAGGCGCGAACGACCAAATCAGGGTCTTGGCCTCCGGAGTTACCATCAACGGTTTCGTAATTGACGGAAACAACCCAGGCATCGCCGGGGTTAGTGGGACCCTAATCAATGGTGTGGAAGTGGACGGTCGCCGTGCATTGACAAATGTTAGCGATGGCAATGTTGTCTTTTCAATCAACAACCTCAACGTTCAACACAACATTCTCCAAAACTTTGGCCAACGGGCGATATCACTCTCTGGCGTGGGTACATTGATCGGGAACACCATCACCGAAAACGTGATTCGTAGTTTCAAAGAGCAAGGTGTACTCCTGCTGACCAATGCGTACGTGGACGTTACGAACAACACCTTTGAAGTCCCCGGCAGTGCCATCGGCTTGCACCTGCAAAATTTCGATTTAAACGGGTCCATGGACTGGTCAAACAATCAAGTTACGGTAGGTCAGGATGCCTTTGGTATCCACGCCAATCTTTTCTACGCGCCAGCGGGTACACTGACGATCAACAACAATACCGTGAACGCCCGAACGGGCGTAACCGGCACCTCTGATTTCACCTGGGGCATCAACGTCTGGTCGGTGGATGTAGGTTCTACCGTGGCTGTTTCCAATAACACCGTTGGTAGCACTGGAGGCCAATTTGGCCGCGGCATAAACCTTTGGAATTTGCCAACGACCAATACCGTGGCAGTAACGGGTGGAACCGTGGCCAACTCCGTAATTGGTATCAACCTCGATAACCTTGATCCATTCTACGGCGCGGGCAACAATACCACGGTCAATGTAACAGGGACCAGCGTAACAGGTGGTACCATCGGTATCCGGGCGCGTACAGAAGTGCTGGCAGTTGCTCCCTTCTTTGAACCCAACATCGTAAATGGAAATACCACACTCAACATCAGCGATGTGGTGGTGGATGGCGCAGCTACGGGCGTTCAGATCAAAGCGCCAGCCGCTTCTTCACCATTCACGGCTACGGGTGTGGTTGACCTGGACAGCGAAGTGAAAAACGGTGCCACAGCAGGCATTGCTGTGGTGGGTGAACAAGCCTTTGGTACCATACAAAACAACGACGCGGCCAATTCCATCACTGGAAACCTCATTGGCGTGGAGGTGGATGGTGGCACGGCCACGGTTTACCGCAACCGTATCACTGCAAATGGAACGGGCCTGCGGGCCATCAATGGTGGCAACCTGAGTTCAGTCACAGAGAACTTCATCACCAACAATACCGCTGAAGGCATCCGTATCGCAGCCAATGCGGGCACCATCGGTGGAATAAACAACAATGATATATCGGGGAACACGACTTATTCCATCCATGATCTGTTGGCAACACCTGCGGTGAATGCCACTTGTAACTGGTATGGAACAGCCAATCCAAATGTATTTGATGCCTTTATTATAGGCGGCGTGATTTACGCCCCATACCTGAACGCAGGGATGGACAACAGTGTCCCAACCCCTGGCTTCCAACCAGCACCCCTTACCTGCGTGGACCTGACCGACTTCTATGTAAACGACGGTTTCACCGCCGGCGACCTCATTACCACCGCAGTTGGCCTCGATGGCCCCGGCACCCGTGGTACCGTGAATCGTCCATACCGGCACATCAACACCGCCATCAATGCAGCAGCCAACGGCAATACCATCCGGGTGGATGTGGGCACCTACAGTGATGAACAGGTTTTGGTAGACAAGGACCTGACCATTTTGGGAACGACGGGTTCGCCGGCCACCAAACCAATCATCAATTTCACGGGCATACCGGATCCGATGGCACCATTGGCCTTGTTCAATGTCACCTACCCAGGGGTCACGATCGAGAACTTTGAGTTCAAACCGGACCTCTCCAATCTGGGCAGTGCCATTGTGGCCAGTGATGCAACCGATGGAGTGAGCAATCTGACGATCCTGAACAACACCATCAATCCATACCGAAGTACAGTAGCCTATGTTGCTTTTGGCCTGCGCAATGCCATCAACATCAATTATGGCGATCCAATGGCTGGCGGCCACCGTGTCAACAGTTCCAATCCGGTGAATTTATTGGTTCAGGGCAACACAATTGCTTACAATGTTGGCGCAGACCTGTTGCCGGGGACCTCAGATGATGCCGGGTTCCGTTCAGGGGTAGCCGTAGATGAAGGTACGGGTACCTTTACTGCCAATACCCTGCAGACCATCAGCCAGGATATTGAGGTGCGATTTACCAATACCGCCAACAATGTCAACATCACCAACAACTTCATCAATGGTGGTGGGGTCAATTTTGCCGCACCCAATAATGGAGGAGGTGCCCTGAATATTACCTGGAATACTTTTGATGGAGCGGCAGGCAACACCTACACTTCCAGCTTGCGGGTAAAAGACAATATTGATGCCGCCGCCATGTCTACCCTGATTGAGAACAACACGTTCATCAACCACAACTGGGGCATCAGTCTGGAAAACTACAAATCGGTAACGGTGAACAATAACACCTTTACACCCGCTTCGATGTCCACCACTTTCCGCCATATTACGGTCAATACCAAGGAGTTGAATACTTCCAGTGCGACCGTAATGCAAACGGATATAGACGGAATCTTTACCAAGAACAAGTTCTACGGTTCGGGTATAGCCGGGGGCAAAGGCATGGTCTTCCTGAACCATGATTCGGACGACGATGGCTATGGCGTCTTTACGGTGGGCGGAGCAGGTGTTTTAGCCAACGAGTTCTCCAGTCAGATCAAAATATTCATGGAGATGGACAGCAGTATGGGCGCCAGCTGGCCTTCCATTTTTCCGGAAAACAACCTGGGGGCAGCTGCGATTACCACCATGGCTTGCTGGACGGAAGACATCAACATCGAAGGCAACAAATTCGATGTGAGTGGTACGTTGAAATTGCCCATCAACATGAGCAATGCAGAACGGGCTACCCTGGAGTCAAAATTGACCCACGAGCCAGACAATGTCTGCCTGGGGCTGTTCATCTTCTTCAAGCCGATCGAAGTGACCGCGAGGGTGTACCTCCAGGGGCCTTATGATACGGGTACCAATAAGATGTCCGATGCCTTGCGGCAAATTACCATTGGGCCTTTGTTCCCACTCAGCACCCCTTATGACACCATGCCCGATTTTGTAAAAGTGAACGATTTCGTGGTGGAAACTACGACCGCCGCAGTAAGAGATGCAACCGGAAATGATCCGGCGAACAACGCAATTGTAGACTGGGTTTGGGTGGAACTGCGGGCGGCTGATACCGTTACCGTGGTGGCAACACGCTCAGCATTGCTTCAACGGGATGGCGATATCGTGGATATGAATGGAACTTCCGATGTCCAGTTCCCGGATACCTATGAAGGAGAATACTTCCTAATGGTACGCCACCGAAACCACTTGGGAACCTTGACCAAGGCCAAGGTGAATTATGTGGGCGGGTCTCCATTCATTGACTTCTCGGATCCGGCATTGATCACCTATGGCACGACGTCCACCAGTGCGCGTAAACTGCTCGAAGCGGGTGTATATGGACTCTGGGCCGGGAATGTCAACCAGAAAGACCCGAACAACAACTGGAATATTTTGTACAATGGGTCCAGGAATGACCGGAACGAGATACTCAAAAGAGTAGGCACCGGAACGCCATTGAACATCGTATCGGGCTACTATCATGAGGATGTAAACATGAATGGTGAAACCAAGTACAGTGGCTCTGGAAACGACCGGGTAATTATCCTGAACAATTTGGGGGCCAGCAACCCATTGGGCAATATTTTGCAGCAACCCAATAACTAGTTAAATTTGCCGCTATGGGGAAGAGACCTCATTTGCTGGCAGTATAAAAATTTGTTTGATAAAGGAAGTGATTAATGTAGACTGGAGAAAAGGCTGTATTGCAAGTAAAATTGCGATACGGCCATCTCTTTTGGGATTATTCAGAAATCTGTGTAACCAGCAGTTGACACAGATTTCTGAACACGCTCTCTCTTTTTAATCCAAAGGCACCAAATTGTCTAAAAAACCTTCCATCAACCTACTTTTTAGGAAGCAGATGTAAGTAACAAGTTATTATTCCCCCGTTCCTTAACCGATTTACAATTCTTTAAATTTCCAACAATGAACAAAATTCTACTATGGATACTCCTTTTGTGCTCTCAGGTATTATCGGCACAGCAGATACTCGACCTCGGAATTTTTAATAATCCATTGAATAGTGACAAGTTGGAGGTACGGATAAAACCCACGGAAACTGTGACCGGGGGCGCCTATACCGCAGGGGTTTTTACGGTTCGTTTTTTGTCCAGCTATGGCGTCACCCTGACCGCGCCCTCCGCTTTGAACAATCCTTTGTATCGGTATGTCATTGCCAATCAGGGTACTGATGGCTCCTATAGCTATTACAGCCTCTCCTTTGTCTCTCCGTTTACCGTCAACTGGAACAGCGGAACCGAATACCCGATTGCCATCCTTCAGATCAATGCGGGTTGTGGCAGTGGAAACGGCGTCTTTGAGATCATCAACAACGCCTGGACGGTGGCCAACAACGGAAATGTGTACCAGGAACTGAATGGCACGGAAGCGCAAAACATTATCTATCAGCCTACTGTCACCGCGCCATTGGGCTTAGGCATGCTGGATATCATACCGCCTACCATCAGCTGCAGCTCGAACAAAACAGCTGCAACCGACTTCAACCGTTGCTACCATACCCAAATAGATACCAGCTGGGATGCTATTGGCAGTGACAACTGCCCCGGATTCATCATACAATACCTGCTTTCTGGTGCTACCGTTGACACCCTTTTTACCCTGGATGATGCCGTTTTTAACAAAGGGATTACCAACTTGAACGTCACCGTCACCGATGGTGCGGGCCTCGCCGACACCTGTTTTTTTACCGTGACCGTCAACGATTCACTGCCACCGGCAATCACAGCGCCCCCAACCGTCATGGTGCCCGCCAATGCTGTGCCTTGTACGGCCGCGGGGGTGGCTTTGGGCACTCCGGTTTTTTCAGACAATTGTCCCGGCGTTCAGGTGGCTAACAACGCACCTGGCACATTCCCCTTGGGCAATACCGTCGTCGTCTGGACGGCAACAGATGCCGCGGGCTTAACAGCCACCGCTACACAAACGGTAACGGTTCAATCCAACTTGGCCGCTACTGCGCTGAATCTTTCCAGCCACCTCATCTGCAACGCCGAAACTGCGAATTTATCCTTTACCATCTCAGGTGGGGTTGGCGCCTACACAGTAGTGTTTAGTGCAAATGGCACGCAAAGCACCGCCACTGGTTATGTGAGTAACAAACTCATTCCTGTGACACCCCCTTTGACCACGGGATACAAATTGGTGAGCGTCATGGACTCCATTGGTTGTGTGATTTTGCCTGCCGGGTTAGTAGATACGCTGACGGTATTACCAAAGCCCAGCTTAAGCAGCCTCTTACCTTCCTCGGCGGCGGTTTGCATGGGTGAATCGGTCACTTTTACCGCCAACGGCTTACTTCCCAATGTGAGCACCACCTTCAATTATACCCTGACTCCGGGTGGCCCGGCCACGCAAACCGGGCTATCCACTGCAGCAGGCACCTTTGCCTTTGACCCGGCCAGCAACCCAGCGGGGGTATATACCATGAGCATTCAATCCATTACGGTAAATGGCTGCACGACCAATTTTAGCAGTGGCAATTCAGGAAGCTATACCGTAATCGCTTTTCCTACCATCAGCAGTGTATCAGCCTCTGCAGACGCTGTTTGTCTTGGGACTTTGGTGCACATCACGGCCAATGGCTTGATTCCGAATGTCAGCACAACCTTATATTATACCCTCAATGGAGTGCCGGGTAGTGAAACCGTGCTCGTCGCCAGCACTGGGACAGCCGTATTGCTTTCCGGGGTTTATCCCGAGGGGAATTACACGGTGGTAATTACCTCGGTGGAAGTGGCAGGCTGTTCCATTGTCACCAATTTGAGCACCATGTTTATAGTAGATCCCTTTCAGGCAGCCTGCGGATTTACCGTTGCCGGAAAACTGGCGACAGAAACAGGAAAAGGCGTGGAAGAGAGTTTGGTAACCATCGCGGGGATGAGCAATGCGATTCCGTTTTCCTTTACTGATTTTACCGATACCACAGGCATCTTCAGTTTTGTCAATACGATACCCCTTGCTTCAAACTACACCCTGAGTCCCGCAAAAAACGACAACCCCTTAAATGGTGTCACCACCTATGATTTAGTGCTGATTTCCAAACACATACTATATACAGAACCCCTCAACAGCCCTTACAAAATGATTGCTGCAGATGCCAATAAATCGAACTCTATCTCATCGTTCGACATTGTGGAATTGAGGAAGTTGATTTTGGGTATTTACAACGAATTGCCCAACAATACTTCCTGGCGATTTATAGACAAATACTATGCGTTCCCGGATACTAACAACCCCTTTGTGCCACTGTTCCCGGTAACCATCACTAGGAACAACCTGCAGATGAATGCCCTGAATGAAGACTTTGTTGCTGTAAAAATCGGAGATGTAAACGGCACTGTGTCACTGGGGCTTGGCATGAATGTGGAAAATCGCACCCCACCCGAAACATTGTGGTTCGATATTACTCCGTCCGGCCAACAACACATCCGTACTGTAAAAGCTGGGGAATCCTTCAGTCTCACGTTCTTACCCGCAGGGCCGATTACCGGATACCAGTTCACCCTGAACCTTGTCAACCTGGAAGTACTCGATATAGTCCCCAGCGAAGGCATGGGCGTCGAAAATTTTGGCGTTTTTCAGGATGCCATAACATGCTCCTATGTGTTCGGCAGCCCTCTAGAAAAGGGTGCGTTCAGCATCACTTTCCGTGCAAGGGCAAGCGGGACATTGAGTCAAATGCTGGCCATATCCAGTCGGATTACGCCTGCCGAGGCCTATAGCGCCGACAAAGAGATGGCTCGGATGGATGTAAAAGGGCGATTTATTGGGATAGCTGCCGAACAAAAAGGCTTCGAACTGTACCAGAACCACCCCAATCCGTTTTCCAGAACCACCTTTATTCCCTTTTATCTGCCAGCGACAGACGAAGTCAGGATTACTATATTTGATGCGTTTGGCTCGCTGCTCTATTCCGTTGAAAACAGATTCGAATCGGGTCAAAACACCTTTGAACTGGACGGGAATTTGCTTTCAGGCACCGGGATGTTCTATTACAAGGTCGAAAGTTCTACGGCGGCGGCGGCCAAAAAGCTGATGAGAAATTGAGGTCACACCTCCTCGTGCCTCAAAAGCGCAGCTCAAGTTCTCTTCAGCTTACCAAGTATGCCAGATAAATACCAAATCTACATTCAAAAGCTCCAAATTTACAATCAGCTTGCCGGGTCGGAATGATTGGATGTATCTTTCGCAGAGTTTTTTCCATTTAATCCATAATCGTTCAAGTGAAAAGTGAATTACTGCTCCTACTTGAGGCTTTTTGAGTCTTTGTTTTCCGTATATCCAGCCGCCCCGGGTAAGCCCCAGTACATTTTCCACAGCCGTTTCTGCATCCCTTAGACCGTTCTCATCGCTTTAACCTGCGATGGGCGGCGTCTGTTTTGCCATATCCAATTGCTTTGAGCAGGATGGTAAAACAAGTGCTTTGTCTGTGCATACTGCGCCTGGACGGGAATGGAATGATTGGAAGAAACTGAATATGCCACACCTTATACTTTGATAAGCCTCGCTTCTCAAACATATTTTTCTAATCCCGACATCCTCTTTTTTTTTGAATTAAACTTTTTTAAACTCTCACCTATGCCAACTTTTACAATCCTTCCTCATGCTTGGGTTAAGGAAAACTACCGGCTCAAACCAGCGCTGAGATCCATTTTTATGGGATTGGCCCTGCTTTTTGGCCTTGCTTCGCAGGCGCTTGCGGCAATCATTAATGTGCCTGCAGACCAACCAACTATCGCTGCTGCCATCGCAGTAGCAGTTGATGGGGACGATATAGTGGTAGCAGCTGGAACTTATGTTCTATCAGCACAGATTAACCTGAACAAGGATGTTACCATTGATGGTGGAAATAAAGCCACCACAAAGATTCAAGGTGATATTAGCTTGGGACAATCGTGGATATTGATTTCAGGCGCGGGTGTAAACTCAACCATTAAAAATATCACCTTTGAAAAAACGGATAAGAATGGTGTTCAGGAAATCATCGCCTTACAAGCGAATGGAGTAACTGTTGAGAACTGCGATTTTAAAGGGCAGTATGTACTTGGTGATGGAGACGTGAGCCGTGGATTTGTAGTTTCAGTTGGCACAACAGGATTTATTATACAAAACTGTAACTTCACAAACCTGAGACAGCCTGCATACTTCAATCCAGGAACTGTGGGTCAGGTTTTGAATTGCTATGTGGATCAAACTAGAGGTTGGGTCGTAGATGGAGGAAGTATTACCTTCACAGGAAACACCTTTGGAACAAATGCAGCTGATATTGCTATTTTGGTCGTTACTGCATTTGGGCCACTTTATGATCCTATTGCAACATTATCTTCAAATAACGATGGGGCTATTATTGAAGACCAAAGGGCTTATGTTGCTTATAATATAACTCTAGATATTGCCTATAATACGACTATTCAGGCTGCCATCGATGCTGCTGTAGCCGGAAATGTTATTCAGGTTAGGTGCGGTTCACGCGATGAAGCCGTTACTGTTTCAAGATCAATCACTCTTCAAGGCGCTGGAAATGGTAGCAGCGCAGCCTCCAATACAATACTAAAGGCTACGGTGGCTTGCACAGGTACTGCATTTACGATTACTGCAAACGATGTTACCATTAAAAACATCCGTATCAAGGATTATGCTACTGGGGTGCAGATTAATGCGGTTAATAACCCTGCCGTGGAAAATTTGGTTATTGAAGATCATTGCACTTACGGCATCAACTTGGCTGGGAGTATGGCCAATGATATTACTATAATTGGGACGACCATCAACCGCACGGGCGTTCCTGCGACTACGGTTGGGATAAGGGCTGGTACTGCTTCGGGTGTAGACGGACTGTTGGTAGATGGATGCACCATTACAAACAACAATCAGGGGGTGGCAATTTTCCAAAGTCCTTCGCCTGTACTTTTTGATAATATCACCATCCAGCACAGCACGATCAGCAACAATGCTATTAAAGGCATGTATTTTGAAAAACTGAGAAATGCCTTGCTGTCGGGGCTTACCATGGCCAACAATGGGACGGATGTGTTGTATAACAACAATGCAGGTATTGATATCAACTTGAAATTCGACGATTATTCGGATATCACGATACAAAATTGCGATATCACGAATTCTGGTGCAACGGGAACAGCCGTTAACCCAGAAACACCAGTTGCACTTGCCATTAAGGCGCGGGATGATGGTGGTGTATATGGCCCTAATCCGGCTACTTTGGATATTGTTTTATTGAAAAATAACCTTATCACTGGGCCCCAAAATGGAATTCGTTTTGGTGAATATGGCACTACGAATTCAACCCCAACGAATATCACTCTGGAGAAGAATGATCTGAGCTGGGCTTATGGAAACAAAGCGATTATTAGCCGGATCGGTGGAAATGTCGCGCTAAATTGTAACTGGCATGGCTCCACGGATATTCCGACCATTAATAGCAGGTTTGTAACCGCTGGTACTGGCGTCATCAACCTCAATCAGTTCTTGAGCAACGGAGCAGACGGTAACGTTGCTGTTGGCTTCCAACCATCCGGCACTTGCCTTTGCCCATCAGGTTTGTTGGCGACGAACACCACCACCAATATTACTTACTGTTCCATTCAGGCAGCAATTGCTGATCCTTTAACTCTGGCCGGCCATACGATTTCGGTGGGCGCTGGGACCTACAATGAAGATGTAAACATCAACAAAGACCTCACCATTCAAGGTGCGGGCATGAATGTTTGCACTGTTAGCGGTCCCAAGAATGGTGCAGGATCAACATTTCAGGTAGCATCGCCGGGTGTAATCATAGATGGGTTCACCATCACCCGAGACGGCAACAATGTTGCTGATTGGAACAATGCGAATGGCACCCTGAATTCTATTGGGGTAGCGATTCAAGGACAAGCCAATGACGCAGAGATCAGAAATTGCAAAATTACTGGTAATCGCAACGGTATTGATGTGGATGATAGCGATGGGAATAACATCCACAACAATATTATCACGTTCAACCGTACTGGTTTGATTTTCCGAAACACGACAGATAATACCCTGTTGAATGAAAATGAGATTACGGATAACTGGACTTTAGGGGTTCTGTTTATGGATGCCAGTAGCGGTTCAAACTTTCCAGAGCAATCCGCACACAACAGTTCCTTGAATGATAATAACATCAGTGGAAACTGGTACGGTCAGATTGTAGACCGTCAAACAGGCGGCTCGTTGCCAGCGCCTGGAACAACAAATACAAAAGATTTCGAGTGCAATTGGTTGGGCACAACCACGCCCGTCGTATCTACAAACAATTCAATTGAGCCAGGTTATGCTGCTCAAATCCCGGTTGCCTATGGAGGTGCCGCAGTACCCCCAGCAGTGCCTGAGCCTGATATTCTTGGGGCTGCATCTGCAAACATCGAATATTTACTTTTCCTGGTTAGTGGCACTGACGACGAGCCCCTTACCAACGGCTTCCAACCAACTCCCCTTTCCTGCACGGGTGGCTGCCCAGGGGGTGGTGTTGTAATCAATGAAAACAGCAATGGAATCTTTTGCTCCATTCAGGCTGCCATCAATGCTGCGATGAGCAACGACCGCCTAAAAGTAAAAACAGGCACCTACACCGAAAACGTAAATGCCGTAACAGGTGGTAAAAACATCAAATTCGTCCCCGGCAACAGCCCTGGCTGCGTGACCATAAACGGTAACTACACGCTCAACGCGGGAGATATATTGGAGATGGAAATTGAAGGCACAACCGCTTGCACCCAGTACGACCAGTTTATAGTGAACGGTGTCGTTACTTTGAACGGTGCTACACTGACCTTGCCAATGGGTATGTACTTCGCTCAAGATGGTGACCAGATTGTTTTAATTGACAATGATCTTACAGACGCAGTAATAGGTAGATTCGCCCAAGGCAACTTCGCTACCGACGGTACCAACCAATATTATATCAACTACGCTGGAGGTACCAACAACAATGATGTTGTCCTTACAAAATGCTGCGGTTCGTTGCTTGATGTTGGTATTTTCAACCACGTCGCGGGTGCTCCGCCTGCTGGTCATAAACTGAAATTAAAAGTAAAACCGAATATTGATGCCATAAATGCGGCTTACACTGAAGGTGTCATTACCATGCGTACACTTTCAGTTAATGGAGTAGTGGATTTCACCCTAGCCAATACGAATAGTCCTAAATTTGGTTACAGTCAAATTGGTCCAAAGCAGAGCAATGCTGGTTACGATTACTTTATTTTCCATTTTAATCAAGTGTATATTGGTATTCCCCCTGATCTGGAGCAGTGGACAGGCGGCGTAGAATACGACTTGGTTACCTTGACCTACAGTTGTTCTGTTGGATCTGCGATATTTGAGCTGACCGATGATGCCTTTGCTCAGTCTATTGGTGGAAAATTCTACCAGGAGCTCAATGGCGAGACGGATCCAGGCGCCCAGGGGATATTTTATACACCAAGTGCTACGGGGCCTGGCGTACTCAGTATCCTTGCTTCAAGCAACAGCCCCGTCTGCGAAACCATGCAGATTGATTTGAACTCGACAACTACCGGTGGTTCTCCCACTTATGCACCATATGCATGGAGCGGCCCGAATACGTACGTGTCCGCTTTGGCTGACCCGATTCCTTTCACTGCGACACTGGCGCCTCCAACCGCAGGCATTTATCAGGTTTCCGTGACCGATGGCAATGGATGCATAGCAACGGCAACGACTACAGTGGTAGTTCCAGCTACCGGTGCTTGTGTACAGAATGAGACCAATATGCCAAATAACTACTATCCAACCATCAAACAGGCCATTGATGCCGTTGCCACCATTACTGGCGATGTCTTGAATGTTCCAGCCGGAACTTGGCCGGAGAATGTTTATGTGAATAAAGCATTGACGCTCAACGGTGTATATAAAGACATTTCATGTGACGATGTGACCCGTACGGGCGCTGAATCAATCATCACAGGAGGTGCTGGTATCGCTGTGGCCATTCAGTCCAATAATGTAACCATCAACGGCTTCCAGCTTGAAGGCAGCACGGGTGTTTCATCTACCGGCTTCAACGAGGTTACCATTAAAAATAACAAAGTGAATGTCCGGGAAATTGGGATCGCATCTACCCTATTGGTCGCCTCCGCCCTGGATCCTTACTCCATAAACGACAACTGTGTTGACTTCCCGGTACAGGCATTTGACCAACAGGCTTTTAATGTCAATCCTACCTTGTCAGCCACACAGGCACCGGGCGTATGGTACACAGACCGGTATGCTCCTGCAGGTTTTGTATCTACCGGAGTGCCAACTTTCCGCTTGAAGCACTCCATCAATGCATCGGATTGCGAAACTTGTCGTCCAATTGCATTCCAGACTGCATTCTACAACACTCAAGGTCGTAAGTATGATGTCGGGGGAACTACCGCGATGTCGATTCAACTCTATGTTGCTACCGGATGGGATGTCACAAACAAGCGTATGGCTGGTTTCTGGGGCACGGCACTGAATGCTGGCAATGCTATTTCGTTCTACCCGATCATAGAATTTACTAGTGATGGATCTAATCCACGTTTTCGTGGTTGGAATGGTGTTGCTTTCGTAGACATGGGCTTGCCAGCAGGCTTTGCCTATGATAAATGGTACACTTTGAACATTGCGATTGACGGAACAACAATTCGATACAATGTCGGTGATTTAAGCCTGATTCTGCCGGGTAATGGTAGTGTTTCAATTGCCAATGTGATCCTTCAAGGCCACAATACCCTGGCAGGTGTCACCTATGACATCAACTGGGATAACCTGAACACCCACGGTAGTGATGACACACAGACAGCCCCCACGGTCGGAATATTATTGGCTGCAGCAAGCGGTACCGATGACGTAACGGTTCAGGACAACAATGTAACGGATGGTTTTTATGGCTATGTACTTTCTGGAGTTACAGCGGCCAGTGCTGATCGAACTACCGTAAAAGGCGGTACCTACACCAATTTGTTGCAAGGGGTAGCGGTTTTGAACACCCTGGATGGTGTGAATTTCGCCCCTAGCTCTGTTGGAGTAGAAAACGTTGCATTTGAAAGTTTCGGGGGCAACTACCCAAATATTCCTGCCGCTAATTTCCATGCAGGCATTTACGGTTTTACCGGAGGCTCAAACCCAGCCCACACTGTGGACATCCTGATAAAGAGCGTATCGCTGAAAAATACGGGTAAAACTAGCCAAGCAAGCGCTGGTTTATATCTTGCGGACTTCTCTACGGGTGCTGGCAATCGTTTGAATGCAACGGCAACCTTGAGTACCATTCAGGACAACAAGAACCGTGGCGTTCAAGTACGCGGAGCCAATGCAACCGCATCGGTTAGCACCAGCCATATCCTTGGCAACGGTGCTGATCCGTTTGGTGCGGGTGGTAACCATGGCTTTGGTATTTATTCCGGAGTAGGCGCACAAGTGACGTTGCTTAACAACTTCATTGCCAATCCGGCAGTACAGATTTCTGACAACGTAACGGCCTTGTATGAAGGCGTTGCGCCTGCCGCAACGATTATTGCGCATGACAATAGCATTGTTCGCAACAGCAACGGATTGCTTGCAAATACCACCTCTGGCACCATCAATGGCACAAACGGATCAACCACCTGTAACTGGTGGGGAAATTCAAATCCGAATGTGTTCGATGAGTTTATTCTAGGTGCAGTAACCTATGATCCATATCTACCTTCTGGGGTAGATGATGACGCAAATCCTGCCAATGGCTTCCAGCCAGACGTTCCTTGTCAGGACTTGACCGACTTCTATGTGAACGACAACAGCCTTACAGGCGACTTGATCACTTTCGCTGTAGGTCTCGATGCTCCTTTAACCCGTGGCACGGCACACCGTCCGTACCGTCATATCAACGCAGCGATTGGTGCTGCGGCCAATGGCAATACCATACGTGTGGACATTGGAACGTACAGCGATGAGCAAGTATTGGTGAACAAAGATTTGACGATATTGGGAACTACAGGCTCACCAGCAGCCCAACCACTCATTGATTTCACCGGAGCGGTAACAGGCAAACCTACACTGATGGATGTATCGGTGGATGGAGCAACGATTGAAAATATTGGGTTCAATGTTGATTTGGCAAAATTGAAAAGTGCTATTATCGTCAGTGGAGTAGCCATTGATAACATCGAAGTGCTTGACAACGTAATTGACGCCTATGGAACGCCTGTATCGGGCAATTATGACGACAGGAATGCGGTAAGTATCAACTACGGTGGTTCAACGAACTACCGCGTTGCTTCTGGTGGTGTGAACAGTATTACGTTCACGGGCAATACCGTCAATGGTGCGCTTCCAGAGAGTTTCTTCAGAGCCGGCGTTGCAGTAGATGAAGGCGGCGGCACTTTTTCTGACAATACGCTACAGACCATCAATCAGGATATCATAGTACGCTTTGCCAACAACGGCAACGTCACTATTTCTGATAATACCTTAAATGGTGGAGGCGTAGAATTGGCCGACAACAATGCTGGAGCAGGAATTTTCTTGGTCTCAAACAATGACTTTGATGGCACCATGTCTAATTCGGTTACACCACGTACTGCTGTGCTGCGCTTGAAAAACAACCAACAAGACAAGGTAACAACTGTTAGTGGCAACACTTTCATCAACCACCTTTGGGCAATAAGTGAAGAGAACTACAAAAATGTAACGGTTGACAACAACGACTTCACGCCGCTGGCAGGTTCTACGGATTTTCTTCACGTTGGTGTAAATACCAAGTCAATCAGCTCGAACTCCAATACCATTGTACAAACTACCATAAACGGGATATTCACGAACAACGTTTTCAATGGTTCCGGAACACCAGGAGGAACTGGGATAGGCTTCTTCAATCACGACAGCGACAACGATATGATCGGAACCTTTACGGTAGGTACTAACTTGAATGAAAATGAGTTTGCTGCTACCATTGGAGTCTTCGCACGGCTGGACAACCAGTTGGGTTCAACAGACCCAGCCACTTTCCCCACCAACTATCCTGATGGTGGAGGTTGGTTAACCACAATGGCTTGCTGGGACGTAGACGTAAACCTAACGCACAATAAGTTCGATGTAGGGTCTGGTTTGCAAAAACCATTGGCTATGAACAACGCCCAGCGGGTATTACTCGAAGCAAAATTGTTCCACAAACCCGACGATGCTTGCCTGGGTAAATTCTTCCAAACCGTGGAAGTAATGGCGAAGGTATTCCTGCAAGGGCCTTATGATGGCCCAAGTGGCAAAATGAACGATAACCTTCGTACTCTAGGTGGTTTCCCGACTTCTGAGCCGTACACGGGGATTAACGCCTCGTTCCTTGGTTCATTTGTAGAAGTGAATAATACGGTATTGGAAACCATAACTGGCTCTTTGTCGAATTTAGGGGACAATTCTATCGTAGATTGGATTTGGCTTGAGCTCCGGGACAAAAACAACAGCAACACCACGCTCTTTACGCGTAGTGCGCTGGTTCAACGCGACGGGGACATTGTGGATATGGATGGCAGTTCTGAAGTCGCCTTCCCGAATGCTTATCAGGATAATTACTACCTGATGGTACGCCACCGCAATCACTTGGCATGTATGACTGCAGCTACAGTTGATCTTACCAATGCTGCCACCATGATAGACTTTACTACCGCGGCTCAAGCTACCTTCGGTAACACATCTACCAGTGCGCGCAGGCTGATCAAGACAGCGACCTATGGGCTCTGGGCGGGCAATACGTTCCCGAAAGACGAAGTGGGCAATGGAGGCGCTTTTAGGCTTTTGTACAACGGCTCAAACAACGACCGTGCCCCGATCCTCACCAAGGTAGGCTTCTCCACACCGCTCAATGTAGTGACGGGCTATTTTATAGAAGATGTGAACATGAATGGTGAAGTGAAGTATAGCGGCTCAGGAAATGACCGGGTTATCATTTTGAATAACGTAGGTGCAAGTACTCCGCTGAACTTTATCACACAGGAGCCAAACAACTAAACCCTCCCGGCTGCGCTGCTCGCAAGGCAGCGCAGCCGGATTTTTCTTCCATAGAAATAAAAAAAAAGTAACATGAAAAAGACATTTTTCAAACTTTTCGCCAGCCTCCTCCTTCTGTCCGTTGGAGCAGTGTCGGTGCAGGCCCAAACCATTGATTTGGGGCTTTTCAAAAAATCCGCTATCAGCAATAAACTGGATGTACGCCTCCGGCCGACCGAGGATGTGGTCAATGGCGCTTATTCTGGAGGCATTTTTACAGTGCGCTTCCCTTCTTCTTACGGCGTTACCTTGAGCGCAGTGCAAAACACAGCGCAGTATAGTTATGCCTTTGCAGGTCCGGTGGGCCAGGCCGATGGATATGACTACTACCGCTTCCAATTTGCAGGTTCTGTGAACACGGTGAACTGGGAAAAAGGCAAGGAATATCCCTTGATGACGATACAAGTAAACGGCACTACACCGCCAAGAGCAAAATTTGAGCTGGTCACCAACAATGCCTGGACTCGTGCAAACAATGCAAACTTCTATCAGGAATTAAATGGTCTTGAGTTGCAGCGCACTTTCTATCAGTTGCCCATAAAAGTCAGGGCTTTTACGGCTACGCCATTATCCAACCGTACTGTTCAAGTAGATTGGGAATTTGAATCAGATATAGATTTGGCCTATTCTGAAGTGGAATATTCTGCGGATGGCCGCGAATTTGGTTTGATTGGTACTTCACCTGCCCACGCTGAATCAGACCGTATATCTTCTGAATATAATTTCCTTCACGCCAAGCCACAGTCGGGCATCAATTACTACCGTATCCGTATGGTAGACATCAATGGAATGGAGGAACGTACTGAAGTCCGCGCCATCAATTTTGATGACCTTGATGCTGATTTCAGTGTTTTTCCAAACCCTACAAACGGCCCATTGACCTTGGTAAGCCGTAATTTGGCAAAACATACAGCCGGCGTTCATTATCAATTGGTTGACAATGCAGGTAAGGTTATTAAGTTCAATAATGTAAAGGATGATAATGTCACGCTTGACTTGTCAAAAATGCCTTCTGGTGCTTATTACCTGCAGGTTATGTCCGACCAGGAACAACTTGCAAAGTTTCAGGTAGTCATCGCCAATTAGGGTTTTTTAGCGCCCATAAAACAAAACCTAAAATGAGTGGCAAGTTTTCTAAACAGCCAATTCGTTAAATTTAACGTGGCAGTGCTGTCCTGTTGGGCAGCACTGCCACCCACTTTGTAGTGAATACCACACCTCGATATGAAACTGAAATTCTACTTTTTGTTTATTCTTTTAAGTGTTTGGAGTGCTGAAACAGTTTCGGCACAAGCCTTAATTGATATGACCATGAAAAACCTTCCGGTGGGCAGCAACAAGCTGGAAGTTCGGCTTCGCCCTACACAGGCCGTGACAAATGGGTCATATTCTGCTGGTATATTTACAGTGCGGTTCCCAATCGCTGTGGATACTTTGAAGGTGATCAGTTCTCCTTATGGCTATTCATTTGCAGGCCCAGTCGGCAACGATGGGACATATAAGTATTATAGATTTCAATTTGCTCAAGTTTATAACGTAACCTGGAGTGCCTGTAAAGACACCCTCGCTGCTGTACTTGAATTCAACAACGGTCCGGCAAGTGTTTTTGAGCTGGTAACAGGGGTTACTTGGACTAACGATAACAATGGAAGTTTTTATCAGGAGTTAGATGGTCAAGAATTACAAGGAGTATTTTACAATTACAATACCAGCGTAACAAATGTATCCTGCAACGGTGGCGCCAATGGTGCCATTGACCTGGTAGTAACGGGGGGGCGCTCACCATATACTTATGCATGGTCAACCAATGCAACTACCGAGGACATCAGCGGTCTTACCGCTGGCACCTATACGGTGACGATTACAGATGACAACGGGTGCACTTCTTCCATTGTATCCACGGTAACTCAAGCAGGAGCGATCGGATTGACTACCACGCAAGTAAATGCATCTTGCGGGAATAGCGATGGTTCTATTGACCTGACGGTCAGCGGGGGTACCGCACCCTTCACCTACGCATGGACCAACGGGGCTACCACCCAGGACATCAGTAATCTGGCCCCCAATACCTATACAGTCATTGTGACAGATGCTGGCGGCTGTACCAATTCTACCTCCGTCACGATTACCCAAACATCGAATGTGACACTCAGTACTACACAGGTCAATGTGCTTTGTAATGGCGCTGCTACCGGCTCGATAGACTTGACGGTCTCCGGCGGCGTGTTACCTTACACCTTCGCATGGACGAATAGCGCTACGACTGAAGACATCAGCAGTTTGCTGGCAAATACCTACACTGTCATTGTAACGGATGCAAACGCCTGTACCAAAACACTTTCGGTGACCATCACCCAACCCTCGGCCATCGTGCTGACGGAGACGCACGTTGACGTGCTTTGCAACGGCGCGGCCACCGGGTCTATTGACCTGACGGTCTCTGGCGGCACGGGCGCCTACACCTATTTGTGGACGGGCGGGGCGACGACGCAGGACATCGGTAGTTTGATCGCCGGCACCTACACGGTTTTGGTAACGGATGCAAATGCCTGTACCAAAACACTTTCGGTGACCATCATCCAAACTTCGGCCATCGTGCTGACGGAGACGCACGTTGACGTGCTTTGCAACGGCGCGGCCACCGGGTCTATTGACCTGACGGTCTCTGGCGGCACGGGCGCCTACACCTATTTGTGGACGGGCGGCGCGACGACGCAGGACATCGGTAGTTTGATCGCCGGCACCTACACGGTTTTGGTAACGGATGCGAACGCCTGTACCAAAACACTTTCGGTGACCATCACCCAACCCCCGGCCATCGTGCTGACGGAGACGCACGTTGACGTGCTTTGCAACGGCGCGGCCACCGG
>Ga0163148_10002142_pt1 | contig 24297 bp, 20 predicted proteins | sample OliLakLV19MP7P2_FD_148606 | JGI IMG/M metagenome (GOLD analysis project Ga0163148, IMG submission 148606) | Freshwater microbial mat bacterial communities from Lake Vanda, McMurdo Dry Valleys, Antarctica- Oligotrophic Lake LV.19.MP7.P2 | ecosystem: Environmental > Aquatic > Freshwater > Lake >... | reverse complement strand
CAATATCCCTGCATCGAAAATTAACCGGAGTATAAAAGAGAATGTTCATTTAATTCTTAGGAAATGCATATACATAGTCATCTAGCAATGGATTTCCTGTATTTCTTGTAACGCATTCAAAATTATTTTCGCGCAAAAATTCAAGAACCAATTCTTTTGTTTTAAAAAACTCAATGCCTTCATTCTTGTATCGAAAATCATGACAAGAAATAGCCATGTTTTTTATTTTATAAATCGCATCACCTATTCCTTTTATCAAAAGCTGTTCAGCTCCTTCAATATTTACTTTCATAAAATCTATTTGCTTGATATTATGTTGCATCACGAGTTCAGCTATTGTTATGGATTTAACTTCAAAGCCTTGACCTTGTTGTTCTTTACTTATTTTATTAGCCAGTGAATTTTGGGTATCCTCAATAAAAATAGATCCAGCTAGGTCGGCTATGGCTACATTCAATGTTATTACATTCTCCAATTTATTACGATCATGATTATAAACCAATGCTGAGTATGTATTGGGATGAGCTTCAATTGCAAATACTTTTCCGTTAACTCCAACCCGTTTAGAAAATATCATTAACTCCTCACCCACACCTGCCCCTACATCAACAACACAATCACCATCTATGGGCAAATAATGAAATCCCAGGTGTGTGGAAAATTCTGTGACCAAATAATCATAATCGTACACCCAGCCAGGTCCGGTGCTGTAATAATATTCTTCTCCTATCTGAAACTCCCAAACCCGATATTCACTAATATACTTTACGCTTCTGGCGTCTTTTCCTTTCAGTTTATACATAAACAGAATGATTTTTGACAGAAGTCGATGATAACCCTTGTCTTCCAGTGTCTTTAGCAATTTATTAACATTACTCATCTTGATTTACAAATTATTTTTAAGCCATTGTTGTTTTAACCTCTGCTGCCCATGCATCCCAAGTAAATCTGGTTTTAAAACTTTCAATACACGCTTTTGAAAGTTTCATATACTCGCCATTATTGTTAATGGTTTCTAAAATTACTTTAGCGAACAGCTCTGGTTCTTGTCTGTCAATCAGAAACCCATTTATTCCACGATTAATCATACATGAGATGCCTCCTGTATTTGAAGCAACCACGGGAACACCAAAAGCAAATGACTCGGCTATAACTATTGGTGTGCAGTCCGCTTGTGTTGGCAAAATCATAAAATCCGATTCTTCAAATTTACTTCTATAGAGTTCCCTCTGCGAGATCTTATCAAGCGTTTCGATAATTTCTATGTTTTGACTGGTAAGTTTTCTTGAAGGAGAAGAACCTATAATAATTAGCCTGCACACTACACCCTTTTGCTGAATATCCTGCTGAATACGAATAGCTAAGTCTCCGCCCTTCCTTTCCCAATCTACACCAACAAAAATAAGGGTACACTTATTTTTAGAAATCTCCTTAGTAGGTATTACATCCTGTTGATTCAAAATGTTTGCACCAAAGGAGATTGTTCTGACATTATTAAGATTAAATCGATTGGTAATAAAATTGCTTGCCCAATCTGAAGAAAACAAGTTGACAGATGATTTACGTAGTGCTCTTCTCTCAATAAACTCAATCTCCCATTTCGAAATGATTGAAACATTTCTGAGAATTGGATAATAGTCAATTAACTGAAGCATCGAACTATCACCACATGTTACAATTGGAATTTTTGTTTTCAGAAATGCAATCTCCGCTAATCCCGCGGGACAAAAAATAAATTTAATTCCTTGATACTTTCTCAATGATATTGAGTTTGCTATACCAGTTAATACTGAGAGTAAAATCCCATAGTCAAATAGGTACTTTTTAGCGCCTATTTTTCTCATCACTTTATCTAAATAGTAAGCTAACAATCTAAGTTTTCGAAATTGCGGGGAAGGTTGATACTCAATTCGATAGTGCTTAGATAGCGCTAGAAACATAAAATAAGGAATCCCTGACCATGCTTTAGTGCTATTAGGATCTTTCGATGATAAAAAAATAATACTTTCTTGTGACATATCTTCAAATCGTCATCAAGGTTAAGAATTAGATCCTCCTTTTATTATTGATCTCAACTTAAATAATAATGAATTGATAAATATTCGTATTGCAAGAAGCACACCTTGCTTACCCTCAATTATTTCGTTTATAAACTTATCATTTCGCTGTTGGAGGACTTGTAAAAATTCAGGATGCACAATCTGATTGGATTCTATCATGTTCCCCTCCTTCTTAGTTATTAAAAAAATATTCTGCTTATACCACCAATTTACATTACTATTATTCCAGATCAGCGGCCGAATAACATCATGAAAATAGTAGCCGTGGTTTAAGAATTTTTTCTGCCAGTAATCAGGCCATTGTTCATTTATATGATTTTGTCCACCCTGACCAGGAATTGCTGCGGAGAACACAATTGTCTCGGCATGATCTACCAGCGAAGCAACAAATGCATCTGCACTCTCGGCTGGCAAATGCTCGGCTACTTCTAACGAAATAGCCAAATCAAATTTTCTATTTAGCGTCCATTTCTGTCTTAGATCTATTGCTTGGAATTTATTTTCAGGAATCTTTAACAAGGTTTTATCGAGAAACATTGCATCAACACCTATATAATCAGTAATTCCTTTTTCTTCAAACGCCATTAGCCAGGTACCTGTGCCACAGCCTACATCCAGTACACTTGTTGGTTTTGTTAATTCCATAATGAATGGCACAACCTCTCGTGGTGCATTCAGGTTATGAATCAATTCTGTATGTAAATATGCAGGTTTCAATTCTTCTTTACTATATATGCTACCTGATTGCTCCATTGACAGATTCGGCTTGGCGATTTTATTTCCGACAGATAGTCATGAACAGCTTTTGTGCAACCGTCCCAAGTATGATAATCATCCAGAATAATTAATCCGCCATTAGCAACAAGCGGAAATAACTTTTCAAGACAGATTTTTATTGAATCATACCAATCGCCATCCAATCGCAGGATACTTATTTCAGCTCCGTCATACGATGCAAGAGTATCTTTGAACCAGCCTTTGTATAGTCGATAATTAGAATGGCCAGTTTTATTCATAGCATTAATAGCAAATGATTCATCGGCCGTACAATTTTCATAATACGTTGCAGAGCTTGTATCCTTCTGCCAATTAATCGCTTCCTTCCCATCTATTTCTTGCACAGGTGGCAGTCCTTCAAAGCTGTCAAAGAGATGTGCTTTTTTGGTTGAACCTGCTAATTCACTTATGCTCGCTATCATTCCACCGCGCCACACACCACATTCTACCAAATCTCCTTTTACGTTCAAAAATTTACTTGCCAGGCTTAGGTTTGAAATAAATAGTTCTTTCGGCACCATAGTAAAGGTTTTGTACTTCCTATACATACTACTATACTGATCTATTGCTTTGTCGTAACGCTTTAGATCAACACCCCCAAGTTGAATTATCTTTTTTACTATTTCCTTAGCCATTTACTATACTCGATTGAGGTACCATAAATCCATTGTGATGAGAATGTGGAAAATTTCGCCCCTGAGTTGGCGATTCATTAATTTCAAATGTCACCACCTCTTTATTCCAACAAATTGTTTCTGTATTATGCGAACCCATCCACGCAGATACTTTATACACATCCGGGATTAAAGGTGGCAAAAGTATTTCTGTTATTATATCTCTTTCATTCAACGAATAATCAATAAAAGGGGTTAATTCAGGTATCGCTTGAAAAATTGTAATTCCCATTGAATTTGAAATATCAAGAGCCAAAAATGCCTTTTTATGTTCTGCTTGTGATAAAATCCTTGTGGTCACTCTTAGTTTTAAACTTGGCTGATCTCCTAATAGACTAACATCAATTTTTTGAAAATAGGCAGGTTCATTGCCTTTGATTTTTCGCTCCCAAGAAGATGTTCCTTGAAGCGTATGAGAAGCTTGATATTTTCTAACCACTTCATCAACTTGTCCATGGGCAACAATTTTTCCTTGATCCAACAAAATTGCATTTGAACATAAATTTTCGACAGCAGCCAGGTTATGGCTAACAAATAAAATTGTACGACCACTTTTACTCACATCCTCCATTTTGCCAAGGCATTTCTTTTGAAACTCAGCATCGCCTACGGCAAGTACTTCATCTATTATTAAAATCTCGGGCTCTAAAAAGGCGGCAACTGAAAAAGCTAACCGTAACTGCATGCCACTGCTATAATGCTTTAGAGGTGTATCTAGAAATTTTTCTGTACCTGAGAAATCAACAATCTCTTCAAACTTATTTTCAATTTCTTTACGTTTCATGCCCAGCAAAGAACCATTAAAAAAAATATTTTCTCTGCCCGTTAGCTCTGGATGAAACCCCGTTCCCACTTCCAATAAACTGGCTACTCTACCCCGACTAATTATTTTACCTTTTGTTGGGGGTGTTATTTTAGATAGTATTTTAAGCAAGGTTGATTTTCCTGCTCCATTTCTTCCAATAATACCAAGCGACTCTCCATGCGCCACATCAAACGAAACATCATTTAGAGCCAAAAATTCTTCGGAGGTATTATAATTAAATTTTAATCCATTAGTTATCTTCTCACGCAAACTAAGATACCCACCTGCTACATGGTGTATCCGAAACTTCTTTTCGATATTTCTAACTTCTAATATTGGTTTCATCTGCTAAGCGAGATCAGCAAAAAAATCTTCAGTCTTCCTAAAATAAATCAGTCCTACAAATAGAAAAATGACACCCGAACTTAAACTGATCAGGAGCAATGTTGGCTCAAGTGGTGCAGCTGAAAGAGGCATTCTAAATAATTCGATAGCTGCATAAATAGGTGACAGCGCCATTACGTATTGGAGAATTGGATACTGCAACATTGTAACCGGGTAAATCACAGGAGTTAGAAATAATAATGCTTGAACTAGAAACGGAACTATGTATCGAAAGTCTCTATACTTTACGTTCAAAGCTGCAAGCCAGCTCCCTGGGCCTAGCGTGGCTATAAAAGCTATCAGAACAGCTGCAGGCCAGCACCAGATTGCATTCAAAGAAACAGATTGCCCATAAAAAAAAATCAACACAAAGAATAGGATAAAAGCCATCAAAAAATCGAATAATGCTCCGATTACTGCTGATACTGGAATAACTATTCGTGGAAAATAAATCTTTTTAATTATTGGAGCATTGTTAATCATGCTATTAGAAGCATTTATGAGTCCTGAGGAGAATATATTCCAGATTAATAATCCAGAATAGACAAATACAGGATAGGGTATATTTTGAGAAGGTATTTTTAGTGCGCGTCCAAAGAACAGTGTGAAAATGGTCATCATAAGCAATGGCTGAAGAATTGCCCATAAAAAACCAAGCACAGTCTGCTTATACTTTACTTTTATATCACGCCAGGTAAAGAAGTAAAACAATTCCTTAAAGCGCCATATTTCGGCCCAGTTAAGTAGCCTCCTACCTGAGGGTTCTATCACGTACTCCACTTTTTCTGCCATTCCCAGTTTCGCGGTATTTAAATCTGAATTACCGATTTTCGTGCGAAGTTACTATGAAAATATTCTTCCTTGTACCGTATCCCCTTAAAGAATCACCCTCTCAGCGCTTTCGCTTTGAACAATATTTTGAAGCGCTGACTAAAGTTGGTCATACTTATGCTATTCAGACATTCCTGGATTCCCACAATTGGCACCTTTTTTTCAAATCGGGATTTATAATCAAGAAATTATTTTCGCTAGCAAAGGGCTTTTTGAAGCGATGGTTGGCACTGCTTAAAACATCCAAATATGATTTTGTATTTGTGCATCGTGAGGTTGCACCAATAGGGCCACCCATTTTTGAGTGGATCATTTCAAGGATTTTGAAAAAAAAAATAATCTATGATTTTGATGACGCAATTTGGATGACGGATCGCTTAGGAGAAGGCGTCTTTTTTAGATTTTTTAAATGGCGCAGAAAAGTTAGCAGTATTTGTAGTTGGAGTTATAAAGTAAGTTGTGGAAATCACTACTTGAAAGATTATGCGCTTCAGTTTAATTCTTTTGCCTTTTACAATCCTTCAACTTTAGATTGCGTTGGCCACCATAATCCTACTTTTTACAAACCAACTAAATCTGCTGGTGAAATAGTGATCGGGTGGACCGGCTCGCACTCAACCCTAAAGTACCTGACAACTATCCAACCTGTTATAGAGAGATTACAAAATCAATTTTCGTTTATTTCATTTTTGGTAATCGCTGATCAGCCACCAACAATAACTCTCCAAAAGATGACATTTATCAAATGGAATCCGGAAACTGAAGTAGCCGATTTATTAAAAATAGATATTGGTATAATGCCCTTACCAGATGATGAATGGGCAAAAGGAAAATGTGGCTTTAAAGCCTTACAATATATGTCGTTAGAGATTCCAGCCGTTGTCTCACCCGTTGGCGTGAACTCATCAATAATAAATCATGGTGTAAATGGGTACTTGGCCTTTACTGATAAGGATTGGTTCAATTATCTTTCGGCACTAATTATTGATCAGAATTTGAGAAACAATATTGGAAAGTTGGGAAGAGAGACGGTTATTAAAAACTATTCAGTGTCGTCAAACACGGCTAACTTCCTCTCACTATTTGAATAGTGGAGGATATACCCCATAGCTAAAACATAAAAAGGCAACATTGGAATTTTATAGCGAGCCAATGTTCCAAAATTAAAGGTAGATACTCCCACAGCAAACGAAAAGGTTAGACTAAATACAAGACAAAATACTACTGTTGGATCACTTAATGCTTTTAATACTTTCAATCTCCTTCGAATTATTACATAAAGCGTTAACGAAATGAGTGCTAAACTTTCCAAGGCAGATAGCAACATAAGTGGATTGCGCACCTCCCATAGATAAGGTCTGAACAAAGAAACATTGATCGCTTCCGGCATTTTACTTACCATATTTTCAAATGTGCCATCTAACTTACCCAAACTATAACCGCTGCCAGCATCCCGACCAGAGTAGAAGCCAATATCGTTTGATGTTATTTTTGCTGTCTGTGCTAGTTGAGTCAATGAGTATCGTGAATCATCTTCTCCAATTATAACAATTGAGTAATAAGAGGAAGCAATCAAAAGTGTGGCGGCAAAGGGTATAAGTAAAATCTTAAATATTAGTGACCTAATCTGGCCGAGAGAATTTGCGAAAACCCATAGAATAACTGCAGGGATATAACACAACAGAATATACTTTTTCACTGAGAATAATACCCAAACACTTACACAAAGTATTAGTAAGGCCGGGAGTGAAATTCGCTTTTTAAAAAATATTGAACCAATTGAATAGGTTAGAAATCCGATAGCGGAAAAAGTCAAAGTGTCTTTCATAAGTCCGGAGCCCCAAAATATTACAGATGGAATAAATAATGTAGCAACTGCCTGCCACACATGCATTTCAGGTGATCTTTTATAAAATGCCAAAAAAAGAGCCCAACCTCCGGCAAACGAAATAATAGAAAATAGAATTGCGGTTGCCGAATAAGATGAAAAAGTAATTAAGTCAAACATTGCTGAAACTTGAACTACAAAGAAAGAAGCGGGGTCTTGAAAGAAAATAATCCTTGAGGCATACTGATAGATGCCCGGCAAATAATTTCCGTTTGAAAATATCAACGTTAAACCCTTTAAAGGAGAATCCATAAATGCCTCCCAAATCAGGCGACTCCCATAGGTGTGATAGTTGTAGGTATCGCCACCGTCATAATAATATTGATATAAAAACCCGAGGATCAACGCAGCAGCAATTTTCAATGCTAGTGCAGGAAAAAAATATTTTCTGGTAATAGAATCTGTAAAATGAGGCCTTGCACGATAAGCAATAACACAAATAATCAAGAGCAACACCGGTGTAACAATCAAGTCGCGTAATTCCACCTTAAAAAATATTTTTCATGCAATAAAGGTAAGAATAGAAATCAATCCCCCTTTTCTAAATTCTTCAGTCGCTTCTTGGCATCCTTATACGCCTCGTCTTTACGACCAGCTTTCTTTTTCACTTCCGTGAAATATTTCTTCGCCTCCGCCTTGTTGCCTTGCTTTTCATTTATCTCGCCAAGGGCAATTAATGAAAAAAGATAATAGCCTGATTCAGTTGCTCCAATTTCTTCCGCGTAAGTAACTGCTAATGAATAATATTTTTTTGCGTCATCAAGCTTACGCTGATTTTCATACAGCTGCCCTAAAAAGAAAGCGGCATAGCGGCCACTCGTTGCTTCATACCCAATCTGAGCACTATCAATGCGCGCCAAAATCTTTTTCGACTGAATCTCCAATTCAGGGAAGGAACCACGCGAATAAAGCACCCGCGCATAGTACCGATGAAAATAAGGATTGTCGGGGTAGGTTTGATATAGGTATTCGGCAATCTGAAAGGCTCCTACTTGATCATTCTCATAACTATTCAAGATACGCATAAGCCAAACCATGGCTTCTGTACGTGTATAGAAAGCATTGTATGACACTTCTTTCAGTTGTTTCAGCCCCAGTTGCTTATCCCCTTTTCTAAAAAACCACATGAGCGGTTTTAACGATTTGTAGTTTTCAGGGACCCACACTGAGAAATAGTTGTAAAGGGCATCGCCAAAGAGAAGTTCAGGACTGAGGTAATCCATCTCGCGGCACACTTCCATGTAGTTCAAAGCCGATTTACCTTCCACTGCGGCCTTACCCCAGTTTTTGCGTTCCTCATCAGAATACAATCTGCCTTTAAAGCCATGAGCAGCAGCCAGAAAAAATGCTGCTTCAATTTTATACTCAGGTGTTTTCTTATATAAATTTTCAGCAACCATAATTGTGCTATCCATATAAGCCATAAAACGATCGTCATACTTCGTATCGCGGGTGTTTGGCATAATCTTCCACCACTCGCTCAATCCCAACAGGAAATATGGGAGTGGATGCCATTTGTATTTCTGCTTTAACCAACGAAACTGTTGCTCAGCCTTGGCAAACTTAAAATTGTATAAATCATTGAGTGCATCGCTGATCTCAATCTGCATGGCAACATCATTGATGAGTACAATGGAAGTATCTTTTTTTATTTGGGCGTATGAATGGCTAAGCCCAACGCCCAATAAAATTAAAATCAGAACTGGAAAGGATTTCATCAAAAAGAATCGCACACACATTTACTTTCCCAAATAAACAAAAAACTTACCTTCGCGTTTCACCCTAAAAAAGAATATGGCCAAGGAAATAGAGAGTTCCCTCTTTTCGACTAACAAAACATTAACGTTTATCATTCTTTGTCTCCTTTCAATTTTACTTCTTTATATCAAAAAGTCATTTATTGAATACGAAACAGCCGCTTTTGAGTTTTTGCAAGATCGCCCTGAAGGTGCTGTTTTACGGATTATCAGCGCGTTACAGTTTTTTTCAATCCCGCTAATTTACCTCTGGAAATTTACAGTTATTGGTTTCGTAATCTGGGTTGGGTCTTTCACATTTGGATTTAGAATTACTTTCAGTCAATGCTGGAGTGTGGTGATAGCTGCCGAATTTATTTTCCTGATTCCAGAGTTTATAAAAATTGGCTGGTTCCTATTTATCGAAACCGATCCTACCCTGCCTGAGATTCGGGCTTTTTATCCCTTCTCCATGATGAATCTGGTAGATTATTCAACCATTCAAAAACAATATGCTTATCCTTTACGGGCACTTAGCATTTTCGAAATCTTTTATGTGTTAGTGCTTGTGAACGGGGTTCATTTTTATGCACGAAGAGATAAAAAAGCTGCCTGGTGGATTGTCTCAGCCTCTTACATCCTGATCTTTTTGTTGTGGCTGGTATTTTATATCATCGTTTATAAATAAACTTTAACCGCTAAACCACAGGGTTTTTTAACATTAAGATAGTTAAGAAATTAAGATCATTAAGAGGGGAATAGTTAAGAATTACCATCAAAAATAATCAGTGAATTTGTGGCCATACTCCCCTAGTTTTAAACATTAAGTTAGTTAAGAACTTAAGATCATTAAGTGGGGGAATGGTTAACAATTACCATCAAAAATAATCAGTGAAATCTGTGGCTATACGCCCCTAGTTTTTAAAGATTAAGATAGTTAAGAGATCAAGATCATTAAGTGGGAGAATTGGTTAACAATTACCAGCAAAAATAATCAGTGAATCTGTGGCCATATGCCCCTAGTTTTTAAACATTAAGATAGTTAAGAAATTAAGATCATTAAGAGGGGGAATAGTTAAGAATTACCATCAAAAATAATCAGTGAATCTGTGGCCATACTCCACTTAATTCGACCTGACCCATTTTAACATATTTTCTCTATTTTCGCCCTCTAATTTGAACCAAAAGGCATGAATTTTCAAAAAGCGAATAACATCACCGGTTGGCTGGCATTTGGCGTTGCCCTTACCACCTATTGGCTCACCATGGAGGAAACCGCCAGTTATTGGGATTGTGGCGAATTCATAGCTGTTTCTTATAAACTGCAGGTACCTCATCCTCCCGGGGCACCTTTGTTTTTACTGATGGGTCGCATCTTCTCATTTCTTGCCTTTGGCGATGTTACCAAAGTAGCTTATTGGATAAATTTTATGAGTGTGTTGGCAAGTGCCTTCACAATTCTATTTCTGTTTTGGTCAATCACGCTTTTTGGTCGCAAAATGATGGGCATTCAAAAAGATGCTGACCTTACTGAAACCAACATTTGGGTGCTGATGGGTGCGGGATTAGTTGGTTCGTTAGCCTACACTTTTTCCGATTCGTTTTGGTTCTCAGCGGTAGAAGCTGAAGTATATGCGATGTCATCATTCTTTACTGCCTTTGTAGTGTGGGGAATTTTAAAGTGGGATGGTATAGAAGACGAAAGCAAAGCCAACCGTTGGCTGTTGTTGATGGCCTACATGGTGGGTCTTTCCATCGGCATTCACTTGCTTAACTTAGTTACTCTGCCTGCGTTAGGATTGATCTATTATTTCAAGAAATTTAAGCCAACTACCTGGGGTGTTATTGCTGCCCTGGGCATCAGTGGCGGGCTTGTTTTGTTCATCAACGATTTTATTGTCCCCGGCTTACCAACTATTGCTGGGCTTTTTGAAGTGTTTTTTGTTAACACGCTTGGGCTGTTCTTTGGATCAGGAGCATTGATCTTTTTCATCTTGCTGATTGCAGCCTTGATTTTTGGAATCTATTACACACAAACTCACAACAAGCCTGTTTTAAACACATTCATTTTAGCAACTACGTTTATTTTAATTGGCTATGCTTCTTACACCACTGTAATCATCCGTTCTAATTATGATACACTCATCAATGAAAATGCGCCTAAGGATGTGATGAGTTTTATTCGATACCTGAAGCGTGAACAATATGGTAGCCGTCCTTTACTTTTTGGTCCTTACTTTACAGCAAGACCTATTGATGTTGAATACGGAGCGCCTGTTTACACAAAAGGCAAGGACAAGTATGAAATTTCCGATCGCAAGTTTAGCTATGTGTATGAACCCGATCAGGAAACTATTTTACCACGGGCGTGGAATTCGGATCAGGCAGCAAACTACAGAAGCATTTTAGGCTTGCAAGAAGGTGAGAAGCCAACCTTTGGTCAAAACCTATACTTCATGTTCCAGCATCAGATTGGCACTATGTACATGCGCTACTTCATGTGGAATTTTGCTGGTCGCGAAAGTGATGAACAAGGTGCCGACTGGTTGAAACCAGGTGAGTGGTTTTCTAAAGTTCCTGCAGCCTTAGCCGAAAACCACGGACGGAATAATTTTTTTATGATCCCATTCTTGCTAGGATTAGTAGGCATGTTTTATCAGTTTGTAAAAGACACTAAAAACTTTTCTGTTATCGCACTCCTGTTTGTGATGTTGGGTGTAGCCATTGTGGTGTATCTAAACTCACCACCAAGCGAGCCACGCGAACGCGATTATATTTATGCAGGTTCGTATTATGCTTTTGCTTTCTGGATCGGTTTAGCCGTGATTGGGATTTTTGAAGTAATAAATTCTATTATCAAAAATGGAAAAGTAGCCGTGATCGCTGCTACATTGATTGGGCTCTCGGCTCCAACATTAATGGCCGCTGCCGGATGGGATGATCACAATCGGCATAACCGGTTCTTCTCTGTTGATTCTGCCTCAAACTATTTAAATTCATGTGGCGAACAAGCGGTGATCTTTACAGGTGGTGATAACGATACGTTCCCGCTTTGGTATGCACAGGAAGTGGAGGGCATCCGCACCGATATGCGTGCCGTGGTGTTAAGTTATTACAACACTGATTGGTATATCGATCAAACTACGCGCAACGCGTATGAGTCCAAACCTATTCCTTATACCCTTTCACAGTATCAATATCGACAGGGTGGGCCTAATGATTACCTCCCTTTTGCTGATTTTAAAATGAAGAGTATTGATGCCAAAGAATACATCACTGCCCTTTCAAAAGATTTACCGCAGCTGCGAGATGGCGACCGCAATGTTGTACCAAGCAAATTATTTACGCTGAACATTAACAAAGATGATTTGCGTGCACGAGGTATTATTCCTGCGCGATTAGATAGTCTGATGGTTGATCAAATGCAAATCCGGTTAACGAAAGGCGCGCTCGAGAAAAAAGACTTAGCCATCTTAGATTTTCTAGTAAGCAACAATTGGGAGCGGCCTATATATTTCAATAATACTTCGCTTTCGCAAATCAATATTGATTTAAGTCCTTATGCGGTGCAAGAGGGCAATGCTTACCGTATACTACCAGTGCGTAACCCACGCAAAGACCGCGACTATTTGGTTGATACTGAAAAGTCGTATGACAACATGATTAACGAATTCAAATACCGTGGCTTAGATGACCCGAGTGTTTACTTTACGGAAGACTATCGCGGCTTTGTGCTAAATCATCGTAGCTCGTTTAACTCACTGGCGGAAGCGCTTATTGATGAAGGTCAGATGGAGAAAGCAAACAAGGCGATTGAGTTTATGCTTGCCAAAATGCCAGACAACGTAGTCCCTTACGACCACACTGCCGCAACAACGGTAGACTTACTTTTTCAACTCGGACAAAAAGAAAAGGCCATTGACATGACGAAGCTATTGGGCGACCGCGCAGATGTAATGGCAACTTACCTAATCGAAGAAGGTTCCGGCCTTTCGCAGGAACTGCGCAGAAATATTTTTATCCTGAATTCGCTGCAATCCACGCTATATCAAAATGGTGAAATGGAGCTTGGTAAAAAATATGAAGACGCCTTCAACAAACATTTGAGCAGCTTGCAAATGGGCGGTGATGTTGAGCGCGGTGATTATTAAGGAGTGATTGTCCTAAACTTTTAAAGTGGAGGACAACTTGGTAGCCAAGGCTGTTCGGCATTTGTAATGCCGAACTCAGATAAAAAGGATTTGCAATCCATAGAAGGAGATAGCGGGTCTCGGTAAATATCATCTTAAGATTAAATTTTGGCTACTCGCCCGCTATGACAATTCACTTACGCACTATCAAAAACAAATCAAGCGCAGTTTCACCTGAATCGGTAAGCAGGTAATCCTCGTGTTGAATGCTCATCACCAATTCATCGGCAGAGTCTTTCAATTTATTCCGGTTCAAGCGGTTCATAAATTCATAGGGCACCCGCAACAAAGCTGCTGGTAGATTATACTGTAGATTCAATACATCCCAACGCATGAGTTTATCAACAGATTTTTTGTTACGCTCATAGTATTGAATCACTTTATCATTTCCCGTAATGCCCTTCATGATAACCTCATCAAAAAACTGTTTTGCCAACTCCGTTAATTCCTTTGCCGTGTACTCGCGAATGTGCCACGGGTTCCGCGAAAGCGATAACGGTTTGTTGGGCGTAGTCAACAAGGCCAATCCACCCGGCTTCAGCACCCTATAAATTTCTTTAAGAAAAAGTGCATCGTCTTTAATGTGCTCAATCACCTGAAAACTAACAATGCTATCAAAACTGTCAGATTCAAAAACTGAAAGGGGTGGAATATTTCCTCTAATAAATTTCCCTTGTGGATACTTTTTTTGGAGCGAATTAATGACTGGTTCAATTTTATCAATGGCCGAATAACTCGTAATCTTGGGCAGCAGCAAATCAATACCACGGCCTTCACCACACCCCACTTCTAACAAATTGCCCTGCACATAGCCGGCAGCCACAACATAAGCTTTTAAAAGACGTTGATGGATGGGGTTATCGGACGGAATTGACTCAGAGGTTATTTCGGTGGTATAAACAGAGGCCATAATAAAAATTAATCAGGCAAAAATAACTCAATCAATTAGAATTATCGTTTTAACTTTAAATGTTAAAGTTGTAAAAATACAGGCACTATGTCAGGTTGACCCGATATCTTTCGGGTTATCCTGACACGGGTCTACCTGACAAATATTATATATTTGTTACATCAGTTTAAAATGTTGCTAATCTCAACTATGAAACGGTTTTTAATATCCACACTATTCCTCCTCTCAGCATGCGCAGGCTTTTCGCAGGCACTTACCAGTATAAACTTTAGAGAGTGGTATAACCCGGAAGCGGAAATAGATTTTGATTTTCAAGTAATTAAGGAATCCAATCGATTTAATGTTTTCTATCAGATCAACTCTCGGCAGTTACCCATATCAAAATATACGATTGCGTGGGAGAAGCGCGACACATTTACCCAGCGCGAAAGTGTGGCCTTGGCTATACACGATAGTTCAGCTAGCCAAACTGGTATGCAGATCAATGGCATGTTAGGTTTTGATATTCCCGCAAAAGCCTGGTTGCTGGTTGTAAAAGTTACCAATCAGGAAAGTAATTTGAGTTGGGTATATTTTAAATTAATAGAACCTAACTACCCGGTTAATGGCTGGCTTGAAAAAGAGAATACCCTTATTTCCAAAAAATACATTACACAAGGCCAAGAGTATGTTGCCAAAAGTGGCAGTGGAAAAACTCTATTTGTTTCACACTACAAAGATAATTTCCCAGCCGCCTCACCACCGTTTGTCGATCGGGATGGTAACGCAGACCGATTTATGTTTTATGATTCCTCTTTCCGGGTAAATTCAGGAGCTGCTTTCACGCCACGCAAACCTGGCCTTTACCTATTTCAACAAGATACAAATGCAGCAACCGGTTTTGCGGTGCGAGGCGTTACAGAAATATATCCCAAATTTTCAAAAATAAGCGATCTGCTTGAGCCGCTCATTTTTGTCACCACTCAAGATGAATTTACACAATTGCAAAACTCAAATGGCGATAAAACAAAATTCGATAAAGTCATTTTGGACATTACACGGGACAACGAGCGGGCAAAAAATTTCATGAGAAATTATTTTCGGAGGGTGGAGCTGGCAAACTTCTATTTCAGTTCGTTCAAGCCCGGCTGGAAAACTGATCGTGGCATGATCTACTTGATCTTTGGTGTACCCGATGAAGTAAGCGTGAACGATGGCAATGAAGTTTGGTATTACAAAACAACCCGAACCCGATTTACATTCGTAAAGAGTGGCAGCGTTTATGATCCTGATAACTACGTGCTTCTACGAGATGAAAAGTTTATGGAGACCTGGTTTAGCATGGTGGATTTGATCCGGAAGAGTAGGTTTTAACACAATTCCAAAGTTCTCCAACACAACCAGCATCACGGGTTCTGCATATGCAATTCCAAACCCAGATAATCAGGATTTGCCATCCGAAACGCGATAAAAACAAACCCGCGCCTTATCTTTGCACTCATAAGGCTCAGCATTTAACTATCTATTCATGGAAAAAACGGAAATGATTTTTGGCACCCGTGCCGTTATAGAGGCAATCAAAGCCAAAAGAGACATCGAAAAAATTTTCGTTCAAGCTGGCCTGAACAACGATTTGATCAAAGAACTCACTCGGGTGGCGCGCATGCAGAATGTGCCTTTTACGTTCGTGCCAGAACAAAAGCTGAATCGCTTATCAACTAAAAATCATCAAGGCGTTGTCTGCATGCTGGCTTCGGTTCAATATGTTGACCTCCAAAATATTATTGATAAAATTTTTAACGAAGGCCGCGAGCCCTTTCTACTCATAGTCGATCGGGTAACAGACGTGCGAAATTTTGGTGCCATAGCCCGCACAGTAGAATGTGCCGGACTGGATGCAATCATTATTGGAGATGCCGGTAATGCACCCCTTACAGGAGATGCTATGAAAACCTCGGCTGGTGCGCTCAGCCACTTACCCGTTTGCCGGGAAAAGGATTTAAAAAAGACTATTAAATTCCTGAAAGAAAGTGGAATTCAAATAATTGCCTGCACTGAAAAAGGAGATAAGTCAATCTATGAACTTGATCTGAACGTGCCGCTAGCACTCATTATGGGTTCAGAAGAAGATGGCATTTCTCCACAACTACTAAAGGAAGCTGACCATCTTGCCAAAATTCCACTGCGTGGTAAAATCAGTTCACTCAATGTTTCTGTCGCGGCCGGGATTTCTATCTACGAAGCCATCCGCCAAAAGAGTTACAAATAGCTGCTACCGTTAGGTTTATTCTTTAAATCGCTCACAATCGTACGAAACAATTCCTCCTTTTCTTTTTCGCAAACAATTACAACGTTGTCAAACGCGCCTACCAGAAACCCGTTAAGCCCTTGTACTACAATCAACTTATCCTTATCGGCTTTTATAACACTATTACGGGTTTCATAAATCAGGCAATCAGCATCTACTGCGTTGTTGTATAAATCGCGCATTGAATTATCATGCAACGAATTCCACGAACCTAAATCCGACCACGGAAAAGTACAAAGCCAGACATATACATTATCAGCTTTTTCCATAATGCCATAATCGATAGAAATATTTTTTGTTTGTAAGTAGGCAGTTTGTAGGGCATTCTTTTCTTCCGGTGTACCCAGTTTGTGCGAAGCCTCATCAAAAACTTCAGCCATTTCGGGCAAATATTTTTGAAAGGCTGTAAGAATTGCACTCACGCGCCAAACAAAAATGCCAGCATTCCAAACAAAATCACCACTCTCTAAAAAAGTCTTTGCTAAAGCAAGCTCCGGCTTCTCGGTAAAAGTCTTCACCTTTTTTAAGGTGTTACTTCCTTCAATATACTGAATGTACCCATACCCAGTTTCAGGGCGGGTTGGCTTCATACCCAGCGTAATCAGTTTGCCGTCATCCTTTGCCCGCTCCAAACATTTTAATATTGTTTGCTGAAAATCAACCTCATTTATGATGAGATGATCTGCCGGACTAACAACCACAACAGCATTGGGATTTAGTCGTGCAATTTTATGACTGGCAAACGCAATACAAGGTGCAGTGTTCTTGCGCATTGGTTCAGTTAAAATCTGACTTACATCTAACTCAGGAAGCTGCTCGTGCGTGAGTTGTGCATGCTCTTCGTTGGTTACAATAAAAATATTTTCCTTGGGGCATAGCGGAAGAAATCGATCATAACTTGCTTGCAATAGTGTTTTACCGATGCCCAATACATCTAAAAATTGTTTGGGGCGAGAGTTACGGCTGTATGGCCAAAAACGGCTGCCAATTCCGCCAGCCATTAGCACGATATAAAGATTTTTGTTCATGGGTTCTCCACAGGTTAGGAGTAAAATTTAAACAATTCCTTCTTTCAGCAAATCGTGAAGATGAATGAACCCCACCACGCGGGAGCCATCAATCACAACCAATTGTGAAATATTATTTTCTTGCATCATCTGCAATGCTTTTACAGCAAATTCTGTTTTATCAATTGTCTTAGGGCTGCGTGTCATAATATCAGCAGCTTTAATGGCGCCAATATTACTTTCTTTTTGCAACATTCTCCGTAAGTCTCCATCAGTAACTATTCCTAATAAGTTTTGCTTGTTATCGACAACGGCTGTCGCGCCTAAACGTTTTGAAGATATTTCAAGAATTACATCTTTGAGTGGCGTGTCTGGCACAACCAACGGCAACTGATTGTTTGAGATTACATCTTCAACCTTTAAATAGAGTTGTTTGCCCAATGATCCTCCGGGATGATATTTTGCGAAATCTTCACTCGAAAAATTCCTGAGTTCCAAAAGACACACAGCCAATGCATCGCCCATAGCAAGATGAGCAGTAGTGCTTGTGGTTGGTGCTAAATTATTAGGGCATGCCTCTTCTGAAATAGTTGCGTTAAGAACGTAGTCAGCATGCTCAGCCAGATATGAATTCTTATTGCTTACCAGTGCAACAAGCTTAGAGCCTCTTCGTTTTAGAAGGGGTATAAGTACTTTTATCTCAGGTGTGTTTCCACTCTTGGATAAACAAATTACAATATCATGGCTTTGTATCATACCCAAGTCGCCATGAATGGCATCGGCTGCATGCATAAAAAGGGCGGGTGTGCCCGTAGAGTTCATGGTGGCAACAATTTTATTAGCAATTATGGCACTTTTACCAATACCGGTAATTACCACTCGTCCTTTGGATTTAAGTATTTCCCGTACACAATCCTCGAAATCGTTGTCGATAAAATGAATGAGATTTTCTATCGCCCGCGCTTCATTTATTAATACATCTTTGGCTATTTGTTTAATATTTTTTGCTATATTCAATGCGTTAGTAGATTAAAGAAGAACCCAAAGATAGTTAAATCAAAATTTTATTAGTAGATACCATGATAGTGGCAGAAGAGAAAGATGAATTGAAGGCAAAACTCAAGGAAATATTCGGATATAGTCAATTCCGAGGTAGTCAAGAAGTTGTAATCAGAAACTTATTAAGCGGTAAAAATACCTTTGTAATCATGCCGACTGGGGCTGGCAAATCGCTTTGCTACCAGCTACCTGCAATGATTAAAGATGGCTTGGCCATCGTTATCTCACCCCTGATTGCTTTGATGAAAAATCAGGTGGATCAATTAAATGCCTACGGTATTAATGCGCGATTTTTAAATTCCACGCTTAGCAAGGGCGAAATAACCAGGTTGAAAAAGGAATGTATAACCGGTGCCGTAAAACTTCTTTATGTAGCACCCGAGTCGTTAAACAAAGAAGAAAATATAGAATTTCTTCAGAAAGTGAACGTGTCGTTTGTGGCTATTGACGAAGCACACTGTATTTCAGAATGGGGTCACGATTTCCGACCCGAATACAGAAAGATAAAAACGATGATCGCGCAATTGGGCGAAAAAAATGTAATCGCGCTTACCGCTACTGCCACGCCTAAGGTTCAATTAGATATTCAAAAGAATCTCCAGATGGAGGAAGCGGATGTTTTTCTTTCTTCATTTAATCGAAAAAATTTGTTCTATGAAGTTCGTCCAAAGAAGGAAACAAAGAAGCAACTGATCCGATTCTTAAAAGAACACAAAGGAAAGTCAGGCATTATCTATTGCCTAAGCAGAAAAAAAGTTGAAGAGATCGCACAACTTATTAACGTAAATGGTTTTAAAGCAGCACCTTACCATGCAGGGTTAGATCCGGACGTGCGGATGAAAAATCAGGATGACTTTTTGAATGAAGATGTTGATATTATTGTAGCCACCATTGCGTTTGGTATGGGTATCGATAAGCCGGATGTTCGGTTTGTTGTTCACTACGATGTGCCAAAATCGCTGGAAGGTTACTATCAGGAAACGGGGCGTGGTGGCCGCGATGGATTAGAAGGCATTTGCCTGATGTTCTACAGTCATAACGATTTAAGTAAATTAGAAAAATTCAATAAAGATAAACCCGTACAAGAGCGCGAAAACGCGCGTGTTCTTTTACAGGAAATGGAATTCTATGCGGAGTCTCCTGTGTGCAGACGCAAGCAACTGCTTCATTACTTTGGAGAAGAATTTAAAGCAGATAATTGCGGCATGTGCGACAATTGCGTGAACCCACGCGAGCGTTTTGATGGCAAAGAATATGTAACCATGGTATTGGAAGCAGCTAAGCAAACAAACGAACGATTTAACCTCGCCCATTTAGTGCATGTTATTAGGGGAACTGAAGATGAATACGTAAAAAGTTACGGCCACTTTAGCTTACCGGTATTCGGAAAAGGTGATTTGCAAGATGCTGAGTTTTGGAAATCAGTTATACGGCAGGCGTTAATTTACCAATATTTAGAAAAAGACATTGACAATATCGGGGTTCTAAGAATTTCCAAAAAAGGTCACGCTTTCCTTAAGAAGCCACATGCTATTGAATTGGCGCGTGATCATAACTTTACAACCGATGTTGAAGACGAAGAATCTTCAGAACGGGTAATTGTCGACTCAAAGTCGTATGACGAAAAGCTCTTCGAGATGTTGAGGATTTTGAGAAAAAAGATTGCGAAGGAAAAAGACTTACCTCCCTATGTGATCTTCCAAGATCCTTCTCTGGAAGAAATGGCGACCACATACCCTACAACCAAAGATGAACTTGCATCGGTGAATGGCGTGGGCATGGGTAAGGTAAATAAGTTCGGAAAAGAATTTTTAGATCTGATCTTGACTTACGTAGATGAAAATGATATCGAGACTGCTTCGGACATAGTTGTTAAATCATCTATCAATAAATCAAAAATCAAGATTTTCATCATTCAGCAAATAGACCGAAAGGTTGAACTTGATGAAATTGCTGACTCAAAGAATATCACGTTTGACGAAATGCTTACTGAGATTGAAAACATTTGCTATTCAGGCACTAAACTCAATCTCGATTATTATATTGATTCCGTATTGGATGAAGACAAGCAACAACAGATTTACGATTACTTCCTGGAATCAGAAACTGATAGCATTGAAGATGCTGTAGATGCATTGAAAGATGAAGATTCAGATTTCACTGAAGATAACCTGCGTCTGATGCGGGTGAAATTTTTGAGCGAATACGCTAACTAAAAATTAACAGGTGACAGTCGACAAGATAATTAACAATCGATAGGGATCAACATTGTCAAATTGTTACTTGTCAATTTTTAATTCATTTTTTCCGTTCTTTGGCTCTTAACTTTCAAAAATGAACATACTGATAGTGGGCAATGGCGGTCGTGAACATGCCTTTGCTTGGAAGATAAAGCAAAGTAAATTGTGTGGTCAGCTCTTCATTGCGCCTGGTAATGCAGGCACCGCACAAGTTGGTGAAAATGTATCCATCGCTGTGGATGATTTTGAAGCGCTTGGAAAATTATGCCTTGATAAAAAAATTGAGCTAGTTATTGTCGGTCCCGAAGTTCCACTCGTAAAAGGTATCCGCGATTATTTCGAAAGCAATAACGATCTAAAACAAATTGGAATGGTAGGCCCGGGAAAGTTGGGTGCCCAACTTGAAGGCAGCAAAGACTTCTCAAAAAAATTTATGATACGCAATGGTGTGCCAACGGCTAAAGCGCGCACGTTTCTTTCGCACGAAACTGCCCATGCCATTGAGTATCTCAACAACTGCATGCCACCCATTGTATTAAAAGCGGATGGCCTTGCCGCAGGTAAGGGAGTAATCATAACCTCTTCATTGGATGAAGCGAAGGCTACCATCAAAGATATGCTGGAAGACAAAATGTTTGGCGATGCCAGTTCAAAAGTTTTAATCGAAGAATTTTTGGATGGCATTGAACTTTCGGTTTTCGTTTTGACGGACGGTGAGCACTACGTGGTTCTGCCAGAAGCAAAAGATTATAAACGCATTGGCGATGGCGATACAGGACCGAATACCGGTGGTATGGGTGCAGTTTCGCCTGTAGCTTTCGCAGACCGTGCCTTCATGAAGAAGGTTGATACTCAAGTGATCAAACCTACTATTGATGGATTAAAGAAAGAGGGCATCCCCTACAAAGGTTTTATTTTTATTGGACTGATGAATGTGAATGGAGAACCCTGGGTGATTGAATACAATGCGCGTATGGGCGATCCGGAAACGGAAGCTGTGCTAACTCGCATCGAAAGTGATTTGGTTGAACTGCTTCTTGCTTGTGCCAAAGGTGAATTAAAAGATAAAACAATTTCAATTGCTAATGACTATGCTGTCACCGTGGTAATGGCCTCGGGCGGGTATCCAAATGAATTTGAAAAGGGGAAAATTATTTCAGGACTTTCAAACTTCGAAAAATCGTACGCATTTCATGCTGGTACTTCCCAGCACAACGGAAAGGTTGTTACTAACGGTGGGCGCGTGCTGGCCGTAACAGGAAATGGAAGTACACTCGAAGAAGCCTCCAAAAATGCATACGAATCTGTTTCTAAAATCAAGTGGGATGGTGTCTACTTCCGAAAGGACATTAGTCAGGATCTAAAAAGGGTTGAAAAGGATCTAAATCATTGAAATTCTAAGTTGTCAATCCACTGCTAACGCTATAACTTTAACCTTTAAACCGGACTAATAACTATACGATGAGCTGTGCTTGTGGAACAAAGAAAGGCGAAAAAGTAGGTGGCTGCAGTAATAATGGTGCCTGTGGCACAGGGGGTTGCAATAAGATGAACGTCTTTGATTGGTTGTCTAATATGGATATGCCCCAGCAAGACCGATTTATGGTTATTGAGGTGCGATTTAAAAATGGCCGTAAAGATTTTTATCGCAATACTGAAAGCTTAAATCTAACAACTGGTGATGCCGTGATTATAGAGGTACAAACCGGTCATCATTTGGGTCATGTTTCGATGCAGGGCGAATTAGTGCGCTTGCAAATGCAAAAGAAGAAGGTTGCCAACGATGACGAAATCAAAAAAGTTTATCGGCTAGCCAACCAGAAAGACCTCGAAAAATTTGAAGAGATAAAAAAACGCGACCTACCAACGTTATATCGCACACGGGAAATCATTAAACAATTTAAGTTAGCTATGAAGCTCTCCGATGTAGAGTTTCAAGCCGATAATACAAAAGCAACTTTCTTTTATTCAGCAGAAGATCGTGTAGACTTTAGAGAGTTGATTAAGCAATTGGCTACCGAATTTAAAGTGCGTGTTGAGATGCGACAAATAAGTTTGCGACAAGAAGCCGGGCGCATTGGTGGCATTGGCGTTTGCGGTCGTGAGCTTTGTTGCTCAACTTGGCTAAGCGACTTTAAAAACGTGGCAACCAGTGCCGCGCGTTATCAAAATTTATCTCTCAACCCAAGCAAACTGTCAGGGCAGTGCGGTAGGTTGAAGTGTTGTTTAAATTATGAATTAGAAACCTACATGGAAGCCCTAAAAGGTATTCCTGAAGTAGAGTCTCCATTATTAACGGAGCGTGGCGAAGCCCGACTTCAAAAGACAGATATTTTTCGTAGAATCATGTGGTTTGGATTTAAGGAAGATAACAATTGGTACCCTTTGAATATTGATCGGGTAAATGAAATTTTGGCAATGAACCGCGAAGGAAAAAAACCTGCGAGCTTAGAAACGAATGTGGTAGAAGAAAAAGTGCCGATTGCCACGCTAAACAGTGATTTGGCCAGCATGGATAAAAGATTTCAAGACAAATCTCGCAAGAAAAAGAAAAACAAAAATCAGAATCAGAATCAGAATCAGAATCAGAACAGAGGAAACGCACCAACACAGAGCAATCCAAATCAAAAGCCACGAAACCCAAATCAGAATAAAGGGAATCGACCTCAGGGGAATCCGAATCAGAACCCGCGTAGCCAGAATCAACCCAGGCGCAACAATCCTAACCAAAATAATAATCCTAAAGGCCCGAGTCAGGAATGAAGTATCTTTTTTTTGTTTTTTTTTGTTTCCTTCTTTTAGCTGGGTGCGATTCCAAACGAGTGTTTGAAGATTACAGCAAATTTAAAAATCGAGCGTGGTTAGTAAATGATCCTGCTGTTTTCCAATTCGAAATCAAAGACGCATCAAAAAAATACAATCTCTATTACAACGTTCGCAATTCGCTGGAATATCCATGGCAGCGCATTTTTATTCAGTATCAATTGGCTGATTCTTCCGGCACTTTTTTGTCAACAAAACTTGTTTCGAATTATTTGTTTGAAAAAAGTGGAAAGCCATTAGGGCGAAGTGGTCTTGGTGATGTTTACGACAATCAGTTTTTATTGTTGGAAAATTATTCGTTTTCAAATACAGGATTATATAGAATGGAGTTGGAGCAACTAAATAGGCAAGACACACTCGCTGGCATACTTGCTGTAGGAATTCGGGTAGAAACAGCCCAATAAAAAAGGAGCCATTTCGGGCTCCATTCTTTTGGAAGGGTTAATCATTAGTTGGCTTACGTTTGATCAGAGTATTACTCCCCTTCCGCAAAACTAAATTCAAACAACCTTAAAAAACTATTAATCAGGCATATTACTGATAAATAGTTGGTGATACCCATGTGGGGGTATTGAGAGCCAGGTAGTTACAATGAGTTTAGTGAAAGCGGTTTCACTAAGCTTTTT
>Ga0163148_10002131_pt1 | contig 24381 bp, 22 predicted proteins | sample OliLakLV19MP7P2_FD_148606 | JGI IMG/M metagenome (GOLD analysis project Ga0163148, IMG submission 148606) | Freshwater microbial mat bacterial communities from Lake Vanda, McMurdo Dry Valleys, Antarctica- Oligotrophic Lake LV.19.MP7.P2 | ecosystem: Environmental > Aquatic > Freshwater > Lake >... | reverse complement strand
CACTGAAATTATTTTTCGGTCATCATTGGGTCATTATAGGATCAATTATTCTGTGGTTGCCTCTAAACCTATGCAGAGCATTTATCAACTTCTTTGAAGGACGGGCATCTTTCCCGAAGTTCTAGGCAAGGCAGGACAACCAATCAATTCAGTACCCCACAAAAAGTACAAATTGTTGGTGAGAAATTCCTCAATTTTCTAGGAAACCTGGGGGTTGTTTTTGCTAAAATCAACCAGAAATTCTAAAAATATAAACCGTAAGCAGCATAAACTATCTCGCAAACATCAAAATTCAAATCATCGCCATAAAGCCCGTATAGTGGCCATGCTCACGAAAAGATCACAAACGCTCGTGAGAACTTCCAGGAAAACATATATCCAAAATTGGTGCAGGAAAACCAAGTCATCGTTGTTGAAAATCTGGCAGTTAATGACTTGGTTAAAAAACATTTTCTAGCCAAAAAAAGTAGCGATTGCGGATGGTCAAAATTGACCAGACCGTTGAAATAGAAGGCTGAAAGAGACGGTAAAACTTACCTAGACACTGGTCGGTTTTTTGCATCATCGAGTAAGAGTTGCCACGTAGGTTTGAATCAGGTGGGTAGCCTTCCGTTGGAAGTGCGTAGCTGGAGTTGTTCCAACTGCAAAACTAAGCACGATAGAGATGTGAATTCTGCTATCATTATTGGCGATGAAGGGCTTGGATTATTAGCGTTAGGAACTAGCACTACTGCCCATGGACGGAATGTAAGTCTGATGGTTGCAAGGAAATCTTCGGTATGAGCGGCTGTTCCGGTTGAAATTGGAAGCTTACACCAGAGGGAGTAGTACACAGAACTCTGGATCTGCATACCAGGCCACACCCCCTACCCCCCGCCTAGCTCTACCGTGTACAGACAAGTTGATCGCTGACCCATATTGTAGAAACCGTATTTCCTAAAATCTTAATTTCTCGTTTTGCCGAATCAATAACTTAAAATTCAGGAAAATAAGCTTCCTTTCTGAGATTCATGCGAAACTTGGGTTTCAGGAATTGTGTTGAAAGATTTCGGACTTGTGTGTATAGGGTAGCCGCCTAGCCAGAGAGCCATTTTCCCACTTTTTTCTGGCCCATCAAAATAAATAAAAGTTGTCTCCGCTCCGGGGCAGGCAGTATTATCAGGTACAATCTTGGTAGACAGTATGTTTTTACTGGCTGCTTTGGTAGATCGAATCATAAATACCTTCGCTCGCTTGATCGAATTTATGGTTCTGAAATCCTGCAGGGGCTAGGTGCATCGACGATGGACTAAAAAATCTAAAATCTGAAGTCTCAAATCTCAAATCGGTTAATTTTGTGTCGTTTCTAGGACTGTTGTGACGAGTGCAACCCAATCCACATATGGTACTTCGCACAGAAGGCGGCAATCGCTACTTGCCGCTCTCCGGCAGCAATTGCTGGACAGTAGGGCGGAGCGATGACAATAATTTTGTACTGACAGATCGCTGGATTTCCCGTAATCACGCGATGTTACAGCAAATGGAGACAGGAGAGTTCTACCTGATCGACTTGGGCAGCCGCAATGGTTCCTTTGTCAACGGGCGGCGGGTCAGTATTCCTGTAACTCTCAGAAATGGCGATCGGATTATTTTCGGTCAAACCGAATTGGACTTCTACAACCCAACCGCCGGCCACCGGCACGATCCAATACACGAGACAGACTCTGAAGATTTTACGGCGACTTTGACTGTGCGTAGCCTGATTAGCGTCATGGTAATGGACATCCGAGATTTTACCGTTTTGACTAGACAGCTAGACGAAACGCTACTCTCGGAAGTCATCGGGAATTGGTTCCGCAAAGCAGGACAGATTATTCGCGAACACGGCAGTTGGGTGGACAAATACATCGGCGATGCGATTATGGCCGTCTGGTTCCACAAAACCAGCGGTGTCAGCACCGAGGAAATGATGCGGATTTGCCAAGCTTTGAGCGAACTGCACAAGGCAACAGACGAACTCAGCAGCCGTTACCCCCTACCTTTTCCTTTGCGAGTCGGGGCCGGAATCAATACTGGTTATGCAATGGTGGGAAATTCTGGCAGCAGCGACCGATCGGACTATACAGCCTTGGGAGATACTGTAAACGCAGCATTTCGCCTTGAATCTTGCACCAAGCAACTCGGCAAGGATATCGCTGTGGGAGAAACGACCTACAAATACCTGACGGAATTGGGAGCCGAGGGCGCTTTCGAGCCGCACACTGTGGCTTTGAAGGGTTACGACATTCCCAGCCTGACTTACGCTGGTACTTATGTTGACTTGAACGCTTTTCTCAAAAGGAAAGGAAAGAGTTCTCCATAGCTAGAAAATGGGGTGCAGGGCAAAAATTAACCATTGAAAAGGGTAGTCCGAGTTTTTAATTTGGACTGCCTTTTATAAACTTGCCTGCGATGCTTAAAAGTCGGCGAATATCATATATCGTCAGCGTTGTCAATACCCAAATGTAAAGTTTATAACAGCCCTCTACCTATTGCGGATTTATCTGAAAAACTGCATAAGCAAAATGGTAGTCTCTACATAAATGCTGTGTATGAAATTGGGAGACAAAACTTCATGAAACGATTGGGTCGTCTATTGGCAGTATTGGGCTTAGTGCTGGGCTGCTTTGCATGGGCTGGAGACATGAGCGCGATCGCGGGCACATTGAGCCGTATCGTCTTACCACCATCCTCGCTCATAGTGCTTGACGTTCCGACTAGAACAAATCGCGCCGATGACAAACTTGCCACAGAATACGGCAAAAAAATTGACTTGAACAATAGCGGCGTCCGGGACTTCCGGGACTTTCGAGGGTTGTATCCTACTTTAGCTGGACAAATTATTAAGAATGCTCCTTACGAAAAAGTTGAGGACGTACTCAACATTTCAGGCTTGACGGAAGCTCAGAAAAAGGTGCTGCAAGCTAACATGGACAAATTCACCGTAACTGATGTCGAATCAGTGTTTATTGAAGGAGACACCAGGTTGAATAATGGTCTCTACGACTAGATAGCAGCGGGTCTCCTTTGAATTTATTGGTCATTAGTCATTGGTCATTAGTCATTGGTCATTAGTCATTGGTCAGAACTGATTTTTTGTTGACTCATGAATTATGGCTTATGGCTTATGGCTTATGGCTTATGGCTAACGAATGCAGAATGCTTTCAACAAGGATTGAACCAAAAATCGGATACAAGCCTCCGATGTTGTGGAGAGCGAATTTTTTTAGAAATTAATTCAATTCCCAGATTAATCTGTGGACTCAATTATTCAATTGTTAATCTAAAATCGACAGTTCAAGCCTCAAGATTGATCTGTGGAGTCAATTCTTTAATCTTTAATCTTTAATCTTTAATCGACTAGCGGCAGATATTAGTTGTATTCCCCAGATTCATCTGTGGAGTTAATTCTAAAATCTAAAATCTAAAATCTAAAATCGACTGGCGGCAGACTTAATGACTGACAAATTTGACGTATTGGTGATAGGTGCTGGCGCGGCCGGTTTGTACACAGCACTTTGCCTCCCAGAACATTTGCACGTAGGCTTGATCAATAAAAATATCTTGCCTGTTTCTGCCAGCGATTGGGCCCAAGGAGGGATTGCCGCGGCGATCGCCCCAGAAGATTCAGCAGCCCTGCACGTTCAGGATACACTGGCTGCGGGAGCAGGTCTTTGCGACTTAGAAGCCGTGCAATTTTTAGTAGAAGAAGCTGCTGCTTGCATTGACTCCCTAGTGAAAATGGGCGTTGCATTCGATCGCACCGGCCCAGATTTAGCCCTCACCCTAGAAGCCGCCCACTCCCGCCGCCGAGTCCTCCACTCCGCCGACACTACAGGCAAAGCCGTGATCAGTACGCTGACAGCAAAAGTATTGAGTCGCAAAAACATTCAACTCGTATCTCCTGCCTTTGCTTTGAGTCTGTGGCTAGACGAAACCGGGCGCTGCCAGGGGATTAGCTCGATTTGTGGCTCACAAGTCAAGTGGCTGCAGGCCAAAGCGGTGGTGCTGGCGACAGGCGGTGGCGGACAAGTTTTTGCTCAAACCACCAACCCGTCGGTGAGTACCGGAGACGGGGTGGCAATTGCGTGGCGCGCCGGGGCGCTGCTGCGAGATTTAGAATTTGTGCAGTTTCACCCGACGGCGCTGAGTAAAGCGGGCGCGCCTCGGTTTCTGATTAGCGAAGCGGTGCGGGGAGAAGGAGCTCATTTAGTTGACAGTAAGGGATATCGCTTTGCTTTTGACTCTCACCCCAGCGGGGAACTCGCCCCCCGCGATGTCGTTAGTCGTGCTATTTTCCGCCACTTGCAGAAGACGGGAGAACCTCATGTTTGGCTGGATTTGCGCCCGATTGCGGTCGATCGACTGCGCTACAGGTTTCCCAATATTATTCAAGTGTGCGCTGATTGGGGAATTGATATTTTTTCCGAACCGGTGCCGGTGACGCCTGCGGCGCATTACTGGATGGGAGGGATTGTCGCTGACAAGTTCAACCAAACTTCGATTCCGGGTTTGTACGCGGTGGGAGAAACTGCGAGCACGGGGGTACACGGCGCTAATCGGTTGGCGAGCAATTCGCTGCTGGAATGTCTGGTTTTTGGGGCGCAGATGGGACTTTTGCAGCTAGAAGGTGGAACGCCGGAGGCACTCACAGATGAGTTAGATGCAGGGGAAATCTTGGAAAAATCGATTTCTGAAAAGGATATTGAGGCGATCGAAAAGTTGCGGGTTGAATTGCCTAATTTGGTGTGGCAGAGTGCGGGAATTTGTCGGGGCCAAAGGGATTTGGAAAGTGCGATCGTCCAAGTTGAGCTTTGGCGACAAGAATTTGCCTCTTTGCCTTTGAGTCAAGCTTTGCTCAATTTGCGGCCCGGACAAATTATTGATTTTTCGCCTGCTGATGCGGAGAATAGCTCGGTTTTGCGAAATTGGGGGGAAGTTGGCAATTTATTGGATATTGGCTACTTAATTCTCAAAAGTGCTGCGTTTCGCACTGAAAGTCGCGGCGGTCACTACCGGGTGGACTATCCCCTCACCGATCGGGATTGGTGCAGCCACACTTTAGTTCACCAATCGAATTGGTACAAATCGGGGCGAATAGAAGATTGAAAAATTGAGTTCAGCGCGTCCCCGTACCGTCACTTTTGGGGTTCCCGTTGGGGTCTGGTTCGTATTTTTTGGGGTTGTTTGGAACTCTAGATGTTGGTGCGACTGTCAAAACTGTGGAGGTAGATGGCGTCCCGCCCCGCAAGCTACGCTCTTTTGTGGAATTGCTGGTTGAGTTACTGGCAAGTAAGGTGGCATTTGTGATGCCGACTATATTCACTTGCAGACAGACAGCCAGAGTTGCCGTTGTTGTGAGCTGAATCAAAGTACGCATAGTGTTCATAGTCTTATCCAAAAATCACTGAAGTAGATGCACGTCTGCACGACCTATTATATCCATCAATTTCCGTAGTTACACTGATATCTTTATATTTCCTTTAAATAACTTTCGTAAATATACTTAAACCCTTTTAAATCAAGGTTTTGTGGCGATTTTAATTTTGTCTCCGGTGTCCTAGCAATTGCGATTGGCGATTGGCGATGGGCGATGGGAATCACTTACTGCATAAGGGTTTGGAACACGGGTCTGCCGTTGCATTCTTTTTTTAAACTCACCTCATATTTTGTAATATTTTTTAATATTTAGATGACACGGCAATTTGCTCTCATAAGTTTGATATTTTTTGTAAATCTATCTAATGACTGATGACTTATGACTTATGACTTATGACTTATGACTTATGACTTATGACTTATGACTTATGACTTATGACTTATGAAAATTGATATTGATTTTTCCCTAATTCCTTAGCGCGATACATAGCAGCATCGGCATTCTTGACTAAAATATCTGACTCTTGACCGTCAATTGGATACAAACTAATGCCAATACTTGTAGTTACAGAAACTGTATGTTCTTCAAAAATAAAAGGCTGCACGATGGCGTCGCAAATTTTTTCAGCTACTTTCGCAGCTTCCTCCCTACCTGGAATAGCGGGCAGGATGACTGTGAATTCGTCGCCGCCCAACCGCGAGATAGTATCGCTGCCGCGCAAGCATTTTTTGAGCCTGCTAGCAACTGCTTGTAAGAGCAAATCGCCCACATTGTGTCCGAGAGTGTCGTTGATTAACTTAAATCCATCTAAATCTAAAAACAGTAAAGCTACCAATTCCTGATTGCTGGAGGCTCTTTCTAGAGACTGATGCAAGCATTCATAAAACATTTTGCGGTTGGACAAACCCGTGAGAGCATCGTGATAAGCTTGGTGGCTGAGCTCAGCATTTTTTTGTTCTAGGGCATTGGCCCGGAGTTGGCGCTCGGTAATATCTCTGATTGCTCCCACTAAAAATAGGTTGCCGGCAGCATCTTTATGCAGGGATCTTTTAGTCGCAATTAGATGCGTAATTCCGTGAGCGTCAGTAAAATATTCTTCATTTTCTCGCGGCTGGTGAGTTTGCAATACTAATTCGTCTTGCTGCCAAAATATCTCGGCTTCGGCGTGGGGAAATAAATCGTAATCTGTGCGGCAGGTTAAAATTTCTAAAGGATAGCCAATAAACCGACAATATGCCTGATTCAAAACTACGCAGCGGTGATTTCGATCTTTGACAAAAATCGGGTCGGGAATTGTATCGATTAGCGATTGTAAAAATTCTTTAGACCGTTTTAATTCTTCTTGCAAGTGAGCCAGATAACCCACAACTGCGACACCAGAACCCACAAGACTGAGGATTGGAGGAATTAACGGTAGCCACCAACCTGCTAAGAATGCTAAGTATAAAGTGGCACTCAGACCTAGACAGATACTTAATAAACAGTAAGCCGATCGACCAAGCGATCGCAAATTCCAACTCACATTTGCTCCCGCCCAAGACCACAGTAAAATCCACAGCAACTCCGCAGCCTCTGGCCAGACATTGATACCCCCGCGCCCGTCGATGGCCGCACTCAAAATTTGGCTCAAGAAATGAGCCTGAAGCTCGACTCCCGGTATTTGCTGGGGAGGACCAAACCAACCGGAACTGTAAGCATTTTGGTAAAAGTCTCTGAGGCTGGGGGCATTTGAGCCGATCAAGACAACGCGCGATCGTACAAAATCAGCAGGTACTGTGCCAGAGAGCACATCGCTCATCGATGCAGTGCGAAAACTGCCTCGCGGGCCGCGCAGGTTGGCGAGAATTTGATAGCCACGGCTGTCCGATCGAACGTAAGCACCGTCATTCGGTTGAAAAGGCCGAAAAACCCCCTTGCCTAACTGCAAGTATTTAGGATTGATTCTTGCTGGTTGAGGGGAAATTCCTTCGCTTTTGAGGTAAAGCAAAGCCAGTCTGAGTGCGAAACTTTGATGAGTTTTGCCGTCTCCGGGCCAAGCGTAGAGCAAAGTTCGCCGGACTTTTGAGTCAGCGTCGATGACAACGTTGTTAAAACCGATTCGATCGAGCTTGTCAAGTACCGGAGGCGGGCGAACTCCGAGCCTGGTTTCGTCTGGCATCAACTCAATCCCGATTAAGTTGGGAATAGTTTTAAAAGTTTTGAGCAATTCGTCGTTACCCGGTTGAGTCGGCAAATCTCGGTAAATGTCGAGGCCGATCGCCCGCGGCTTGCCAGCGTGAAGTTTTTGCAGCAATTGGGCCAACACAGCATCCGACATTGGGTAGCCGTATTTTTGCAAGTCAGCTTCGTTAATTTCGACAATGGTGATGCGCGAGTCCATTGGTTCGGGGGGCCGCCAGCGTACAAAGCGATCGAAAGCAGTCCATTCCCACACCTGCAAAAATCCGAACCAGCGCATGACAATCACCGTACCGCCAACGGCACTCGCAGTAATCAATACTCGGCGTTCTCGATTAAGCCATTTTTTGATGGTTTTTAGCATATTTTTGGGAGTTTTGACCTCGCTCTTCGAGCATCTAAGCTACTACTACATATAGCTTTTATATCTTTTGGGCGATCGGCTCAGTCGATTCGGGCAAAATATCTCATTTGACAAAAGACTTGAGTTGCCTAAGTCTTTTATCGCACTTTGCAACCGCAGATGTCAGGCAGATATACACAGATAAACGCAGATAATTGCAGGAATTGAAAGCGAATTAATGCAATGCAAGTCTAATGAGCCTGGAAGCAGAAATCCGGTTTTTTGAGTTTTTTTGTAAAATTTCTAGTATTTCTAGTATTTATAAAATTTATAACAAAGCTTGCTACAACAAAAATGTTGGGCAGTGAAATTCTGGTTTTTTTCCGGGTTTTTGAATATATATGGTGCGGTTCTATTAGATTGTAGGTCTTTCTTGAAGATGGTCGATTTATCTGCACTTTACGGAAATCTGCTGCATGAAGCTATGATAATTGGGATGATTTTCCGACATAATACTAGATATAAAACTTTAAAATTTGCTCGTTACCAGGCAGATCCTGGTAATGCAGATCCGGAGGCTCTGCCTCCTTTGATCTCGCAACTTACAGGAGAGAGAACTGTAGGAAGTGCTTAATTTATTAAGTTGTCGAGCCTTATTTTAAAATTTTAGCTAACTAATTTTTAAGATGTTTTTATGAATTCTAGATGCGAGATTTTTGAGTGATTTTACAGCAGCCGACAAAGATTAGACCTCTTGCACTCATTCGCAGACCAGATTAAATTATCTGCGTCTATCGGTGTTTATCCGCTTGAAATCTGCGGTTTACCCATCAATCAAATATTTATGCAAGAGGTCTATTAGCTAAGTTAAAAAGCAGGATTTTTCCTGTCCAAAAAAAACTCGCCTCTCAAGTTTCAAACTTTGCTGTCATTTTTGAAAGTTGCGCGGGCCCGTGTAACCGGATAACTCAGCGAGTTTATCCAAAGTTTGTGTCCCCGAATAAAACTGACCTTGAATTTCCCAAGTCGGGAAACCTTTAACATTTGCAGCAGCAGCTTGGCAAATTTCAGCGCGGGAATTTTGTCCTCTGGGATCGCATTCAAAATAATCAATTATTTTGGCTGCTTCTTTCCCGAACAGCATTTTTTGATCGTGGCAGTGGGGACACCAGTAAGCGCCGTATTCTTTAGCGCCGATTTGTCGGAGGTGGCGGGCTAAAGCAATTTGTGCCGGCCCGGAGGTTGTGGTGACTGCAGGGGGTAGAATTCCGGGGGTAGAAGAAACAAAAGGAGCAGGTGAGCTGACGCTGTTATAAAGTCCCAATGCGCCGATCGAACTTACCATCGCCACCAAAATGCCTGTAAACACCAACTGTCCGATATCTTCCCACTCGCGCCCGACTAGAGTCAGCACAAACAGCGACAGCGCAAATACGGCGGAAGTGATGCAGTAAATGCACAGTTCCTGAATTTCAAAAGCCATCAAATACATCAAATAGCTGCTGAAAATTACCATCGCAGCGGTGATGATAAATAGCGCTTGCCAAGTTCTGTTTTCTAGTTGAGAGTGCAGTCCTTTGTTGGTGTCTGGATTGACGGCTTTGGGAGCTAATGCCAAAATTGCGATGCTCAGGTAAGCCAGGCAACCTAATAAACTTAAAGGCACTGTGCCAAAGACTGTAGCGTAGGGACTGTTGAGAACTTTGTCGCAGCCGCTGGTGGGACAAATGACTGAGGCTGTCGTGAATTTAGCGATCGTGAGATAGGCCGTTTCTACGACGCCTATGGCTGCGATCGCTGCCATCAGAGTCCTAGACCAGCGATGAATCCAAGGGGTTGAACGTCGGCGAATCATTTTTTGATTTGGTAGTTTGGGAATTGGGAATTGGGAATTGTTGACTGTTGACTGTTGACTGTTGACTAATGACTGTTAATTGTTAACTAATGACTGATGACTGATAACTGATGACTACTGACTACTGCCAACTGCCAACTGCCAACTGCCAACAGTCAACTCCCAACAGTCAACTGCCAACAATTCCCATTTTACGTTTTACTTGTGAGTTTGCCCGGTTCCGGTGTTGGCCCTCTTGAGCCATTAGCATCTCTATTTTCCTGTTCGCGCTCTTTCTGTGACAAGCTGCGACGGGCGGCTTCTACAAACTGACTGACGCGGATCGGATCGATGGGCTGCTCGATGCGGCCGTTGCGCTTCAGGGAGCTCGATACAATTACACCATCGGCAGCTTGCATAAGGGTGGAAACGTTTTCCCACGAGGCGCCGCTGCCGATAAAAACTGGAATTTCCCCGGCGGCTGCACTCGCGAGTTCTAAGTCTTCGAGATTGGGAGGGCTGCCGGTTGTCCAGCCGGAAAGGATTACGGCGTCGGCTAAGGCGCGCCCGATCGTCTCTTGGACGGCTGTGGTCAAGTTGGGGCTGCCCAGGGGACGCCCGTGCTTGACTAACACGTCTGCGAATATTTTGACATCGCTGCCCAATTCCCGGCGGTAGCGCAGTAACTGGTGTGCTTGTCCTTCAATTAAGCCTTGGTCTGTAGCCATGATGCCGTTGAGGACGTTGACGCGGATGAATTGGGCTCCAGTGCAGGAGGCGATGGCGATCGCGCTGTGGGCGTCGTTTCGCAGTACGTTAACGCCGATCGGCAGCGTCACCAGATTGGTTAGCCTCTCGACTACCAGAGTCATGGCACTTACCACAGCCGGATCTACGCAGTCTTTGGCAAAAGGAGCGTCGAAAAAGTTCTCGACTATGATACCGTTTGCGCCGCCAGAAGCCAGCGCAGTAGCCTCTTGCTCGGCTCTTCCGATAATCGCTTTGAGGTTCCCGCCCCAGCGGGGAGAAGTTGGCAAAGGCTGTAAATGTACGACACCGATTATGGGATTCGGCGTTTTGAATATTTGTTTTAAGTCCACGGATTTTCCTGAAACCACCAAGTTCACTGACGGCTGACGGCGGATTTTGACGGTATATTCTAGAATTCTATATCCACGCGGGCTATTCCGATGACTCAATCGCGCAGGGACTCTCGGTACAAGCCCGAATTTAGCAGCAGTTTTTTGTTTTCGTTCGAGGTTAATAGTTGAAAGTTGTTCTGATCATTTTCGCCCTCACCGCAGGATTGTGGGCAGCAATCGAAGTGCTGCTGCGCGTGCTGCTGGGTTTTGGCAATCCCTTGATTTACATTGCTGATGCCGAGTGTGGCTATTTGTTGGCGCCCAACCAGAGGGTGCGCCGCTTGGGAAACCGGATTGAGATTAACGAGTATTCGATGCGTACTGGAGCGATCGCCCCAAGTCCCGCTGCGGAAACTCTGCGCGTCTTGCTGTTGGGTGATTCTGTCGCCAACGGCGGTTGGTGGACACATCAGACAGATACGATCTCGGAAATTATGGCTCGGCTGTTGAGGCTGCAACTACAGCATCTGGCGAGCGATCCACAATTAGGTTCACAAGTCAACTATTCAAATTTTGAAGTTCTCAACTGCTCAGCCAATTCTTGGGGGCCGAGAAATCAACTTGCTTATGCCAAGCGGTTTGGTGTTTTTGGGGCAAAGGCTTTGGTGTTGCTGCTGAATACGGACGATTTATTTGCATCGGCTCCCTGTGCTCTGGTTGTAGGGCGCGATCGATCTTACCCGGATCGCAAACCCCGATCGGCTACGCTAGAGTTATTGAGCCGCTACCTGCTCCCTGTAGCGCCGACTGCCCAATTGCCACCACCCGTAGCTACAAGCGGCGATGTAGTCGGCTGCAACTTAGAAGCTATTCGCCAAATCCAGAAAATAGCTGTATCCGCCAACGTCGAGTTTTTGCTAGCCGTCACGCCCAAGCGGGGTGAACTCGGCGGCCCGGGCCCTCGCGACTGGGAAGTCAAAGCTAGAGCGCGTCTCGCCGAACTCGTAGAAACAGAGAAAATTACTTACATAGATTTTCTTCCCATTTTCAATTGTGCGGCCGAATTTCCAACTTTGTATCGAGACAGCATTCACCTGAGTCCTCAAGGCAATCAGCTAGTTAGCAAAACCATCAGTCGTCAAATAGTCGCTCTTTTTTTGCATAAATCGTGATTTCACCTAAAGACGGATACTTGCCCACGACTTCTGTTGTCGAAAGCAAAAAAGTTGAAACCTTAGTTCAAGCCCCCAGATTCATCTGCGGAGTCAATCTAAGATCTAAAATTGTTCGACTGAGCGCAACTCGACGCTCGCACTCGCCGAACTTCTCACGCCGAATTGCCCAATCTCAAATCGACTGACATCGAATCCGGTTGCATGGGAACAGTTACCCTCTTCAACGAACAACAAACCCAAACTGTAAAAGCACCCGGAAACGACACGATTTGTCTCGATTTAGCTAACTTGCAAAGTAGACTCTAGCTCTTTCGGATACCAAGCTTGACCGTCGAGAGCCATTTGCTCGATCACACTCGCAAGCCGCAGAGCTTTGAGAGCTTGTTCTCCTCCCACAGAAGGCTGATTTCCACCCCGCACGCAATTAATAAAATGCTCCAATTCTGCGTGGAGCGGTTCAATATTGCTGGTGTAAACTTTCTCGATCAACCCATCTTGACGGTAAAGCACCTGACCGTAATCCGTCACGTAATTGGCGGTTGTTTGTCGGTGAATCAAGATTTCGTTGTTGAGAAAATCTGCCTCTGTCAGAGAATTCTTGCAGTGAGCCACGATTGAACGGAGTTTGCGGTGCGTCACCTTACTGGCAGTCAGGGTGGCGACAATGCCGTTAGCAAAGTTCAACGTCGCTGTCACGTAGTCTAAATAACCTGAATCTGAGGCCCTGCTGCCGCTGGCGGTCAGCTTGACCACTTGGGAATCTGCCAATTCCAAAAGCAAGTCGATGTCGTGGATCATTAAATCCAAAACTACCGATACGTCGTTAGCCCGCTGGGAATAGGGACTCATCCGGTGAGCTTCCAATGCCAGTAACTCTTCAGTTTTCAGCACTTTGCCGAGTTCCTGAAAAGCTGGATTGAAGCGCTCGATGTGACCCACTTGTAAAATCCGGTGGGCCTCAGCAGCCGCGTTGACCAAAGATTCGGCTTCGGCAATGCTAGCCGCGATCGGCTTTTCAATTAAAACGTGAACACCCGCTTGGAGACAAGACATCCCCACAGGGTGATGCAGGCGAGTTGGAACGGCGACGCAAACTGCATCTACGTGGGCGAGCAAATCCCGGTAGTCTTCAAAGAAGCGAACCCGGTATTTGCTTGCTACATCTATTCCCCGCTCTACATTTATGTCTGCAACACCCACGAGCTCGATATCTTTCAGCAAGCTCAGAACTCGCGTGTGGTGCTGGCCCATATTGCCAACCCCAACGACCCCAATGCGAAGGGGCTCGGGTTGACTTCGCTGACCGAAAACGTTTGCGTATCCCAATGACATCCTATCTAGCACTCCTGGATTCTCCTCCACCACCACAGGAATCAAGCCCCTTGGCTTCCCTCAGCTACTCACAGCCATCCAGATAGTACCACAGTGAAACTATTTGTGAAGAATTTCTAAGTTGGGCTGGGATTCTGGCCGTCAGCAATTACGCAGGCGCTACTTATGCACGAGAGCTTAACATTGCGGTATTTTTATATAAAATTACGTATTGACAAATATCATTATACATGATATGTGCAGGCGATCACGCTTGCCTCTACTTCGTTATTGACTGCGCGCTGCCATTGTTGCTGTACGTCGGAGAAACGGGGCGAACTCTCAAGCAGCGGTGAGCGAACCACGATTGTTACCAAAAAAATGGGTCTAAAGCCCCGTTATTCTAGGAAGGCTTTCTTAAACTGTGGTATAATTACGACTTTTAATAGGTCGTGCTGGCAGTGGAGGGGGACAGCCTTTTGGTAGGTGAAACTGCTGGAGTTTGGTATTTTAAACTTAGAAACCATATAGGAAGAATCTGCCATCTCCGAATCAAACATGGATCGATTTGAATTTCAGCTAGCAATGCTGCAAAAAGGAGCTGAGGAACTAGAGAAAAAAATAGCTAACTTCAATACAATTTTGCTGCAGGTAAAAACTGCAGCAATTACCATTTGGGTAGCGCTGATCGGTTGGGCATTTGCCAGCAAAATAAATGCGTTAGTTCCGCTGGGATACGTTATAATTTTTGGTTTTTGGTTGTTAGAAGCCACCTACTGGAAGGTGCAATTTTATTACATACAAAGAATCCATGCAGTTACCCAATTCTTGAATAATGAAAGCGCCTTAGATGAAAGTTTTAATACCCGTTCGATACCGGAAGGTCTCGTTTACCCGCTCGGTTTGTTAAAAACACTTAAAATGCCTTCTTTATGGAGAGCTCTTTGTGCTCCATCAATCTATATTTTTTATACCTTTTTGTTTGTTGTTAATTCGATCGTTTGGTTGATAACTCTTAAAACAGTTCTATAACTCAATACGGTTCACTTAACATATTTATGCCCCGGAGATCCCTCTAAATCCCCCTTAAGAAGGGGGACTTTGAGAGCATTCTTGTCCCCCCCCTTTTTAAGGGGGGTTAGGGGGATCTCTCTTAAGTGAACCGTATTGTTCTATAACTGGGCAAGATTAGAGCGTGCGATTGGTTTTAGGCTTTTTCAGCAAGCCCTAATTATCCACGATACCGAAGTTTCTTACAAGCTAGTGAATACCGCAGCCGAACCAGTTCCCGAACCAATTACTGTGGGAGGGACAGCTTTAGCATTGGCAGGTTTAAGCTGGTTAAAACACAAGAAAAAAATCGCTGTTTGACCTGCTAGTTCACTTTTCATAAAATATGCGAGTTGCGAAATTTTGCTCTCGATTCGGAGACAAAGCCCGGGCTTTCAGAATTGCGGCAACCAAAAACGCATAGGACAAAACTCCCACCAAGGCCAGCAAAAGTACGCTGACTGCTCCCGACGCATTCCACAATGCGTGAAGTGCGGAGGCGCTAAAATAACCTACGCCCAAAATTTGCCAGCGCTTCCTAGGTTTGAGGGCGCTCAAACCGATAAAATATCCCAAATAGCCACTGTAAGCCATGTGTCCGGCAGCGGAACCCAAAATGCGGGGAATTAGCAACTGCAATCCTACTAATTGTCCGGCGTCCGGCCCTGCTTGCAGGGTGACATTTTGGATGACATTGGGAACGTACTGCCCCAGAGTTTCTAACAGTGTAAAGCCGACTGCTGAGGCACTTCCTAACAAAATTCCGTCTAAAGGTTCCCAAACACCGATTCGATCGCGCCACGGATTTTTTAGCCAATTTCCCAGCAACATCGCCCCCAAAACGGGCAGCGCTTTCAGCAATTCTTCCATTAGACCCGCCCCGAAAAACATTCTGGTCAAAAAAGGGAAAAAACTGATTGCTTCGCCTTCGGCTGGCAGGCGGCCGGGCAAAATTTCTCTAAATACTAATATAAATCCAATCAATAAGGGGCTTAGCAGTATCAGGACTGTTGCTAAAGCGGTACCAAGCAATACCCACCAAGGCTTGTGTTTGCCGCACAGTTGATAGATAAAGTAGTAAGCCGCACCGGCGAGGTAAGCTGACAGCAGGAAGTTGAAGGCTGCGGAATTTCCGACGGCGAGAAACATCGACACGACAAAAATAACTGTCGCAATACCGGGATATAAGTATGCTTTTTGGCTTAATTGTTTGCCGGTGGAGGCGATCGGGAATAATTGAGTTAAAGTGAGAGCATCTTTTTCGCTACCAGCAAAATTGCCCGTTTGTCGTGCAGGGAATCCGGGTTGATTTTGGTAAGGGGTTACGGGAGATTCAAATATAAATTCAGGGCCGTCAAGGCCGAGACTGATGCGATCGCCTGTTTCTAAAGTTTGGCAGCCAGAGAGCTTTTTTCCGTTGATATAAGTTCCGTTAGCGCTGTTGAGGTCGCAAATTTCCCATCTCGTCAAAGTACCATGAGTTAGGGGACGGATCATGGCGTGGCGACGGGAAACCATGCCGTGGGCGATCGACTCTAAAGCTATTTGACAATTGCGATCGCGTCCGATGACCAATTCCCCATCATCAGAAAGTTGGTACTGGGATGCTGGGGTTCCCACAGCGTCTTTGGCTGGCACTTGTCGCAGAAATCCGATTTCATTAGTCATGAGTTATGAGTCATTAGTCATTAGTCATTAGTCATTGGTCATGAGCTCGCGAGCTGTTAGCTGATGTTATTTTTGAGCAGTCTTTATTCCACAGTTATTGGTTGTTAGCTGCTGACTAATTACTAATTACTAATTACTCATAACTGCTGACTAATGACTAATGACTAATAACTCTGCTTATAGATTTGCCCTGGCATCCTGAACGGCTGCATAGAAAAATATGCCAGTTAGCGGTACGCTGAGGGCGAGGATGATGCCCGTGACTAAATTGCCAAGTTGAGCTTCTCCCGATGACAGCTCAAAGATGGAGCCGACTGCCGCGATCGCACTGATGCAACAAAGAGCTAAGAGTAAACCACTTTTCGGAGTTCCTGCCATCATACTGATTTTACTGCTTTTGGGGAAAATTTATGCTTGACTAATGCTTCATTCAGTGCCAGCTTGTTTTCTACTCTGTCTACAAACAGCACTCCGTTGAGGTGATCCATTTCGTGCTGAATTGCCCTCGACAGTAACTCTGTTGCTATCAGGGTTTGTGGGCGGCCGTATTCGTCGCGGTAGGAGACTTCAATGACTTCTGGGCGTTTGACTTCTAAATAAACTCCCGGAATGCTCAAACACCCTTCTTGCAAGATGCAGATATCGCTGCTGCTACTTTTGATGGTGGGATTGATCAAAACGATTGGGGGTGTGGCGGGGTTTTCCGGGTCGCAGTCGAGGACGATTACTTGTTTGTGGACTCCGACTTGGGGGGCGGCTAAACCGATGCCGTCTGCACTGTACATGGTTTGTAGCATTTCTCGGACTAGCTGCCGAATTTCTGCATCGACGCTTTTGACGCGCTTGGCTGGCTGCCGCAGGACGCGATCGCCTAATGTGTGTATTGTTAGGGGCGGTTTTTCTAACTTTTGCTTTTCAATCAAGACCTGAGCCGTCATATAACCTCGCGGGATGTTTGGAAACCCCCAACCAAAGCTGTTGGAGGATGAAATTGGAACCAATACTATTATTTCTAATATTAATCTAATTTTAAGTAGCCATGACTGGAAACGCACCAAACCAACGGCCGGTTATTTCTCTGGGGCTTTCGCCTGTTTTAGTGGCGGTAGAGCTTTTAGCTGCGATCGCGATTTTGCTGGCTGTTTTACTCATTGTACAGTTTTGGGCAGTTTTGCCCGATCGAATTCCGATTCATTTCGGCTTGGGGGGGCTGGCTGATGCTTGGGGCGACAAGGTGACGATTTGGATCATGCCGGCGGTTGCTGCCATTATTTTTGCGGTTTTAACTGCGGTATCGCGCTATCCGCATACTTTTAATTATCTCGTACCGATTACTTCTGAGAACGCTCGTCGGCAATATCTGTTGGGGCGAGGCCTTTTGGCTTGGCTGAAGGCGGAGATTTGCTGGCTGTTGGCGTTTGTGGTGCGGCAGCAAATTCTTGTCGCTTTGGGCAATGCTCAAAGGTTTAGTGTGGAGTTAGTTTTGGGGATAATTGTTTTGATATTTGGGACGGTTGGCGTGTATTTGCTCAAGGCTTATTCTGCTCGCTAGATGTAGGACAAAAAACTTACATATACCCAAAAATAAAGTTTTTTGGTATGATGTTTTTAACCGCAGGTAATATTATCCTGCCTAAAAAATAAAACTTGTTGGTATTGAGGACTAAAGTCATCTAACTTTTATGAGGAGTTTAGTCCTCAATACAAACATTTTTGATGCCGGGTAATTGAGGGAACATGATAGTAATCACACGCGAGAGGTTGGTGCTACGGTAAATGCCGATCGACTAACCCATAAGATACGTTTGCTGATTGTTCATCGGCAATACTCGCAATCGTCGATTTTTTAAATCAGGTTCTAAGCCTAGTTCTTCCATTGGAATCACGCCCAACAAAACAGCCGAAACGCCTTCGGGTAACTCTAAACAATCAAATCTCCCTTCTCTCCCCTCTACAATAATTTGAGCATCGGCAAAAATTCGACCCTTTTTTATGCCCGCTGATGTTTCTACATCTCTTTCTCCTACTTGTATTAAGCCTAACTGGCTAATAATGCGAGCTGGCAAGGAAAGCAGAGTGGCTCCGGTATCGACAACAACGTTATCGAGGATAACAGAGCGAACTTCCTCAGCAGTAATAAATCCCCGTTCTGCCATAACTCGATCGATGCGATTCGTGACGGTGATTGTAGTGATTACTTGACCCATTTGTTTTTCTTGCAGATTGGGGAGTACCAGGGTCATAATATGTTACCTCTTTGAGTGTAATTAGTGGATATTTCTATTGTAATGCTATCTAAAATCCTGCGAAAGTTAGTTAAAATCGTTTTAATGACCGGCTAAAATTAGCATTTGCCTCAACGCATGACACCAGACAACAACTCTTCTCAACCCAATCGCCCTGAATCTAACGTGACTGTAGAAAGTCAGAACGGTGCGAACCCTAATGTGCCAACAGAATCAGGGATAATCGTCGCTACTGCTGAACCGGAAAAACCGGTGTCGCAGCCTCCAACTCGCAAGGTTTTATTGCCGCCGCACCCGGAACAAACGACTCCTGAGAAGTCGGGATCAGTGCTGACGCTGGGGTTGATCGCAGCGATGATTTTTGGGCTGGCCAATGACAACATTTGGCTGGGCTTAATTGGCGCCGTCGGTGCGATCGGCATATCGCTGCGGCTGATGTGGCCAAGTTGGGGCAAAATCTGGGCGCAGGTAATTCCGCCGACTTGGCGCACGCTGATCGTCGCCTGCTTCGGGCTTTTAGCTGGGATTGTTGGCTTGCTGATGCTCAGCGGTACTAATACTGAACCGGGAAGCCGCAACATCCAAATCAACTGGGAGGCGATCGGCGCTCTCGGCGAGCTGATCGGCGCTTTGGGCCAAATTTTGATCGCAATTTTAGGCGTTTATGTGGCTTGGCGGCAGTACGTGATCTCGAAAGATTTGACGATTCAGCAAAACAGAATTACGCAGCAGCAAACGATCGATGCTTATTTTCAAGGGGTTTCCGACTTAGCCCTTGACGAACAAGGGTTTTTGGAAGACTGGCCGCAGGAAAGGGCGATCGCAGAAGGCCGCACCGCTGCAATTATGAGCAGTGTAGATGCTGAAGGTAAAGCTAAAATTCTGCGGTTTTTGTCGCAGTCGAGATTGGTTACTCCTCTGAAGCGCGATCGGCTTTTAGGCCGCCCCATCCTTGACGGCGACGGCGGCTACGCAGAAGATAGAGATCACGGTATCCGCGTTATCGATCTCAATGTCATGTTAGCGGGTGCTGACCTGGCTGGCACCGATTTGCGGTGGACGGATTTGAGCGAAGCCAACCTCGTCCGCGCCAATCTCAGCAAGTGCGATTTAGTGAAAGCCAACCTCTCGCGCGCTGTCTTGTACGACGCCAATCTCGCTCGCGCCGACATGAGAGGCGCCGCGTTATTCTACGGCTCGACAGAAACTGCATCCCCCCGCAGCCGTACCGAATTTCCCAACTATCAAACGGGGGAACATACTGGTGCTGTGGTTGAACGTGCTGATTTCACGGGTGTCAAGCGGCTGTCGGAGGAGCAGCGCTATTACTGCTGCACTTGGTGCGGCTCGAAGTCGAGAGAGACTATTCCCGGCGGCTGCGAAGGGATTCCCAATAAACTCGGACGTTAAAATTACCAGTACCGCTTTACTTACGTATATATTTGGCGAACACTCGACAGCGGACTATACTTTAATTTTAAATCTACAGTCTTGCGCTGTTTTAGCCATGGCAAATACGGATTTAGGACTAGAAGTAATTCCGCACCGTCCGCGCTCCAAAAGCAGGGACGGGTTAATTTTTGTAATTGCTATGTGGTTTCTGAGCCGATCGGTAATTGCGATCGGGATGCAGGTAATTGCTCCTTTCGTCTGCAAAAATCCGCCCGTGTATGCGATTGGGCCGCCTCTGAGTTTTGTAAGCAGCTTCTTTCGCAAAAGTGGCTGGGAACTGTTTTCACACTGGGACGGTAAATGGTACGTCAAAATCGCTAATTTAGGCTACAGCTATGCAGATGACGAGCAGCAGCATTCTGTAGCTTTTTATCCGCTATTTCCTTTGTTGATCGCGGGTTGACGACTCTTGGAATGCAAGTGGAATTAGCACGGGGACTAATTAATAGTTGGGCGTTTTTGGAGGTCTTATTGGTGGTTGCAAGCTGTTAGTAAAGTTGCGATGACTTTGGGCGGTGGCTATTTGTTGTCGTATTTGCTAAAAAGGCTGAGTATTACCAGAAATAATTGGTTTAAAGCCGGAACCCTGATCGGGAGAAATTAAAAGAAGACTATTCATTACTCCAATCCTCTTCCTTCCAGGTAGAAGTCGCTATTAACTGTCAACTGTCAACCGTCAACTGTCAACTGAAAGTCGTCTGTTTCGGTTTTTCCTCTTTAGCGCTACTGATAAACTCCGGTGCTCTGCAATCGGTTCACCGACACGCTTACGGCATTGCGTCGCTCTCGGTCGGACTTGGTTTAGTGTTGAGTAGTCAGCCTGGCTGGGAATATGCTGTTATGACATTATTTGCTAAATTCCTGCTGTACATGGCTGTTAAATTTGCTGCGTGGGTGTAGGTAGCTTAAGATACTTCTCCATATCTTTTTCATAAACTTAATTTACTCTATTTCCCAAGCTGCCTGAAAAAAGTCTCTTTCACACAGCATAGCGTAGCGATAGGTTGCTTCTACTTCCGGCCCAGCTTCTGCGTAGCGATCGACCAAATTTTCTAGCCGTTTTGCTAAAATCTCAAAATCAGGGCTGCTATAGGTGGAAATCCAGTCGCTAAAGGCGTGTTCCGGTATATTAGGTTTAGCTAGCTGCTGTCCCAAAAAAGCATACAACCGCAAGCAAGGAGTCATCGCGGCTGCTGTCAAACCTACACCACTTCCCCAGGCTGTCGCTAATAAAAAATCTGTGTAGCGGCGGGTAGCGATTCCCGGTTTTGCCTCTTGCAAGTTTACCCCCCATTTGGCTGCATATCCTTGATGCAAACGAAGTTCTTCTAAAACGCCGCTGCCGAGATTATGGAGGATTTCAAACCCATCCCAGTCGGGTGCTTTTGCCGCAGCGATACTGTAAGCGCGAGCGAATGATCCCAGAAAAAATGCGTCTTGTGCAACGTAATATGCAAAACTATTTTGGGGGAGGCTGCCGTCAGCCATGCCTCTGACAAAGGGATGTTGCAGACAAGCTTCGCTTAAGTCTTGATTTGCTTGCCAAAGATAATTGGAATTTGTCATGCAATTTTGAATCGATGGGTTATGATTGTAATTTTTATAATCTGACTAAACATCTATGATAACAGATATTTTCGTTTGGCGTGCGTCAGTCTTATGGTGTCTTTTATTTTTCGTATTTAAGAAAATAGATAAGTTTTGGTAAGCTGCTATTTTGTCTGCTGCTGTTGTCTGGCTCAAAGAGCGAGATTACGTGCCGAACCTCTCTCGTGAAGCAGCCAGCGTGTTTGGGGAAAAAGAAAGTTTTGATTTAACGGTTGAAAATCAGATTTTTAAACAGAAACTGCAATGAACGATACACCTAAGTATTCCTTGGTAATTCCTATATATAACGAAGAAGAAAATATCGCTGAATTGTATCGGCGAATTAGTGCCGTGATGGATCGAATGGACGGCCCAGTAGAATTAATTTTAATCAATGATGGTAGCCGCGATCGCTCTCTCGAACTTTTGCGAAAATTGCACGAACAAGACTCGCGAATTAGTTATCTCAGTTTTGCCCGCAATTTCGGCCACCAAATAGCTGTAACTGCTGGTTTAAACTTTTCTACTGGTCAAGTTGTAGTCATCATGGACGGCGATTTGCAAGACCCGCCCGAGCTAATTATAGATATGGTAGAACAGTGGCGGCAGGGCTATCAAGTTGTTTACGCTCAGCGCACTCAACGCCGTCAAGAAGGTTGGTTTAAGCGGTTGCCAGCTTATATGTATTATCGCATTTTGCGGAATCTTGCTGATGTTGATATTCCCATAGATACGGGAGATTTTTGTTTGATGGATAGGTGCGTGGTGGACGTACTCAATGCAATGCCTGAACGGAACCGCTACATTCGGGGACTGCGGGCTTGGATTGGTTTTAAACAAACCGCAGTTAAGTTTGAACGTGATCCGCGTTTTGCTGGCGATGTTAAGTATACGTTCAGTAAATCTTTTGCTTTGGCGATGAACGGTTTAGTGTCTTTTTCAAAAGTTCCTCTGCAACTGTCGATTTATTTGGGTTTATTTTCGGCTTTCGTGTCTGTTTTGATGGCTTTTTTGGTTTTGTATTGGCGTCTTTTCTCTGCGGGTTCGGCATTAACTGGTTTGACAATTGTGATTATGGCGGTTTTCTTTTTGGGTGCGGTGCAGTTGGTCAGTATTGGGATTTTGGGCCAGTATGTGGGGCGGATTTACGAGGAGGTGAAGGGCCGGCCGCTTTATACGCTGGCAGAAGTGGCTGGTTTTGGCGATCGGTGTCGATCGCCAAAATAATTTTAGCAAACAACAGTTAACTCATCGTGCCTAAATTATCTAATTTATGAGATAATTTAAGATCATAAAATATTCTCAAGACTCATGTTTAAACTTTACGAGTATTCCCCCTCGGGCAATTGCTATAAAGTTCGCTTGCTCTTAACTCAACTTAATATTCCCTTCGATCGCACAGAAATTGATATTCTCCAAGGAAAAAGCCGCACACCTGAATTTTTGGTCAAAAATCCCAATGGCCGCATTCCGGTGTTAGAAATCGCACCGGGTAAATTTCTGTTTGAATCGAATGCGATTATGTTTTACTTGAGCGAAGAAACTGAGTTTTTCCCCACCGATAAATTTGAACGCGCTCAAGTCATGCAGTGGTTGTTTTTTGAACAGTACAGTCACGAACCTTTTATTGCTACTTCTCGTTTTTGGTATTTGACAGGGAAAGCTGAAGAATATCAGGAAGCACTCCAACAAAAACAAGCACCGGGTTATGCTGCTTTGGGGGTGATGGAACAGCATTTAGCAGAAAATGAGTTTTTTGCGGGCGATCGCTATACAATTGCTGACATCGGTTTATTTGCTTATACTCACGTTGCTGGGGAGGGCGGATTTGATTTAACCAGATTTCCAGCTATTCAAACTTGGATCGATCGCGTAAAAAGTCAACCTCGATATATAAAAATTACACAATGAAATTAAAATGAGGCTAATTACATCAAAGCTCGAAATCGTTCATCATCTCGGATACTGTCAAAATCTGGGTTTTTTTTTGCTTCCCTTCGGCTTCGACGAGGTGCAATATCAATCGCTTTCTGTAGATTATCGATAGCCTGTCCAATCTCACGTTGTAGTGCGTAGCAGCAGGCTTTACCATAATAGCCACTCTCATGCTTAGGATCTTGCTTAATCGCTTGTTCACAGTCAGCAAGGGCTTCGGTGTATCGACCATACCTGGCCAAAATAATGCCACGATTAGCCCCGTATAATACTTCTTGAGGCTTTAAGTTAATTGCTTCATCAATGGCTGTAATAGCTTTCTCAAAATTCTTGAGAAGACTTAATGCTAGTGCTTGAGTGTTCAGTGCTTGATAATTCTTAGAATCAATCTCAAAAGCTCGATCGCAAGCAGCAAGGGCTTCCTCATATCGCCCTAGATTATTGAGAACCGTTCCTCGAAGTGCCCAAGCATTAACAGATTCATAATCGAGGTTTAGCGCTTTTTGCAAACTTTCCAGCGCTTCCTCATATCTCTCTATATTATTGAGTGTATTCCCTCGATTTACCCAAGCATCAACAGATTCAGGATCGAGGTCTAGCGCTTTTTGCAAACTTTCGAGTGCTTCCTCATATCTCTCTATATTATTGAGTGTATTCCCTCGATTTACCCAAGCATCAACAGATTCAGGATCGAGGTCTAGGGCTTTTTTGTAACTTTCCAGCGCTTCCTCATATCGCCCTAGATTATTTAGTGTACTCCCTCGCATTACCCAAGCATTAACAGATTCATAATCGAGGTTTAGCGCTTTTTGCAAACTTTCCAGCGCTTCCTCATATCTCTCTAGATTATTGAGTGTCTTCCCTCGATTTACCCAAGCATCAACAGATTCAGGATCGAGGTCTAGCGCTTTTTGCAAACTTTCCAGCGCTTCCTCATATCTCTTTAGATTGCCTAGTACAGCCCCTCGATTTCTCCAAGCATCAACAGATTCAGGATCGAGGTCTAGCGCTTTTTGCAAACTTTCCAGCGCTTCCTCGGGCCGCTCTAGATTGCCTAGAGCCACACCCTGCCCAAGAAAAGTGGATGCATTACCTTGGTCTAACTCCAGTGCTTTCTGATAG
>Ga0163148_10002114_pt1 | contig 24513 bp, 27 predicted proteins | sample OliLakLV19MP7P2_FD_148606 | JGI IMG/M metagenome (GOLD analysis project Ga0163148, IMG submission 148606) | Freshwater microbial mat bacterial communities from Lake Vanda, McMurdo Dry Valleys, Antarctica- Oligotrophic Lake LV.19.MP7.P2 | ecosystem: Environmental > Aquatic > Freshwater > Lake >... | reverse complement strand
GAGCATAACGAATCTGCCAGTCAGCTACCGGATACTCTTGAAAGTAATCTACGAAAGTTTACTTTCCCTGCTTGAAAAGTTCAAAATCTGCCAGTAAGATGGCATGGCCTCCGCAAATTATCCCTAATTTCCAAATGATCAATTGTACCACGAACGCTTGCCCAACCGAAAGGAGTAATTTTAGCTGCAACGTTGATAGCAGGTTACTCGTTTGAATATTATCAAGGTTGTATTTAAATACTATTCGATTTGAAAGTGGTCAGTCGTGATAGTCTTTTTGTATTATCCTTCATCTTTCGTTTTTGTATTAAAATGTTTGATTTATCACGTTCGCTCATACCCTTACAAGTGACGGTTTGGGATTTTGCTATACTACGGTATTAAAACGACAAATGCTCAATTGAACACCGATGCTAATTACCGGCAAAAGATATTAAATTAAGCACTATTACCCCAGTATCGGATAGCTCCTAGCGGTTCGTTGCTTTTCCCTTCGGTTTACCAGACGTTTTTGCAATTTTGTTATAGTCAAGACACAAATTTAGAAAATATTCAAAGTCTTTTTTGTCTTTAAATCCCTGTGGATTTATGTAACAATACCCTTTATATTCTTTGCCTTTCATCAACATTGTTTCGTAACCGGATTTCTCTGAAAGTTCATCCTGTAGTTTTGGGTCGAAACGTAACATTAAATTTTCGCCACTTACACAAATACAAGTTTTACCGTTTACCATAAAATTCAGCACATTGAACATTTCCTTTTCTGCAATTTCTATGTTTGGTATTTCTGCAAGATATTCTCTTACCCTGTTTACAAGATTTGTATTGTAAGTCATAATTCAATATAATGATGGATTGCTAAAGGCAATGAGTAAAAATATAACGAAGACAACAGTAATAGGAAGTTCTGTTACTGTTGCCTGACTTTACATAAAATTATTTTCTTGAATGAAGCCCAATGGTGTTCCCTTCGCTGTCAATAAATATGGAAACATAGCCAAATTCACCAATATTCATTTTAGGTTTTACAATTTTACCACCTGCTTCTTCAATTCTTTTTTCTTCCGTTACACAGTCTTCCGATTCAAAATACACAACAGTATTATTGCTATTAGGTATCATATCTGTTTTTTCTACCAATGCCCCTGAAATATTTGGACTATCCTGGTCAAAAGGAAAAAGTGTTTGCCTACCCCAATCAATTGGTAAATCAAAAAGTTGAATGTTGAATACCGTTTCATAGAATTTTTTTGCCCGGTCTAAATTTGATACGTTAATATCAAACCAACCTACTGGATTTGAATTTGTCATTTCGTTAATGATTAATTTTTTTGCAATATTGCACTGCAAGATTACACGGTCTCCAAATCGAAAAATTGTAAAAATGGGACAAGGTTAAATTGCACGGTCAAAAATCAATGACATTTTTAAATTGTCTCCATAAAATTCTTTCGGTGTAAGACCTGTAAACTCCTTGAAATCTTTAATGAAATGTGCCTGGTCAAAATATTCGTTTTCATAAGCCAAATCGGTTAGGCTGGCAACTTTACTTATTAATAGGGTTTTTAATGTGGCTTGTAGTCTTATGGTTTTTGAAAGTTGTTTAGGACTTAAGCCTATCGTTGAAGAAAATTTACGTGTTAATTGTCTGCGGCTAATGTTGTTTTGTTTAGAAAGTTCACATACAGAAAATTGCCCGTTAGTATTTAAAATTGTTTCAACTGTTAATTTTACAATTTTGTCAATATTTTTTTTGTCAGCCAATCGGTTGAATAAAAATGTTTCAATCAATTCTATTCTTTCCGAAGTAGAGTTGGCATTTAAAACTTTTTCGCCAATTATTGCTCCATCTTTTCCAAATAATTCATGCAAAGGGATAGCCGTGTTTTCCATTTCCTTAATTGGTAATGTTGCAAAGGGCAAAAATCCATTTGGTTGAAATCGAACAACAAAAGTACTAGTAACGCCAAGTGGCTCTACTACATAAGGTTGTGTCAATTGTCCAATTAAAAAACATTTTGGTAAAATGATACTTTTACCGCTTTTTGGATGGTGTTTGTAAGTATCGCCGTAATGAAAAATCAATTTCATTGTGCCATCAGGTACAATGGTGTTCCTCACAGGTGTATTCTCCATTTCACTTTCCAATGTCCAATAACATTTTACAAATTCCATCAATTTGCTCTTTGGTTCAAATATTTTTGGTTTCATTGGATTGTCATTTTTCTTTGCAGGTGGGCAGATTCAACACCTGAATGCAACAAGGTAATTTTTGCGTCTATCGCTTGTTTGTATAGAATTTGAGATAAATCAAAAAACCTGATGTATGCCATTTTGCTATTTTAATAAATCGATACGCTGCTTTTACCAAACCCGCTGTTTGGAGGTTAGTTGTTTTAATTTCGTTTTATCATATTCCAAAAAAATTTACAAGTAATCCCGAAACTTTTTGCCTGACTTTTTACAAAGGCTTTCATTTGCTTTAAATCTTCGCTATTGTATAAACGATTCTGATAGTACACTGCGTTGATGGTTTGTGTATTCTTAATATCTTCTAAAGGATTCTTTTCAAGCAGTATAAAATCAGCAATTTTACCTACCTCGATACTACCATAATCTTTAGAAATATCGTAATATTCAGCGGCGTTAAGTGTTGCCGATTTTAAGGCTTCTACATTGCTTAAGCCCGCTTTTACCAGTTCTTGCAATTCCTCATGTAGGCTTATTCCATGATATACATTCCGGTCAAGTGCATCTGTTCCTGCTAGTATTTTAACGCCAAACCCGTTGGCTAATTTCGTTGTCTCCAATCCACGCTTGTAATAATTTTCTAACACCGGCAGGTCAGTTTCTTTATCATATCCTTTGGTGTGTAACCAATTGATCGTTTTCCATAAAAATAGCTGCAGGCTTTCGACATACGCATTATTTGGGTTGTTATTGAATTCGGGATTGAAAGCCAAATACTCTTTCCTATTTGATGTAATATGAGTGGGAACATAGTAAGCACCTTTAATTGCCATTTTTGTTAAAACATCTCTAGCAACAGCAGTGTCTTGATTGGCTAAATCATATTTTTTCTGTTCAATATCTTTTTGTAGTACTTTTTTCTCTTTTACAAAATGAGGAATTAAAGCCCAGGCGTGCTCAATGCTTTTAAAATCGTTGTCTAAAACCTGCTGTACATCTAAGTTTGGTGATAAATGGCCCAATATAGGAATGCCTTGTTTCTTTGCTTCTTTTTGTAATTCATAAAAAATATAATCTGGCATTTCTGCTTCTTCTAATTGAACTTTTATAAAAGGTTCGCCTCGGGCTTTTAATTTCCGAACCAATTCCGATGCTTTCAGTTTGTAATTATCGTTGTTAATGTCTTCAACTTCTTCTACATGAAAACTGGTGGCTTGTAAAATTTTGGGCATTAATAATTTTTCCGTCACAGCCTGTCTTTCCCAAATGGTCTTATCTCTTTCAGAATTATCGTCCATATCAGAAATCCACGAATCACCGTCGCCCATATCTCTTACTCCTGTTACGCCATTGGCAATCAGTAAAGGGAAATGTAATTGGGGAGAAAGTGAAATCGTGTGCACATGCATATCCCAAAGAGCAGGCAGTATGTATTGACCCTTTGCATCAATTGTTTTTATATTTCCGGGAACGTTTAAAGTAATACTGTCGATGGATGCAATTCGATTGTTTAAAACTAAAATTTGTTGGTTCGGAATAATTACTCCATTTTTTACATCTACGATATTGCAATTAATAATTAGTAACTCTTTTATTACCTCTTCTTTTTCCTTGTAAGTTTTCTTCGGTATCATTACTCCTATAAAAAGTATTAAACCGAAACTCAGAAAAATGATTACACTTATTTTGAAAATTTTCTTTAATACTCTTTTCATTTTCTTAATGGGTTTAATCCTGCACTGACCAGCAGTCTGGTAACACAAAACATTTAACCACAGCGTTTTACCCTACCTGGCAGATTGTGCTTTAAGCTGAAAGAAGTTTCCCAGGCAAAGGGCTAAAACATTTGTCGAAAACGCTCACTTCCATATCCCTTAATACTTAAATGACAAAGCTGTAAAAGTAAGTTGATTGTAGACCAAAAAAAGTTAACTTAAGTTAAGAAAGACAATGAACCGGCTTCTTTTTTTCAACCAGCCTGTTTCGCATCCGGCTTAACGATGGTGCGGTAATTCCTAAAAAACTTGCTAATTGGGAAAGGGGTACACGCTTTAGTAAATCGGGTCGGTTTTGCAGTAGATTTAAATACCTCCGTTCTGGTGAGGAAGTTTTAAAATCATCAAAAGAACGATGTTTTTTAACCAAACGTTGTTCTGACAACATTCGGTAAAGTGTTTCAAATTTTGGAAATTGTTCAAAGATTTCAACTTCCATATCAGGATTTGAAACAGTGATACTGGAATCTTCTACGCAAGAAATATAATACTCAGAGGGTTGTTTACTAAAAACACAGTTAGGTTTTATACCTTCCATCTCCGTATAAAATTCAGTTGTTTTTTCTTCGCCATCCAGGATATAAAATTTCCTGATACAGCCTTTTAATACAAAATAGCCGTTAAAAGAATACTGTCCTTCTTTGAGTAAAACTGTTCCTTTTTTAAAAGTATGAAAGATGTTTAAAGACAGCATCGTTCTCTTTTCATCCTCCGATAAAAAAATGTATTTTGAAATGAAATCAAAAAGTATATTTTCCATAATTATTTAATTGTTGTTTGGTCTGATGTATGTCTTTAGACTCTTATAAATCAACGCCCGCTTACGCTTCATTCGATTTCTTCCTACAATTGCCATTTTTTTAGTCCGCCAAATAAAAACAAAAGCCCAACGGACAAGGCTATTAATGAGTATATGGTTTCGACTGTTGAGTTTGTTCCGTGTATGTCGTCGACTACTAATTCTCCCAGCCCTCTTAATAAATAGATGCCTGCAATTAAAAATATTACGGTTTTTAGAAAAGGTAATTTCTTAAATTTATCGTCTGCAGAAAGTCCGTATAGTCCGAAAATGAAAAATACTACTGCTACAAAAATTGTCAATAGGTATGGTAATGATAAATGTACCTGACCAAGTTCTGCCATTTCTTTTCCAATGCCAGTTACTTCAAACATTTGCTCAGCCCAAAAAAGCCCAACAATATGTAAAACCGAAATAATTATGTTTATATATCCACCAATTCGCAGCATAAGAAGCAATTAAATTGTTCCGTAATAAATTAGTCCGCTGATGATAAATAGAAGTATCCATTGCCCAAGTTTTAAGTAATTTTTCGGGAATTGTTTTGATATTAAAATTGTGAAAGCCCAGGCAATTGAATAGCCCAAAAAGTAAATGCTTAATATTTGCAATAAGGTTTTTTCGTTGTCGAAAACATCCGTAAAGTTTATGAGTGCAAGCCCAATACTTGCAAATAGCAGGTCAAAAGAAATCCAGTGCCAACCACACCGGGCCATTGTCCATTTTTCTTGTTTAGCTGCCCAATCTTCCATGCTTGCTGTTGGCTGAATTATTTTTAGTTCTCTGTCGCCCATAAACGTATGAATGAAGAAGGCTAAAATTGTCAAAATGTTTGCTATTAAAACTGGTGTGTTCATATTGTTGATGTTTCGTTTTTATTTCCCTTTGTCATTTCCCAATTAGTATGTTATAAGCTGGCGGAATTTCCACTCCCTCAAAATGGTTGGTAAGTCCAAAAAATATTGTAATCGTCAGGCAAATTCCGCATACTAAAATAATTTTTGATTGTGCATTTGGTGTAAAACCGAAAATGACATGTTGCATTTTCTTGTTGTGAATAGCGGCAATGTGTCCAAAGAAGGACATGATGGCAATCGCATAGTATGGTATAAAAAATAAATTGAAAGGAAATGAGTTTAGTCCCGCCACACCAAAATAAATGTTTGTGTCAAGGTGTAAAAATAGTCTGCCTCCTAAAACAGCGCCCACATGTATAACGAGGAAAATTGCTAAGTAAAGTCCTGTCCAAATATGTAATCTTTCAAAGTTTGATATGGCCGTTTTTCTATTAATCTTAAAAAGTTTAAGTCCTGAAATTATTTGAACAAGTACAGCACTCAACAAAATTGATTCAACGAAAATGTTACGATAAAAAAGTCTGAACGAGTTCATCATTTCAATGTGCTTATCTGCACCGACGACGCTACAAGCGTGGTTGAATAAATGAACTCCAACAAATATTGTAATTACTATCCCTGATACATAATGAAGTCGTTTCACTCATATTATTTGTGCAAATATCTTTAATGGCTAACACATTCCATTTGATATAAATCAAATTCGGTTTCTAGGATTGCGAATTCTGCTTAACGTTTCAAGTGTTATACCCAAATAAGAAGCGATGTGCATTAATGGAACTCTTTGTGTAATGTCGGGTCGGATGATAAGTAGATTTTCATACTTCTGTCTTGCAGTTTCAAACTGAATTGAAAAAATTCGGTTCCTCAAAGCCAACATGGTTTTTGTAGCAATGATTCTGAGTAGTCTGTCAAAGTCGTGGTAACTATCTGCTAAGTGAAAAATATCGGCTCGGGATATTTCTAAAAAAGTAGTCGGTTCAAGCAGTTCTATAAAGTGAGGACTTGGGATATTTTCAAAGAAGCTATTGATTGAGTTTATAAAGTCATTTTCAAATGCAAACCAGTCTGTGATATCTTTTCCATCTTTCAAATAGTATGCTCTTGCACAGCCTTGAATTATAAAATAAGATTTGTCTGCATACTGTCCTTCGGTAACCAATAAAGTTGATTTGTCTTTTGTAAAATGATTCGCTACCTGGATAAAATCGGCCATACAATTATCAGTCAGTTTCGAATAGGTCTGGCTGATGTTTTGGATAGCGTGTTCTATGTTGTTTAATGAGTCGTTCATAATGACGTATATTCGAGTTAATCAACGTTTTTCACCCCTCCCGTTCTTACAGAACCAAGCGTGAAAGCCGCTCCGCCACCTGGCAGAATCTTTTTGTATTAGCTCAACATTGTATTGCTACATGTATGTAAAATCAATCGACAGCGCAGGAACAAAAGGGTGTTACTCTTTATACTTTTGTTAGAGCCAATTAATGGCTGCTTTACTAACAAACTCAAACGTAACAAAAAGCGGAGAATATATTCGTCACCCGCCAGATTGCCAAACCACCTTCTGCTCTTTTTACTCGTCTTGCAATTGTCGTTTTACATTCTCAAATTTACTAATTAAGTCGTCAATTTTAATCTGTTGTTTTTTGATGATTTTGGGCCTGATATAAAACCAATTATAACCTATCCATGCTAATGTTACGGTATAAGAAAGAATTGCCCAGAATGTTGGCATCATTAAGCTGTATTCATACAGATACAAGCAAAGCCCTGATGATAACATTATAAAATACAATCTCAACATTGTAGATTGTAAAAAATGCTGTTTTGTTTTGATAGAAATTAAATCCTGTAAGTATTCGATATTACTCTGTTTGTAATCAATTGTTTTTAGTAACGGAAAAAATTGGTTGTAAGCAAACAAATAAATCACCATTGCCAAAATACATACAACAATTCCAATTTTAGTTGTGATTAATTTAGGTTGGTAATAATACCAAATAAACATGATAAATACACAAGTTGCAATTAATAAAACGTTTGCTATAATCAGCTTTCTTAAACTTGTTCTTTTTAAACGATTTAACTTTGAGAATAAGTCATTTGTATTAAATGGACTAATGGTTTGCTTTGCCCATAGGTCCTTAAAATCAATATTGTTGTCCATATAACTTAAATTTTTGAGTTAACTTTTCTTTTATTCTGTAAATCCTCACTCTGATATTAACTTCGGAAAGTCCAACGATACTGGCAATTTCTACTTGTTTTATGCCTTCTAATTCAAGAGAAATAATAATACGGTCTGTTTCTGGTAGTTTAGCAATACACTTGTATAAATACTGAATTTGAGGCTCAAAAATTGATTGTTTTTCTTCCATTAAATTCATTGGCAGATCTACTCTAATAATACGCTTTTCATTTTCAATTTGGCGCAAACAAATATTAGATGCTATTCTAAATATCCAAGTTCCTATACTTGCCTCGTTTCTAAATTTGGGAAGTTGTTGCCATACAATAATAAACGTTTCCTGTGCCAAATCCTGTGCTAAATCTTTGTCATTCATAAAGCCCATACACAAACGAAATATTTTTTGCCAATAGGTTTTATATATATCTTCAAACGTCATTATTGCCTTGTTATAAAGTTATTTACTTGTGTAAAGTACCATTCTTTATCGTCATACATAATGAAGTGTAACCCTTTATTAGCATACTGTAAAGTAGCAGTTTTTAAATTCCTATATTGTTCTTCTATAGCTGGTTTTAGGTTTTTAAAATAGGATTCCAATAAAATTAATGAAGGACATTTGATTGTTTTAATTTTTTCTCTTAAATCTGTATTTGTAAAATCACAGTACATTTCTGCAAAAGTTTTCCTATCCGACTGTACACTCCAACTTACTACCAATTCTTGCTTTGATGTATCTTCTAAAAGCCGTGGGATTGTTATTTTTTGCATTTGATAAAATTGGTCACCGGACATTGCAGTCATTTGATTAACCATTTGTATGCAGTCATTATTTTCTTTAGATTTAAAAGATGGGTTCATCAATGCAGGCAAGCAGGGAAGTGCATCTACCACAATTATTTTATCAATAAGTTCGGGAAAATCCGCAGCAATTGCTAATGCTAAACCGCCACCCATACTGTGCCCTATTATGATTGGCTTTTCAATTTTATTCTCTTTGATAAAATTGGCAATACCCGTTTCCCAATTTCTAAAACTAGCATTTGATTGGGGTTTAGAATCTGCAAAACCTGCCATTGTAAGTGTGTAGCAGGTAAAATCTTTTTCATAGTGAGATTTTGTTTCGTTCCAAACTTCTCCCGAACAGGAAAATCCGGGAATAAAGATGATCGAACGTGTTCCTTGTCCACTTATTTTAACATCAAAAGGAAAAGAGATGTTCTTTGGCATTGTATTTTTGGTACTGAATGACATAAGCATAATTAAAAGCATTGGGGCTAAGATTGCAAACTGTTTCATTTTTTTCATTTTAAATTGTTCGACTTTTAGATACATAATTGTCTAAAATGTTACAGAACTATAAAAATGTTTTCAGAATATCAGTTGCTAAAGTATAGTGTTCGGTAGGGTAGCGTATAGTGAGGTAAACAAAGTATTTCACCTTTGCGCTGTAGCAGAACCGTACCCCGAGTTAAGTTTGGGATTTTAAATTGACGCCCAGACTAATAAAGTCTTTATTACTCGACTTTTGTACAAAAACCGTGTATCTGCCCAACCGATATGTGCTGGCTCATGCAGCTGTTGCCTTCCAACTCAATATTGTTTCAAATACCATTGTTCAATTGCCTCACCAATATTATCGGGCTGGTCCTCTTGAATATAATGCTTTCCACTACCAATATATGCTGTCGAAAGATTAGTAAATTCAGTTCTATATTTTTCAATTTCTTTTGAAGTTATCTGTACACCTGGTTTTGCATACAATAATAGTTTCGGAATTTCAGTCTTCTTTAGCCATTCATAATAGTTAGATACTATTTTTTCGGTCAAACCCCCTTCGCCCTTAAAAGGCAGTTCCTGGGGAAATTTAATTATAGGTTTTCTGCTTTCAAGTGTTTGGAAGGGCTCAAAATAAATTTGCTTTTCAGCTTTAGTAAGTTTTCTGTTTATAGACATTGGAAGTATAAAACGTAAAAACGCATTGTATTTCCCATTCCATTTTTGTCCAATCATGGGTTCACGAAATTTCTTAAATACCCAACGAGCGGCCAAGTCTAAATTTTTCCATTCCATAGGTTTACAAAATGTTTCCATAAAAACAATTCCTTTTATATTTTCGACATTATTCATTGCATAGTTAAACCCAATTGCTCCGCCCCAGTCGTGTAATACAAGCACAATGTTCTTCAGATTTAATTTTTCAACAAACTCGTTTACATAATTGATATGATCCTGAAAATTATACTGAATATCTGGTTTCCCTGATTTTCCAAAACCTACCAGGTCCAATGCAATACTTCTGCCAAATGGAGTTGTGTAGGGAATAATGTTACGCCACAAATAACATGAGGTTGGATTGCCGTGAATAAATAAAAAAACAGTATCTGATTTACTATTCTCTGAAACATCAATGTAATGAATCCTTGTATCAATTATATCAATATAGTTTGATTGAAAGGGAAACGCTGCTGAAATAGTTGGTTTCATCAATTTATTTTTTCTCCAACATTTTTTGCCAATTGTCTAAAAGTTCATGGGCTGTTTTGGTAAATTTTCCCTTTAAAAGCGGATGAACAAGTATATTCTGAAATCCATGCTTGTATTCGAAATCGAACAGCATTACAATTTTTGTAGTTGTACTATCTATTTCCTGTACTTCCCAGGTACCTTTTAAAAATTTGAATGGGTATGGATAGTTTGGTGCAGCAGTATTTACTTCAAATGAATAAGTTTTTTCCTCCTGCCACATGGAACAGGTTTCTGTCCAGCTATCTTTACCATGACTACAACTTCGAACCATCCCTTGCCCTTCGCCTGAAATAATTTTTACATCGTCAATGTTGGGTGCTACTTTATCATAGTTTGCTACATCGGCAATAACTTTCCATACAGCTGGTTTAGAAGCCTTTACAATTCTTTCAAATCTGAAATGTTTTTTTCCTTTTACAGCACTACTATCAACTTGTGCTAAAGCTTTTGATTGATTAATACCCATAAACAAAACAATAAGTGCTATAACTCCAATTGTTAAGTTTCCTGTTTTTGAAATTTCAAAGGGATTTATAGCTACCATAAAAATGCTACCTACAACCCAAAGAAAATCTTGCGTGATAATCCATAATACGGCCAATGGCCTTTGTTTGATTACTTCGTAAAAAATGGTACTTGCAAAAAGGAGAAGAACAATACCAACTATCCAAAAGACAGCATTATTTTTTGTGTCAAATAATTTTGCGATTGGTTGATTAAATGCAATCAATACAATCCCTGATACACTTGAAAATATAGCATTGATGCGAAGTGATTTTTGTAACCTATTCATACTAATTAAAAATTTTATGATGCAAAAATAGGAGCAATAGATTTGGGCATATTGATATTTTACGCCAATTTGCAAGAAAATAATAATGAAGATATCTGCTTCGCATATCGCCAACTTATTTAGTTATGCGTCTTATTCTGGCGTTAAGGAAGATGAGTTACGGAATTTTTTAACGCACGATAAATTAGATGTATGTAACGTTAACAATACCGTCAGCGAAAGTGAGTTTTTAAATGTGTTTAAAGCTTTAATGGTTTGCACTAGGGATAACTATTTTGGGCTCCATTACGGTTGTAATTTGAATATAAAAGCATTGGGGTTTATAACTCAACTTTCGTTAAACGCCACAAGTATTGAGCAAGCGGTTTATATTCTTCAGAACTATTTTAAAGATTCATTTCCATTGGTTAGCCTGGATGCTAAAACAATAAAAGATAAGTATGTTTTAAAATTAGAAACAAGCATTCAGCATATTGATTTGAAGAACCAGCTATTAGATACTGTTTATTGCTTTCTCTACCGGGAATTAAAGTTAATGGCAACCAACGAAATGTTGCCTGTTTTAAAATTGCCTTATTCAAACTGCGCAGAACATTCAAAATTCCTGGACGCAAGAATTGAAAAAGGCACGGAACATACTTTTGTTTTTGATGTAACTATTTTAGACAGTAAAATCAACAGAAAAACCGTCAATGAAATTGAGCTTTTACTGCCGAAGTTCTTACAAATGCTGGATAAAAAGAAATCAGGCTATCGTCCATTTTCTATACAAGTAAGAGATTTGGTTTTAAATATGTGTTGCCCCGAACTGCCAACATTTGAGCAGGTTGCAGTGCATTTTCCGTTAAGTAATAGAACTATACAAAGGAAACTTACAGATGAAGGATTGTCGTTCCGTAAAATTACAGATGATATAAAAAGTGAACTGTCAAGTTACCTAACAAAAGGTAATAAAATGAAAACACAAGATATTGCATTCATACTTGGCTACGCTGAACCAAGCGCTTATTTACATGCTGTAAAAAAATGGAAAACTAAATCAATCACCGGTTTAAACGTTCGGATTATGAAGTCGTTGATTGTTGGATGAGGAGCTCAATACGCTTGCAGGTACTGTTTTGGAGATTGCGGAAAGGTGGGCATTATACCAGAAAACTGTAAACCTACACTAATGCCTTATAGGATAACTTCATTTGATTTAACTACTATACCCCTCACTTAATTTTTATCCAGGTTGAATAAGTTAATTATTCTATCGTCTGCCAGTAAATCAGAAAACAGTCTTTGATCATGTTCCTTCTCCTGAAATGGGTGCTTTCTAAAAATGTCTGCATATGCAACTACAGGCAAGTCGTAAAGCTTTTCAGATTTTTTTGGAGCTTCTTCACATATCTTTTTTAAAAATGAAGTATTGAATTTCATGTTGTCTTTATCGACCCAGCCTGCTTTGATAAAGGATTTTGTTTTACGGTCGCAACGGCAAGGATTAGAATGGTTTATTAAACCACATTTATTATTCATAAAGTTGTAAAGGTCTTTTCTTGCACGAGAAAGTCTTTGGCGAAAATTATCTTTTGATATTTCAAGCATTTGAGAACCTAATGTATGGTCTAAGCCAAAAATCTCACCAAGTATATATACCAACCGTTGCTCTCTGTCTAAACACAACAACATTCCGCTCATACAGCTGATATTTGCTTCTTCAATCAATTCCTTCATCTCTGTTTTTTCCAAATCTGAAAGTTCGTGGTCTTCCATTTGGTTTAATTCATTGTCGTATTGGTCAAAAGAAGTGATATAACCTTCCAACCAAACTTTTTTCATTTTCAGAAAATGGTTAAAGGTAATTCGGTAAAGCCAGGTTCGAAAATTACTTTCTGCTTTGAATTGGCCAAGATTAGTAATTACTTTTATGAGAACTTCCTGGGTAATATCTTCAGCATCAAAAGGGCTTAGGGTCATTTTCAAAGCTACATTATAAATGTAATGTTGGTGCTTTCTTATCAATGTTTCAAGGGCAATTTTTGAACCTTCTTTTGCTAACTCAATCAATTCATTATCCTCTTTGTCCTTGTATGTAGTGTGAAATGGATTATTCATTTTTTCTTTACAAATTTAGTAAATGCATTTTGATAGGAAATATCCAAAAGGTGTTTCAATAAATCCATATTACTTTTAGTAGGATTGTTAATTCCTATCCAACCCATCCACGCATAAATAGGATGCGGCATAAAAATCCCTAATGATTTGAAATCAAAATCAAGATTTATAATGTTTCCTTTAGATGGACGCTTTGGTACTATGCCAAATAAATTTTGATACTCTTTTTTACCAATACCAATGCTTAAACGATAGATACCTAGTCTATCTAAATTAGAAGCCTTATCATTTGGACCATCACTTTCCTTTATTGTTGCCATATAAATTCCTTTTTGCAAAGAGCCATCAGGGTTATAGAAGAAACTTCGTTCCCGGTAAGCGTCTGTTACAATTATTCCTTGATAATTTTCTAAAATCCAAACCTCCAATTTCTGTGCGTTCATTCTTCAATTATAATTGGTGTGTTAAGATTTATTTTAACTGATTTAAAATCAATTTTTTCCATAAATGGCAAAACTAATATTGATTTTTCAGCTAGTGCACTTGTCTTCTCAAAACTTTGTTGATCTGCCCAACAGACTACATCGGTCCAAATACTATCTTGTGATACAGACAAAGTTCGTTTCAAAAAACCATTTTGTTTTTCTAGAAACTCTTTTTGCATTGATAATGCCGCCTTTTCAAAGTCTTTTATAAAAACACCTTTTTTGAGTTTGAAGGTAGTAATTTCTACCATTCCTGTTTTTTTTAGATCCGTTGTCATTTCTTTTTTATTTTTTTGAGTTGATGGATTGCAAGCGGCAGTCAAAACTGTTACAAGTCCAATATAGATTAACCTATTCACCCTGTCCATTTTTTAGTATTTTACAGTTAGATACTCAAAATGGGTAGGTGTGACAGTTGCAGTGCATTTTCCATTAAGTAATAGAACTATACAAAGGAAACTTACAGATGAAGGATTGTCTTTCCGTAAAATTACAGATGATATAAAAAGTGAACTGGCAACTTACTTATCAAAAGGTAATAAAATGAAAACACAAGATATTGCATTCATACTTGGCTACGCTGAGCCAAGCGCTTATTTACATGCAGTCAAGAAGTGGAAGACAAAATAAATCACCAGTCTAAACTTTTAAAATTGCTGAAGCAGATTGTTGAACGTGACTTTTTTAGGGTTGGCAAAAACGTCTTTAGGCTTTCAAAAGGTGAGAGCGTCGAAATTAAAATATTCAATTCAGCAACCGAGTTCAATAAAATGCCCAATACCCAACTTTTGTACACCCCCTTTTGAAGAATCTTATAACAATAGTTTATTTCGTCAACTTCAATTTTAGTTCCTCTGCTTTTGCTCGTCCTGCTTTGTAGTCAGGGTCAAGACTGATGGCTTTATCAAGGTAAGTGATTGCCTGGCTTCTATATTTTTTATTTTGATATTGCTTAGCCCAGGCCCAATAAGTAAAACTCATAGTTTTCCCATTGGCAAAGTCTGGATTTTTTTCTTGTTTATTGATGATGGATTGAAAATCCTGTTTAGCAAACTTGCGTTTCGAAAAGAAGAACCAAGGCAAATTCTCAGCAACACTTCCCCGCAAAAACTCAGGCAAATAACTTATAGCTGCATACTTTTCTACAGCATCACCAAATAAGGTAAACGCTTGTCCAAGTAATTTTAATTTTCTAGTTTCTGCCCCTACCAATGACAACGCAGATGCTCTGTAAGAAGCGATAAAAGGCATTAACTCTTGGGTAGTTGATGGAGAGTTAAACAAATCGCTCAACAGGTCAAAGCTTTTTTTTGCGTAACCTTTGTATTCAGTTTTTGAAAAAAAGGATAAGTTTAAAGCTGTTTCATGGTAAATTATTCCAAGGCGTACTTTATTAATTTCGTTTGGATCTTGATGAAACTGTTGTTCTACATCCTTGAGTTTTACTTTTAATTCGACCGTGTCTATAATTTCCATTACATCGTCTAACTGATGTTCAACCATTTTAACTTTTGAAAAATCTAGTTGTTGGGCTGGTAAGCTGTTGGTAATTGTCATTGCTGTAATAATTAAAGTGAATAATTTGTATTTCATTTTTTATTTGTTTAAATGAAACACAAAGGTGCAATGCCAACAAGCCTGTAAACGTTGACTTAAGGTAAGACTTTCGATTTTTGAAAAATTCTATTTCTTATTCTACTCAAGCTTTCCGGACTCACGCCTAAAAAGTTAGCGATATATTTTTGAGGTACCCGCTGAAATAAATCGGGTTGTTTTTTTAATAAATTTTGAAATCTTTCTTCGGGTTTGTCTGACGAAAGGGACATTGCAATGTCGGTGGCTCTTATTGCAACCTGTTCGGCCATCATTCGTCCAAAGGTTTCGTATTTGCTACACTCCTGGTAAAGTTTAAAAAGATTTTGCTTCCGGATTAAAAAAACAGTGGTGTTTTCCATTGCCTGTAAATTCATTTTTCCAACAGTATCGTACGTGAAACTTTGAAAGTCGGTTACCCATGAGTTATCGAATGAAATGTCACAGGTTTTTTCTACTCCGTCTTTTATGTGGAAATGTCTGATAGTGCCATCGGCAATGAAGGCAATGAAATTACATATCTTATTATCCTGAAGTAAAAATTCCTTTTTCTTTAAAGTCTTTTCTTCAAAATACTTTTCTATTAGATCAAGTTCTGTCTCCAAAAGTTGAACTGTCTGGCTGCAATATTTTTTTAGTTTATCGTACATTGTAATTATCTATCGACCAAAAATAATATAAGTCAGCCGAACAATGCCCGATTCCTTGAAATTCCAAAACATTATTAACCGTTATTACGGCATTAACATAATTCACGAATATTACTAAACTTTAATGACTATCCGCAATTAGGCGCAAAGAGGCGTAGCCTCGGTTAATATTGTAACAACGGGTTTCAACCCGTTGATGAAGTATGAGATAGTATATTGAGAACCATAGGTTCGGAACATATAAAGAGAGCCGCAATAAATTACTAAAACTCGTGGCTTTACCAAAATATGCGACTATATGTGCCGAGCCTACGGCTCTCGTCCACTTTTTTTCAAACACAACGGGTTAAAACCCGTTTTTACAAAACAGAAACGAGCCTACGGCTCTACAATTTTCTTTTGTTGAAGTTGCTCCTAATTGCGGATAGTCACTAAACTTTTTAATTGAACCGGCAAACGGAACATTTTTCACCGATAACAAAATAGCTTTTGAATAATTGGCGATTCAGGAATAAACATCAACCAATCAGACCGCTATTTTCTCATTAAAAAATAATTTTACCAAAATAGGGGTAAACGGTAACTGAGTTGTTATATTAAAAAAATAATTTTGCCTGCATCTATTTTAATAGCAAATCCATACAGGACAAAAGGAATGGAACCGGAGCAAACAGCCACCTTATCGCTACTGGCACAAAGGGACGAAGCCGCCTTTGAGCAGATATTTAAATCGCATTTTAAGCGGCTGCATTGCTATGCAATTACGATACTAAAAGATGAAGCAGAGGCAGAAGAAATAGTACAACAGGTTTTCTATAAACTTTGGGAGCGAAACCAGCTTCAAACATTCTCAGGATCATTGAATGCTTATTTATACCGGTCGGTACACAATGAAAGTCTCAATTTTTTAAAGCATCAGCAGGTACGAACCAACCACCAGTTGCATGTAGCGTACAGCATGAAACAGCAAACAGACGATAGCGATAAAAAGGTGGCGTCTGCCGAGCTCGAAAAGCATATTCATAAAGCTTTGAACGAATTGCCGGAGCAATGCCGCACCATTTTTCAACTAAGTCGTTTTGATGAGTTGAAATACCTGGAGATTGCAGACAAACTTGGGTTATCTGTAAAAACGGTGGAGAATCAAATGGGTAAGGCTTTGAAACTACTGCGGATTAAACTGGCTCATTTTTTGAAATTTTTAATTTTATTTTTTCACATTTAATGCCACTAAACTGGAACAGGAATTCAACGATATGACCGATGAGCTGCTGGTAAAATACCTGTTGGGCGAAGCATCTGTTGCAGAAGGTAAAACGGTGCAGCAATGGATTCAGGAAGCGGAAGCCAATCGTACCTATTACGATCAGTTTAAACAGATATGGGATGCCAGCGGCGAGCTTGTTGTTAAATCTGCCTTGGATGAAAACGAAGCATGGAAAAGGTTCCAGCATCGTGTGGCAAATGGGGGGAAGGTGAAACCAGCACCAGCAAAGCGGTATTTTTTATTTACGAAAATTGCAGCTACTTTATTGCTGTTGGTGGGTATTTCAGTCGTGCTTTATATCGTTGCAAACCTGCAGTCTGCCAATAAAACGATCATTGCGCAAAGTGGACAGCAGGTTTTAACAGATACCTTATCTGATGGCTCGCAGGTAACATTGAATAGGAATTCTTCCATCACGTATCAAAATAACTTTACCGATACCATCAGGGCGGTTGCATTAAAAGGAGAGGCATTCTTTAAAGTAACGCCTAACAAGAAGCAGCCTTTTGTAATAACTGTAAATGACATCAGGGTAAGAGTATTGGGCACTTCGTTTAATATAAGAAGTGAAAATAATTATACAGAAATTGTTGTGGAAACAGGAATGGTGCAGATAACAAACCGCGGCAAAACCACGCTATTGAAAGCCGGAGAAAAACTGTTGCTGAAAGCCGGTAGCAACTCAGCGGAAAAAGAGGTAGTTAGTGATCAGTTGTATAACTATTACCGTACGCATCAGTTTGTTTGTGATGAAACGCCTTTGTGGAAATTAGTTGATGTATTGAATGAAGCCTATGATTCAAATATCCGCATTGGTAAAAATGACCTGAAGAACCTGGCAATTACCACTACTTTCAATAATGAGTCGCTTGATAAAATTTTGGAAATTATTCACCTCACATTTGATATCACCGTTAGCCGGAAAGACGGACAGATTATATTACAATAATTATTTTTTAGTGATGAAACATTTTAGAATTTCTCTCTTTTTTTTATGCATACTAACAACCGGAATAGCAAACAGTCAAACGGTGCTATCGAAAAAAATTACGATTGAAATAAACCAACAGCGGGTGGAAGATGTGTTGGAAATATTAAGCAATAAGGGCAATTTCTATTTTTCCTATAATTCCAATATCATTAAAAGAGACAGCCTGGTAAACTTTAAAGCCAGTAACAAAACCGTAAAGGAAATTTTAACCCAGTTGTTTAACAATACCTACGAGTTTAAAGAAAGTGGCAATTATATTATTATTCGAAAAGCACCCATCAGGCTTACACTGGTAACGAATAAAGGGGTTACTGAAGAGAAAGTTTATTCGGTAAGTGGTTATGTGTACGACGACCAATCAGGTGCAGCCATCAATGAGGCAAGCATTTACGAAAAGCGATTATTGTATTCGGCGCTTACCAACAACGATGGTTTTTTTAAGTTGAAATTAAAAAGTTCTAAAGCAAGTGTGATGGAGCTTACGGTAAGTAAAGAGTTTTATGAAGATACCACGATAGCCATAACACCCCGCTATAATCAACAGCTAACTATTACCATGATGCCAGAGGAAAAGCCGGCGGATGTAGTAGTGATCAGTCCGCAGGATTATTTGGCAGCAGACTCAATCGTTGAAATTGCGGATACCATCACTAGCATTCCACAGCCGCTAAAAAGGGATAGTTTAAAAATTGAAAAAACCAGGTGGGCAAATTTTTTGCTCAGTGGCAAGCAAAAAGTGCAGAGCCTTAATCTTAATAAATATTTCACCACCCGTCCTTACCAGGTATCGTTTACACCGGCATTGGGTACGCATGGTAAAATGTCGTCGCAGGTAGTCAATAATTTTTCGCTGAATATTATAGGCGGTTATACGGCCGGTACAAATGGGGTAGAGCTTGGAGGTGTTTTTAACATTGATAAAAAGTCGGTGAAATACGTACAGGCTGCCGGTGTTTTTAATGCAGTTGGCGGTGCAGTAAACGGGGTGCAACTGGCCGGTGTTAGTAATCTTGTGCTTGACAGCGTTAAGGGATTGCAGGCTGCCGGCGTTAACAATCATGTAAAGCGTAATGTGCAAGGATTGCAACTGGCGGGGGTTTACAACCATGTAACAAAAAATGTATCTGGTATTCAGGTGGCAGGTGTTGGTAATTTTGTAGCACAAAAAACGACTGGTTTGCAAATAGCTGGTGTTGCAAATTTTAGTCGAAAGGAGATGAATGGTGTGCAAATTTCCGGTGTTGTCAACTACACAAAAAAGCTAACTGGTCTGCAAATTGGTCTTATAAATATTGCCGATAGTTCTTCAGGTTATAGCATTGGCCTCATTAATATTATATTAAAGGGTTATCATAAACTAAGTTTTTCTACCAATGAGGTAATAAATACAAACCTGGCTTTTAAAACCGGCAATTCAAAATTGTATAGTATCCTCCAGGTTGGTGTAAACATTAGTGATAGTAATAAAGTTTATACATATGGTTATGGCCTTGGCAGCGAGTTACCACTTAATAAAAAGAAAACCATTACCATCAATCCAGAACTGAGCAGTCAGTATCTCTATCTCGGTTCCTTTGATTATAACAATATTTTAAACAGGCTAAATCTGAATTTAACGGTTAAGCTTGGCCGCTATATTTCTATCTATGCCGGGCCATCGTACTCAATTTATTTCTCCGATCAAAAGGTTGCTTTTGCCGGATACCGTTTTCCCGTTCCGGCTGGCGGATACAATACCCACCAGTTTAGCAATAAGGTAACCGGCTGGCTGGGTTGGAATGCAGGCATTCAAATATTCTAAGTATTTACTCTTCTACAAAACATTTCTTTAGTCGCATAAAAACGAAAAAGTAATTTGGTTTGTCTTGCTGCCCTATGCTCAATATTGTAATATAAGTACAAGAGTGCGACGCCACCAAAGCTTCATAGTAGTAATACAGTTTGGTACATAATTCTTTATAAAGTTCCAAATATTGTTCCCATCAATAAATCACTTTCTAATACACTGATGTTGCCTGGTTTCGGAAACAGATGAGGCAGCGTGCGCTCTTCAGCAAAGTCCTTGTTTCAAAATTAATCAAACAGTAATAGTTCTAAATATTTGTTAACGCATAGGGGTAAATCTTTCTTAAGTTGTTATATATGCTTAAAGCATTCATCAACACTAAAAAATAAAAAATGAAGATTAAATTACTAAACCTCTCGCTTGCCATTGCTGCCACAGTAATGCTGGCTGCCTGTACCAAAGAAAGAAAGATTAATGACGCTGGAAATTTAGTACCCAAAACTGTGGAGCAAGACGTATCACTTCCCTCCATTGCTGTAAATGGAACACAATTGCATGCCGAAGCATTTGGACAACCTGATGATGCATTGTTAATAGTACTGCATGGTGGCCCAGGTGCTGACTATCGCTATTTGCTTAATTGCAAAGCCTTCGCTAATGAAGGGTATAGGGTTGTTTTTTACGATCAGCGTGGTTCTGGTTTGTCTAAAAGGCATCCTAAAGATTCTTATACACTACAATTAATGTATAATGATTTGTCGGCCGTTGTAACACACTATAGAACTTCTCCAACTCAAAAAGTATTCCTGCTTGGGCACTCCTGGGGAGCCATGCTCGCAACCGCTTATATCAATCAATACCCAACACGTATTAATGGGGTAGTGCTTGCTGAGCCTGGTGGCTTTGTTTGGCAGGATGTATTGGATTATGTAAAACGATCCAGAGATATAAAATTTACCAGCGAGCTATTAAATGATCTTCTATATGCTGACCAGTTTCTTACAGGAAAAGAAACGGAACATGCTATCCTAGATTATAAATACGCCTTGCTTGGAATTGCTGATGGTAAAAAGGATAATCCTACCGGTGATGAAGGAAGAACAGCAGGTTGGAGACCAGGTGCCATTGTAAATAAAGCATTATTTGATATTGGGGACAGAGATAAACCAGATTGGACTAAAAGCTTATCTCAGTATACTACCAAAGTACTTTTTGTTTATAGCGAAAACAACAAGGCTTATGGTCTGGCACATGCACAAAAAGTGTCTTCGCCCTATCCCAATCGGCAGCTATTAAAAGTAAACGGCGCAGGGCACAATATGATTTCTTTTCCCACCGGCTGGAATAATTTTTATCCAACCGCACTTACCTATTTAAATTCTTTAAAATAAAAATAATGTTCAAAAAAATATTAGTAGCAGCTTTTGTAGTAGTAAGCATAAACGGTTATGGCCAAACAATTAATTGGGCCAGGTTGCAAAAAACAGACAAACATATTTTAAATATAAATGCCGGAATTGATTACTCGTTAACTGCCGGGCTCGGGTATGGGTATCAACTAAAAACAAAAATTCCAATTATTCTCAATGCAGAATACTCCATGCCATTTGGAGATAATTTGCTGGATGATCATAAAACAAAAATCGGAGCCACGGTAAGATTGATAAAGGCTGGTAAATTTGCTATCACAGCAAAAGTACAAGGTGTGTTCAGGAGATACGAAAGTGATTATGTACGTCTTGTGAATTTTGGAAGCGATATGTCTGTTACAGGTGGCTACTATAAAAAGAAGTGGTTTATAGCGGGGGAGATAGGTTTTGACAAAGCCATCGTTACTCATTTCAAGCATAAAGAATTTTATAAAGAAGTTTTTCCAAATGTACAAGATGGCTGGTATGAGCCATCAACAGGTGGTAATTTTTATTATGGACTTCAATCCGGAGTATCCTTTAAACAAAGTGATATTACTTTAAGAGTTGGCCGCGTAATTACGCAGGACTTTAAAACCACGCCAAGCTTTCCTTTTTATGCTCAACTTGGATGTAGTATTAAACTAAGCAGTAAAAAGTAGATTGGCTTTTATTAGGTTACAAAAGAATTCATTTAAGCACAAGACCATTAATTTTTAATACAAACATGAACTACTCTTGATTTTTTTGGATAATAATTAGTTTACAAGCGAATGCCCAAAATAATGAGAATGCTGATGATTTAATCCTTGGTGCTGCTTGAAACGGTAATGTTAAGGGTACAAAAAAAGCTATCAGCCTTGGTACCAATTTAAATGTAAAAAACGAAAATGGAGCTACTGCATTAAATATGAACTGTAAATTAAGTTATGAATTTTTGGTTCCCTTATTAATAAAGGCTGGGGATGATGTTCATGCTATTGATGGTATTTATGAAACTCCTTTGCATTGGGCAGCCTGGACAGGCAACATTAAATGGGCCATTGGTATTTCGCAAACCAATGTTGGTTTTGATCAGAACTTTTTGGAAGACAATTACAGTTCTTCAAGGTCTTACCTGGATAAATATAGAACCCGGAAATGGAATTTTAATACAACACTGAATTACAAATTCAGTAACCGGCTTAGTTTGCGAAGTGGCCTTATGGTTAACCTGATGCATTATAATTTTTACCAACTATCAAGCCTGCACCAGGGAACGTCTTTGCGTGAGTTATTGAACACATCGGGTAACACATCTAACCAGCAGGCCTTTGCGCAGTGGCAATACAAGCCATCTGATAATATCAGCATTACAGGCGGACTACACTATTTGCATTTGCAGCACAACAATAGTTCATCGCTTGAACCCAGGTTTACAGCGAAATGGAATATCAACAATAAAAGTAGTCTTGCTGTTGGTTACGGCTTGCATAGCCAACTGCAAACACTCAATGTATATTTTGCACAACAGAAACAACCGGATGAAACTGTTGTAATGCCCAACAGAAACATTGACCTTACAAAGGCACATCATTATGTAGTTTCTTATGGATACAGGCTGGCTAAAAATTTAAAAGTTAAGACGGAGTTGTATTACCAGCAGCTATTTAATGTGCCGGTAAGTGTCTATGATACCAGCTCGTTATCTACGCTGAATATTCAGAACGAATACTTTACCGATCCGCTTACCAACAAAGGCAAAGGAAAAAACTATGGCGTAGAGATTTCGCTGGAACATTACCTGCAAAATAATTTCTATCTAACCGTGAGCAATTTATTTTACCAATCTAAATATACTGCCCGTGATGGGATAGAAAGAAACACCCGATTCAACGGCAATTACATCGTTACGTTCATAGCAGGAAAGGATTTTGTAAACGAGCGAAAAGCAAAAACAATTGGTGTAAACATCAAAACAATTAATGCCGGTGGACTTCGTAACACACCAATCGATTTCGCCGCATCACAGCAGGCAGGCTATTCTGTATTTAAAGAAAAAGACGCATACACTTTGCAGAATCCTGCCTATTTCCGAACCGATCTTCGGGTGAGCATCAAATAGAATCGAAAAAACTTTACCAGCACCTTGTCTTTGGATATTCAAAATATTTCATACCGGTTGAATGTATTTAGCCAGGGATACGATAAAGAAAAAAATGACATCGTCACTTATTACCAAACGGGCTTAATACCCATACTGAATTACAAAATTGAATTTTAGTATTTCAAATAAAATAAAAACACCATGAAAAATTAAAAATTGTGTTAGCTGGTGCCGAGTAAATATTTATGTATGCTACAGTTTATAAAAAAGCAAATCATTTTAATAAATAACTTCTTCAAAAATTAAAACAAACAACATGAAAATCAGTCAACAAAAAAGAAAATATTTGATCCTGATCGCATTATTTATATGCTCAGGAATTGCAACCTTTAGCCAGGATTTACTATCAGAGAAAAAAGGCCGTGTTTTGTACACGGGTTTTGTAAACGTCGTTCCGGATAAATTTAAGTTTCCGCTCATCGGATTTATTAATGTAGCACAGGGCTCACAAAAAAATTTGCATCTCGGATTTGTAAACACTACTGGAAATAATTTTTCAGGCGCTCAAATAAGTTTCTTAAATATTGCAGGTGGCAATACGAAAGGAGTACAGGTAGGTTTTGTAAATAAAACCAAGACGTTGAGGGGATTACAATTGGGCTTTTTCAATTATGCAGAATCTGTTGAAAAAGGCGTTCCTGTTGGATTTTTCTCGTTTGTAAAAAATGGAGGCTACAGAGCTGTGAAAGTAAGCATGAACGAAATGTACCCCATGAATCTTGCCTTTGATATTGGCGTAAAGAAATTTTATACTACCATCGTAGGTTCTTACAACGGAGATTTAAAAAAGAAATATGCAGTGGGTTTAGGTATTGGCAGTATTATCGATATATACAGAAATGTCTATTTCAACCCCGAAGCCATTATACAGTCAACTGATGTGAATAATATTAGTAACAATAGAATACTAAGCCTTCGGCCGCAGGTTGGATTTAAACTCTTCTCCAACATT
>Ga0163148_10002111_pt1 | contig 24537 bp, 22 predicted proteins | sample OliLakLV19MP7P2_FD_148606 | JGI IMG/M metagenome (GOLD analysis project Ga0163148, IMG submission 148606) | Freshwater microbial mat bacterial communities from Lake Vanda, McMurdo Dry Valleys, Antarctica- Oligotrophic Lake LV.19.MP7.P2 | ecosystem: Environmental > Aquatic > Freshwater > Lake >... | reverse complement strand
GTCTACGAGAGTCCGATCAAAGATCGGGCCATGCGGAAGCAACTCGAACAAGACTGACCCGCTTACAGCCGTCAGTCGCTACCAAGCGGCTGGCGGTTGAATCCCTTCTTTCAGAAATCCACGTTCCGCGCATGTCCGAAACAGACATTCCACGTCTAGGTGATATTGTTTATTACTTCGACGAGAATAAAATACCGAATGCAGCGATTGTTGCGCACGTTCATTCGGAAAAAACGGACAAGATTACGGGACGGCCAGTATGCAACCTTGCAATTTTTAAGCGGGATGGGCGGATTGCGCCACGAGTAGAAGTGGAACCTGCTTATGACGATGGAAATAACTGGCGGTTGATCAACAAATGGGCATGGCCAGAGGAAGTTCCCGTTGAGCAATACCAGCATTTGCCTCTACCGAAGATGCGCACAGTTAAATTTGGCTTAGGTGAAACTATTGTCCCGTAATGGCTATCAAAAGACGAGCCAAGCCGGCAGCAATGCTGGAGGACGAGCCTGAACTCAAGCAGGAATCTTACTGGTGGGAGCATCCCCCGAAAGATGTCGAAGGAATGCTGCACTTATTAGCTACACGTGCATACAAACTGAAAGATAAATCACCTGAAGGTGACGCATTGCGTGAGATGTTGGAGTTTGTCGAGCAAACTTTCAAACAAACTCAGGAAGGAATCAAAGCGCAGTATCCTATCGCTTATTTCAAGCCGTCTTATGAGCAATCTCTGTTACTCAATTCGTGGATTTGGGGCATTGATTTTGTTGTTTGCTTCGCCGCAAATCGTATCGGCAAAACTGCCTGCTTCGTCATCAATACTTGTCTCTATATCCTCGGAAATGACCCAAATTGGGAAATGTTTGCCGCCCGTCTCGCGCCAAATCCCGAAGATAAGGGCACCACTTTCGTTGACAACCCCGATGTGGACGATCGACTCTATTACGACATTTACGATCGTCCCGTTCAGATTCTCCCCCGGCCTAAGATAGAGGATCTCGACCTAATTCGGTTCACTTTGAAAATGCACCCTGAATTGAAGGGTGATCCTACCAAATCGCACCTTGAAACTTCCAATATTGAAAAATTTGCAGCCTTGCAAAAACTGGTTCCTCAAGCGTTTGCTGGTTGTTGGCCTTCTTCTCCCGTATCGGACAGCGGAACCATCTGGCTTGGTGCCCCGGATAATGATTTCCATAAGAACGTCCTTATGCCCGAGTGGAAGTGTTGGCTCCCTGCTTGCTACATCCGAAATTGGTCAGATTCTGAACTGTCATTTACGGTTGACTCCACGAGCACAACCAATCCTACTCCAACGACGCATCGCATCATTTGCAAATCCTACGAGTCAGAGGATACTAAATGGTCGGGGTCGGCCGTTCGTGCGATCATTCTCACCGAAGGGCTTCCACCGCAAATTCTGAATGAAGTTAAGCAGCGTTTCAAAGCTAATGGTTTTGGATCATGGGACTATACTCCTTACGAAGCTCGCAATGTCGGGGCGAAAACAGCGCTTGCTTTTAAAGTATATAAAGGTGAGGAACAACTGCCCTTACACAGCCACATCTTTACTCGCTTTTCTGCGCGAAAGGCACCGGCGCATATCATATCGCTCGCAAAACGGGATGATTTAATTCGCATGTGGGAAGGGAAAAAGGAAGGCGATGCGCGTTTGGACGGCATCTTTTACAGCAGTTCTCCTTTGGTTCTCTCGCGGCTTGATCGAGTATTCCATACTGTGCCGTGGACGATTGCAGAATTATTTGAACGGCATCCAGATGGGAGGATTTACCGAGGATTTGATCCGGGTTACGATCATCCTAGCGTGTGTTGTTGGGGACTGCTCACTCCCGGTAACGTCTGGTATATCTATCGTTACTACGTTGAGCGGCAGAAAACTATTCGCGAACGCTGCAAAGACATCGTGCGACTGAGCAACAATGCTCTGAAGAAGGAACGCTACGGAAAAGGCAAAGAAGACTACAACCTTAGGGAAGTCCATTCAAAAGCGAACAGCGAGCCGGCTGTGCTTACTGCTGCCGACTACCATTTGTTCAAGATTGACGAGAACACAGGTTTGCCTAATTCGTTGAATTATATCAAAGCGGGGCTGATTGTTACGGAAAGCACGCACATGGCTCCAGAAGATCGCGCGTTAGACCTGGATAACAAGCTGGACAAAAGTGAATACCATACGCACCCTATAACGGGGCGCTCACCGGGTTGTCATATCTATTTCCTACACAATGGGCCGGGAGTAGATGCCGCATTAGGCAAAATGGAAGGGCTGTTTTGGGATCGTCTCGCCAGTGGGCCGAACAAGGGAGAAGCGAAAGACAAAGTTCCCACACATGGCGATGATGAACTGGACGCTACATGCTATCTCGCATGTGGGCCATATGTTTGGACTTCGTTCTCTGCTCCTCGTTATGCCGATTGGGTAGATGAAGAAGACTTAGAAAATCTCCGTAGCGTAGCTTAAACTTGCAGCCTTGCAAATATGTCCTATATTCCTCAAATCCCTGATAACCTCATGTCGAAGTTCGCCAATGGAACTCCGTCCAGACCTGCACACCAATTTCCCCCTAACTTGGCCGGGAGTATCGACCCTGAAGTGCAGAAACGAATGATGATGTGGCTGATGCAAAACTACGTTTGGCCTCAGGTTCAAGAGCGTAGGGCATTTGAGCCGATGTGGGACAAGATGCTCGAAATGGCGCGCATTACGATTCCTTACGACGACTTGTTCGACAATACTCGGCACGACGACAGCCGAGTGAAAAACGAGGCAGATCAGGCCAATCGGGAACGTGCTCGCGTTTCCGACTCCGTAGTCCATGATGCTATTCAGCGTCTGACTGACATCACCTATTTTATTGCATTCAAGGAAGGATTGCCCTGCCAGTTTGGCATTCCTGATTACATCAAACAGCCGAATGCTACACCGGAATACCGTCCACTCGCAGACCGCATTGCAGCGGGTAACGCATTGCTACAGTGGAACAGCGGCAACAACCATCTGAAAAGAAATTCGCTGGTAGCGTATCGGCATCACTACACTTACGGCTGTGCGTTTGTGATGTCGGATTTCAAGTTCCGTGTCGAAATGATCTCGCGGCAGGATAATATGGGAAACATGGTGAGTAAGCCGGAGATTACAGAGATCGGCACTACTTTCGAGCCGATTTCGATTCGTAAGCTCTGGTTCAACTGGCGTCTTCCAGTTTACGAGATGGAGAGCCAGCCTTGCCCTTTCATGTTCGATGAAATTTCGCGTTTTGCAATCTTGCAAAACCAGTATGACCCTACGATCAATCCGTTCGGATATGAGAATCTGGACAAACTGCAGGCGGGGCAATACGTCTATAGCGACCCGGAAACAACTTCCGTGCAAAATGCGCTCAAAACTACGTTCAATGCGATGGGACTCAAGGAAGTGAACAGTTCGACGTTGGCGCAGATTCTCCGTCCAGAGTATTCCGTCGAGGCAAAATGGACGCTGTTTCCAATTATGCCGTTTGACCCAATGACCGGCGAATTTGAAAAAGATGCATCCGGCAATCCCGTTCCTTTCAGAAGGTTCGTCATGGAAACCTTCGGGCCGAACATGCATTCTGGCTCGCAAGTGATTCTTCGTTTGCAGGAAAATTACTATCCGAAACGTCGTCTGCCCATTTATGCTTCTTGCCACATGCCTGATTTGGATTCAGGCGCTTATGCTCCTTCCATTGGACAGCTTCTCTATAATCACTGGAAGGAAATCACGCTCTGCATGGAACAATTCTTGGATAACAAGGATTTGATCAACGATACACCGGCATGGGTGCAAGCGAGTTCTCCTGCTCGCAATCAGGACTTGAATGCAAAGGGAGCGAAGCTGGTCGTCAATGGGCCGAATGACTTCGGCTATAAGACGCAGCAAGACAGCACTTCCTCTACGGTTGCAATGCTGCAACTTTTGCGAGACGGAGCGCAAACCACATCAAAAGCCGTGGATGCTATCCTTGGCAAAGCGATGGGCAGTCGCACGTCCGCAACCGAAGCAAGTAATGCGTTTCAGGCAAGTATGTCTTCTATTACTTCGGACATTGATGCGGTGTCGAGCGACCTGCATGGCAATTACGCGCATCGCGTATGGGACTATTCTGGTTCATGGATTGATCCCGACTTGCTCAAGAACATCACCGGCCAGTTTGGATTTGCCATTACACCTGAAGACATGTGGATTAACGTCGGCGTAATTACCAACGTCGGCAGCACCTTCATTGAAAAGATCGTTAAGCAGCAGAATGTTCGTTATATCCTCGAATCCAGTCGTATGGAACCGGGACTTGATCGTGCCAAACTCTGGAAAACTCTGCTTGATGACATGGGCTTCGATGGTGGAGAGATCGTGCAGGATGGTGGTCGGGAGCAGCAGATTCAATTTGCAACCATGCAAGCCTGCCAAACGTATCTCGGCTATCCTGTTATGGTCGATCCTGACCAAGATCATCAGTTGGCAATTCGCATCAAGACTGCGTTCCTGAAAGACAGGGATAGCGTCTGGAATACCACGGAGGCTTATGCCGCGAATGCCCCATATTTGATTGAGCAGATCAAACAGCATCAGTTGATTCACGAATTGCAGATGCAGATGATGCTGGTGCAGCAGCAGATGGCTGTTGCTCAAGCGCAACTCAAAGTGCATCAAGATAATCCGCCTGACCAGCAAGGTGGTGCTCCGGGAATGAAAGGTGGAGGCAGCGCGCCTACGCAGCAGGCCGGACAAGTAGCTCAACAAGGGGGAGGCGCAGCTTAACATGGCCTATCAAATTCCCGGCGAAATGCTGGAAGCATTTAAGACTCGTCCGACATCTGAATGGAATCGGCTTTTCGATGGACTGGTCGCAGAGAAATTGAAACAAATTACAGGCTGCACCAGCACTGATCAGTTACTCCAAGTTCAAGCCGGAGCTAAAGAGTTACAGACTCTTGAACAATTCTTTCTAGCTGAAATGCGAAGATAATTTTTGCAACCTTGCAAAAACTTCTTGTCGGTGGGGGTAGCCACGAGAAGTCATCTAATCTGCCTCTTGACACAAGCCTCAGTATATGCGATACTATAGTCACAGTTGGAAGAGAATCTTCCTAGCTCCTGATACCGGCGGCGGTGGCAGTGGTTCCCAAGGGAATCCTGCTGCGGCTCAAGCGGGTGGCAGCGAGCTAGATGATTCCTCTACTAAGTTTGTCGATCCCACAGTTGGTATTGACCTTGACGATCTTCCGCCGGAAGTTCGTGAGATTATCGAAAAGAGCCGTATCGGTTTTGCAACCTTGCAAAAAGAGAAAGATATGGCAGCACAGCTTGCTAAGCACGAGGAGCAGCGCCGCAAAGACTTCCAGTCCAACTACGACAAGCTGAAAGGTGATGTCGACCGGCTGACTGGTGGCCCAAAGGAAACTCCCAAAAAACCGCAACTGGAAAAGTTCACCCAAATCCTGATTCAGCGCGGCGTCAAGCCGGAACACGCTGGCCCTCAAGCTGAACTCATGCTTGAGATGATGACGGATTACGGTAACACCCTGAAAGGAGAAATTGGCAACGACCTTCGTCCGTTCGCCACATCTGTCATTGAGCGTGAAGCTCAGTTCGCATGGAACCAAGCAGTCGCAACGGATACTACCGGAGCACTGCAAAATCCTACACTTGCCCAAACCGTCTGGCAGCAAGTCGAGGAGATGGCAAAGCACGGTCAGCAGGTCACTCCTGAAATTGTGCTGAACCTCACCGGCATGGCGCATTTTGCAGCCTTGCAAAGAGGGGAGATTCCCCCTACTTCAACCAAACCTGTTACAACTCCAACTGTGTCACTTCCTAATATCGGCCGTCTCACCTATCCGGGTGCAGGTTCTATGCCTTCTCAGCCTCAACAATTCGATCCCAATGGTGCCCGCCATGCCCTTAATTCGGACACCGATGCGGCACTTCAGGTCGTGTTGGGTAAGTGGGCTACAGGTGAAGGTGGTGTCAAAGCTCCGGGCTATAGAGCACCGGCTAAGAGAGGATCACGGTAATGGGTATCCAAATTGTTCGCGGACCGCTAGGTGGTGCCGCTGAAGCTCCCGGTCCTCTTAGCCTTCCGATTGGCTTTGACCGGAAAAAGTGGGCACCTAAGTGGGTCAAAGTTGGGCCTTCAGTTCAAGCTGCTAGTGAGCGTGAATGGATGCCCGGCGCAAGTGCAACCGCAGATGGTTGGGAAGTGTGGCGTAACTCTGAAGGCAAACCTCAAAAGGTGGCACTTCTGAGTGGCGAACACATCCTGCTCTGCCGTTCGCGTGTAGTGCAAGATGCCGTGAATGCAATTTACGGCAACGTAGGTAAGTCCCGTCTGCGTCAGGAAAGAACGGGAGAAACCATTGCAGGAGCCGCTCCTTCCGATCCCGGCCAACTTAGCGATGCACGCATCGCAAAAGTCGCTGGCAAAGAGGAGCAGGAAGAGGGGGATATAGCTATGAATCCTGTCCCGGACACAAATGGTCAACGGATCGAATTGCCCCCGTTGGCCACGATGGCTGCCAAGCCCTCGGGAACCCGTATCGTTCGTCGGGCGTAAGTAACCAATCCTTGCAACCTTGCAAGAAACCAAATAGAAAGTAACTATCATCATGCCTCGTCAAGCTCCACTGCTCATGCCTGATCTGACTCGTCAGTTCGGAAACATGAATGTCATGCGTCCGGCCGTCACGGACGGCTCCAACACGTTCAGGGCGTATGCCTTGCTCTCCCTCGTCGCGGGCGTTCTCACGCTCATTCCTAGTGATGGCGTCCTCTGTTACGGTCAGACCCCGGACAAGAGCCACACTTCCACTGAAGGCCCGCCGGAAATCCTTCCACGGCCTGCCGGTGAAGGAGAAAACCACTACTGCTTCTCGCCTCTCGATGCTCAGTTCGAGATCAACGTGGGAGTTGTCACCGCAGGCGTTCCGGTTATTGGCGCAAGTGCAGCCAAACCGGCAGACGTTGTCATCGGTGGTGTGTATGGTATCGCCACTGCAACCTCCGGTCAGTATTCCGGCTTCCAGTTCCTCGATCCTACTGAAACGACGGCGACTTTGTTCTCCGTGGTTTCGTTCGTCGATCAAGTGCTGTCGGACGACTACAACGGACGTGTCCGCGTCAAAATTATCCCAAGCAAAATCCAAGGCTAATTGCAAGCCTGCAACTCAACTCACTAACTAACTAACTACTATGGCCGCTGTCGTTGTTGAAGCCTTCGTCGAACACTTTGACCGGAATTTTTCCGCGATCAAAGACGAAATGTATAACGAACTCCCGAAAGAGTATCCGTCGTTCCTCACGGTCGACGAAACTACCAAGGCGTTTATCAAGTCCACCTATATGGGTGGCCTCGGATTGCCCGAGCGTAACCGCGATCTCGAACCGATCCCCTTCAAAACTCCGCCGAAGGGGCCGGTCGCAACCTTCACTCCGGTTGGATACCGGACGGGCTACCAAATTGAACGCCAGATGATCGAGCAGGAAGAGTGGGGCTTGCTGGCGAATCGGCCGCGAACCATGCTCTACGGCGCGAACACGCTGATGGACATTGCCGCAGCGAATCTGTTCAACAACGGGTTCACGGTGCAGCAATACGACCAAGGTTACGACTTGGCCGGAACTGCGCTGCCGCTGTTCTCTGCGCTGAATACGCTCGAAAACTTGTCCGGCACGTGGTCGAACATCGTTGCGCAGAACCTTCCGATCACGGTCGAGACGGTGTTCTACGTCATCACCACCCTGCTCTACAATCTGCTCGACAGCCGAGGATTGCCGATCAGCTACACCGGGTCGTTCCGTCTCTACGTCCCGACTATCTCTCCTGTGCTCTGGCAGCAGGCGGTGGAAGTCGTGAACAGTGTGATGAATCCGAATACGACGGACAACAAGATCAACGCCCTCACGAAACAGTTCCGGCTCGAAGTGATGCCCCTCCGGCATCTCACGAACCCCGACCACTGGTTCATCACTTGGGAGCCGTCCAGCCCCAACTACGGGCTGAAGATGATCGTGAACGTCTATCCTGACATCACTCCGTTGACGCCGTTCGGCGGCAACCCGGATGCGTGGTTCAGCCGCCTGCGCATGCGGTTCACTGTTGGTTACGACAACAAGCGTGGCGTGGCCGCGATTGGTGCTTGATTCCTAGGGGCGCAGGGGTCACCGTGCTAGCCATCGCGGTGACCCCACTCCTCTTGCAACCCTGCAAAACTTATGCAACATATTTCCATTCCTTCAACTCCGATACTCAACGGCAATGTCGCTGCGATGCTCACGTTCGCTGCACTCTTCAATACTGCCGGTATTGCTGCCGGAGTCAAAGTTGCGACCATTCGTGCTGACGCCAAGAATCCAGTCCTGCTGCAATTCTTTGCGGAAGTCACTACCGCCTTCGTTACGGGCACGCACGTGCTTACCGTAGGCTCCAACGCTGCTGCTGCCGATCAGTTCTTGGCCGCAGCAGACATCACTGAGGGCACCGTGGGGTTTTATCCTGCGGCAAATGCCAACACGAAGTTTCGTATCGTTGCGGATACTGACATCTTTATCAAGAACACTGCTGCGGGTGCTACCGCAGGTGCGGCCTTGATCTATATGGAAGTGACTCCGCTCTTCCCATCGCCATCCGGGCAATACGCCTGATCCTCTGTGGGGTGCTTTAGCCTTCGGGCTGGGGCACCCTGCACTATCTTTTTTGCAACCCTGCAACTACTCCTATGAACTCCGACATCGTCCCACAAGGCCCAACCGAAACTGTCACCAACGGAACCGTTGATCGCAATGCCCTCATGGTTTTTGCTGAAACAGCTCTCGTCATCAGCGAAATCACCTACGAATTTCCTGCCTCGCCTGCTAATGCGGGTGCGGTTACTGCATTCACTTTGCCTGTCGGGCGTGTGCTTTGCCGAGTTGACCGCATGGTTTTTACTGGCACCGCCACTTTCATCTACGTCAAGTAGCCTACGGCAATGGGTGCCTTCATTGCCTTAAGTCTTTACTACGCCGGGGGAGAAGCGGCGCCACCCCCGCCGCCACCGATCTTGTCGGATATCCACGTCGTCGGCCCTAATGTTGATGTAATACTTCCCCGCATTGGAACACAAAACGGCAGATCATTTTACGAAGCACTGTTCGATGGTTATCATACCGTTGTCTGGAATGATGTCGCAGGTTCTTGGCAGTATTATTCTGATGCCGGAAGCTCTGATAGTGCTACGGAAAATGTAATGTATCCTTGGCAAACTACTTGGTCTAATGGCTTTACTGTAACAGAACTCCCCATCTAATTTTGCAGCCTTGCAAATAACTGCTATGGATCAAGCTACTCTCACAATTCTCGTTCCCATCGTATCTCTGCTGATTACCGCACTCGCTGCGGCCGTTGTCAAAGTTATCAACGCCTTGGGCGAGGTAAAAATTCAACTCCTCTTGGCCCAAACTGCCCGCGACACTGCGGTAAAGTCTTCGGAGGAAAAATTGGCAGTCATTCATGACTTGACTAACTCCAATCTTCAGGCAGTCCGCTCTGAACTGACGGAAACTAGGAATGATCTGAAGAAGTCATTGGACGTTATCAAGAAAATGGGAGAAGCCTTAACCGGGCTAAAAGACAATAAAACGGTCATCTCTGAAAAGCCCACTGAAGTCATTGTTACCAATCCTATCTCAAGTCCAGTTCCAACCACCACCACCACTACTCCATGAAAACTTTTTGCAGGCTTGCAATTATCGCGGTTGCATCCCTTTTCTTTCAGAGTTGCACGACGACAACGGTTACGTCTCCTGACGGAACTATTACTAGCACTCGTCGTCCTGATCCTAAAACCTTGCGGCAGCTTCGTGGTGCTGTTGAAACGATTGGTGCGGCTGCTGCGCAACAAGCAATTCGCGAAATGGCAGAACAACAACCACGGTAATGAGCACCTTCCTCATTATCATACTTATCTTGCTGCTTCTCGGCGGTCTTCCCACTGGCGGCTATGGCTATGGAGGGCGGGCTTACGGTGGTTTGGGATTGGTGCTGGTCGTGTTAGTCATCTTGATTCTCTTAGGAAAAATCTGATATGGCTTATACCGCTTTACGTCGAAGGGTCTATAACAGGGGAATTCCACCTATTGCATTCTTGCAAGAAATGGTGGCATGGGCACGCACTGCTCCCGACGAAATTTTCTCTGCCAATCAAAAGCCGGATATTTACAACAAGGTGAGGTTCGAGTTGGGGCCGTATCTAAATTTGCGGTATCGCAAAGCCGTTATGCTCGAAGTCATGCGTGTTCTTGCCGGCTTTGAATCGTCGTGGAACTGGAAGGAAGGGGTGGATACTTCCCGCGCAGGGTCGGATACTGCGGAAAATTCTGAGGCAGGAGCTTGGCAAGTCTCTTACGATGCGCGGCGTCTTGCGCCGGAATTGCAGGACTTGCTGCTGGCTAATCAGATCAAAACAGGTGCACAGTTTCAGCGCATCATGAAAGCAAATCATTTGCTTGCAATGGAGTTCGTTGCACGTCTGCTGCGCCACAATACCAAGCATAATGGCCCTCTTTACAAGGGTAATGAGCGATTTGCAATTCGCCGAAGTCTTCGTGATGCCGAGCATTCCATTTATCCTTGGTTGAGCAAACCTTCAGTAAATGAATTCATCAAATTGCTGTCATGACAAAGGCCCAACTCCGCACTGCGATTAAGCGTGAAGCTCGTGTCTTGACGGGTGCCACGCTCGATCCCTTGATCGACGACATTGTTAGCGATATTCTTACGGATTATTGCAACCTTGCAAGGTTCTACGAATTGTTGCAGGAAGACGTTCCTGTCACGCTTATCGACGGGCAGGCAGCATACGCATTACCTGTTGACTACCACCATCTGGAGAGTGTGCGCTACGGTCGTGGGCCTAATCCTACAGCCTTTCGCACTGTTGTCTTGCAGCCTCCTACGGTAAAGCAAACTTGGGCCACTGGCTGGCCGCGATTCTATCGGCTTACTGCTGGCCCCAAGATTTCTTTCTGGCCTCACGACAACATCGTAATTGCGGACAAACTTTATATCGACTACTACGTCACTCCATCCAGCCTTTACACTACGGACGCTTCTCCTTTTCCTATTCCCCGTCTGGAAAGTGCGGTCAAGAAAGATGCTATTGCCCGCGTGCAACGTTTTCATTCTGCTAATCAGGAGTCCGCAATGACTGACGCGGATGCTGCTGCTTCCTTTAACTCATCTAATGCCGCAGAGTAATGTCTCGTCGCGAAACACAGCTAAAGCCTGTCAACCTATCTATATTGGGTGGGGTGAATCAGCGTGTTCGTGATACGGAACTTCCACAGCATGAGTTCTCTACTCTTGAAGGAGTGTTTCCTGAATTTGCAGGCTTGCAAAGTCGTATCTTCGGCAAGCGATTGCTAAAGAAATATCCTGATGCGATCTATGGTATTCACCAATTCTGGACTCCGCAAGGATATGGTGGAGGACTATACCAATTTGAGGGCACAGTGGATTTTGGTCAGTGGCTGACTCCTATTAGCAAGTTTGATCTCAGTCTTCCTAGCATCGGGTTTAACGGAGGAGGGATGACTTTCGATGAATGGGGCTATCCTCTCGGCTCCAATTTTGGATACGGGACGGAAGATGCTTGTGTTATTTCTTTCCTCAATGGCAGCACTAATCATTCAGCTTGCAACCTTGAACCTACACCGGCGGGCACTCCTAATGACAAAAACGGTGGGCCTGCGGGACAAGGTCGCAAATGCGCATGGGAGATAGTAACTGAAGGGCCGTTGAACATTAACACGTTCCTTAGCGCAAAAGTGCAAGCCAACGGGTCTTACAATAACGAGATTTATCGTGGGCCAGTAAAGCAACCTGAACCTATTCCTCTAGGGATCAGTGCGGTGACGGGCACCTACGTCGCTACGATTACAAACAACTTGTTTGTGCAAACTGTGCGCAACTCATTTCAAGTTGCAGGGCCATTTAGCACATGGGTTGTAAATCAAAATGGCACAACCTTTAACCGTAAAGGAACGCTAGACCTAAGTGCTTTTGAAGATGACATCGTAGGTGTAACTTTTCAAGTTACCGATATGGGTGTGTCTCCTCTTCCTCCTTACTATTTTTCGATGGAAGTAATGAAAGATGAAACGGGAATTGCACAGCCTCTGGAAGTTTCTATTCTCGATTTTATAAATTACAACCCTGCAATTCCGCAAGGTGGGGGATTTGACCAGCAGACTGTTTTGGAAATTTCTAGTTTCGATGTCATCTTTCGCCGGAGGGTTTGCGGAAATGGCTAGACGTGAAACAAATCTTAGGTCAGACCTTCAGCAGTGGAGAGGGGTAGATCAGCGCACTCAGCCTACGCTTGTTAAGTCAGGCTTTTTTGTTATGGCGCGTGGCGTATTTTTTGGCTTAGGTAATAACGCCGAACGTCTTCCCGGTAAAACACTTACATTAAAATCAGCTTCCCCAATTTTTAGCATTACAGTATTTGGAGAACTTGCCTTTGTGCAAACTTTGGATAATCTTTATTCTATTCCGCTTGCTGAAATCTTTGATCCTAGCTACGTGCCAGTAAGTTTTGTCACGGTCGGTGGAATTACCGTAACTGTAAGTGGTGCTCCTGTAACCGTTTAACTTGCAGCCTTGCAAAAATCTTTATGCCTGAACATGATGCTCTAGCTGGAGTCGAACTCCACGTTCCATTTCATTACATTCAACCTGCCGATCCCGGTGCAGTAGGTGCCGGTAAGTGGTGGGCGGATACAACTGCTAATCTGGTCAAACAGCGCAATGCAGGCAATAGCGCATGGGTGACTTTTGGTAGTGGAGGCGGCGGTGGCGCTGGCAGCTACGTTACGCCTCCTCCGGTCAATGCTACAAGCACTGGAACTGCGGGCCAATACTCTGCGGATGCAAATGCATTTTACATCTGTTACGCCACCGACTTGTGGAAGAAAACTAATCTACTGGCATTCGGCTCCTCCACACTCACATTTGTTTCAAACGGAGATGTAAATGGTGCTTGCTATTTCATTGGCACCAACTTTGGAGCAGTGGCGTGGACGAATCCTCATACTTCCGGTCGTATAGTTGCGTTAATGAGTTCTATAGGATTCGGCGCCGCAGGGGATTTGGTGGATCGCGCAACTAATGATACCTTTACTTCCGATGCTGTCAATTCGTGGATGGGAATTGATTTAGGCGCAGGAGTTACAATAACTCCTAATCATTACTCTATTCGTGGGCGCACTGGAACAAATCTCCCACGTAACTGGAAACTGCAAGGAACTAATTTTGTTAGCGCCATTACGGTAGCCGGATTTGACGGTGCAACGTGGACTGATCTCAATACTCAAACGGCAAACGCCACCATTGCAGCGTCTAACGATTGGGCATCACAAGCTGTTGTAGGCGCAGGGGCTTATCGCTATTTACGTGTGCTTCAAACTGGAGCTAATTCTAACGGCGATAACTTTTTCTGTATGGCTGAATTTGAATTCTACGGCACACTAACTTTCTAAATATGCCACTCACTTCAATTATTACTGGCACCCAAAAGCGATCGAAAGATTCGTTTGCTTCCAGTCCTGTCGTCGGACTGGCAGTGCGAGCGAATGGCGAAGAGAAAGTCAAAGTCATCGACTCGCGAGGTAATGTATATCTTGCAGGCTTGCAAGTTCCGTCTGTCGTCCCAAGCATTGCAGACGATGGAGTAGGTTTGCTCCCCAATAACCAGTGGGCAGCCTACGTCTATGTCTATGCCTCTTCCCGATTTGGCTTTGTCGAAACCGACTCTGCCATTAACGGCAAACTATATCCTCGCGGCAATCCTTCCCCTCCTAGGACTTACCGCTACACTGGCGCAGGTAGTCGAAAGATTCTCGGCACGGTTACAAAGACTACGCAGGCAGGTGTGGATGTAATCTGGATCTTTCGCACGGCATTCTTTGCCACAGAGATCGAAGCACAAACCGCAGGTGAAGCGGGGCAGGCTTTCTTTTTAACCCAAGTGGTGAACAATGGTATTGCAGGCACAACTACATTCACGGATAACAACCCTGTAGCCGGTGTCGATCAAGTCCAGATTGACAATTTTGAAGCTCCGCAATTTCAGTTTACCGTCTTTGTCGATCCTTATTGGTGGGGGTTTGGCAATTTACCGTTCGCAGCAGAGGCTACGTGGAGCAATACGCATACCGGTTCTACCGCTCTGCTTACTCTCTCTGGCACGGACAGATGGTTTGATGGTCGCAATGGGCAGAACATCACATTGGCGGCTATCCTGAGCGGTGGCATGGACAACGCCGGCACATTTCGTTTTCTGTGGTTGAGTGCTACTACTGCTACGGTCACAATCGACGGTATTACTCCTGTCGCATTGCCCTCCGCAGGTAGTGGCAAACTCATTATTCAAGGGCCGGCCACTACACTATATCGCAGCAAACCTCGGAATCCTTTCTCGTGGGGATTTACCGAAATCATCGGAGATATAAATGTCCCTCAACAATACGCCTTCAAAGTCGGTGGCGGAATGGGCACCGCTCTCGCCGCTGTTCCAAACAACGCAACACTCAAACTCGACACCGAGTATCCGGCGAAGTGCTATACTCTCAATCTGCGGTCTGCGGGAACTTCCGCCTTCGAGAATACGCTGCGTATTATCTCTGATGTATATTCAGTCAGCGCGCATTTCTCGCAGTTCGCCGCAGTGACGGGAGACGGGCAAACAGTCTTATGGGGATTGGACTACAAGAATTTTGCAATCGTGCAAAGCGACGGAATCACACAGGTTCCAATCTCTGGCCCTATTCCAAAAGCACTGCGCGCGCTTACGCAAGACCGCACTCGGCAGTTGCTGGCGCATGGAGCATATGATCCTCGCACTGAATTGAACTGCATCTGGATTAGCACTGTAGCATCCATCAGTCTGGTCAACTACCTAATTTACCAGCATGCCCCTACCGGCTTTTGGGGATTCAGCAACGATCAGGACGTGCTATGCTCCGCCTCGATTCAAGACACTCTTACTGGCGGCACCAAGACTTTCGTAGGCACACAAACTGGATTCCTTGGACAAGCGTTAGTGGAAAACGTATGGGGCAACTGGTTGCCTGATGTGGGTGCTTTTACTGGAACTTGCAACCTTGCAACTTCCAATTCTATCACCACGGCTGGAGCCGATCCTGCATTCAACATCGTCGATGACGGCATGATCGGAAATTGGGTCATGGTTACTGATGCTAATGGGCAAGCAGAACAGATGGCGCGCATCTCCGCAGTTACTGCACACACCTTAACTTTTGACTGGATTCGTCCTGTCATCGGCAATGTCTTGACAGCATTTAATCCTGTGCCCGTTGCCGGCGCAAAGTTCTATGTAGGATTGATCGAGTGCCGCCTGCTGAAATACTTTGACTTCAACCAGCCTGCAACTAGCAAGCAGCTTCTGGAAATCTGGCTGACTCAACAGGGAGTGGACGCCAATACCAGCAACACTCTTGTGCGCTGGTATCGTGAGCGCGACAACACTTATCAGCAATTTGCACCCTTGCAAATGGGCTACGGCATTGACGCCAACGAGCCGAGTGATGCATGGTTTGCACAAGAGACGATTCCAGCCGAGCTTGTAAAAATGTTTGGGTTGGAAGTCATTAACCGAGGATACCAGCAATGGCGCATTGCAAGCATGGTGCTCAAGCCGCGCGTTAATCCGTAATCCCTTCTTTCAGATGCCCCGCATATTTTTAGATTCTAGCTTAAAGAATTTTGATACTAGCCGATTGCAGGCTGGTATCGAAACTATTTTTCAGCAACTAGAAGATCAGTTAAATGCAGGTTCCGATCTGATTGTTTTGGTCGATACGGCACAGGCTCTACCTGAAGGCATTCGTCGTGGTGACATTGTATTTAACCTTGAGCGCGGGGAACTGAAAGCAGGGATCTATAATGGGCAATCTGTCGTCTATGCTTCTTTCGGCTCATTTACTGGCGCTATCACAGATAGCCAGCACGGAGCTAGAGCAGGAGGCAGCCTGCACTTAGCCGCAACCAACGTGGCAGATGGCTTCATGTCTGCCGCAGATAAGATCAAGGCTGACAGATACAAGGGCGATACCACTTCTGCGGCACCTGCCTCTACTGCCGAGTATCCTGCAAATGGTGATTGGGGCTTTCACACTGACACCGTCGGATTAACTTACAAGGTTGCAAAAAACAAAGGCGGCACCATCTTCACGACCCTATTGACCTAACCCACGTATTGACATATAATAGATTATGAGCATCGGAAATACTATGCAGCAGGCATTCCAGAATTTCAGCGCAAACGCCGCTTCGGGTGGTGGTTCGATTTACAACGTCCGTAATCAGGACGGCAGTGTTGCGTATCAGGGCAACGATTATAGGAAAAACCAAAAAGCAATTGCAGGCTTGCAAAAATCTTCATCTGCTAATTCATTTAGTGGTGGAGGCGTGCCCGGAATTAACTCGGTGGAACTGCCAAGCTGGATGCAGTCCAACCCTGACTCTAGCATGGGCGAACTTCTGCAAAGCTATGCCGGAGTCGAAGGGGCATTCGACCCATCGGGGCAGGTGCAAGCTCGCAACGATGCCATCGGTTACAATACCAGTGCAGGCGGGCAGGCCGCGAACAATGCTGCAACGGAGTATGCCAATCGTGCTTCGCAGTCCGGTGCGAGTTCGCTAGGTGCCGGAGCGGTCAAAGCGCAAGCGATGATGCCTGTCTATGCACAGAACGCTTCGCTCAAAACAAATGCCGCAGATGTTGCAGCCAAAGCGCATCAGGAAGGAGCTACGTTGGCATCGCAGATCGCAAGCACCATCGGCAATCTTCGCAACAGTTATCTCAGCACACTGACGGGTTTTGCTCAAGGGCAGCAAGGTTTCGCTCTTGACAAATATAAAGCAGATCAGTCTTACCAGCTTGGCCAAGGGCAGGAGGCACTCGGCTACGCGCAGATAAATGCGAAAAAATACCAAGATTCAATGACTACCAGCCAGCAGCAAAACGACCAGAGGCGGCTCGCTGCGATGGGGCTGCTCGGTGCTGCCGGGCCGTCTGGCAATTACACCACAAATAGCTCAGGCCAAGTCACAAGCGGGCAGGACTCCTACGATAAGCTGAAAAATTGGGGTGACTCCCGCCAAGAGGCCCAATATGCACTTCGCGGAATGCTGTAACCAACTACGACCATGATGAACATTGATGTCAGACAGCCTCTTTCTCGCGAGAGATTAGCCCGGCTATACTCGGGCAACGCCGAAGAAGCAGACCGCGACATGAGGTTTAACGCTCCTCAAGGGTATGGCTACGTGCAGGAACAAGCTCGCAATATGGGCATCAGTGATCCTGCGACTTACTTTGGTCATCAGCAACTGGCGCAACAGATGGCCAGCACCCCTAGCGGTGGACTGATGGAAGCTCGGCGTATATCTGGCAATCATTCTCCAGACTCTTTGCCGGGGCAACTTGCGGCGCGTGACAGCATGTGGAATGGTGTGATGGAAGCGGAGCAAAAACAGGCAACACAGCTTGCAAGCTTGCAAACTTCGCAAAGAATGTCTATGCCATTACCATCTGGAACCACGCCAATGATTCCCGGTTCTCCGATGGCCGATCAGGAGCGATTCGATAAAGGTTATAGTCGTGACCAGTGGGCGATTCAGCAGCGGCTTGGCCCACAACTATCACGGATGCTGAGTCTTGGGGGCCGGCAAGATACAGGCCAACAATTCAAAAAGAACATCGCATTTAATCGAGGCGTAACTCCATCGGATCTTGCACGAAATAAGAACTTTCAAGGAATGCTGCAACAGCATCCCACGCAAGCGAATGAGGCTTTCCAAGCAGTCACCGGACAGGATTATCTCAAGTATACCGCAGGGCAAGCGGCTACGAGCGGGGCACGTGGCAAGGAAATGACTTCCTATTTTAACAAGGGCATGCAAGAAGGGCTGTTCAAATGGGACAAGGGTAAGATTCTACAGCGCGAACGTGTTGTCGATCCAAATACGGGCAAACTAGGACTCGGTGCCAACTACGGCCAACTCGATGATTATGGTCAAGGTCTTGTCGGCGAGTTTGGTATGGACTCTGTCATAAGCGAGGACATGCAAAGGTTGATGGCCGACGAGGCAGCCCGAAAAGCAAGGGATGGGGCTGCCGCCGGGACTCGTAGCAATGGAATTACTAGACGAGCGACGCCAAGAATCCAGCCTCTCGTTCCCGAGGTTCTCTCTACTGCTAAGTTTGCAGCCTTGCAAAAAACTAATCCCGAAGTAGCCAATACTCTCTGGCGTAACCTGATGCAAGACCGCCGTATTCCACCTGTTAGGGAGCGTTCTATTTGGGCCCAGCAAACAGATAATACTAATTTCCCTTTCTGACCTATGTTGACCGAAGAAGAGTTTCAGTATTTGACGGCAAAATATCGCACGCCGTTTCGGCTGCCTGTTGATGACACTCCTGTCCCTCTTGGGCTAGGGGCGCGTTTCAATCAACAGATGGCTAATGTGCCCTCCGCTGCATTGGAAGGCATGATGGGCATTGGCACAGGATTAGCTAACCTTGTCTCTCCTGAACAGCTTGAGCGCGTTCGTGTGCCTCGGCCTTATGACGTAGCCGCTGCACAGACACTTGGAGAGCATGCTACGGACTTGATTCCGAATTTGCTCGGCGTTGCTCCCCAATTTGTTTTGCCCACTGGTCTTATTGGAAGAGGCGCACAACTGCTTGGGGCATCTGCCCGTATGGCCAATATCATTGGGCAGACAAGTGGCGGCCTGCTCGGTGGTTTGGCGGAAAGCCCTACGGGTGCAATAGCCGAAGGCACAGTCGGTGCTTTTCAGGGATTGGCAGAGAGGCTGCCGCGTCCTGCGCGTGCGTTGTATGCATTAGGTGCAGGCGGCGTAGGAGCCATGCAAGCATTAGCCGCAGAGCAATCCACTACTGGCTCCCGCATGGGAGATGCACTTACGTTCGGTGCAGTAAATGCTTTGGCGACATTTGCTTCTCCGCAAATTGCAAAGAGCATGAGGATGCGCGATATTGGTGGCGGTCGGCCCATTGAAGGCCAGCCTGCGCCTACATTTACGTCCACGTTGCCGGGTGCCGAAGGTATTCAAGATGTTGCATTCCAGCAGATGAACCCGCAACAACAACGAGCGTATCTGGATGCTTTGATGGGGCGTAGCGGCCCCGCAGAGCAACCTTTCATGGATCAAGCGCGGTCTGGAACCTTCGGTCGTGAAACCTTGCAAGCAACTGGATTATCTCCAGCGGGAGTTGCGCCCCGCAAATTTTTGCCGGGCACACCAATGACCAGTCCCACTCGCGCACGTCGGATAGATACTGCAGGAGGCGACAAAGGCTTAATGATACTGCCGGATCAGCAAGCCAACCTTAGCGAGTTTCCGCAAAGCAATTTATCTCCACTAGCTCCTGACTATTATCCGCAGCCCACCCAAGCTATGGAAGGGCTAGATTTTAGCACAATGGGAACTGGAGCCGAATTCGCTTACGGCCGAGGAGTAGAACCATATGACGCTTTTGCAAGCCTGCAACAACCTCCAATCATCGGCAGCAATGAACTATTCCCCACCCGTAACAACGACTCCGCCGGCAATTTGTTCAATCCGCAAATGCGCATGTCCGAGAGCACGGCTGGATCGGCTGATATCTATGGTGGTGCTCCCGGACTTTTCGATGTCACACAAGGGATGGAACGCGCGCCAGCATTTGGCCCACAGACAATCTTCTCGCCCGGAGAAGCAGCTAGTCGCGCTGAGTTTGCGGCGAAGCAAGCCGCTAGTCGAACTGCTGCGGAATCCATCCCTCCACCTTCTTCTTCAGATAAGCCCCTCAAACTTCCTCATGAAAAGATTCCCAGCGGCTTGTCTAAACTGCTTGGCGATGACGTTGGCTGGACGGCACCCGGTGAGGATCTGAAATCAGGCGGAGAAGAAGCTCTCGCGTTAAAGCTCAAGACTCCCAAAGACATTGAGCGTGCACGAAAGGCAGCTGAAGAATACGAGAGCGCTGCGAAAAAATCAATTACTGCCGCAGGTGAAGAGGGAGATCTCGACGCTGCGGTTGAATACTCTGCACGGCAAAGCTATTTCTTAAAGGCTGCAGAGTTGGCCGAAAAGCGCATGGCGCCTCCAGCTAAAATTGCACCCTTGCAAGAAATCACTCCGGCTATCAGATCTGGAGACAAGACCATCAAAGGTAATCCCGGTGAGACGCATCAAGACATTCTTGACCGTTTGATGGTTGAAGACATTGAATCTTATGTTGAGGCGCTCGATACTTTCGGCGGCCCTAAGGATGCTAACCACTTTGTTGATGCAAAAGGAAATGCAATTTCTCGAGATCAGCTAGAGAAAGCCTACGGATTCCGAGACAGTCAACGACTGCGTGAGGCACAGGCTAAGGCTCCGCCTGTCGCAGTGTCGCCGAAAAAAAAAGGCCAGCTAAAGGCAGCCGCTCCAGCGGCAAGCGCACATCCTAGTTATATCTCGCCCGAGTTTTCTACGCACACCGGAGGATCGAGATGGGATGCTACACGATCTTCTGCTTCTATTGATGTGGCAGATGAAGTGAACAACGCAAGTCGACGTTTGCATGAAGCTAATAAAACTGAAAATCCGGTTAAAATTCAGCTTGCAACTTCTGCCTTAGATAGGTTGCTCCCTAAAGTCATCAAACAACTTATTCGGGATATTACGTCCGGTGATGCAGCACGAATTCGTGCGGGACAGTCACGTATTTTCCATAGTTTTTCTCCAGCCTCGATTTTGGAGAAGTTGGATAATATGGTGGATGGTAATTTTCCTTTGCTAGAAGGGAAGGTTAATCGCAAAAGTGCATTAGGGGAAGGGAAAACATACACGATTGATCCGAGTAAATCTGATCGTGTAAGTCGCCTTGAGAGGGTGCTCAAAAAGATGAAAGCCCAAGGGGAATTAGACACCGTGCTGGGAGTAGGACATAACAATAAAGGAGAAGTAGTTAATTACCGCTTGACGGAGGCGGAAGATATGGCGATTGATCGCTGGGCACGCGATGTAGGTTCTAAGTTTTACACAGACTACAAAGCATTTTACAAGATGCACGAGAACGTGCCCGTCAAGGTGGCTGATGTTGAGCCGCAACTTGCACCCTTGCAAAAACCTGCAACGCCTGCGGATATGGTGCGGGTGCGGGGGCGCTTCGGCATGGAGGACGCACGTATTGTCGGACGGGAAGGTGACACTTTGCATGTCGAGATTGAAGACCCGATCTTCGGCAAACGAACCGCCAGTGTGCTTGCTGGCGACACTCAACCAGTTGCAAGGCTGCAACCTGTGACTCCAACGGGTGGCACTGTGCCGTTCCAAGGCATTGAATCAGGCAGACTCCGTGGTAGCGAGGGTGGTCGGGGTGCTGCACAGGTGGGTGAGTCAGAAGCAGACCTGCTCGGCAGCATGGAGGAAGGTAGCGGCCCCGGAGCCAGTCGCAAGACTCTGCCCGGCAAGAATCGTGAAGTGCTGACGCTGCTTGACGGCTTGAAGCGATTGCCCACAGAGGCAGGCGCGATAATCGGAGAAATTATTCATCGCATGCAAACTGCCGCAGGCCAAAGCATCGACGTGAGTATGTCGCTTCGGATGCCGGGAGCTAAAGGTGCGATGTATGAGCAGTCTGGACGGATTGCGCTTAACCTTCAGTGGGTGAATGGCATTGTCAAAAATTGGGGTAAAATGTCGGCTGACACGCAGAGCCGTGCGCTTATGCGTGTGGCTGCTTTATTCGGACACGAAGTTTCCCATGTTGCACACAAGTTTGCAGAACGCAGCAATCTCCTGATCGACGGAGTGCCGATTACTCGCGCTATTGTGGAGCGCGTCGACGCAATGCCGCAAGTGCAACGCACCTACGTGGCAGAGCAGATTCTGAAAGGAAAGGGGGATTTAGCTCCGTCTAAAGGAGTCATTGCATATTTGTCTGGTGACATAGACCAAGTCTATGGCTGGTATAAGAATCGGCGTCCGGGCCTGACTCGCGAAGGTGCAAAAGAATTGGCTGCCGGTGAAGTCATGGCAGAAATTGGTGCGATGGAATTGATTAAGCGCACCAAGGTAGATGGCCTGCCTGACAAGTTTCGCGAAGCTGTCGACACGTTTAAGCAGGTGATGGTGCGCGTCATTGACTTCTTCCGCAGCAACAAGCAGGTGAAGGCAGTTGCAGCCTTGCAAGATTTGCAGTCCATCGCAGGCAAAATGTATGACCATCTGGCAACGGGAGATACGGCCATGCTGAGCAAGGCATTTCCTGCCAGCAATTCGTGGTCGCCTCCGCCAGTTCGCAATCCCTTCTCTTCAGGAACCCTGCCGACTTCTCCAACTAATGCTCCTCCCGTAGATGTAGTTAGCGGCTTATTGCGTGGGGAACTTGCGCGTCTTGGTGTGCGCGCTGTAGTGGGAGGAGTTGCAGGTGGCATCATCGGGCCGGCAGTTGAGCCTAACCAGATTAGCACGGCCGAGGGCATTCTGCTAGGTGGGGTGCTCGGCATGTTTGGGCCGGCTGTTGCCAAGCGACTACTTAGCGGTAGTCTAGCTGCAGAAGTCAAAGCTGCGGCAGTCGCAAGCAAAGGTAATCCCATTAAAACTCTGGCGCATATCTTGGGCGGAGGCAAGACTCTTCGCGAGCTTGGGGCTGAAGCACGTTTTGGGCTAACAGCAGAAGCCAGTGCTGCGGCCAAGGTTGTGCGTCTTCTCGAACGAGAGTTCAATCTTAATCTTGATGCCTTGATGAAAGGTTTGACGCAAGAAGCTCGTGGCGCAGGCACATTGGTTCTTGCAACCGTGCAAGACGCGCTCGACAAAGTGCGCTGGTATAAGCCAAGTCCCACCCTACTCGAAGCGGTGGATAATTACTTCCAAGGAAAGATTGATAAAGATCAGTTCAAAGCGATGCTGACTACGCCGGAGTTACAAACCTACGGCCAGTTTATCACTACTGCGCGCGAGGGCATGACTACTCTAACTGAGATGTTTGCATCGGGCATGAGCAAGAGCAAGTTTCGCGATCATCTAATCGACACTTCCGACAAATACCTTGGTCGTTTCTATTCTGCTTACTTGGAAGGTAAGTTCAACATGGATGCTTTTGACAGGGCTAAAGCAGACTTCATGGCAAAGTATCCTGACTACTCAGATCATACTGCGGATAGCATTATGCGCGAGCACATGCGCGAAGTGCAGGCTAACCAAAGTCTGTTTGGTGGGCGTCGTGGAAATTCCGGTCAAAAAATTGATACTTCTACTACGTATCGACGGCTTGCTACTGAAGAAGAAATCGAGGGGCAGTCAGTGTTGGTAGGCGGACTGGAACACAACCCTTATTCCTCTGAGTATATCAAGGAGAAACTCAAACTAGACTGGATGTTGGAGCACAAAATTACTGACAACTGGCGCGACTGGCTGGGCGAGTATAAGAATCCTGTTGAGCGGATGATGTATACTTTCCAAAAAGTTTATCCTTCGGCCATCAGTGCCAAGGTATTTGACATGCTTGACAACCGCGTTAATAGCAATGGTCTAAAGTTTGCCTATACTGCCACGGAACTAAACTCTTTGCGCGGAGTCTTAGAGCACGGCCAGAAGAATGTGACCGATCCAGCCGAACTTGCAAGGCTGCAAAACCAACTCAAAGAACTGGATGCTTACGGTGCTGTGCCTGAAGGCTCAGCTTACGGTAAGTTGCAAAACAAATGGGTGGATAGGTTCACGCGTGACGAAATCAACACGTATGCTACTCCCTTCAAATGGATGGAGCAGCCTGTTATCCGCAGCATTGCGGAATTTAACAACTTGATTAAAATTGGGCGCACGGCATTCAACCCGCTGACAGTGATTCGCAACTATTTGCAGATGCCCGTCTTTGGCCTTATGGCCAGAACAAATGCAGGGGATGTAACGCAGGCATGGCGTGAGATTCACCGAATTAAGGGGGCTGACTATCATTTGATGCTTGAGCGAGGTATCATCGGAGCAGATTTTGTTACAGCAGAATTGACCAATGGGCCGGGAACTATTTTCTCTGGTTTCATGGACTCTGACATTGCGATCAAAGCAGGTAAGATTGCGATTGATAAAATCCTACGTTTTTATCAGCAACCCGATACGCTAATTCGGGCGGGTGCTTTTATCTCTGCGCGTAAGCGCTTTGCTGCACGCGCCCTTGAAGAAGGGAAATTTGCAAGCCTGCAAGATGCCATGAGTGCCACCGATACCATCGACAAGGCGGCAGCTTTTACCGAACGCTATACGATGAACTACGGCACAGTGCCACGCATCATTAAGGTCGGGCGGCAGTTGCCCTTTATCAATCTATTTATCTCTTATACTGCAGAGATTACACGTATCCTTAAGAATCTGTCAGAGGATGCAATCTCTCCCGGCCCTAACTCTGCGGGACGCATGCACGCCATAACAG
>Ga0163148_10002106_pt1 | contig 24577 bp, 30 predicted proteins | sample OliLakLV19MP7P2_FD_148606 | JGI IMG/M metagenome (GOLD analysis project Ga0163148, IMG submission 148606) | Freshwater microbial mat bacterial communities from Lake Vanda, McMurdo Dry Valleys, Antarctica- Oligotrophic Lake LV.19.MP7.P2 | ecosystem: Environmental > Aquatic > Freshwater > Lake >... | reverse complement strand
ATATATTTAGTTGGGGTGTGACAATTTCACCACCAGTAGTTGCAATCATATTTTCACACATTTTGTCAACACTGTTTTTGTATAGCCTTGTGGCACGCACTAAAAACAGTGCAGATTTTAAGCAAGCGTTAGATGTGTGGACTATGGCGCACAATAAGCCAGAATCACATCCAGATTTTCAGAAACTTTTTATCGCTTACCTGAAAACGGAAATAGTGAATGCCAATGTTTTAGGCAATGGTGGTAAAGCACGCAAGTCTATCCTAGACTCATTGAGCTACACCGATTGGCGTTCAGTGATTAAACGTGAACTTGTACAAACCAGTGACAATTTTGCGGACGTAGAACTCAGTAACGCCATGATGTTATCGGCAAGTGGTGGTGGGCAACGCCTAACCAGTGGGCAAGTTCTAATTTCCGTACCACCTAAGGTGGAAAAATACGGAATTGGCGGAATTTCCGCAGACGGAATTGGCGGAATTGGCGGAATTCACGGAAACTACGGAATTGGCGGAAGCAACAACAATAGCGGAAACGTAGGAAGCGGAAAAATGTCGGTGCAGAAACGTGCGGTAGTCGCATTTTTCCAAAGCAACCCAAACCGAATTGATGAAACATGCGTGTCCTTAGAAGCAGTGATAGGGGTAAGTAAAACGACCATCAATGTCGTACAGAATGCAATCCGCAGTGGCAAAATAACAATCTAGCTCATTCGATTTTTTAGCAGAAGGATATACACAACATGGCTCAAATAATCAAAGTTTTCATCGCACTAACCCTACTGGTCATGATTGTTGGTTGTGGCGCATTGCCACAATCTCAAACATGGGACGCGAATTACGGCACACGGATAAACATCCGTGCAACGGAATACATCAGCGTGGTAGCGGGTATCGTTTACGATTGCACGAACACAGAGTGCATCCAGTTGGCAAGTTTCGGTGAAGGGTTGCCATTAACCGTTGTCGGTATGATTTTCACCGATAGCGGATGGTGGTATGTCGTAGGGGTACAACGTGGGCTAGAGGGGTTTATTCCCGTAGCAGTGGCAGAATATGACTATGGCGCAAATACCACGCCAATAGCACCCAATATCACGAATTCGATTTAAGCCGATAAAAAGAAAACACCCTCTATTGATTTAGAGGGTGCAATCCTAAGGAAACACACACATTTTATATTGTACCATAACTATAAGGATACACACAAATGAACATCCCCACCGAAATTTCGGAACTCGCAGAATCAGGAAATACGTCCTACGAAAATATTAACACCATCCTACGCTACCACGCCAACGCCAAGTTCTCATGGCAAAACAAAGTGCGTGGCGGTACGGATAGCGTGTACAATGTCTTCGTCACATCCGACACAGTTTTCCTGATGAAGCATAGCGCTTCATCAAAGACAAGATTTTCATCATACATGTTGGATGGTTACGGACGCGTTTTGACCACCGAATACCGCACGCACGCCGAATTTGAACTGGCTAGAGGACGCTAACATGTGCGATATTGAGAATTCCCGTGCCGATTTTGAGGAACTGTTGGCGGTAGCGGACGTGGCAAGCCAGCCAGAAAAAGACCGATACAGTTTTGACAGAGTACCCGCAAAAGCCGATACAATCGGCTTGCAAGCAACCGCACGCGCCTTATTTATCCAAAATCTGATTATCTAAAGGAAAAAATCATGACCTACACAGTGAAAATCGTTTTTAATGGCGTAGAAGAGTGCATCAGTGGCTTGACCTACGAACAAGCAACCGCACGTGCAGAGAGTGCATCCCGTTCATACGGGATTAGCGCCGATTGCCACATGAAGGACGGACGCGTATTTGTTTCAGGTGATGACAGTATCAGCATCATATCAAGCAACGGGTTTTGTTCGATAGAAGAAATTTACTCATGGGGTTGCAACGCCGAAGAGTTGGCGCTTTTGCGCCAAACAAATATCGTTGCAGTGGAAAAGTACCGCCGAAATTACCACAACGTCCTAAAGTTATCAAACTTGTCAAAATAGTTCCATCCTACCCTTAGCACCATTAACCCATAAAGGAAACATCATGAATATCATCCCACAAGCAGTTCAAGAATTTGTCACATCCCCAACGCCACTACTTTTAGAAACTATTGGCAAAAACCATGAAGGCAAAGACTTTTCATGGGTAGAGTTAATCGAATTGGGACGCAAGCCGTCCCAACGGACGCACACGGTAAGCGTTACACAAGGTGCGATTTTCCATGCGATTTTTACTCAGTACGGCTACACAATTTTCAGTTATGAGATTGTGGCGGGTATGGTGATTACAACCGCCTATGAGAATTATAGTGACTTTGCAACCGCATTAGGCGAAATTCGCTTAGAAGAGAGAAAATAATGGATACCCCTATCGTAGACGCGCCAAAAATGTCCTATTCGCAAATGTTGCAAGTCGTTAAGAACTGTGAAGGTCATGAATTTCGTTGGACGGAATATCACAACGGAAAACCCGCCGAAAATGTCGCAACCGTAAGACGTGGACGGCTTATTCACACCATCCGCAACGCATTTGTTTCGGAATACCGCGAATATGAACTCATGGAAAACAATGTGCTTGTAAGAGAGTTTGAAAATGAAGGCAGAACGTTTGTCACATACCACCACTTACCTATTGATGAATCTATAGAAGAGAGTAAATAACATGAACATTCAAGAAATTAACGAATTCGTACACTCAGAAAACCCGTCAATAATCGCAATGGCGCAAATTGTAAGAGACTATAAATCGCAAACACCCACGTACTGGAAAGAGGGATATAACGGAAACCTTACCGATTGTACATTTATGGTACAAAATGGCGTAATTTCCTACACGAAAATTGGTAATGGCTTTTTCGTGTGTCGCAGATATGAGAATATAGGTGGCGAACACGTGCGCGTAACAAGATACAATGGCGATCCCCAATTGACATACAATTACTGTGATGAACCGCCATGCGTATATGAACTGAGTGAAGGCGAAGAAATTCAGTACGAATACAAATACGACTACAATTACCGATCATGAGGATGATTCTAAACCCCTCGAATTCGAGGGGTTTGACTCTCTTTCGCATAGTCTAGGAAAACATTCACTTTCGCATAGTCTGCGAAATTGGCGAAAAGTGACACAAACAAAAAAGCAGTGTGCGGATACAAATGCACACTGCTTTTTGATTTTACCCGTCAAACGGATACAGAAAATAGCCAGCCTAAAAACCCCGCTAGAGGGGTATTTTGTTATTTCAGGTAGCGCTTAAAAATAGTCCATGCCAAATCGTCTAGCGTGGTCTTTGTCTTCGCCACTAATCCTTCTACGATAGCCTTAAAACGCGTCACAAGCCGATTTAAGGGTATCTGGATAGGCGCGGGTATGAACGTCCAGTAATCTAAAATAAACGCGATGAAAACGATGAGCGCAAGCGCTACCGCAACATCCCTAGTGATAATATTCTGCGTAAAAAATAGCAGAATCATGATTGCGATAGACGCATATATGTTTCTCATTTGTTTTCATCCTCTATAGTGGTTGCCGAATTATTCAGCATACCGATAATACTGGTTAAGATTGTGCCGATTGTGGTAATCTCTGCGTGCAGTGCGCCAACGTCCGTTTTCAGAACACCCATGTTAATATCGTTGGCAGTGATTGTACACTGCATTGCTACCATTGCTGGCAATAGTTTTTCAAACTGCGTTTTTATAGCCACAACCTCTAGGGTTGTTAGCTTGTGATTCTCATCCATGCGGTTAAAACCCTCGCTTGCCAATTTTAATTGTGAACTTGTTTTGGCATCTAATTCTACCATCAAGCTAGTCTGTTTACCTAATATATCCAGTTGGCGCACGCTAATATCAAGTTGACCAGTTATGATTTTGTCATTGCGTTCATCGCTTTTACTTGCGTCCGCTTGTACCTTCACCAAAAACACAAATATTGCGATAGCAATACCGATTGGCAAACCAAATGACTCAAAAAGTGTTCCTATCGCAATTATATCCATGCTTTTTCCTTTACGTTATACGCCCGTACAGATTAAATAAGACAACGCCATTGACGGTTGCACATTAGGATGTGAAGCACTACCACCAGTAGCGCCGATCGAGTCGTTACTATAGCCACTACCACTTGCCGCCCCTACCCCACCCGCAACCGCAAAGTTAATACTACCAGAAAAAGTACCAACGTGGCTATGGCTAGGCATTTGAGCAACCGTCAATGTGTGCGTAGACAACCCGCCAAAACCGCCAAGATCGTTTGCCCACGCGTCCGCAATTCTATCAGCCGTCCCGTCAATGCCGATAATAGTGCGTCCTCGCAAATCTGGTAAGGGCAAGCGTTTGTTGGCATTAAAATCAGCCGTTGCAGTAAGCCCACGCGTGGTATCAGTACCCGCCGAATTCTGAATGATGAGGATTGCATTGGTGGTAGCACCCCACAATAACCCATACAACAATGCCATATCAGCGTTTGCACGTGCAGTTGCACCACTTGCGGACGCGCCGATAGTGTTGCCATTGCAAAGTAGCCAATGCTCATCAATATTTGTCGTTCTAAAGTTAGCCTGTATTGCACCCACCATATTCCCACGCAATACGAAATTGACGGACGCGATAATTTCATTGTATATCGCGGTTGTGATTAAATCACCTGTGTTGCGTACACTCAAATCATCACCTAATGGCATTTATACTATGAACCTCACTTTAATAGAAGAATGTGTCATAAAACCCGTGCCTGTAACCAACGCAAAATTAACCGTTGTGATGCAATTTGCGGACGGTAGGTTATCAAGCCCAAATCCAAACGTGATTGGCTTGCCGAATACAACCCGCCTACTTTCATGGGGATGTTTTTACTGATGGACGCGTTTTTGAAATTGTATATAACAAAATCACCTTGTGAGAAGCTATGGGTAATGCCATTATTAGCGGTTATGAAGGACATTGACGCATCAACACCCTCTGCGATTAGACCTGCACCATCATTTGACCCTGCACGTTGGTTGTAGTAGTTGGCGGCAGTCACATCACCGTTCAAAACCAACGACATGTTGTCGTTAAGGGCGGCGGCGTTTGACCGAAGGGTAAACGAAATTTCAACATCATAGGCTTGTGCATACCCGTTCAAAGTCGTCAAATCAATTGTGGTGAATAATCCAGCTGTGGCGCGGGTTTGGATTGTGGACACACCACCTACTAGGGGTAGGCTAATAATTTCACCACCACCAGTTAAATCGGTTAATGCTGTACCGCTTGCGGTTAGTCCCAAAAGATGAGTTAAATTATCCCCTACCTGATCGTTCCAAATATCAGCCGTTATAGCGGTAGCGGGTACAAGTGTAGCGGGTGTAGTTCTAGGCATGTGAATGTCCCTTCATGCTAATAAATCAAAATAGTTTTAGCGCCATTTAGTTCGTTGCGACCAGTAACGTTCAGCACAAAACCCACTTGAGATACAGGCTCTAGGAAAAACGTGGCGGTATGCACATTAGATTGTTGCCATGAGTGATTTTCGCCGATAACGATATAGCGTCCAGTGTGGTAGAGGGTATCGGTTAAAGTTGCTTGCACAAAATCCCCTATCTTGAGTCCGCTAACAATCTCAGTGTGGTTACTGCCACTGTCTTCACGTAGCATGGTGATACTTGTGGCGCGTCCACGCAGTGGCAACCTAAGCAATTCCATGTGCGCGGTATACATCACGTCCCTGTATTCCGAAACATTGTTCAGTGACAGAGACTTTTCGCGTTTGCCGAATTCGTCTTGTGACGCAAGGTCATCCACTTGCACCACCAATTGATTTTGCTCAAAAGATGGTGAACCTTCTAAAGTCATACTACTGATAATTGCTGTAACTTTGCCCGAATTGAAAATCTCAAGCGTGGCAATCCCACCATTGGCGGTAATGGTGATATTCGCATCACCTTGCGAATAGACAACAGTTTCGGTAACTGATGTGGCGCTTGCGAATTGACCAGTAGTTCTACGCAGTTTCGCGTCAATGATGATTGTATTGGATGGTGAAATAGTCAATGGCGCGGGTAACGTCCACAATAATTCGGATGGTAGTGTCCGCTTAGGCACACCAGTAACGGTTACAAGATTTACCATCAAATCCCCATACTTGTAGCCAATCCCACGCGTGCGTGTTTCGCTTTTTGCTATGCCGATAGCATCCGACAAGTAGGTATTGTGGCGGTTTTTGAATATGTAACGTCCAGTTCTATCAATATAGAAAAACCCGCGTTCTGTCTGTACCACGTCCGCAATAATTGACCACGCATTGACGCGACCACCACCAAAATCCGTGAATGTGGTCAAACCCTTGTCAAACGTGCGCCACTTGTCGTTAGTCTGTAAAACAGTGGTTACGCCTAATTCGCTAAAGCCAGCTTCACCGACAAGCCAGCTTCCCTCAATGAGCATAAATACCCGTGCCAATTCTAGCACGTCCTCAATAATCTCATCACCAGTAGCGGACGCGTATTCAGGTAAGGCAACCGTTATGCGTTCTAAGAGTCCCTTAGCGCCGATTGCGCTAAAGGTAATATGTCCCTTACCCGTGAACAACCCCGCGGGTTGCCAGTTTATGTTTGGAAAATCTAGGTAGCCGTTCCACATCACGGTACTTGTGGTATCATCCACAATCCGCACACGGCAATATGGTCTAATCAAGCCAGCTATAACACTACTGGAATTTTCTGGACTATATTTTCCAGTGGTGTTTTTCAGCGTCAAGCGCAATGTCAATTCATCACACACAGATTGAAACGGTGAACGTGCGCCTAAAAACCAATCGGCGTTCACCACATCAGCAGTAATATCGTCATACGTCCCCGTGAAATTGCTATTTTTATTCCAATCCACATAGAATTTAATCATATCAAAACCCTCTCTGTTGGGCAATGACAACCAATTGGTCATGCAGTGAGTTTATATCCTGTACGCCATAGATGTTTACCGTGCCACTGATGTTTATACCCTTACCACCACCATCTATTTTCCGATTAGGGGTTATCATACCGCCTACATCAGGTGTAAAGCGTTCCCGTCCCATTTCGCCTACCATGTATGAATGTCCTGCCAGCACACGACCACCCGTAGCACGTCCACGCCCTGTGCGCGGTGGCGGTGCTGGTGGCGGTGTTGCGTTGGCTGGATGCCCCGTTATAAAGTTCGATAATACGTCTACCGTGTGCATTGCAGGGGCGGGACCCGTGTTAATCGAAAGGTCTATCGGTTTTATTCCCCTCAGTCGGTTTATTTCATCCCCAACCGCCTTTATACCATCGCCTATCCCATTTATGAGTCCAGTTATAATGCCGATAACGCCTTCTACAAATGTTTGGATTGCGCCAAATGTGGTCTTGAATATGTTCTCAAGAGTCTTGAAAACATCAGAGTCAACAACCTCACGGATTTTCGTGATAATAGTGTCAATTACCAGAAAAAACGCTGTCAGGAATTCGCCAATTGCGTTTAAGGTAGTTTCAAATATATCTTTCAACAGTTGAAACACTGGACTATCAACAACGGCTTGTATGATTGCAATCACACCCGTTATCACGGTAGTTAAGCCGTTAACAATCGCGGTTATGCCTACCTCAAATATTTCCACAAACTTAGCTAGAATTTCTTGAAACACTGGACTACTTATAACGTCCCTTATCGTGTTGACGATAGTTTCAATTGTGCCGATAAACATCTTAATAATGTCACCGACTAAGCCAAATGCGTTCTCGAAAGTGTCACTAATTGCAGTGAACAATGGTGAATCTATGAACTTTTGAATTTCAGCAACCACAAGCCCAAAGAACGCCACAACGCCTTCTACAATGCTTACACCAAAAGCAAACGCAGTTTCAAATGCGCCGATAATTGTAGCGAATGTTTCCGATTGCGTAAAGTCAACAATCGCGGTTATGACACTTGCGAAAAAATCCGTTACCAGTGTTAACACGGTTACGCCTAAGTTAAAAGCCGATTCAAACACACTGAGTATCGTGGCAAATGTTTCAGATTCTGTAAATCCCACGATTGCAGTTATGACATTGCCGAAAAAGTCTACCACCCCTTGTAAGACAGTTTCGCCGATTTTGAACGCACCCTCAAACGTGCTTACAATCGTGGCGAACAGTGGTGAAGATGTGAAATTCGTAATCTCAGTTATGACACTACCGAAAAAACCGATAATGCCTTCTAACACACCCGCGCCAATGGTTAACGCACTCTCAAACAACCCTCTAAGCGTGGCGAACAATGGTGAAGCGACAAAATCCTCAAACGCTTGCTTGACGAACATAATGCCCAATTCTACCAATTGCCTAGCCGCGGTTATGGCTTTATTGAATGTCCCTACAATGCCTTCATTACCACCAATAACGTGCGCCAATGCCAAACCCGCGCCAATGAGTGCCACAAGTGGTAAGGCTAACACACCCATGCTTACACCGATAGCGGTTGTTGATGTTTTCAGCAATATAAACGCCATATTGAGCAATGCACCACCAGTAGCCAGTGTTCTAAACGCGGTTGCGATTATTGCCGAAGAGACGGCTAACACTGTCATGCTTAAAGCCATTGCCGATAACCCTAAGCTAAGTTGAAAAGCCTGTCTAATTAGTTCAGGGTTTTCACTTGCCCATTGAGTTACTTTCTGGACTAGTGGGGATAACTTATCCAAAAATTTATCTATTTCTGGTAGAAGCGCATCACCAATCACAATCGCCAAATCGTTCAAATCGCCCATCAGGGTATCTATTTTGAACTGAGTAGCCTGTCTAGCGAAAAAGCGGGTAGCTTCCGTTGCACCCCATGCGTTAATTGCAAACTCTCTTAGCGCATCACTATCCATACCCGCTAAAGCAAGCGCACCCATTAACGCTTCTCTGTTCGTGAAGACAGTGGTAAGGTCTACCCCCGCGGCTGTCATATCATGAATGAATGCAATGAGTCCTGTATCGGCAATTTGCGCCATTGCTTGTTCTTGAGTTAATCCCATTGTGGCAAACGCCGCGGTTACTTTCGCAGTGGGATTTAGCAACGATCCCAATAGCGCTTCTATTTGCGTACCCGCTTGTGCGAAAGTCAAGCCACGCGTGGACATATCCGCATACATCAAGCCCAATTCTTCGATACTAATCCCCAATGGTGAAGCTAACCCCGCGGTTTTGGCAAATGAAGCGGATAGCTCATCAAGCGTGCCTACCCCTTGCTTAATCACTTGCGTCATCACGTCCGAGATTCTGGTCACTTTAACGCCTTGTGACGCGTAGGCGTTCAAAGTGGAAACAAGCGCCTTGCCACTGGTGGTTAAATCGGCGTTATTCGCCTCTGCCAATGCAACGGACTCACTCAAAATATCAAAATGCTGGGTTGCATCAGCCACACCACCAACAACATCATACATTGCCGAAGCTATTTCCGTAGCGCCAAATTTAGATGTTGTGGATAGGTCTAATATTGACCTACCCATTGCATCTGTCTCTTCGGTGGTGTAGCCCATTACCGATTGTATATTGACCATTTGCTCATTAAAACCAACCGCGGCGTTAATGGCAACCGCGAAGAGTCCGTTAAGTGGCACGGATAGACTTGCGATATTTGCGCCGATACTGCTAAAGCCAGAACTCATTTTATCGAAGAGATTATCAGAACCCTTCTCAGTACGCTTTAGTTCTCTGTCTATCCGATCAGCGCCACGCTCAAAGTCACTGGTATCGGCTGTAAATAGTACGGTTAACTTTGCTGTTTCCACATTAACGCCTTACTTTTTGTGGTTACTTTGAGCGGTATTCATACCGTCCAGATAGCCGATTGTCATCAGCAAGTCATCTAAATCCATAGCACGGATGTAATCCAACGTCCATCCGTACTTTTCTGCCAGTTGCAGTTCCTGAATAAGCCACGAAAGTTCTTCGCTAACGTGGCTTGTTCTGTTGTAGGCAATGGCGATAAAAATTGATTGGCTAGTCTGCTTTTTTAGTGCGAAACTTAGCAATCAATCTGTCATTGACCAATTCTACCAGTTCCCCCCATTGCTCAAGTTCCATCTCATCCACTGAATCAACACCATCAGGGAAAGTTGTAACCGCGTCTACCATCTCAATCATACCATCAAGATCGCCATCTTTAGCGACTTGCGTAAACTTGCGAAAATCCTTCATGCGCCACGATTCCAAATTGACGATATAGCCACTTTCGGTAATCGGTGCAGATTCTTGTTTTTTGTTGGTGGGTGTTTTTGCTTTTGTCATGTTAATGCCTTATAGGGTTATATGTGAGATAAAATTGAGATTAGAATACGCTTGCCAATTGTTCGTAATGAGCAATCCATGCACCATCACGTAGAAGATTCACAGATACCGAAACAATGTCATCATAGGGGTATGTGCGATCCACACCTGTAACCATTGCGATACAGGAATAGCGTGGTTTGCCTACGGCAGTTCCTTCAGGAGCGTAAATCAGAGTACCATCAGCGTTCAATGCCAACGCGGTACGAATAGCGCTTCCCGCGGTTGTCAATTGTTCTAAATATTCGATGGTAATTTCAGCGGCATTCAGTGTGCGGATGTAAGTACGCGCACGTGAAGCACCCGCACTAACGTCCACTGTATCCGTAGATTCTGTTACCGACACTGAGCGGAAGTCTGCTTGTAAGACCACGCCCTTAAACGAAATATGCAAAAGTTCACCTGTGTAACGATTACTTGCGTTAGTTGCCATTGATTTTTTCCTATTCTATAGAATATCTTATCTTGATGTCAAAACCCTTGCGCCAATATTGCTTGCCATTGTCATTTTCGATGAACGAATAGACTTGCCCTATTTTGGTGCTATAGTTGCTGTAACCAGTGAGGGGAATATCGTTGTTGTGCAAGTGGGTAGCGCACGCGTTGGCAACAGTATAGCACACTTGTCTTGAATCTGCAACGCATTCTACACGGTAATCAAAAGTGTATTCCCCACGTGGCGTAAGGTTGTCAAAACCACCCGCATTATGGTAGAAGACGATATAGGGCAACGCCGATTGTATCGGTGCTTGCAAATTGTAAATGCGTGGGGTAACTGCACCACCGACAAGCGTTGTGATGGTGGCACTTGCGATAAGTTTTTGATAAATTCCGTAGTCCACATCAGGTAAGTTCATGGGGTGCATCCTTTATTATTATGCCGATAAGGTGTGTACAATTTGTCTACGGGTGTACACGTTGTGTCTACGCCTTTATTCCAGTTCTTTTTTGAGCCGTTTAGCCAGCACGTCACTTTTTAACGCACGGTAAAACGCTGGTCTTACAAATGGACGTGGCAACATTCTACGCGTCCCATACTCTAAAAATACTGCGTAGGGTGTGCCGAATTCTAATCGCATCCGCATGACTTTGGCGCGTCTTGTTTCGCGGTTTAGCCGTCCTGTGTCAATGGCGGGTGCAGTATGTGGGGATGAAGGTGATGTTGGAGACCAGTTATCAACAATTTCCGCAACCATCACATCCGCAAACGCTTCTATCACGACAACCGAAATTTCTTCGATGTTGATGTTATCAAAGTGCTTGCGGTTTATGGTGATGGTACTCATTCTGTTTCCACAATTTCAGCACGGGAACTTACATCCCATGAATGACCATCATATATTTTTATCGGCTCATAATTTGCGCCATTGATGGTAAAGACGCTTGCTTTACTGATTACAACCGTTGCGGGTAGCGTAATCATCCACATGCGCCTAAGCCGTTCACCACTTGCTTTTATGTCCAGCTGTATCGAAGAACCTGATGGATCGATTCGGCAAGCCGATACAACCCCAACGGTTAGGGTGTTGGTAAGCCCACCCGCGCCATCAGAGACACTACTATATGCCCTAATGGTGCATGTATCAGGCAGAGTACCATTTACAAACGCACGCATTGAGTCCAGTTGCTTAGGGCTAATCCTCATAATTAACCTCATCCGTGCGAAAACGTCTTGAAAAAACAATGGCGTTTGTCAGGTTTGCAAATTTGCGTTGCATGGCAAGCGCATTCTCATACTGTTTGCCCAAATCTACTCTATGGTTATCGCTTGCCCACGATACCAAATCGGCAAAGTAGCCAGCCTTAATTCCCCACACGTCCGCTACCGCATTGTTCAAGTTATATGAACGGTAGTTGGCGGTATAGGCTACCCCATTTTGTGCAGTGGTGAAGGTCAAGACGCTAGAATCATAATTTATGCTATAGAGTACCGCGCTTACCACATTACCATCAGCATTCATCACCGAAAAACCGCTATTCAAACCCGCACGTTCAATGCGGGTAGGTAGCCGATAGTCCGTGCTAGAATCAGTTATATAATCCAGTGGGATTTTGTAATTCTGGTACTGCCACACGTCCAACGCCGATTGCAGTTGGTCATCCGTCCAGTATGTGACAGAGTTCAGGACATAATCGGCGTTGCCAGCTTGCGCCAAATTACGCAGTTCAAGAATGAGACTTGCCATACCAATCCGTGCCATGATGTTTTCCTTCTATAGGGATGAACCGATAAAACGTGGGTGCTTGCGTTTGAATTGAGCGGTTACTTGTGCTATTTCTGATTGCATTTTTGCCCATTCACGGGTAAATGACAGGGTGTAGTATATGACCACGTTGCGCGTGGGAACTGCAATCCCGTTATGTCCTAGTTCATGCAGAGACAAAAGCAAGTCGTAATCTTCGGGCTTGCCCACACCCTCAATATTGTGAATGTTGTCATCATAGCCGATAGAACGCGCCACGTCCGTTCTGTATAGCAATGCGTTCAGTGGCACGTTAGAGTGATACAATTCCCCGCCATGATATTGGCGTGCTTGCACATCATCATTGCGTGCGCCGATAAAGCGTTGCAACCCGTAGGCGAAACTGCATTCAGGACGTTGGGCAAGGGCATCAGCTAGTTCCAGAATGCCAGCCCCCAAATAGTCGTCATCACCTAAGTACAGGTAGTAAGGCGTTTTGACCATTGCCAACGCGTTGTTCATGGCTTGCACTTTGCCTACTCTACCCATGCCAACATTCACCAATCGGTTATAAAGAACGTTGGGAATATGGGGTGGCTCATCATAATCGTGGTCAAACCATAGGCACACCGACACACCTAAGCCGATACAAGACTCAATGGCACGCGATAGCTCATCAGGGTTAGCGTTACGGCTAGGCAAAATCACACTGATGTGATTCTTTGGACGCACGCCAATTCGGTAGGACGTGGGATGTACCACACTGTTTTTGCTCATTTTGACACTCTTTCGATAAACGGTTGCCAGTAAGTTTCGTACACGGTATCAATGCCATATTTTTCGTGCGTGGTCTTACTGATGAGTTGTCGTCTAAACTCAGACTTTTCAGCCGTGTAGCATTCAGTGACCAATGCTTCAAAAATGGCTTTTACGGACGGGTTGCATTGATATGATTCAAGTGTGGTGTATTGTAAATCGGTGTATCCGACTTTGTACCCACCCACCACCAGTTCAGGCATGGCAGAAAAATCCGTCACAATAACGGGTGTACCGCACGCTTGTGCTTCTATGATTGGCACGCCAAACCCTTCACCACCAGTAGCATTTGAAACTATGTCGCAAGCGTTCATGAGGGTTGCAATCTCATTGGCGCTTACCATGCTTGCACCATACCGATACTGATTCACAAATCGCACGTTCAGCTTAACCGCGAATTGTGTTTCAGCCAATTCGATGAGCCGATTTAGGTCATCACCACCATGACCAGTAATATCTGAGTGAATATACAACATACTGTCAGGGTGTGAGCGTGTGAACATGGCAAATGCGCGTATTTGTTGGTCAAATCTCTTTCGTGATGGTGAACCTTTATTCGCCATGAACATCCCCACGATAAATTTATCGTGTGGAAAGTTGACCATAGTACGCGCTTCTAATTTATCCATTGGCTTAAAAATGGTTGTGTCAATGGCGTGTGGGATATAGGTACTCTCAAAACCCACATCCGACAATTGCTTATGCCCAAATTCCGACATAGCGATTATTCCCGTGATAAGTGGTAGGCGGCTCATCACCATAGGGACTATGGGATCGTGGTCAAGTGGCAACCAATGCCAATAGTTTTCCAGTGACGATAACACGGACTCTTGCATTGCCCATATATCGTATAAGCCGATAGTAACATCAGCTTGATAGAACTGTTGGTGGGCTTTTATTACATCATTACCCCACACGTCCTTACCACCACCAATAACCTCAATGCCATTGACGTTTATAGGGCTACCGTGCAAGCCATAATTGGCGCTATTTGTTACCGTGTGTCCATCCCGTGCAAGCGCGTTGGCAAGCAATCCAGTTTGCACACCATAACCCGTACTTGCCCATATTGCGTTTGAGTGAATCATTATTTTAGCCATGTGTTTTACATCCGCTTGTGTGTGTTTTCCGATACCTAAATTATAGCACAAAAGTATAAAAAAAAGTCCCTATTGCTAGGGACTACGTGTATATTGGTGGTGGGTGGGCTATACGCCATTCAAGTAATGAATCACCAATTGACCATTCACTGGAGCGCTAGTATTGGTTTGATTCTTCACAAATCCCAGCCATTCACCAGCTTTTAGGATAGGCGCGGTGATCGTGAACTGTTGGGGTGTATTGAGTGCAAACGGACTACCAGTACCACCCGCCAATGCGGACATTGCAACCGCGCTAACCACACCAGTAGTACCACGATTCTGCAATGTGACGCTCCAGCCAGTTCCAGCGGTTGTTGCCGCGCCATTGACCACGTAGGCATCAACAATTCGGATAGCACCACCATTGGCGCTCACTGGTGCTTTTAACACCAATGCTTGAAAACTATCACCAACAACGATAGCGGACTCAAGTTGGTAAGTTACGATATTTACATTCAGAGATTCACTCATTTGTTTTTAGTTCCTCTACTATTGGCTTAGCCAAATCGAAAATGAAATTATGCGGGTATACTTGCATCCGAAATAATGGTAACGCCGAATTCTGGACGGGTAACGCCAACGCCATAGCCAGCGGACGCGTCCAGTTCAATGGTGTTATTTTTGTCGTTGCGTTGTGTCTCAATGGTGAACGGTTGCCGAATATCTAGCCCTATCGCTTCTCTCGCAAACATAGCGCCAAAAGCGTTTTTATCCTCATTGATGAGGACGGTAGGGCATACAACAAACGTGATGTTTGGCATGAGTTCACTCTCAAAGTACACACCCTCTAGGTCATTGTATGGTGTTACTGCACGTGGGTGTGGGTTGCCGATAAGAGTATCCATCAAATGCACCCATTGGTAGGGATGAAGCACACAGAACAATTTACCGTGTGCCTTGTTCGCCGATAGAATTAGGGACGCATTGCGGATACTTGCCCATTTTAGGGGTGTGTTTGTAACGCCTACCGTCCCACCAGTAAAGCCTGTAAATTTCTCTGCAATATCAGAGTCCAGTTTATCGGCAAAACCATAAGCCAATTCGTTTGACGCGTCCCTCATCACGTTGGCGGGATCGCTTTTCATCCGTGTGTCCGTGATGATAAACTTGTCTGTAACGAACATAGGTGCAATCGTGGTTAGCCGATTTTTGCTAAATACAGTAGGTGTAACTGCTTCACCATCCGCAACACTGCGAAACTTTGCGTTTGAAAAAGTGCCGATAGTGCGTGGGGAATAGTCGGTAGCGTCCTCATACAAGTGAACGCACGGTAGCAACCGTGATACTATTTTAGCCGTGTATTGCGTGCCGATAATTTCCATCATATTCCCCTTAGGTTAATTAGGCGGGTACAGTTGCATCAGAGACAATTTTCACACCCAACAACGGACGGATAGCCCCAACACCATAAACCATACTTGCGTTTAATTCGGTGCTGTACCGACTTTCATCCCGTGAAGCGTTAATCATAAACCCTTGTCGCATATCCAAACCAATGGCGTTGCTCACATACATTGCACCCGTAGCGTCATCGCTAGCGTCAATGGGGATAGCGTTGGTTACAACAAACGTGGTGTTTGCCACAACGCCGCTTGTGAAATACACACCATCCAGTTCATTGTAAACGTTAACCGCGTTTGCGATTGCGTGTCCAGTGGTGGTTGCGGATGTTACTAAGTCTGCAAACTGATATGGATGAAGGACGCAGAACACACGTCCGTTTGCCTTACGTGCGGATAAAATGGCAGACGCGTTACTAATCATAGTCCATGTGAGCGGGTTGCCAGCAGTACCAACAGTACCACCTGTAAGGCTACCGAAAAGCGCCACAATATCAGCGTCAATATTATCGGCGAAAGCGCTACCCAATTGTTCGGACGCATCACGCATCACGTTATCAGGATCGCTCATCATGCGTGCGTCCGTGATAAGGTAATGATCGGCGCGTCTTTGTGGGGTTACGGTTGCCAATGATGTTTTGTTGAACTGAGTTGGCGTAACGTCTTCACCATCCGCAACCGTGCGGACGTTGGCGGGTTGGTATTCGCCTAGCACACGTGGCGCAAACCCAACCGCGTCTTGAAACAAGCGGACGGTAGGCAACAAACGCGCTTGATTAGAGAGTGTGAAGAGTGTCCCCTCATAAATACTTGCGACAAAAGCCGAAATATCGTTATATGTACTATTTCCTGCTGGCATGTGATTCTCCCATTATTTTAGGTTAAAACCACCACCTAATTGTGATGGTGTGGTGTTACTAAGATGTGCGGGTTTGCCGATAGTCGGTTGCCCTAGCCCACCCATGCGCGGTAACACTTGCGGTTTTGGTGCAACCAATTCGGCATGTGTGGCGCTTAGTTTTACTGCAAGTTTTTGGGCTTGCGCGGTTACAGTTTCCTCATCAGTTCCTGATAAGAATTCCATAAAATCAACATCTAACCGATTTTCCGATAGCACCCGCTTTTTGAGTTCTGAGAAGCGCAATGCGCGTTCTTGTTCTAGGGATTGCTCAATTTCTGCAACGCGCACGGTAAAAGCCGATATAGACTCATCCCGTTGGGTTGCGGACTCTTGTAATTTTGCCATTGCCAATTCCGACTTGTTAAAAAGTCGTTCAAACTTTTCAGCTTGTGAACGGTAGTATGGCACACCTAGACCATCCGCTTGTGTTTCCACAACGGCTTTTTCCACTGGAAATTCACCATCTTCATTTAGCATCTCAGACACCCTTTATTGTATTTTTGCGATAAACATTTTCATTATAGCATACTTTTGTTCTGAATTGCAAGCTATAGCCCTAAGCGTTGTTTGGCTTGCTCAATGTCCATCACACCCAATGCCACTTGACGTTCAATGAGTGCCAATTCCTGACTTGCGTCTACGGGTAGCGCTTCACCCCACACGACACTAATCCGTGTATCAATGGGCAACGCCGATAGTTCCAACATCAGCAACGAAATACGTTTAATCCCTTCGCTGTACTGTCTGCGTAGAGTTTCGTTGTGGGCAATCATTGGCGCAAAAGACGCACGCACACCTAGATTAGTCATGCCACGAAAGTTATCCACACCCTCTACGATAACTACCCGCGCTTGCCGAAAAAATCGGTTAATGAGCGATTCCAACATGGTCATGGATGAACTCAAATCGGAACTCATCTCTAGGTTAAAGATTTTGGCATCAGGGTTTTTAATGCTCATAAACCCGCCGATTGGTGTTTCCATCAGTTCATCAGCCACAAATCCAGTGCCTACCGTTGTTGGTGAAGCGTGGTAGCGCAAAATAGAATTTACGTCACTGGCAATCTTATTTATGTCATCATTCATGGCGTAATGCGGAATATCCGAAGAACCGTACACGCTACCGATAGAGGGGTTATGTTTCCATCCGACAATTGGGCATTGGGCATAGTCCCACATAATCGGCTCATGCACCAGTTCCCATTTGCGCCCCTTTAGGGTGTACTCATAAATAACCCACGTTGTGCCTTCTAACAAAATGAGTTGGCGCTCATTACCCCACCGAATTTCATAGCCGATAATAGCCGAAGAGTGTCCGCTTGCCACGTACTGGATAACGTTCTCAGTGGGGATGATTGTCACTTGTGGCAACCCGTTAAGACGTGGCGTTACCATCACGAACACATGACCAGTAATACTGCCATAGGTAGCCATTTCTTGTAGGACGGTAGAACCACCCAACGCGTCCCACGTGGCATTGAGGAACTCTTGATTGCCTTCACTTTCGATTTTAGGCGTAAACGGTAACAGAAAAGCAACAGTTTCATCTACCACTTGCTTACAAAGATTGTAGGTGATGTTGTCGGAACTCTTGACCAATTGCTTTTTGTGTTCGCCATTGTAGTATGCGATATGGGTATTCACCATTGCGCGTCTTTTGCCGAATTCAGCATCAGCCAAATCCGTGTATTTTCTTTCGTTTATGAGTGTCAAGTCTGTGATTATCATTTACGATCTCCTAAATGGATTAATTTTCGATATGGTAATTTTTGTGGACACATCGCTACAAGCATATAGCCCTATGGCACGCGCTATCACAGTGTCATCATGCCCACCAGTAGGTGCAGAGTATTTCCATCCACCACCCGCCGATTGTGTCATGGTATAGGACGCTAGTTCTTGTGCGCCGATAATATCATCCGTTAACTTTATGGTGTTCTTTTCCAACGCCAACGCCAATGCTTGTATGATTTTAGGCTTAGATTGCGCGGTTGTGGCAAACCCTTCTATGGGCAATCCCTCACTCTGCAATTGCTCAATTTGTGGCTCACCGATAGAGTTGGACTCTGCCAGCACTTTCACCACGCCATATTCCGTTGCCAGCTTAGTTAGCCTAGCGCGTTGCAGTTCCCACGATATTTGATTAAATCGGTCAAGATGAACCTCACTCATGGTTGTTGTATCCCACACCGAAATAGCGGTAAAGTCGTTTGACTTACCCCAATCCACACCCATAACATATTTGTGTCCAACAACGGGTAAAGCCGATTTAACCAGATTTTCCGTGATGTTGCGGAATACCGCGCCTTCACTTGAGACAAATTCCGCTTCAAATTCTTCTCTGTACTGCAATGGTGATAGGATGTTCTGGAACTGTCTGAGTTCATCAGCCGTGATATGCGCGTTGGTGCTTGTCGGATACTGGAAAGATTTCCAGTTTGGCTCATGGTTTTCCAATTGGAAAAGCCGATAAAAGTCATTGAAACCTTTAGGGGTGCTACATATTATAGCCTTGCCAGCCCTACCCGCCAACGTGGGCAATATGTCGGATGTAAATTTGTGGTACAGGTCAGGGATGTATGAGCCTTCGTCCACAATGAACAGGTCATAACCCGCGCCACGCGTTGCGGTAGACGCTTCACCAGACCAACACGTTAGCTTGCCACGCGTCAATGCCCTAAGTGAATATTGTGCGCGGTTTTGTTCTGTAACGATTGGCTTTAGCCGTTCAAGTATCTTCGTGAAAGTATCCCACATTTGCTTATAGTTCATCGAATAATATGCGACATTTTTGCCAGCGATAACCGCTTCACAGATTATCACTGTCAAGAGTTCGGTTTTACCCCAACGTCTACCCGCACACAACACCTTAAACCGTGTGTTGTCATCCTTAAAGGATTGTTGTAACGGGTATAGTTTGGGGAATACCACCCTTATTTCATTACTCATCATAGACCACTTTAACAGTGACTACTGCATCACCATCAGCCACGATATTCGTGGTGTTGGCATACCCCAATTTGCGTCCTTGTGTGCCGATAACCAGTTTAATGGCTTGCCAATCACCATCACGTACCAATTGCCCTAGAGTATCTTCGGCAAGCACAAGCATATCATCCCGTGCGTGTTGCCTAACCTCATGCAAGTGTGGATAAGAACGCATGTACGCGTAAACCGTTGCCACATCCACATCAAGTACCTTAGCCACATCAGCGACAATACCGCCACATATTTTGAACGCGTATTCGATATTGCCCAACGGTTGCACGTGGCGCTTATCGGAATTTTCATACGCTTCATCACGAAAATCCCGTAGTCCAAACTCTTCGATTGCTTTTGTGAGTGTCTGAGAACTTACCGCAAAATCACATGCCACACGCGCCATGATACCACCATGCGCCATGATGGACTCTTTCAATTCCTCAATTTCGATTTTCTTTTTATGTCTCATTGCTTACCATCCTTCATACTGATTATGCCGATTATACACCATTTTTGAGCTTTATAACCACTTTTTACAGGGTGTGATCACTTTCGGCATATATATGTTTCTTTTATATGCCGAAAGTGATCACACCCTAGAATTTTGGTCAAGAATACCCCTGAACGTCACTTAGTTTCAGTTTGTGAATCTCATGTGATTCCGCTAAACATTGACCTAGCGTGGTGAATTTCCGTGTTTCACCTTGCTTTTTTTCAATATATTTTTGACCGAGAAAGTTTTTAGCAGTCTCTGCCACGCCGATTAAGCACATGATATTGGCGTACAACGTGGCTTGTACCCGTAAAGCACGGGTATCATCCGTTAGAAGCGTCAATAGGATGTACCCGTAGTTTATTTCGTTCACCACATGGCGCAATAACTGTTCATGCGCCAACGCATTTGTGTCATCACTGCAAAAGAATGAAAAGTCGGTTGTCATTTGTTCTTACCTTCTCTGATGGAATTGTCTAAGCGGATTTTTTCGATGATTTTTTCAGCTATCCCCAATCGTTGGGCAAGTGCAACCGCGTCAATGGTCATGAAACTTGCACGCGTACCCCTAGATTGTTCACCGTTGCCAGAACGTACACGCGTACCCTTCATAACCTTGCTTTTGCGCTTAAGCGGTACACTGTATTGCAACAATAGGAATTGCAATTCGGTGATGTGGTCTTCGGTGAACTTTGTGCGTCCAAATAGCCAGCGGACGCGCACGCGATTACCGTCAATGAACGTTTTCACGGTATCAGTGACCAATGTTTCCTTAGAGTACCCCACGATTGCGTAAAGGTCTTCTAATTCAGACAACCCCATTGCGCTCATAAGTTCTGCAAAAAACTGTGTTCTAAGCAAAATTGGGTTGTAATCTTGACGCGCAACACCCACATTCTTTCTGGTGTTCAGTTCCACACGTTCAAACGCTTCTAATTGCACATAGGCTAAATTAGCCATGCGCTCATATTTCGTCACTGTGTGTAACTCATCATAATGAATTTCTAGGATGGTTTCACCGACAAAGTTTTCAATGATGTTGCGCTTGCGTCCGTAGGTAATTTCGCGGGTGTTGGTCTTCGCTTCTAAAATGACTTTCTGTTGTTCGGCGGTAATCGGCGCATGGTTTAGAGTTGTCTCACACTGCCAAATTTCATCCGCTTCACTTGCCACGCGAAACACTGCACGCACAAAGTCGTTATCATCCGCAAGCCGTTCAACAAAACAAAATCCGTTCTGCAACGCGCTTCTACAAAACGATTTTGATTGGTTTTTCCGTTGGTAATTCTCAGAGACTTTGAGTTCTGCATACAGTTTGGCGCTTGCTTTTGATTCTTCACTGACAATCTCAGTGTCGTAGAACGCACACCATTGCAAATCTTCTAAAATCTGTTCTTGTGTAACCATGATACTATGGTCATCCTTACTTTGAGCAATCCCCACCACGTGATATTTTTCGGCGTTGCGTACACGGCTTATCATTTGTACGCAATCTTCACCAGTGAGGGTTTGGGTTGCAATCAGGTAGGCGTTTTTGCATTCACGGGTTATATCCACACCAGTACCCAATGAGGACGTATAAATCAGTAACTGAATGCCCGCATGGTTAATGTCAAACAAAACCGCTTCTAATTCGGCGTTATCAGCAGTTTCGGATGTGACGCATAGCACTTTTATGCCAAATGTTTCGGCAATCCGTGCGATAACGTGTGCATCAGACTTTTGGCAACACGCAATAGCCGTAAACCCGTCAAGTGCCGATAAAAACGCGTCTGTGAGCATCCCATATTTTGTATCCCACACGGTTGTAGCGCGTGCGGGTGGTTTGCCAGCGTTAAACACGCGCAACACTGGACGTAGGGACGTGCGTTCTATCCACAATGCGGACTCATGTGAGAAATTGGCATCCATGCACACTACTAGTTTTGCATGTTGGATAAAATTTGTGAGCATGGTTTGGGGTGTGTTGCGTGATCGTCTCAAAAATGGTGATTTAACCATGTGCAAAAGCGATTGGGTTGCTTCATCCAGTATGATAATGTCGTGGTCAATAGTCCCACCAGTAGTTTGATACTTGAACAAACTGTCTATGGTCACTACCGCGCTACCCTTAAAATCATCCGTTGCGTGGGTGGGGATACCCAAATCAGTAGCAGTTCTGTTCACCAACGCTTTTCTATGGCAAATGACCAAAACGCGTGGGGTTTTTCCGTGCATTTGCTCAAATTTGTTGCAAATCTGTGTCATCATAGAAGATTTACCGCTACCCGTTGGGGATTTAATCAGGACTACGGGATAGCTCATCATGCGTTCAAAATCCACATCAGCCATATCGGTAACATAACGGGTATCAAGCGTCAACAATCTGTCATAATGGGCAAGTTTCAAAAATGGTGCATCCTCATCCGCTTCATTCATCCACAAAACATCACTGTGATCGGGTGTTTTGCCAAATGCGGATGTAAATGTTGCCTTAAAGGAATAAACCCCGTCTTCTGCAATGTACCCGTTCTTGACCATTGCGGAATATATCAATGGATATGCAACGTCTACCGCCACACCAGAATCATTCATATCGGCACACAGTTTGAAACATGTGTGGTTGCGATTTACCGACACTGTTTCAAGTGCCGATATACGCGCCATGAACTTTTTACCCACTTTGGCTACCATTGCTTTAGTCGGTGTAATGGGTGCATCCGCTACCGCTACCGCACGCCTACCCAACGAAGACTTGTAGCTCATGCGGGTAACGGCTACCGCGCCTTCTATGTCCCTAGCAACCGATAGGGGTAGGGTGTTGTCAGATTGCCAAATAAGTTCAGGACGCGCTTGTAAGTCATGCCCAAAGAAAAAACGTGCAGAATCTTTCGCAACCGCGTCAATTCCGACAATTTGCTTGCTCATCATGGCAATGAGATTCACCATGAGGGATTTATATTCTTCGGCGCTAACAATAGACGCGTCTAGGAAAAAAACCACGCGCCATTTTGGATGTTGTGGGGTATAAGATGGTGAAGCGTAGATAAACCCGCAAAAACTGGCTAAAAACGCGTTTGCCATAAGGTCATCAAGTGTTGTGACAGTTCCTTCTACCCCGTCAATGTCTAAGGCTAGGACGGATGAAGAGAGAAAGTTATCAGCAGTACGCCGATTGTCGGTGTATTCGCCGATAGCCCATGCGTAACCGCTTGTTACGTGGGTTATGAACTGTTGACGGCTTATCGCCACTGAGTTCCATTTTGCGTTGGGGATGTGGTTTTGGTCTTTGTTGTATAGGTCTTTCGTGGTGGTGATTTTCATTTGTGTGTCCTTTATATTATGGATGTTGCGCTCATTTGTACCCATATTATACACCATTTTTGAGCCGAAAGTCTATAGTTTTTGTGTTAGAAATTCCGAAAACGCTACCCAATTTTCACCACCTTCCTTTATATCCATTGCCCAACGATATTCCCTCATTGTACAGTAAAAGTATCAAAATCAGCAACCCCATGCTATTCCCCAAATGAAAAACCCCAAAAACGATGAGCGCCGTTTTGGGGTTTAAGACTAAAGGAGTAACAAATATCACCACGTGGATAAAACCGACCAGATTTTTTCCACACTTACAGTATACCACAAAAATGAGCCAAAAACACAACGACTTTTGTTAGAAGAGTATTAGAATTGCCATGCCTACCTGACAACAAAAAAACCACTGCCTAATCACAGTGGTTTTTCCGAAGATGTGTACGGTTGAGTCGAACACATCAAAATCAGCAATACCCGTTAGGCGTAAGTGAAAGGCAATAACCCTTAAGCCATGATTACAGTATATCGCATTTTTACGATATAGGCAAGGGGTTTGTGTTAGAGTTGTGTAAGAATTTTTCGGCAAAGTGATATTATTGCTCAAAGATATGGTATACTGAGTGCTAAGAGTTACCCTCATAAATCTAACGCAAAGGCAAAATATAATGAACGAACAGAACGAACACGCAGAACTAGAGTCAAAAATGAACGGGTTGTTGGTGCTTAACCCTGAACAACATCAGCACGCAAAGAATCAGGCTATGGACATTCTCAAAAAATCCACACAAGGCAAGCCAATTCGCGCCGATTACAATAGCATAAATGAATCGGAATATCCACAATGGTTTACACCCGTTGCGGGGTTGTTTATCCTTTTTGTATTTGCATCGGCGGGTATATTTTCATTCTTACGCGTGTATGAAAGTGGCTATGTGTACTTTTTGGGCAAATTTGCCGAACAAAATGGCGTTACAACCGCAATTGACTTAACAAAGTTCACTGGTGGTATTAACAACCCACAACAAGCCGCCTTAGCAGGTGTGTTGGGCTTCATTTTAGCGGAATTCATGATAATAGTTTCCGTAGTTACATCACACACAATCGCTAAAGG
>Ga0163148_10002102_pt1 | contig 24602 bp, 20 predicted proteins | sample OliLakLV19MP7P2_FD_148606 | JGI IMG/M metagenome (GOLD analysis project Ga0163148, IMG submission 148606) | Freshwater microbial mat bacterial communities from Lake Vanda, McMurdo Dry Valleys, Antarctica- Oligotrophic Lake LV.19.MP7.P2 | ecosystem: Environmental > Aquatic > Freshwater > Lake >... | reverse complement strand
CTAACATGGCGGAGGCGAGCCAGCGAGCGTCCGATTCCATCATACAAGTAACCGTTCACAAAAAATGCCCCGTTTAGGGGCGACAAGAAAGGATAATAGGTATTGAAATGTCAAAAAATGAGACAATTCTCCAAAAGTTTTTAAATATACCCACCCCCCGTGAACGGTTACTCAACTTTATTGCATCTGTTGCGGACGCAACTGACAACGTTATGAGTGCTGCCCAGATTTTGCTAGAGTCCTCTTGCCTACCCTACTGTAACCTGGAAATCACTAGGACCAAACTATGGCCTTCTACATCACCACCCCGATCTATTACGTCAATGACGAGCCTCATATCGGGCATGCCTATACGACGATTATCGCTGACATCTTTAGCCGCTATCATCGACTCTTTGGTGAGGATTCGTTCCTACTAACGGGCACTGACGAGCATGGGCAGAAGGTGCAGGCGGCGGCCAAGGCCAGAGACCTCGATCCACAGACCCACGTTGATCAGATGGTAGTGCGCTTTCAGGACGCCTGGCGTGAGCTAGAGATCCAAAACGACATCTTTATGCGAACTACCGAGCCCTTTCACTACAGCGTGGTACAGCAGTGTCTACAGGAGCTTTATGATCGCGACGAGATCTACCTACACGAGTATGAGGGCTGGTACTCCGTAAGCGAAGAGATATTTTACACCGATAAAGATCTCGTCGATGGCAAGAGCCCCACCGGAAAGGTCGTCCAGCGGGTGGTTGAGAAGAACTATTTCTTCCGAATGTCGAAGTATCAGCAGCGCTTAATTGACTATATCAATGCCAATCCGTCGTTCCTGCAGCCTGACGGCAAGCGCAGCGAGATCCTAGGCTTTTTGCGCCAGCCCTTAAATGACCTGTGTATCAGTCGACCAGTTGCGCGTTTAAATTGGGGCATTCCGCTGCCTTTTGACGATCAGTACGTTACCTACGTCTGGTTTGATGCGTTGATTAATTACGTCTCAGCCATCGGCTATCGACAGGGCCCGGAGCGCGAGGCTGAGTTTAATAAATGGTGGCCAGCCGCTGTTCACCTTATCGGTAAGGATATCTTGACTACGCACGCGGTGTATTGGCCAACGATGTTGATGGCGCTGGGAATTGCCTTACCGAAAGCGGTTTTTGCTCACGGCTGGTGGTTGAATTCTACCGGTGAGAAGATGAGTAAATCCGAGGGCACAGTGATTAAGCCAGCTGAGGTTGTGCAGAAGATCGGCGTCGAGCAGTTTCGCTATTTTCTGGCGCGCGAGATCGTTTTTGGAAATGACGCTAAATTCTCGTACGATGGACTAGTGCAACGTTTGAATGCGGAGTTGGCAAATAATCTTGGGAATTTACTCAGTCGCTCAATACAGCTCGTCACAAAAAATTTTGCTGGCGAGGTTCCTGCGCTATCTGCCACACCAGCGCCCGAGAGTGTTGCGCTTAGCGCGCAGATCGGCGCGACAGCTACGATTGTACGGCGCGAGATTGTCGCCCTGTCACCAAGCACAGCAATCGGCGCTGTGATCGAGCTGCTATCGGCCACTAATCGCTACTTTGACAGCCAAGCGCCCTGGAAGGCAGTTAAAGAAGACCCAAGTCGCGCAGCGGAGTGTCTGTATACGGTGCTCGATGTTTTAAGAGCCGCCGCTACGATGCTATCCCCGGTGATGCCCAATAAGTGCGCTGCGATACGTTCGCGACTCGGTTTAGAGCCAATTGGTAGCTGGGAGGATGCGAGTCGATCCGGGATGATGCGTGGAGGAAGTACCCTAGTTTTTGGGGAGCCTGTGTTTCCGAGGTTGGAGGTAGCGAAGGTTGGCTAATGAGATTTTTTAGCCAAGTCGGCCAGCGTACTTGAGTAGCCTGAATCAATCTATTATCGTGCATTTTGATTAGCCAAATTGTTATACTCCCAATTAAATCAGCAAAGTCTTCAAGTATTAGTAACCGTTCACGGGGGTACGAGAATCATCGCAAACTAATGAATTGGGGGCGCGCTCGGCTCGGTCACCCCATCCGCCACCCGAACCAAATCCCGTACCCTTGTCTAATAATGCTCGTCCTTCATCAGGAAGTGAACCAATAGTGGCGCCCAAAGGAGTATTATATCGCACGCATATTGTGCCGCGGCAGATGGTTCGGATCCCCGACTGGTACGATCAGCCGAACTTACTCTCGACAAACTCCTTTTCGCGGACTCCGTCGGATCCTATTCCTTTGGCATCACTGATTGTCGAACCGGCGCTACTTGAATTTCGTGAAAAATACGAGGCAGCAGTTAGATCGCAATCCTTTAATCGTCTCGAATGGACAGAGCGTGCCGAGGCGCTTCTCGAACTTGCCTTTGCAAACGCGGCATTTTCACATTTTCACTGTCGACGGGATATTGCCCTCCGCTATCGCAGTACAATTCGTTCAGTCTGTGCTCTGATTATTGATAAGGTGGATACCTTCAGTGGCGATAGAGTTACCGAGACCGCACATAAGTTATGGCGAGTAGGCTGGGCTGATTCTGCCTTGGCAGAAGCGCTCATTAATCGATATCGGAGAGTCTGTGAAGAAGGTAGCCATGAACCCCAACTGAACGAAATTGGAAAGCTTGCGAGTATGGCTGGTAAGTGCAAGTTGACGTGCCATGGATTTTTTAAAGTTGCCGATGGAGTCTTAGAGAGGGCCTTAGGGTGTTCTACGCAATGTTCAGAACGTGGGAGCATTAGCGGGTTTGAGTTTATAGCCAAGACATTCTGGAGCGCTGCAATGATTGAAGCCGCCCTACCAAAAACCGTAAGCGCACTAACCAAACTCACTCCAGGCTCCCTTTCTCATTGCAACTATCATGATATCGCTCAGACTATTTGGGGCTTAACCGAGATCTATTCACCGCCCGACAAAAAATCGGAGCTAGTAACTGCTGCCCAAGTATTGGTGGATGCGATCAAGGAGAATCTCCACAATAAAGAGCCGATAGTTCTAATTAGAGCCCACGGTGAGAATCGTCAGGTGAATGAGGTCCCGTATGTTGCGGTGGCCCTCTCGCAGCTCGATCGTGACCTGTGCCACGATTGGCTGAATCATTATGCGCCATGGATTCGAAGATTTTTTTTTGAATTCGAACGGGTACGCAGCGACTGCCGAAGATCGAATGGATATAACGGAAATAGCGGAGATGTGGATGAAGCAAGAATCTTTATCGGTCCTCAAAGAGATAGGACGCAGCTACTTCAGGCTATGACGGTAGCTGGTATTGATGTCGATTCCTTCTTGGGCTTCTGATCGCACTATTATTCTGGTCAGCTATTCTGGTCAGCTATTCTGGTCACCTATAGCGATTATCAAAAGTCGGTGCCAATAATAATCCTATAGCAGTTTGCAATTTGCAGCGAGTTTCCATTTAGCCCCTATCTACAGATCTGCTCTACCACCCGATCCAACTCAGCCTCAGAGAAATATTCGATCACTACCCGGCCGCGTCCGGAGGCGTGGTGTTTGACCATTACTTTTGTGCCGAGGGCATTACGCATGCGATCTATTATCGGCGCAACTGCTCCAGCACGTTGTACATACTTGCGATTTGGTAATGCACTAGCTGCGGCCTTTCCGGCATCGAGCACCGTAACCCGAGAAACTAGCGCCTCTAGTTCACGCACCGAAAGATGATCAGTAACGGCCTTGCGCGCCAAACTGATCTGCGCGCCAGGTTCTTTGATCGCTAAGATCGCTTTTGCGTGACCGGTGGAGATCTTGGCATCACGCAATAGATCCAAAACTTCCGGTGCCAGTTTTAGTAGGCGCAACGAATTGGCGACCGTTGCGCGTTCCTTCCCCACTCGCTCAGCTATCTCAATCTGAGTCAGTGAAAATTCGGTCGCAAGTCGATCGTAGGCGCGGGCCTCCTCAACTGGATTTAAGTTAGCGCGTTGAACGTTCTCAACGATGGAGATCTCTAACGTCTCGCGATCATCTAAGTCCCTTACGATGGCTGGAATCTCTGTTAACCCGGCACGCTGAGCCGCGCGCCACCGTCGTTCGCCAGCGACGATTTCATACTTGCCAGGAGTGCTAACTTGAGGTCGCACGAGTACCGGCTGCAGAACCCCCAAGCGCTTAATTGAATCGGCCAGCTCCAGTAGTTCAGCTTCATGAAAAATCTGGCGTGGTTGCGCTGGGTTATTTGCCAACCTATTGATATCAATATATTTAACCTGACCAGAGCCTTCGGCCTGCGGCTCCGTAGCTGGCGCGGACATCGCCCGTATATAACTATTTGAATTAATTGATATAATCTTGCGTTCGGTGGCGCTCTGGGCCTGCATGGTTCGTTCAAGGTTAGAGCGCAAGGCGCCCTCAGAGGACTGCTCGGCAAGATCCGCCAACGCCACATTGCCTTCACCCTGCCCTACCAATGGACGGGCAGCCACGGGTGGGCTTGAAATCAAGGCACTAAGCCCGCGCCCTAGAGGGCTACGAACTATCTTCTTGGGTTCCTTATTGCCATCCATTTAATGCTCCAAAATCGGACAAACTATATAACTTCGGTTTAATATACCCAAAATGTTCCACGTGGAACATTTTGGGCTACTGGTTCCCTACCTTTTCCATTGGCGATTCCTCCTCAGTCATTACCGCCACCGATGGGCTGGTTCGCTGCTGAGCCACTCCCGAACACCTGGCAACTAACTCCCCTGCTATCGCTTTATAAGCCCGCGCCCCACTTGACAGCGGATCATACAAACAGATCGGCATTCCGTGGCTTGGGGCCTCTGATAGTTTAATATTGCGCGGCACTCGCTCAGCAAACATTAGGTCCTTAAAGAACCCCTTTGCCTCTCCCTCTACCATTGTCGATAAATTAGTCCGCGCATCGAACATCGTCATAAAGACCCCAACGATCGTTAGAGAAGGATTGAATGTCTGGCGCACGAACTCGACTGTATTCATAAGGGCAGAGATCCCCTCCAGGGCGTAGTATTCAGCTTGGAGCGGAATTAAGATCTTGTCAGCAGCTCCTAGTGCATTCAGGGTCAGGAGCCCAGAAGATGGCGGACAGTCTATAATAACGTAATCAAAGCTGGGTCGCAGAAGATTGAGTTGCGACTTGAGGATAAGCTCTCGGCCCGGAACCTTGCCAAGTTCAATCTCAAGTCCCACCAGATCACGCGAAGCTGGAGCGACCATTAATCGCTCAATGGCGGTAGGGGTTAGAATATCCCGAATAGAGACGCTACCGAAAAACATGTCGTAAAGATCTTGGCCCTCTTCGCGAGCAGCAATGCCCAAACCGCTCGTGGCCGATCCCTGGGGATCGAAATCAACTAACAATACGGAATGCCCAGCCAGAGCGATCTCTGAAGCGATGTTAATAGCGCTAGTAGTTTTACCAACGCCACCTTTCTGATTTGCAACCGCTATGACATGCCCCATGGGATGAGAGGTAGCACAGATCCGGCGCTGGATTCAAGAATTTGTTTAGGTTAGTTAAAGGTAACTGGTCAGCATGTTTTAACGACTTAACCTAATTTGGAGATTATGCTGCAGGTTTACGCCTTTTTTACTTTCAGATCTTTCTTGTCAGCCCCTGGTCGGGGCAGTTAGTTTTTGACCAGTTACTTGTTGTCCCTCCGGGAGCGCCTTCGGCGAATAAAAAGGCACCCAATCTGCAAATTTGCGACGATTTTTGCACCCCCGTGAACGCTTACATTTTTTAAGTGCTGACCAGTTACAGTTAAAGAAAGATCTATGGAAAAAATATAAAATGTTCCACGTGGAACATTTTATAACTACGCGACTGAGTGCTGCTCCGGATCTACCGAAGAGATACTAACCGCTATTAATCCGGTGGAAAGATCATGTGAAACCTGCACCTCAAAAACTTTTGAGACTTTAAAATTTTTAGCTCCCCGGTCCTTAGAAATATCAATAGCTCGTCGACGTTTTAGATCACCAATCATCTCGCGTTCATCCAATATGGTTGGATCCTCGACTTCGTCTGAAAAAATAGCGCCGCGGTCATAATACTTGGGAAGTTGTACGGATAATCTTAATGAAAGTTGTGTCTCTTGATCTGAATATCTAATGCTGCCCCGCAGATAACTTTCCACATAGGGGAACTTTGCGGCCAAAAATGCTCGCAGATTTCGAGCTAAGCCGACAGAAGCGCACTGACCCTTTAACCAATTTGCCAACTCCAAATTTACAGCATTCAAAAGAAAACTTGACTGTAGCATAGTTTCTGGATTCGACTGTGAGAGATTCTCCGCAATTGCACGTTGTAGATTGTTAGCCAATTGTCTAAACCCAGCTCGATTCACCTGCAATCTATATGATACCTCCTCAGAATTTGGATGAACTATTCCAAGTAGACACGCTTGCTGACCCTGGGGCCTATTAAACTTTTCAATGAAATACCCACGATGAGTACTACCTTGAACACGGAGACTCTCAACACGTTCCAAGGGCGGAATCATACAGATAAATTCATCCACATCAGTTGCAGAGGCTACAATAAACATTCCCTTAAGCGGCCCAGAGGTCGCATGAAAGAATCCTTCGCAAAGCTCCATTTGACCAGCTAGTGTTAATTTTACCCTCATATGACCTGTGGCCTCATCAACGCACAGCCGAATAGCTTCCCTAATCGGAATAAATGGATCGGCTTCGAAGCTATCGGACTCTATGGAAAGAAGTCCAAGGCCATTGCGACGCAACTCTGATAGATCTATCTCGGGAAGCTCCTTAGCGCCGCGCCCAGCGCTACACGCTTCAGGATTTACATTAAAACTGGACGGAGTCCGTGCTTGTGCTAATGATTCCGGGCTATTATCACCCTCGCCACCCTCGCCACCCTCGCCACCTTTGTTTGGTTCTGGCTCACGATTACCAGGCCCATTATCAGGAACACTTGGAACTACCATCCCGCCAGGCTATCAGCAAATCACAGCCTAGTGAATACCGAAAATTAGAAATTATCGCCAAGAATGATGATTAGATCTAAAAACCTACTACCCCCTCTCCCTCTGATTCACCACCAACTCAGTCACCGACTCAATCAACCCAGTTACAGCAACCTCGCTCAATCCAGCCCTCATAATCATGCGCACTACGGCGCCTTCGGATCTTGCTGCAGCAAACGGCACAACCTCGGCTAAAATCCCGCGTTGAAAAAGTAGCGCTGTAAACTCCTGCGCCGCTGCGAGCTTCTGAAATCTAATCGCAACGATCGGGGAGGGGGGATGTTCAACTACATCGAGTCCAACTGCGCCAAATGCTACGGCTGCCATTTGGGCAAAATCAGCGATCATTTTACGCTTACCGATCGCTAGTTCGATCACGTCAAGCGCGGCAGTGATCGCCGAAGCGACTGGAGCGGGTAGGGGATTCTCAATTGCAAAGGTGCGTGAGCGGTTCATTAGGTAACCGATCAAAGTAGCATTGCCAGCAATAAATGCACCGCTTCCAGGAACAGCGCGATTCAGATCTGCAAAATGTAACAGAACCTGTGACGCAACTGCGGCGTGTTCGGACCCGCCAGCGCCACGAATTCCGAGAGCGCCCAAGGCGAAGCTCTCATCAACGATTAGACTTGCATCCAAACGTTCGGCAAGTTTGGCGTACTCCGCAATCGGGGCAATCGCGCCGCTGATCGGCGAGATCGATTCCGCAAAGATTATTCTGCGCCGCGCTGATCGCGCGCGCTCAAGACCTGTTGCTAGCGAATTTGAATCACCGATCGAAAATGTAGCGAGCTGTGCTCCAGATAATTCAACAGCATCAGTAACAGGACTACTTGAACCGTCCTCAATAAAAAGAACGTCACGTTCATTCAATAATGCGCTAACGATCGTTAAGATCGCCTGATTGCGCGAACTCATCAAAACAGCCGATTCTGTGCATAAAAATCGCGCAATTCGCGATTCACACTCCAGCACCTCAAGTCCAGTTCCCGCACTGCCACGTGCCGCTGCAATTCCAAATCCATGTTGCGCTGTGCATCTCTGCGCGGCAGCGCAGATCTCTGGGTGACGATTGAGACCTAAATAGTCCCAGCTACAAAGATTAGTGACTGTTCGACCACGGTGCTCAACTAAACCGCCCACACGCTCTGCCGTTGGCACAATCTCTGTCAAACGGTCCAAGCGCGCCAACTCGTCCAGCTCGGCGCGCAGTTCAACAGTGATTATACCATCTGTTCGCATAGGTAATTACGATTCGCTCAGTCGCGCATTAAATAGGCCTCAATAAATGGATCGATCTCGCCGTCTAAAACCCGTTCAACCGCCGAGGTTTCAAAATCTGTTCGCACGTCCTTAATCATCTGGTACGGCTGCATCACATAAGATCGAATCTGACTTCCAAACTCGATCTTCTTGCGTTCGCCCTGAATCTCACTCATCTTACTAGCCTGTTGCTCACGCTGTAACTCTGCAAGTTTGGCCTGTAATAGCTTCATCGCCATAGTCCGATTCTTGTGTTGCGACCGCTGCGTCTGGCAGGCAACAACCAGACCAGTTGGAATGTGGGTTAGGCGCACCGCAGAATCGGTCTTGTTGACGTGTTGTCCGCCAGCACCAGAGGAACGAAAAGTGTCCATACGTAGCTCACTTTCGGGAATCTCTACGCCAGAGTCTTCAGGCATCTCAGGCGTAATCGTTACGGCGGCAAAGGAGGTATGTCTGCGAGCATTAGAATCAAAGGGCGAGATTCGCACCAGGCGGTGCACGCCGGCCTCCGAACGAAGGTGTCCATAGGCGTAATCGCCCTGAACTAATACAATTGCGCTCTTCATCCCGGCACCTTCGCCAGGTTGAAAATCAATTAATTCCATGCCAAATCCTTTGCGTTCACCCCAGCGGGTGTACATCCGCAGTAACATCTCCGCCCAATCTTGAGCCTCTGTACCGCCAGCACCACAATTAATCTCGAGGATCGCGGCGCTGCGGTCATACTGCCCACGCATTTTGCGTAAAAATTCATGTTTCTCAAGCGCGCTAGCGAGTTTAGCGACTAATGCAATGCCCTCGTGTAGCAACTCCTGGTCGTTGGACTCACGCGCCAACTCAACTGTGGTTAGGGACTCCTCATGCAGCGATTCCAGCTCAGAAACGGTTTTAATAATGAACTCAGCGTCTGAGCGCTCCTTTGATAAGGCGCGGGCACGCTCGGGATCGCTCCAAAAGTCTGGAGCCTGACTTAGATGTTCGAGCTCGTTTACGCGCTCACGCTTAAGATCGACCTCAAAGAAACCCCCTCAAGCCCGAGATGCGGCCTGATAGGTCAGATAATTGTGATTTGAGCTCCGTAGGGTCGGTAATCTGTGCCATGACGCTAACCTTAGCCGAATAGGGGAGTGATGGTCCAGTCGCACAAATAACTCAATGTATCTCGCTTGATTGGGATTCCGATGCTACTTTATCGCGTCGTAAACTATCCATCTCATGTCCTAAATCACTGACCGATATGTCATCTCCTCCCGATCAAGCCAAAACACCCCATTCCTATTCCCAAGCGATAAGCACAGGGGGATTACTGGTTGCGCTTGGGATCATCTACGGCGATATCGGAACCTCTCCGCTTTATGTACTAAAGGCGATCGTCGGTGATGCTGTAATCTCGCACGAATTGGTCCTTGGCGGATTGTCCTGCATCTTCTGGACACTGACACTGCAAACAACCCTCAAGTATGTTCTGCTTACGCTACGAGCAGATAATAAGGGAGAGGGTGGAGTCTTTTCCCTTTACACGCTCGTCCGCAGGGGACGACCGTATCTCCTTTTTCCAGCGATGATTGGAGGTGCCGCTCTGTTGGCGGATGGTATGATCACGCCCCCCATATCGGTCGCTTCGGCGATTGAGGGGCTGCGAATTATCTATCCCAATATCAGCACCGTGCCGATCGTAATCACGATCCTGTTTCTACTGTTCTCCTTGCAACGTTTTGGAACTCGCGCCGTCGGCAGCCTCTTTGGTCCGATAATGTTGATCTGGTTCTCGATGTTAACAATCCTTGGATTGCTTGCGATTGGAGACGAGCCCGCTATACTGAACGCACTCTCTCCAACACATGCCTTCGTGTTCCTTACTCAATATCCCGGCGGCTTCTGGCTTCTAGGTGCTGTTTTCCTCTGCACTACCGGAGCGGAAGCGCTGTACTCGGACCTGGGGCATTGTGGTCGCGCAAATATTCAAGCCACCTGGGTATTAGTAAAAACCGCACTGCTCGTGAACTATTTTGGTCAGGGTGCGTGGCTACTACAACATGATGGGGCGTTACTTGGAACGCGTAATCCATTCTTTGAGCTAATGCCAAGTTGGTTTCTAGTTATTGGAATCATCATCGCCACAGCTGCGGCAATCATAGCCAGCCAGGCCCTGATCAGCGGCTCGTTTACAGTAGTGAATGAGGCGATGCGCCTCTACCTCTTCCCCAAACTCAAGGTCGCTTATCCCACGGAGCAACGTGGGCAATTGTTTATACCGGACATCAACGCATTTCTATTTATCGGATGTGTGGCCGTCGTACTTTACTTCCGAGAATCATCGGAGATGGAGGCCGCATACGGCCTGGCAATCGTGATGGCGATGATGGTGACAACCACACTTCTGACATATCTCTTTATTCAACGCCGAGTGCATATCTCCCTGATCATTCTTTTTCTAGCAGTCTATGTTCCTATTGAGGGAGCATTCCTAGTCGCGAACCTTAAGAAATTTCCCCACGGTGGCTACGTGACTGTCTTTATCGGGGGATCTCTGTTGGCAGTGATGTGGATCTGGCACAAGGCTTCACAGATTAAGCGCAGATTTACCGAGTATGTGAGAATTCGCGAACAGCTACCGATCCTTAGTGACCTAAGCGCTGACCAAGCGATACCAAAGACCGCGACCAACCTAGTCTATTTGACAGGATCGCCGATCCCAGAGTTGGTTGAATCAAAGATTATCTACTCACTAATTCGCAAAAGCCCCAAGCGTGCCGACACTTACTGGTTTATCCACGTGAATGTTCAAGATGAACCACATACCTGTGAATATGAAGTTACTACTCTAATTCCACAGAAAGCCTTCCGAGTAGATTTCAATCTGGGTTTCCGCGTCGAACCGCGAGTAAATCTTCTGTTTCGTCAGGTTGTAGATGAGATGGCAGAGTGCGGCGAGATCGATATTCGCAGCCACTATGAGTCATTGCGCAAGCACAACCTCTCCGGCGATTTTCGCTTTGTAGTCCTTGAAAAGAACCTCTCCTTTGATAATGACCTGCCGTTTTGGTATCAGGTTACGATGGACGGTTATGCCTTGCTGCGCAAACTTGCCGTATCTGAGGCTGAAGGTTTTGGCCTTGATACCAGCTCAGTAATCGTTGAGAAGGTGCCGCTGCTAATCACACCGTATAAAAAATTCACACTGAAGCGGGTTAATAGTGAAAAAGCAGAACCGCCGGATCGGGAACCGCCGAATGCTCCTGCAACTTAAAGTGGCTATACCAGCTCCAGCACAGCACGCTCCATTCGCCGCATCCGATTCGCCTCCGCAGCACTATAGCGATTATCAAAAGTTGGTGCCAATAAAATTAGTTTAGGGCGTTAGCGTAAATCTTCCAACACATTGGTATAGCGGTTTGCAAAAGTCGCGAGCGATACAATAGCTTTTGCAAACCGCTATAGATTCGCGAAAGCGAATCAAAACAACAACCTATAGCGATTAAGTTCAAAAGGCTTGCCAATTTTATTGGCACCGACTTTTGATAATCGCTATATGCTTTAGGAGAAAGAATTCACCACCGAGAACTCAGAGAAAAGCGAAAAGGGCCAATAAAACCAGCCTTTCTCAGTGGGCTCGGTGTTCTCAGCGGTGAAAATAATTCTTACGCCCTAAATTTGGTCAATAACGTCATTGCTTCATTATCAGATAGTGATATAATTTAATCATGCCAATTCGAAGCTACCGCAACCTGGTGTCACGCGACATTGCTGAGTCGGTGAAATCCAAGGGGGCGCGAAGGTTATTGCCAATTACGTTACACAGATCGGCAATCAGAATTTTAGCTGCTCTTGATGCTATGACCTCCCTGAATGAACTAATAGCTTTTCCAGGGTGGAGGCTTGAGAAACTTCGTGGAAATAGAAACGGTCAGTACAGTTTGAGAATTAACCGACAGTATCGAGTATGTTTTAATTGGGACGGCAAGGACGTCTCTGATGTCGAGATAGTTGATTACCACTGAATTAAATAAACCAGAGACTTTCTATGATCAAATCCAGAAAACCGCTTGCTGTACACCCAGGCGAGATAATAAATGAAATTTTAAATCAGAACGGACTCTCGCAATCCGCAGTTGCCCGTCATCTGCGTATTACCCACGCAAGAGTTAATGAAGTCTGTCGTGGCAAGCGCGGTATTTCGCCCGATCTTGCTATGAAGCTGGGCCGCGCCTTCGGCCAAAACCCAACATTTTGGATGAATTTGCAGAAAAACTGGGAGCTTTCCCAGTTAAATGCAGAAGATTACGAGCATATAGAACAGATTAAGTTGAGGGCCTGATGACTCGGGGTAGCCACTCTATAGCGATTACCAAAAGTCGGCGTCAATGAAATTGGCAAGCCTTTTAAAAATCATCGCTATATGGCATCCACCAGCCAATCTAAGACCGAAAGAAGGGGCACCGCCAAATGCTCCTGCAACTTAAAGTGGCTATACCAGCTCCAGCACAGCACGCTCCATTCGCCGCATCCGATTCGCCTCCGCAGCGCTAACTCCTTCATGATCATATCCGCACAGGTGTAGAATTCCGTGAATCACTAGCCTGTGCAGTTCCGCTTTTAACGTAACCCCGTATTCACGCGCCTGGCGTCGTGCTGTTTCTAAGGATATCACTAGATCGCCTAAGGAGTCCGGAACTACATCGCCGCACTCACCCTCAAGCATAGAGAAAGATAATACATCAGTAGGTTTGTCTTTGCGGCGATAGTCACGATTCAGAACCCGAATCTTGCGGTCATCGGTTAAAACAATACTCAATCCCGTAATTGCTCTGTTCTTCAAGCGCGATACTAGCTTGCCACGTCCCAGCTTGCCGCTTAACTCAAGGTGAACCAACACCGCTTTAGCATAGTTGGCAAGCTTGCGGCCAAGATGCCGCGAGGAAAGCGGGGCAGTGATATCTATGCGCCAGTCACGCACTGCTGATTCTCTTATCTTGCGAGACTTGGATTTAGACGCGCTCACAATCCCAATCGCTTAAGATCTTCCTTGTTCTCTTCGCGCTCCTTATCATTTCCGCTAGCGTCGGCGCCATGCGCTGGTGCTTCCGTCAGCGAATCCTCATTGGTCTTCTCGGCCGGTTCAGCATAGGCGATGCGCTGGTGATAGATGCCGGTCAGAACACGGGTAAAGGATTTCGCGATTAGGTGCAGATCGCGCAACGTCAGATCCGATTCATCGAGTTCGCCACTAGAGAAGACCTTGTTGATTAATTTCTGAACCAGCCCCTGAATACGATCGTGAGTCGGTTCAGCCAATGTCCGTGCGGCGGCCTCTATGCCATCTGCAAGCATTAATAATCCAGCCTCGCGAGTCTGTGGCTTAGGACCGGGATAGCGATACAGGTTCTCGTCGATCTCTTCTGAATCTTCCCCGTTCTCGCGCGCCTCCTTGCACGCCTTATCATAGAAAAATTCAATCCGATTTGTGCCGTGGTGCTGGGGGATCATATCAGCGATCGGTCTTGGTAGTTTATGCTTAGCGGCTAGCTCAAGGCCTTCCTTTACATGCGAGCGAATAATTAGCGCTGACATCGACGGGCTGAGGCGGTCGTGGCGATTATCGTCGCCCGCTTGGTTCTCAACGAAATAGAGCGGCTTCTTAATCTTACCGATATCGTGAAAATAGGCACTGACACGCGAAAGTACTGGGTTGGCACCGATCGCTTCCGCAGCGCCCTCAACCATCATTCCAATAACCATCGAGTGATTCCAGGTACCCGGGGCCTGGATACTTAACTCCTTGAGGAGTGGATGATCTAGCGTTGCCATCTCAATCAATCGCATATCAGTCACATATCCACCGAAGTACTCAATGATTGGCGTTACGCCAGCGGCGATGAATGCACATAGAATGCCACTTAGGAGCGCACCACACAGACTTAGAACTAGGGTCATAGAATCCAAATTGCCACTAACCAAACTCGCAGCCAAAGCCATTGGGAACGCGACAAGTGAGACATTCATACCGGCGCGCACATATGCCGAGCGTGATCGGAAGCGCGAGAGGCTCAAACATGCTACCAGCGTGGTAACGAGCACGAACGGTGCTGCAACCGAGGCATTAGGAAAATAGAGGCCGACTATAATTGTAAGGATCGCTGAGAATACTAGTCCGTAATGCAGACCAAGAACCGCCTGTAGCAGGAGCGCTCCGGTAGCAAACGGCAGGGCAAAGAGAAGTGCATCAGTTTGGATAACCCCCAGTAAACGAACTGTGCCTGGGTAGTTCACAAGTCCGATAGTGATTATTCGACCTGCCCATATTAATAGAAGTGTCATCGCGAGCACTAAACTGAGCCACCAGGCATCCTTAAACGCCGGGCGATACGTGGCCAAACTTACTGAGGCAAAGCGGTGAATAGCAAAAACGGTAAGAAAAACAGCTGCGATTCTTCCTAACTTTGCAAAATAAGTTAGATCGCTTGCGGCAGCGAAAAAATCGTTCAGAAAAAACTCAGCTATCGCTGAGGTAAGTAACGCAAGCATCGCTCCCTCAACGCCCAGCATCGAGAAATTAAAACGTGTTTTGCGTTCCGGTTGTTGGTCCATGTTAAAAAACTAGTAACTGGTCAGCACTAAAAAAATGTAAGCGTTCACAGGGGGTGCAAAAATCGTCGCAAAATTACAGATTGGGTGCCTTCATATTCGCCGAAGGCGCCCCCGCTCGCCTTCGCTAAAGCTTCGGCGGAGTCCTTTATACATAGGTCCCGCCATAGTTCGAAGAACGACGGCGGAGAGGGACAACAAGTAACTGGTCAAAAACTGACTGCCCCGACCAGGGGCTGACAAGAAAGATCTGAAAGTTAAAAAAGGCGTAAACATCTAGGATAATCACCAAACTAGGTTAATTCGTTAAAGCATGCTGAGCAGTTACAAAAACTATCCGAGGATAATCAGACATAGGTAATTGAGTATGCCTATAGCAGAAAGCTCACCAACAATGAGCCTAGGTAACCGTTCACCTAGGCACGAAACATTGCAAACCACCAAACTAGTATCTATCGCCCCTATTAAGGGGCGAATTTGCGCAGCAAATTGAGGTGAAAACAACTAACCGTTCAGAAAATAAGTCATCCCCGACAAGGGGATGTCAAGAAAGTATTCGACCTTGCGATACTTTCTATGCATTATAACTTACGGGAATTCCATCAAGTTCCACCCCCCTGAACGGTTACGAGTTTAGTCATTGCGCTCGCGTTGCTGTGCTTCATACGCCGCTACTATGCGCCCTACAAGCGGATGGCGAATAACATCATCTCCAGTAAAATGAACAACCGCTAGGCCCTCGACAGATTTAACCACATTAAGCGCATCCACTAACCCGGACATCTGGCCACGTGGCAGATCGATCTGGGTTATATCTCCAGTAACCACACACTTTGATCCAAATCCCAATCGAGTCAGGAACATCTTCATCTGCGCCGGTGTAGTATTCTGTGCCTCATCAAGGATTACGAATGAATGATTCAGCGTTCGCCCACGCATAAACGCTAGCGGAGCTACCTCGACCATTCCTTTGCTGATCATCTCCTGCGCACGTTCAGGATCAACCATGTCGTGCAATGCATCGTAGAGCGGCCTGAGATAGGGGTTAACCTTCTCTGCCATATCACCGGGCAGAAATCCTAGCTTCTCTCCGGCCTCCACCGCTGGTCGACACAATACTACTCGCTTAACTTCACGATTAAGCAGTGCCGAAACCGCCATCGCCATTGCTAGGTAGGTCTTCCCAGTTCCAGCCGGACCAACACCAAAAACTACATCATGCGAACCCACTGCCTCCATATAGGTCTTCTGCTTGAAGGTCTTGGGCATGATGTTACGCTTGCGCCCAGCGATCTTAACCTGATCGCGAAATAGCTCCTCAAGCTGTAGACGTCGATTTCCAGAGAGCATCGTGATTGCACGCTCAACATCGCCAGGCCAGAAATGTTCGCCAGCCGCGATCAATCCGCGCATCTGAGTCAACAGATCGTTTGTCAGTTCGAGATCGGAATCCATTCCAGATATCACAAGTCCATCTGGGGCCCGTCCAATCCGAACATCGAGCTTACTTTCAATAATTCGTAGGTGCTCATCGCGCTCGCCAACAAGTGTTTGCAGGACACTCGAATCAGGAAACGGTACAATTATCTCTTTGGAGTTTGTACGCGGAGCTTGGTGGCGGTTTTTACTTTTTGTGGCGGTCGTCACTCTAATAGTCTATTACAAAATTAATTAAGGCTGGCAAACTTCATCGATGAGGCTAACACAGATCTCAATCAAGCACGGGAGCTTCATTAATCGCCATTATAGATTTAGACGCGAATTGGGGCAGGATTGTTGCGACAAGTATAACTAGCTAGTTTTACAGGTTTTCTCAGGATGATGCTTAAGGACGATGGGATATCGGAAACGTACAGTATGTAGCGGCATTAGATCCGGCATTTGAGATCACTATAGTCTTTATAACTAACTGTTTTTGATATAGTATTTCGTGGCTGACAAACGGCATAATATCCGGCATAATATCCGGCATTGGAGATTGTATAATGGATCTGATCGAGAACCCGGCCTTAATGGAGCCCTTGCTACCGCCGGAAGGACTGCGTGAGCTTGATGATCTATCGTTCGATCTTATTAAAGCGGCTAGTAGCTTAGCTGCGAACCTTTCGCCACAGATAGTTGGTGCCATCGGTGCTTTGGTGCGCTCAATGAACTGCTATTACAGCAACCTGATCGAGGGCCACAACACTCATCCTGTAGACATCGAGCGCGCATTAAAAAGCGACTACTCAGCGGATCCGCAAAAAAGGGTTCTGCAGCGCGAAGCATCGGCCCACATCGAGGTACAGAAATTAATCGACGAAAATTTATTTCCGCTTCCGGTCTGCGGTCAAACGTTTCTTCGTTGGGTACATCTAGAATTTTGTAAGCGCCTTCCGGAGGATCTACTCGAGGTACGCAGTGCGCATAGCACCGAGACAATCAAACTCCTACCCGGGAAGCTCCGAACTGGCGAGGTGAAAATTGGAGATCACCTTGCACCAGTACACTCAAGACTGCCCGAATTTCTCGAACTTTTTGAGAAGCGTTATGAATCACCGACGCTCTCAAAGATGCAAAAGATTGTGGCAGTAGCCGCGTCACATCATCGACTATTATGGATCCATCCATTTTATGATGGAAATGGTAGAGTCGCTCGACTGTTTAGTCATGCTTTTCTAAAGCAGGTGGGACTAGGAAGCAGTTTATGGTCAGTCTCCAGAGGCCTTGCCCGCACAACTCAAGAGTATAAATCTATGCTCGCTCGTGCTGATGACTGGCGTCAAGGTGATGTGGATGGAAGGGGATCCTTGAGTCAAGAAGGCTTAATAAAGTTCAGCGAGTTCTTTCTAATAACCTGCCTTGATCAGATCAAGTTCATGAGCTCCATTCTAGATCCAGGTACTTTGCAGCTCAGAATCAAAAGATATTGTGACGAGGAAGAGTCGCTAGGAAAGCTACAGCGCGGGTCATTCCCGATTCTACGAGAGATCTTATTCACAGGAGAATTAGCACGAGGAGATGTTGAGGCAGTGACCGGATACAAAGACAGACAGGCAAGAAAAATTGTGCGGGCGCTTCAAGATAATGAATTGCTTGTATCTGAATCCTCCCGTGCGCCATTAAAGCTTAATATTCCCCATGCTGTGGTCGAGAGATGGTTTCCTAAGCTTTATCCGGCGGAGACACTTTACAGCGGTTAATGGCGATTAACGTCAAATGGCTTGCCAATTTAACTGGCTCCGACCGATGATAATCGCCCATATTACTCAAAATTCAAAGATTGTTTATGTCGGCTATGCTTTGCTACCCAAGCAGGACTGGAAAACAGGTAAGTTTTCAAGATTTGATACTGTAGTAGGTTTGCTAATGGCAATCTTGTCCCTTGCTACATTTTCACTGGATAAGGCTATGCTGCTTGGTTTCGGAGCGTATTCTTTAGAACAGGTGTTTATTAGAAAAGAAAAGGCGAATCCATATCTAATTGGATCATTTGTTCTTCTTCTGGTCAGTGTCAGTCTTCAATATATTCTAAAATAATAGCGAGTTATGTGAAGAGGGGGGCATCTAGCATAGCGATTATCAAAGGTCGCGAGCGGAATAATTAGAATGACCGCCACTTTTTTATTCCCACTTTGTTTCTTACAGAACTTTCAAATGGGGTCAGAGTTATCCGTTATCTTTACACAAACGAAGCGGCGGTCTCAGTACCCAATGGAATTCGAATTAGCTACCTGAGCGTCGGTTCTTGGTGTCCGCTTTTTCAGGAGAACCCCATAGAGTATTGTTGTCAGTATATGATTTATTGAATATACTTCAGAGTATGGAAGCCAAGTCATTCAAAGAGATTAGAAAACAATATCCAAACGATGATGATTTTTTGGTTCTCGTCGATTGCGATAGTCGGGAGCTGCCAACTGGTGAATTGGAAGTGCTAGGTGCTAGGTATGTTCACGCATACAAGACTGGGCGTGAAATGTATGATGCTTACAGGGATCTCGCTAAGAAAGGGTTGAATGTTCACTTTCTCCTTCCAAGCTATAAGGATAATTTTATAATGGAGCAGCGGTTTTCAATGCGACTTGGAAGGTACGCTAGAGAATGAAGTTTAAGTATAGTGGTGGTCTTCTCTATCTACCAATCACTGTTTTCTACGATCAGCCAATTGATTTAATCGCCATGATTGACACTGGTTCTGCTGGAACTGCTGTCAACGTAAATCTATTTGACATCGATATGCTCTCTCGGAGTGGGCACTCGATCACTTTGCACGGTATTGGTGGCACTCAGGACGCATTTGTTCAAACTGTTTCAAGCGTCAAGATCGGAACATTTGAGATAAAGGATTTTGAAGTAGAGTTCTGCGATATTGAGAAAGATCATTTTGGCTTTGAAGCGATTATCGGCAGCAACTTACTTGATGCTCTTAATGCTGTAATTGACTACAGCAAACGAGAGATTAATTTCTCCACTTAAAAGCTCAAAACTGAGCTACAGATCAAGACTTCCTTGAACCTAGAATCCGCAGTAGAATCTACTACGGAGGCCGATCTGCCTGATATTTTTGACGTTTTCTAGAAATTGGTACTCACCCTAACGGTGCTAGGGTTCCGTTCCAATTTCGTCGAAACCCTCAAAAATATCAGACACCTCGACCTCCTCGCTACGATTCTACTGCGGAATCTAGGTTGAAGGGTTTCCCGAAGGTCGCAGACCGGCAATCTTGTTCCATCAACTGTTCCAGTTTGACTCCTATCAACCCCAGAACCAACCCCAACCTCCTAATCTCAAAGTGGAGGATTATGAAAATGGCGGAGAGAGGGAGAAACCGCTATAGATCTTCCGCAGATCACCGCCCCATCACCGTCACCGTCTCCACATGATGGGTCTGTGCAAACATATCGATCACGTCTGTTCGCAGCGCTTTAAACCCGGCGGTACTGAGCTCCTTCAGATCGCGAGCTAGCGTTGGCACACTGCAACTTACGTATATAATTCTTTCTATATGTGGGGCGCAGAGTGCGGGTATTACTGCGCGGGCACCCGAACGTGTGGGATCGAGTAGTACAACGGGGTGCAGGCGGTTGCGCTCTACAAAACGCTCGCAGCTCTCGGCAAAATAAGTTATCGGCAAGGAGTGTTCATTCGCATACGTGGCTCCCATTCGGGCCAAAACTGGGTCTGCCTCAACTGCATCAATGCGCGAACCAGCGGCGGCCAGAATAAAAGTAAAATTGCCAGCTCCGGCGTAAAGCTCTGTGACTTGCGGCGCTGCAGCGACTGCCGCAACTACCAATTCTTGCAGTTTGCGATTACCTGCTGAGTTTACCTGTGAGAAATGCGCACCGTTAGCATTCTGAGCTACCGGACTAAATTCTAACTGCTCATAAACTGGATCTTCTTTGAGCGTAATCGAAAGATTGGGGATCGATCTGATCAGGACGCTGAGCGCTTGATCGTTCAGCGCAGTCTCATCGCAGTGCTCGCGTAGTTTCAGGATCACTTCGACCTGATCTTGAGCATTCATTCCGATCCGCACGCCTTCAATAAGTGTGACACAAGCTGCAATTCCTGCAGAATAATTCTTTAGTGCGACGTTGATCGGATCGACCGCCAATAAACAGCGCTCCACCGGCACGACATCGCCACTTCCAGATCGATAGAACCCAAGCTGCCCCGCGGAATCCAGATGTAGGTCAATGCGACTGCGATAACCATACCCCGGCAACTGCTCACCAACCAGATGAACACCGTTAATTGGATGTACACCAGCCTGACGCGCCAACATCGACTCAACCATCTCGCGCTTTGCCTTGCGCTGCGCTGCGAGGTTCATGTGTTGCAGATCGCAGCCCCCGCATTCACCAAAAATTGGGCACGGCGGAGGACAGCGGTCCGCCGAGGGAGCAATCACCTTAAGCAAGGTTGCCCGCAGAAACGATCGCTCCTCCTCCTTAACCAGTGCCGAGATCCGCTCGCCAGGCACGACTCCTCGAACAAACGCCTTCTTGGTCCACCAGCCGCGAGTAGCATTGCGATCACCTTCGGCCTCCACGGTGCACACGAACTCTCCGCCGTGAGCTAATCCGCCTACGATAGCTGTGAATGGGGAATCAATTTCTTGCGTCACTGCGGTGTCTCATTGCGAAGTGACAATCCCAAAAGATACCGGCGCAAAAGATCGATCGCGCAGTATGCCGCAAAGGTCTGAATTCTCTCGCGACTTGTTGGGAAGAAATATTGAAATGCTTGGACCTGATCTGCGGTCGCAAATCCAATAAAAAATCTACCAACCGGCTTTGAATCACTACCACCATCAGGGCCGGCGACACCACTAACTGAGAGCGCAACTGAACTGCCAAATCTGGCGCGAACACCAGACGCCATCGCTTTCACAACCTCAGCGCTAACAGCGCCATGTTGATCAAGAATCTCCCTCTTGACCCCCAGCTGCGAGATCTTTATCTCATTGCTATAGGAGATTACACCGCCCAGGAAGTAGTTCGAGGCACCCGGAGTTTTTGATAGTAGGCTCCCAACTAGCCCGCCGGTGCATGATTCGGCTACCGCAACGGTTGAACCTTGGCGCAGCAGCTCATCGTGAGCGGCCTGTTCCATCCCACAATCGAGACTTTTTGAGAATACATTCGCCACCCCCAATGCGTCCTCCACCGCGTCCGCCGCATGATTCAAGATCTTCAGTTCGCCACGACTCTTCAAGATCACCTGAATCTCCGGAAACAAGGCGCGATAGGAAACCTCGATCTCTGGCGCAAGTTTCAGCCGCTCGATACGCGCGCCAACCTCGGCTTCCGGTAGCGCAAAAACTCGCATAATGCGCCGCTCCTGTTGCGCGTTCACGCCAAGGCGTTGGCGAATAATCGGCAGGACCGCTGTGTCGAACATCGGTCGCAACTCGGCCGGTACGCCGGGCATTGCACAGACAACAGCCTGCGACCGATCAGCGCGCGCACATTCAAGCCAGAAACCTGGGGCAGTTCCGCGATGATTCTCAATTATAGTTGCCCCGCTCGGTAGTAAGGCTTGCTTTAGGTTCGTTTCACTCATCTCTCGGCGGCGCTCTCGAAAGAACTGTTCCATGCGCACTACAACCTCAGGAACCTGAACTAGCGATCGATTACTAACTGCGGCGATCGCTTCACGCGTCAGATCGTCTGTAGTTGGGCCCAGACCGCCTGAAACCAAAACAACTTCGTGGCGTTCTATAAGGAAACGCAACGCTTCCTCGATCTCTGATTGATGATCCTGACAGGCGATTAGATGTCCTATGACTAGCCCACATTCACGCAACGCCGCACCAAGATAGTTCGAATTGGTATCCAATACCCGCCCGTCGAGCACTTCAGCGCCAGTGATAAGAAGTGCGATTGGGTCAGGGGATCTCATAGCAGAGTGGCAATAGGATCGTCAGTTCTCGGGAAAACTATCCTATCCTATAGCGGTTTGCAAAAGTCGCGAGTGATATAATAGCTTTTGCAAACCGCTATAGATTCGCGAAAGCGAATCAAAACAACAACCTATAGCGATTAGGTTCAAAAGGCTTGCCAAATTTATTGGCACCGACTTTTGATAATCGCTATAGATGCAAGAAACGGGGAGTGTACCGGTCATCTCCAGCCAAACGAGCTATGAAGTTTGCGGAGCATATTTACGGTGAGGTTCTTGAGCGAGAGCCACACCGCTCCATATAGCGGCTTACAAAAGCTGCTATATCGCTCGCGAGTTTTATAAACTGCTGTATAACCACCTCTCGCTACGATTCAGCTGCCGAACTTAGGATGAGGGTTCTAAGGAGATAACCTCTTCGGATTGTGGTGCGGAGTGCGTAGTGGATCCGGCTTCAGCCAATTGGACACCATTTACGTAGCTCCGTATTTCGGCAAGAATAGATGCACAATCTACGTCACGTCTAGCCGCTGCCTTTTCAAGTTTACGAGAGATTTCTGATATCATCGAATGTCCGTAATATCCACCACATCCACTTAGTTGATGTGCCAGCGACTCTAGTTGAGCAAAATCTCCGGATTGAAACGCAGCGTCTAAGTTAAAATAGCGATTTTCTAAATTCTTATTAAATTTCCGAATTAAATCGATAAATGCTTGGTCCTCGCTAGCCGCGTGGGCAGGAGTTGAGACTGTAGTATCCGGTATATGATAAATCAGCTGAACAGATTTATGTCCTAAAAATGACCTTAATTTTGCAAAAAAATCCTCGCGACTAAAAGGCTTACCAAGAAAATCAGAACAACCGGCTGTGCGGCACCGTTCAATATCACCATGCATGGCGTTAGCTGTCAGTGCAATAATTGGGACAGTACATCCATCTGCCCTAAGTCTCTTCATCGCAGTGTATCCATCCATAATTGGCATCTGCATATCCATGAGGATAAGATCGAATGGCTCGCGTTGAATCTGCTCGACCGCCTTTTGACCATTATCAACAAGCGTAACAGTCAGTCCTATTTTCGTCAGTAGAAACGTTAAATACTTCTGGTTGTCACTGCCGTCTTCAGCGAGGAGGACATGGCCTGCTAGTGCGGTTTGATTTTCACTAACCAGGTTCTGTTCGATAGGTGGGGATTGTGGCATATGCTCGATGAGATTCGAGCTTTCAATCAATTCTGTATCAATAGTTAGTGTAAAGACACTACCCCTTTGCGGAGAGCTTTCAATAGATATTCGACCACCTAATCGATCCGCCAATTGAGATGAGATTAGTAAGCCGAGGCCAGTACCGCCGAACTTTCGTGTTGTACTTGCATCTGCTTGAGTGAAAGCTTGAAACAGTCTGCTCTGCTGTTCGTTAGTTAATCCAATTCCAGTATCAACAACGGCAAACGATAAATGCTGCTCATTTTGCAGATAAATTACATTAACTTTTACACCGCCGGTTTGCGTGAACTTGATGGCATTACCAATTAAGTTGATCAGAATCTGTTTTAGTCGTAGAGGGTCTGTGACGATGTAGCGCGGAATGGGATACGCGTACTCGAAACCAAATGATAGTTTCTTGGCTTGTGCCAGAGGGCTAATGAAGTTTGAAAGATCGCTCAGCAAGTCAACAAGAGAGACTTCAATCTTTTCAATCTCCAACTTACCTGCTTCAATTTTTGATAAATCTAATATGTCGTTGATGAGGCGTAGAAGGTGTTTGCTATTTCTGTCGATAGTACGAAGTGCTTCCTGAGCTTCAACCTCTGACAGCTTGTCAATTAAAAGAGTCTCGGTATAGCCGATTATCGCTGTAAGGGGAGTGCGAATCTCATGTGACATATTGGAAAGAAAATTCGATTTTGCTTCGGTTGCCTGTTCGGCAATTGCTTGGGCTTTTCGAGCGATTTTAGCCATTTGCATGGCATACATAACTAGAAAGCCAAGTAGCAGACTACTTAAGAGCACGATAAGAGCCATAGAGGATTTGCGGTCCAACAATGTTTCCTCACTTGGCCAGGCAATTCGTATCCACGGTGCTCCGGACACTGCAACAGTGGTCTCAACACTCCAATCAGTTCTAGTGTTGAGACCGCTATCGAGTCGATTTACGAACTCAACGCCATTAAAAGAGCCTGCGAGGGCATACCCAGGGGCGATTGATGATTGACTCAGAATCTGACCAAAAAACTCGCTTGCATTGATTACAGCAGTTACTACTCAGGCAGCTGAATAGGATACACAAAGTATCTAGCTGGTGAAGAGAAGAAGTGCTAAATTCAAGGAATGAGAAAAGATGGACGAGATCTGGATCGCCTGAGTCAAGAGAGCATACGGATACTTTCATTCGAAAGAATACAGGGAG
>Ga0163148_10002096_pt1 | contig 24645 bp, 20 predicted proteins | sample OliLakLV19MP7P2_FD_148606 | JGI IMG/M metagenome (GOLD analysis project Ga0163148, IMG submission 148606) | Freshwater microbial mat bacterial communities from Lake Vanda, McMurdo Dry Valleys, Antarctica- Oligotrophic Lake LV.19.MP7.P2 | ecosystem: Environmental > Aquatic > Freshwater > Lake >... | reverse complement strand
CCCCGACCCCATGCGCTGCCCCCGTCGGAGCTCGCCCGGGAGTCGACGACGCGGTCGTCGTCGGCTTTGCAACGGGGGCAGCGCATGGGGTCGGGGAGGGGCGGGCCCCTAGTGGTTGGGCCCGTGAGATCCCAACACGCTCGATGTGGGGTGTCAACGCGCGGGAAAGTCCGATCCGGGCGCGTCGCGACGGGAACTGCGGTCGGCGAGGGGCGTACGCGGCGCGGTGACTCCGGGCACTCCCAGCCCACGTCGTGATCCGACCTCTCGGCGTGGAGCCGGAGGCCCGAGGTCCCACCACTTCGGAACTCGGGACCCGCGGCTTCCAGGTCGAGGTCGCGCCCGAACGGGACGCCTCGGACCGAACCAGCCCTGGGCCTGGCCGGGCCCGAGAATTTCAGCGTGCTTTCCGTGCCCGACGCGCGACGCTGGACGGTGGACGACTCGCCCTCGGGCTACCCGGCCTCGTTCCACCGGGTCCCAGCCCGCGCCCCGATCGAGCGAGCATCGCTCCCCCACTCCGACCGACTTTCGAGGCCATCATGCTCCAGACTCCGCTCCTCTCCGCGTTGGCGCTGGCGATCTGCTGCTCGGCGTTCGCATTCCAGCCGGCTCCGTCCCGGAACTTGTTCGTGGCGACGAACCTGAGCAGCACGATGGGTGCGATTTCAGTGGTCGACACCGCGCCGCCCTGGGCCGCGACTCCGCTGGCGGCCACGGCGAGCCCCGATTCGATCGTGCACGTCTTCAACGGTCAGCTCTACGTGCTCGGCCGTCACGACCGAACCGTTCAGGTGCGCGCGCTGCCGGGCCTCGGGCTGATCCAGCAGTTCTCGATCCCGCAGGTCATCGCGCCGCGCGACCTGGCGATGGTGGGTCCGACCATGGCGCTGATCTCCGACCACGACAGCGCGCACGTGTGGTGGCTCGACACGGCGACGGGCGTGGTCTCGGTCGGCCAGGATCTCAGCGCCTACGCGGACGCGGATCGACTGCCCGACGTGTCGATGATGGAGGTCGTGGGGATGCGTGTGTACCTGCAGATGCAGCGCTACGACCGCAATGCGTACACCGAACACGGGGCGATGCTCGCCGTGCTCGCCCCGGGCTTCAATCCGAACCCGCCCGTGATCCTCGAGAGCGTCATCGAGTTGAAAGGGCTGCGTCCCGAATACCGCATGCAGCTCAGCAAGGGCGGAGATCGACTGTGGGTCAGCTGCGCCGGCGTCGACAACGACTGGGGCGGGTGGGTTCCGACGGGCATCGAGGAAGTCGACTTGAACGCGGGACGAACGATGGGCTTCGTGCTCACCGAGTTCCAGTGCGGTGCCGACCTCGGTCCCTACGTGATGGTCGACGACGACAAGGGGTTCGCGATCGCGCACACATCGATCGTCGCGTCGACGCACTTGCGCGTTTTCCGGCGCGGAATGGGCCAACTGGCCGAGCTGCACGTCTCCATCAACGGCCGGGTCGACACGATCGCCTTCGACGATGCACGTCGGCAAGTCTTCTATCCGGTCCCGGATGGTGGAGGAATCGCGGGCGGTGTCCTCGTGTTCGATGCCGACACGGACGTGCAGTTGTCGCCTGCGCCGATCGGTGTCGGAGGCAATCCCTTCGACATGATCGTCGGGCCCTGACCGCGGGCTCGCGCTGAAGCCGTAGCTCTCGGTGCCGTAGCTCTCGGTGCCGTAGCTCTCGGTGCCGAAGCTCTCGGTGCCGAAGCTCTCAGTTCAGGGGATCGCCTCGAACGGCCCCTCGTCGCCGTCACGCGCGGACCTCGCGTCGTGCAGTCGGGCGTGCGTCGATCACCTGCCTCCTCGCACGTTCAAGTACGGCTCGACCTGAGGGTGCAGTGGTACATCGGCCACATCACTTTCCGAGGCAGAAACGCGCGAAGATCCGGTCGAGCAGGTCCTCGGGCGTCGTTCCACCGTGGATCTCGTCGAGGCCGGCGCTCGCGCGGCGGAGGTGTTCGGCGGCGAGGTCGAGCGGGCCGGAGTGATCGAGCACTTGGAGAACCAGTTCGAGCTCGACGTCGGCGGCTTCCAGGCCGCCGACGTGGCGTTGGGCGAGTTCGCGGGCGACGGGTCCGGCTTCGGAGCCGAACTCGTCGACCTCGAGAGCGGTCGACAGCGCGCGCGACAGGTCCGACAGACCTCGACCCGTCGCGGCCGAAACGGGAACGACGGCTGAAACCGCGAGAGCGCGGTCGTCGGGAACGGAACGCGCTCCGACGCGATCGACTTGCGCCCAGGCGAGAACGACCGCCTTGCGGGCGGGAAGCTCCGCGCGCTCCGCCTCGAGATCGCGCGCCTCGCCGGCCGCGTCGACGACCCAGAGGACGAGGTCCGCGCTCGCCACGCGCTCCTTCGCGACGACTTGCGCGGCGCGATCCACGCCGACCGCGCCCTCGTCCACGCCGGGCGTGTCGAAGAGCACCGCGCGCCGGCCGTCGAACGCGATCTCGGCCTCCAAGGTGTCGCGCGTGGTGCCGGCCAGCGGACTCACGATCGCGGCGTCGGCTCCGGCGAGTGCGTTGAACAGCGTGCTCTTCCCAGCGTTCGGCGCGCCGGCCAGAGCGATGCGCGGCAACCCGGTCGAGCGCGATCGAGCGCGCTCGAACTCGAGCGCTTCACCGAGGCCCACCCGGATCGCGCGCGCCGACGCAGCGAGTTCGGCGACTGGCACGTGCCCCGTGTCCGCCTCGTCGAAGTCGAGGCTGGCTTCGCACAGCGCGCGCAACTCGTCGAGCGCGTCGCGCAACGTGTCGACGCGCGTTCCGAGGCCTCCCACGAGCAACTGCCCCGCCGCGCGCGCTTCGTCGTCGTTGCGCGCGGCGACGAGTTCGAGCACGCCCTCGGCACGCGTCAAGTCGATGCGCCCGTTCTCGAACGCGCGCCGCGTGAACTCACCCGGACGCGCGGCCGTCGCGCCGAGTTCGAGCACGCGCGCGAAGAGCGCCGCGACGAGCGGCGGCGAGCCCGGTGCATGCAGCTCGACGACGTCTTCGCCCGTGAACGAACGCGGTCCGGGCATCCACAAGCACACGACCGGTTGCGATCCGCGTCCGTCGTGCACGCGTCCCGTGACGAGCGCGCGCGCGGCGAACTCCGGCGGATCACCGACCCACGCCGCGCGCGCGATCGATCGCGCCTTCGTCCCCGAGATGCGCACGATCCCGCGCGCTCCCGCACCCGGCGGGGACGCGATGGCTGCGATCGTCGCGGAGGACACGGAAGGCCTAGCAGTCCCTGGTGAAAGTCACGTCGCGAGGCCGAGCACGCTCGAGCGATGCTAGGAAGGCGACGGAAAGACGGCGGAGGTGGCTTCCATGGCCACTGAGCACGACTTTCCTAGCCTGACGCCGCAGCGCTCGAGCGTGCTTGGCCGCAGTCGTGAGTTTCACCACGGGCTGCTAGCGCTTCTTCTTGCGCTGTTGCTCGACCTGCACGGCCTTCGCGCGCTCGGTCTGCGCGGCCATCAACTTGGACATGAAGCCGCCCTTCTTCGTCGGCAGCTCCGTGTCGTCGATCGGCCAACGCTTCTTGATGTAGATCTGTTCGACGATGCCCAGCGCCGACGTCGTGATCATGTAGATCGAGAGTCCCGCCGCGTAGTTGTAGAGGAAGATGCCCATCACGATCGGCATCCACATCATCATCTTGTACATGAGGAGCGCTTGCTCCTCCGTCGGACGCGGCATCGAGCGCTGCTGCAGGATCCACAGCACCACCATGATCGGCGGCAGGATGTTGATCGCCGCGACATGACCGACGAGCGGCAGCGTCATGCCCAGCGGAATGAGCTGATCCGGCAGCGACAGGTCGCGGATGATCCCGAGGAACGGCTGCTGGTGCAGGTCGAAGCTGACACCGATCGCACGGAAAAGTCCGATGAAAATCGGCAGTTGGAGCAGCGGCGGGAGGCATCCCCCGAGCGGCGGGAAGAGCCCCTCCTCCTGCATGATCCGCGCCTGTTCCTCGCGCTGCTTCTTCGGATCCTTCTCGTAGCGCTTCTTCGTCTCCTCGATGCGCGGTTGGACGCGCTTCATCTTGGATTGGTACCTCGCCATCGCCGTTTGCGCGCGACGGTTGATCGGGAAGAGCGCCAAGCGCACCACGACCGTGAGCAACACGATCGCGACGCCCCAACTGAACGTGATCGAGTGGAAGAAGCCCATGATCGCGAGCAGGCCGCGCGCGATCAGGCTGACGAAACCGAGGTCTTCCTCGAGCAAACGCGCGTGTTCGGGGAATGCCGCGATCATCGCGTCGCTTTGTTTCGGGCCGACGTAGGCTTCGTAAGCGAACGTGCGCGACGTGCCCGGCGGCGGTAGCGACAGTTGGAGGTCGACGTCGACGAGGAGCTCGCGCCAACCTTCCCCCTCTTTCCCAGGGTGCTTCGCGATCCACGCGTCGTCGCGCAGCGAGCGCCACGAAGCGCCCGCGAGCGTCGGCATCGTCTCCGGGTCCGCCGCGCGCAAGAGCACGGCGTAGTACTTGTTGTGCACGCCCGCGTAGAGCAGCGGCGCGGGCGACGCCAACGAACCCGAGCGCTCCGCGCCCGAGCGATCCGGCATCTGCACCGTGATCGAGGGCTTCGACTCGCCTGCGATGCGCGAGACCGCGACGCCTTGCGGCTCGTAATAGAACGAGTCGCCCGAGTCGTTCGGCACACCCGCGGCCGGCGTGATCAAGAACCCGCGGTAGCCCGCGACGTCCGTGATCGAATCGTTCTCGATCTCGATCTCGAGCCGGATCTGGTCGCTTCCGGGGACGAAGAGGAAGCGCTTCTTGAAAGTCACGCCCGTGCCGGGCGCGTACTCGTACTCCATCCCCTGGCGAGCGCCTTCGGCGCCGATCGGACGGCCGAGCCAGAGCGCCGATTCCAAGGGTTCGCGCACGAGCGGTTGGCTCGACAGCGTCGCCCGCAACTCGAAGGATCCGGGCTGATTCGCCGACTGCGCTTCGCCGACGATCACGCGCCAATAGCGCGGATCCTGGCGCTCTTGCGCCGTGCGCGTCGCGATGTCGAAGTGGTTCCCGGTGCGTAATTCCGCGAGCACGGCGCCACGATTCGAGAACGTCGCCTGCACGTGACCGGGCTGTCCGGGCGTGCCGACGACGAACGTCTCGCGGCGTTCCACCTCGTCGACGACGACGGGACCGACGTTCGGCACTGCGGGAGTCGTCGCGAGAGCCGCGGCGCCTTGCGCCGAAGTCTCCAGCGCGGACTTCGGGTTGGTTCCCGCGGGCACCTTCTCGGTGGACGACGCCGCGATCGCCGGCGGTTCCGGTTTCGTCGACCAACCCATCGACTGGGCGAGGATGCCCCAGCCCATGACGATCGCCAGGCACAGCGGAAGGACGTAGAGCAGTCTTTTGTCCAAGGTTTCCTTCTCAGCGTCCTTCGAAAAGCCGCGACGCGAGCCGCTCGGGCAAGCTCGGAACGGCGCGGATCGCCGCGGCAGCCGCGGCGTGGTCGTAGTCGAGTCGCACGAACGTGACGGACGTGCCGTCGAACAAGACGTACGAGAGCCGCGTGTCGCCGTCGCGCGGCTGTCCCACGGAACCCACGTTCACGATGCAGCGCGCGCCCGGTCCGAACCCGAGTTCGTACGGTCCTTCCGTCGTCGAAGGTCGGAAGAAGCGCCCGTCCTCGTAGTAGACGGCCGGCACGTGACTGTGTCCGAGGAAACAGACGTCGCGTCGCATCGCAGCGAAGTTCGCCTGCATCTTTCCGGTGTCGTGCACGTCGCGCGGGAGGATGTACTCGCGCAGCGGATCGCGCGGACTGGCGTGCACCAGGTAGGCGACCTCGTCCTCGTGCGTCGGATTCAGCCCGTCGAGGAAGTCCCAGTACGCCATCGACCGCACGCGATCGCCGCCGGCGCCGAGCTCGCCCTGCGTCCACTCGATCGCGGCGCGCGCGATCGGATTGAAGCCGGCAGCGGAATCGAACAGCGCTTCCTCGTGGTTGCCGCGCAGACAGACACCGGGCAGCAGCGGTTCCGCACCTGCGGGCGCCTCGGGGTCGGCGGCCGAGGGGGAGCACAGCGCCATGACGAGTTCGAGGCACTCGCGCGGCTGGGCCCCGTACCCGATCATGTCGCCCAAGCACCAGAACCGCCGGGCTCCGCGCGCGCGCGCGTCCGCGAGCGCCGTGCGCAACGCGGGCAAGTTCGCGTGCAGGTCGGAGATGATGGCGGTGAGCGGCTGTTCCACGGAAGGCATCCGGGCGCGAGGTCGCCGACCGGAAAAGGGCGCGGGATTATCCGTGTGGACCCAGTGCACGGCAAGGAACTCGCTGTCGAAGACGCGGTTCGGCCGAGGTTCAGGCGGCACTCGGCGCGGGATGGAGCCGCAGGACGAGCCCCAAGACGAGCGTCGAGCCCGCGGCGCCGGCGAGGAACGCGGCGAGCCGACCCATTCCCCCGGGCACGTCCGCGGCGAAGAACGCGAGGAACGCCGGGGCCGCGCACACGAGTACGAGCAACACGACGCGCGTCGGACTCCGTCCGGCGGCCGCAAGTCGTTGCCCCAAGTGCCGACGGTCGCCGCGCCAGATCGGATCACCAGCGCGCACGCGCATCCAGACGACGCGCACCAGGTCGATCGCGGGCAAGGTCAGCGCCGCCTGGCCGGCCGGCGTCGCGAGGAGCAGGATCCCGAGGACGTGCGATCCCGAGTCGCCGAGGTACGCGTACGGCGCCCCGCCGCGTGCGGGTCGGGCGAGGTTCGCGCCGAGGAACGCCGCGATGGCGCCGGCGAACGGCGCGCGCGCCCCGAGGCAGCCGACGAACGCGAGCGAGCCCAGCGTTCCATCCGCGTGATCGAACGTGTTCGCGACGTTCTGCGCGATCACGGCGAGGAGGGCGACGAACGCGCGCTCGAAAAAACTCGTCGGCTCGCCGTCGACGACCAAGCCATTCGCGAGCGCGCATCCCGCGGCGAATTGCCCGAGGAGTTTCGCAAGCGGCGTGAGCCCGCGCGGCGCGAGGTCGTCGACCAATCCGGTCGCGAACGCGAGGAGCAGGGCGAGAGTCAGGGCTCCGCGCTCGAACCGAAAGATCGCTCCCGAGTCCGACGGCGCGAGGTTCGCGAGACTCCAGGCATGTGTGGACGATTCCAGTGCGACGAGCACGAGGCCGGCGACGAAGAGCGCCGGTCCGCCCGCGAGCGGAACGGCCCGAGCCTGCGTCTTGCGCTCCGGCGCATCGCGTCCGTCGTCGACGAGTCCGGTGCGCCGCGCGAGACGGACGAGCACGAAGAGCGCCATGGCAGCGACCGCGAACGCGACCGACGTGACGGCGATTCCCGACGACGCGAGGTCTTCGATCACGCGCGTGTCCCGTACAAACCTCGTGCGCGGATCCACTCGAGCACGACGGCTGGAACGACGAGCTCACTGGGGCCGTCTCCTTGGAGCGCCGCGCGCACATCCGACGAAGACGCCACGAATGGCGGCAGGCGCAAATAGCCACGCGCGAACTTCGCGGCGATCTCGGGGCCGAGTTCGCGCTCGAGCTCGTCGAGCAATGCGTCCGGCTCGCCTTCGCGATGGACGACGATCGGGTCGACGCGCAGGAGCAACGCACGCGCGTCGCGCCAGCCCGCGATGCTCGGCAAGTTGTCGCTGCCGATCACGAGGTGGATCGCGACCTCCTCCCGCTCACCGAGCACACGCGGCAGCGCCTTCACCGTGTCGATGGTGTAGGACGGCCCGCCGCGCGCGAGCTCCACGTCGCTGACCTCGAACGCTCGCTCCCCGCGGATCGCCAACTCGATCATGTGCAGTCGATCGGGACCGGGCGCCGGCTCGCGCCCGGGTTTGAACGGCGAGCGGAACGCGGGTACGAAGACGACGCGGTCCAAGTCGAAGCGGTCGCGGGCCAGGCGGGCGGCGTGCAGATGACCCGCATGGACCGGATCGAACGAGCCCCCGAAGAGACCGATGCGCCGCTCCGGCCTCGTGGGCACGTTCAGGGGAAGGGGAACGGGTTCCATCGGGCGCGCGCGACGTTACCGGGAGCCCCGCCGGGGTAGCTAGGACCGCGGCCGCTCCTCGCTGGACAGGCGAGGGTCGGCCCGACAAACTCTCCCGCCCCGCGGCGCCGCCACCGAGCGCCTCGGAACCGCACACGATCTTCCTGTAGTTGCAGGCCCGGTCGACGCAGGCCTCGAAGCCCCCCATGAAGCCGATCCTCTCCATCCTGGTCCTCCCGCTCCTCGCGCTGACCTCGGCCTGCACGACGCAGGGCGCGCACGGGAACGACCACTGGTCGCAGCGCTCGATCACGAACTCGATGGGCCGCGCGGCCTTCGGCTACGACCAATCGCGCGACGGCAACTACAACGATTTCCAGTACGAGAAGAAGAAGGAGTTCGGCCTCACCTTCCGCCGCTACTTCTTCCACCACAACCCGGAGAACCCCTTCCAGGTCTACGACTGGACGTACTACGCGCCGCGGTACCCGAACAGCATCGTGCCCGACACGGCGTCCTACCTGCAGGAGCCGATCTCGTCACTCGTCGGCACGATGTCCGAAGGCGGCTCGGACGAATTCGGCCAGGGCCTCGGACTCACCGGTGACGGCTTGCGCGGGAAGGAACCTTCGCGCAAGACGGCCAGCTACATGCGCGCGTCGGTCGGCATCGGCGCGGACGTCGATCAGACCTATCCGCGCTGAGCGCGTGTGAAAGAATCCCTCCGCGAGCCGGGTCCGAACTGGACTCGGCTCGCGGCTTTTTGTTTCTGGAAGTAGGAGCGCAGGCGGTCGGTTCGTTGAGCCTTCAGAGCCGCGAAGGCCCGGCCCCATGCCGCGTGAAAGTCGCGTGCGTGTGCAGCGAGCCGAGCGCAATCAGATCGAGCTGCGCTCGAGCTGGCTCGAGCACCTGATCCCCGAGGATCACCCGGGATCGAGAAGGTCCTGTGCGTGGCACTGCGGTCGGCGATCGCCTTCGACGTGATGCGCTGGGTCGAACTGGGCGCTCTGTAGCGCAGATCGGGGCGGCGGCCGATCGCAGTGGTGCCCGAAACGCCACGAGCACCCGAAAACGGTGCGGAATCAAACTTCGGCTGTTCGGCGAAACGAGCTTCTGACGGGCGACATCCAGGCTCGGCAACAGGCGGCCGACTCGGGTCTCACCGTCGCGGCCGATTCCTTCACAGACTCCGAGCGCATGCCAGGCCGCGCTGAGCGCGTGCGCAGGAATCGAGCCCACACGCCTTCGGAGACGTTCCGCGGCGCAGAGTCCCTGAATCCATCACAGGGCCTCTGAATCCATCACCGGCTTCGCGTCGCGCTCCTTCAGGACCCGTCGAAGTTCACCAACCGAGCGCCCGCCGCACCTCGCCCGCGAGGTCGGCGGGCGCTCGGCGTTCCGCTGCGATCCAGGTCGCGTCGGGGAATTTGCGATACCACGTGCGTTGACGGCGCGCGAACTGACGCGTCGCGAGCGCGATGCGCTGCGCGGCGACGTCCGGAGCGAGTTCGCCGTCGTGGACCGACAGAGCCTCGACGTAGCCCAGGGCCTGGCTGGCCGTCGGTCCGAAGCCCGTTCCCGCGCGGACTCGCGCCGCTTCTGCGGGCCAGCCGGCGTCGAGCATGTCTCGCGCGCGCACAGCGATGCGTCGGTCGAGCTCCGGGACGGCGACCTCGAGCCCGACGATCGCGCGCGAGCGTTGCGGGCCACTCCCCCATTGCGTCTGGTGCGCGCTCAGCGGCACACCGGTCTGATGGAACACTTCGAGCGCGCGAACCACGCGCTTCACGTCGTTCGGGTGCAGCTTCGCGGCCGAGCGTGGGTCGGCGCGCGTGAGTTCACCGTGCAGGGCGACCTTGCCCAGCGTCCGCGCGCGCTCCTCGAGTTCGGCGCGCAACGCCTGATCGACCGCGGGTCCGTCGAAGAGCCCTGCGCTGAGAACCTTCAGGTAGAAGCCGGTGCCGCCGACGAACAGCGCGCGCTTCCCCGACGCGCGCACCGACGCGAGCGCGACCTCGAGATCCGCGAGGAAGCGCGTCACGTCGTAGCGCTCGCTCGGCTCCGCGACGTCGAGCACATGATGGCGCACCCGCTCGCGCTCGACCGCCGTGGGCTTCGCCGTGCCGACGTCCATGCCGCGATAGACCTGCATGGAGTCGAGGCTCACGATCTCGGCATCGCACGCAGCGGCGACCTCGAGCGCGACCGCGGTCTTGCCGCTGGCCGTCGGCCCGATGAGCGCCGTGAGCGGCGTCCCGCCCAGCGGATCGCGGCGCGACGGCCCTCTGTCGACGTCGAATTCCGCCTCGTTCTGCGACATGGGGCGAACAGCGAACCCGCAGAGGACGCGCAGCGCAAGGTTTCCGTCGCGCTCGACTTCGCGCTTGGTGACTGCTGGCGCGCGCGCGACCTCGGCCCTACGTTTTCCGCATGATCGCCGCACTGGCTCTCGCGCTCTTCGCCCAGGACGTCCCGCCGCCCTTGCCGCCGCCGCCGGAGGTGAAACCGGTCGAGGTGGTCGTTTTGAACGTCGACGGCGAGACGTGCGAGCCGGGAAAGTTGCCGACGAGCACATCACCCGAAGCGCGTGCCGCGTGGGAACGCCTCGCGCGCGCCGTCAGCGGCGGGACCACGGATCGCGAGCCGGTCACGGGCTTCGATCTCGCGCTGGACCTCCAACTGCGCATCCAGGAGAACCGCTCGAACTCGTTCCCGAACGCGCGCTACGCCTACATGGCGCCGGGATATCTGCTGGCCGACACGGGCAAGGGCCGACGCCAGATGCGTGGGCCGAAGGGCGATTGGTTGTTCGACGCGACGCAACCGAACGAGCGTGCGCTCGTGCGCCTCGACGTCGGCCGCGAGAACGCCGAGGATCGTCGCCAACTCGACGAAGCGCTCGACGTGGCGCGGCTCTTCGTCCTGCTCGTCGATGCGCGCAACGTCCGCGTCGTGCGCTTCCTGGCTGCCGCGAATCCAGAAGCCTTCGCACCGGCGAAACTCGCCGGTGCGGCGCAGGCGCTCGACTGGTTCGAACTCGAAACGCCCGACGTGCGGCCCGGCGTCGCGAACAAGAGCGGTGGGCGGATCTTGCTCGGACTCGCGAAGGACTCGGGGTTGCCCGCGATGGCCTTCGCCGACGACGCCGCCGCACCGCGACGCGTGAACCCGACGACGTCGTGCGTCGATCTCGCGGATTGGAAAGCTTTCGACGGCTGGCTCCTGCCGAAGAAGATCCTCGTGTACCTGCCGCGCATCGTCGAAGCCGAAGGTGCGGGCGGTGCGCGCTCGCGCGTGGCCGAGGGTTGGCGCACGGAACCCGCCATGGACCTCGTCGTGAAATCGGGCAGCTTGAGCGCGCCGACGAAACCAACGGACTTCTTGCCACCGGAGCCCGCGTCGCTCACGAAGCCGCCGAGCGGCGGCTGATCCAGGCGTCGATCGCTCGGTCTCGTCTGGCCGACGCGGACGCGTCACGGTGTCTGGCCGACGCAGTCGCGTCACCACGTCTGGCCGACGCAGTCGCGTCACGTTGCCTGGCCGACGCAGTCGCGTCACGTTGCCTGGCCGACGCGGACGCGTCACGGTGTCTGGCCGACGCAGTCGCGTCACCACGCCTGGCCGACGCAGTCGCGTCACGACGGATCGCGCGCGTTCTCCGAGCCGGGCGCATCGACGCCGTACAACTTGCGGCGCGGCAATCGCGCGAGCACGAAATCCGCAGCGAATTGCGGCAGCATCCGCATCAAGCACCACAGCGTTCGGACGCGCATGCGACTTGTGAGGTGCGCTCGTGAACCCGCACGCGCGATCCAGCCGTTCGCGGCCGTGACGTCGCGACGGCGCAGAGCACGCCAGGCCAAGTCGTTCGCGAGGCGCGCTTCCTCGTCGAGGACGATCTCGATCTGCGCGAGGGTCAAGGCTTGTTCAGGTGCACGCAAGCGCTCGAGCACGGCCATCCATTCGACCAACATCGGCTCACGATTGTGGCTGAGATTGCGGTCGTGCACGCGGTAGCTCGCGAGCGGTCCCGGATGGAACCCGATGCGAGTTCGACGCGCGACGCGCAGGCACAGGTCGTAATCCTCGAGGTAGCGCAAACCCTCATCGCAACCGCCCAACTCACGGTAGAGCGCGGTGCGCATCAGCGTCGTCTCGACGGGGATGAAATTCCCGCGCAGGAGCGCGTCGAAGACGTCGCCCTCGTGATACGTCAAGTACTGTCCACGCTGGCCGCGCACGGCGCCCGTCTTGTCGATGACCAGCGCGTCGCTGTAGACGAGCCCGAGCGCCTCGTCCGCGCGCAAGATGGGCACGAGCGTCGCCAGCATCTCGGGTTCCCACAGATCGTCGTGGTCGAGGAACGCCAGGAACTCCCCGCGCGCAGTTTGCGCGGCGCGATTGCGCGCAGCCGCGACGCCGCGATTCTTCTGCTTCACGAGGCGCAGTCGGTCGCCGTACGATCCGAGGATCGCGAGCGTCTCGTCCGTCGATCCGTCGTCGCACACGACGAGTTCGAAATCCCGGAACGTCTGCGCCAACACGCTGTCGAGCGTCTGGCGCACGAACTTCGCGCCTTGGTAAGTGGGCACGACGACGGTGACGAGGGGATTCACGACGCCGGTCCCCGCTCGAAACGCGTGCGGAAACCGGCGATCTCGGCTCGGAACGCGGACGCGTCGAACACGAGGCGGCCGAGCACCCAAGCGAGGATCGCGGCGGCACCGATCACGACGCACTGCGCGAGCGGCGTCCACTCGCTCGGACCCGATAGGATCCACGTCGCGGAAATCGCGGTGGCGACGCCGAAGAACGCGCAGGCGAGTCGCGCGCGGCCGAGCGCGGCGGCGCTCAGATGCGCGGTCACGTCGATGCGCAGCGACGCGAGGTGCATGGCGATCGCCGCCGAAACGGTCCGCGCGCCGAGCACGGCGAGCACGACGCTGTCGAGGCCGAAGGACAGGCTCGCCGCGATGGCGATGCCCACCAACGCGAGCCGCGTCCACCCGAGGCGCACGACGTCCGCGCCGCGGCCGGCGGCTTTCAGTGCCGTCACGGCGAGCAGGTCGGCGCAGCGCACGGCCGCGGCGAGTGCGAGGACGCGCAGGAGCGGACCCGACGCATGCCAGGACGCGGGGAGCACGGTCCGGACGATGGGTTCGGAAGCCAAGGCGAGCACGATGTGCGGGGGCAGGACGTACAGGATCGTCGTCCGTAGCGCTCGAAGATAAGCGGCGCCCGACCCTTCCGCGCGCTCGTCGGCGGCGAGAGTCGGAAGTAAGTACCGGTCGGCGACGCTCTGCCCCCATCCGAGGAGCACGTTCGAGAGATTCTGCGCGTTCTCGAGGAAGCCCAGGGCGGTTCGCCCCAACGCGAATCCGATCGCCGCGCCGTCGGCGCGCTCGCCGACGTAGCCCAACACCGCAGCCGTCGTGAGTTGGCCACCCGTGGCGCGCACGTCGGGCCAGGACGCGGATCGGAGATCGGCGCGCGGCACGAGGTCCCGCGAACGCCACGTCGCGAGCGCGAGCGCCGCCAGCGCATTCGCGCTCCAGCCGGCGACGAGACTCCAGGCTCCGAGCCCCGCGGCGGCGGCGACGAGCGTGACGCCCGCGAACGCGAGGATCGCGCCGAGATCCACGCAGAAAATGTCGAAGAAGCGTCGCTCGCGAACGAGCAGCCAGGTCGGCAACGTCGCGCGGTTCGCGATGACGAGCATCGGCGCGAGGCCGATCAAGAGCCGGCCGAGCAGCTCCTCTCCCGTGACGAATTGCAGCGCGAGTCCGGCGACGACGAGGAGCAGCGCGAGCGCGAGCCCGACGCGCCACTGGAATCGGCGCATCGCCCGCCAGAGCCCCGCGTCGACGCCGCGCGCGCTGACCAACGCTTCGTCGAGGCCGAACACGGCGACGTGCTGCAACCCGAACACGATGAGGCTCGGCAGCACGGCTTCGCCGTACTCCTCGGCCGTGAAGAACCACGGCAGAGCGAGCTTCGTCGCGAAGCGCACGGCCTGCACGGATGGATGCGCCAGCAAGGCGAAGCGCAGTCCGCGCGGCGACTCCTCGGTGGACTCCGGCATGGAAGCCGCGCATTCCACGCTCGCGGGGCGCACGAAGGAAGCGCGCGATCCGGAGACCGGCGCCGAACGCCCCGACTCAGAGCCCGTGGAGAATTCACGGGCGACGCGCCGCGCAGCGGCGCAGATGGTGTCTGAGAGCGTGTAGGCTCGATTTCTTCACACGCTCTCAGGGCCCGATCGTGAGGCGGATTCCGCCCGTCAAGCCGCTCGGATACGAAGCCGAGAGCGGGTCGCGGGACCAGAATTGCCCGACGATCGTCGCGCCCCGGACGAGTCGCGGATCGACTCCCGACGCGATGCGCGCACCGAGATCGAAGCTGAAAACGCCCGAGCAATCCGTGGGCGGCGCGTTCCCACCCGCGTTCTGGATCGGCGTCCGCGTCACGGCGCCGCGGACGCACGAAAAGCCGCCTTGGAACGGGGTCGCGGCCGGCGTGAGGCCGTAGAAGAAGATGCCGTTCTGGTTGTTCAATACGTTCGTCGCGGAGACGACGCAGCTACCCGGCCCGCCCGAGAAAGAGGGATTGGCGCTGGCCACGATCACGGGTGTGCAGCCCTGCGAGTTCACTTTGGCCGCGCAGTACGTGCTCCACGAACCCTGACACGCGAGGACGCCGAGCGGATTCGCCAACGCGGCTTGGAGCTGCGCCTGGCCGATCGAAGTCCCGTGGTTCGAGCCCGTCGTCGGGTCGCATCCACCGTGCGTGTGGATCGCGATCGCTGCGCCGGTCGACGCGAGGATCACGGGCGAACCGCTGCTGCCGCCCGTCGTGTCGGCGCGGTGATCGACGGTCGTGCTCGAAACGCCGGTCCAGGGTCCGGTCGCCGTCTGCTGCGTGTTGCTCCACTGCGGCTGATCCGCGTCGTAACCGTGACCGGTGAGCCGCAACGTCGCCGCAGCATCGAAAGCAGGCGGGATTTGCAGCGTGAACGCGACGCCTTCGCGTTGGTACGGCGTGAGGCCCGTGTTCGAGTTCGCGAAGCAACCGAAGTAGCACCAATCGGTGCCGATGCCGCCGATCTGGAACTGACGCGAGGCCGGATCGACCGCGTACTGGTCCTCGGGCGCGGACATCTCCGGATACCCTTCGACGGTCGAGAGCGGCACGCGAAACATCGCGGTGGCGACCCCGGGCCCGTAGCAATGACCGGCCGTGAGCAGACCGCGTTGATTGCAATCGAGGATCGTCCACGCGGTGCAACCCGCGGGCAGGACGCGCGCAACGCGGCGATCGTCGGACGGCACGCGGTCGTCGATCGTGGCGCAGATCGAAGCTTGCGGCGGCGGCAAACCGACGATGACGGACTCGAGCGCGACGCGAATCGGACCCGTGCCCGGCTCCGCGAGGACTTCGACGACGAGAGCGTCGCCGTTCATGTAGGCGCTCGTGTTCGACCACTGCGTGGCACTCGTCGCGTCGAGATCGTGGACGGCGCCGTCCCGGAGCGACGTGATCCGCAGCAGCGCGCGCCCGGGCAGTTCGACGCGCGCGAAACGGAGTTGCATCCACGGTGCACCCCCGACCTCGACCGGGAAACTCAGCGCGATCGTCGACGTCCCCGACGTGAACGGGCCCGAATCGAAGGGGCGCGCGACCTCGTACGAGGTCGGCGGACTCTGCGCGAAAGCGGCCGACGCGAGGATGAGCGATCCGAGGATTCGAGTGGGCATGGAGGGGGCGGAAGCGAGCGAAAGGGTCATCGGTCCTAACCGGCTCCTGGAAGATCGGTCAAGGCCCGAAACCGTTACTCGGAACTCGACGTTCTCCGGGGGGCAGGTAGAGCGCGATCTCCGCCGATTCGAAACCGGCGTGTCGCGCGGCGAGCGTGATCGCCGCGGCCGAGTCCCGCGCCGTCGGGAGCTCTGCTCGCCCGAACTCGATCCGTGCGTGCGATCCGTGATCTCGGACGCGCAGGACGTGGAACCCGAGAGCTTTCAGGGCCTCCTCCGCGGTCTCGATGCGCGCGAGCCGTTCGCGGGTCACGACCGTGCCCACGGGCAGTCGCGATGCGAGGCACGCGGATGCCGGTTTTTCCGCGACGGGCAAGCCGTGTTCGCGCGCGTAGCGGCGCACGTCGTCCTTGGTGAAGCCGGCGTCGGCCAGAGGAGCGACGACGTTGCGTTCGCGGGCCGCGCGGCCGCCCGGTCGCACGTCGAGAGCGTCGTCGGCGATCTCGCCGAACGCGATGTGCTCGAAGCCGTTCGCGTGCGCCCAGGGGATCAAGGCTTCGAAGAGCGCGGTCTTGCAGAAATAGCAGCGATCGCCGGCGTTCGCGCGGTAGCGCGGATCCTCGAGTTCGTCCGTGCCGAGCACGACGAGTCGCGCGCCGATCTCCGCCGCGACGGCTCGCGCCTCCTCGAGTTCGCGTCGGGGCAAGGACGCGGAATCTGCGATCACGCCGACCGCGCGCGCTCCGAGTCGCGTGTGCGCCGCGTGGAGCAGCACAGTCGAGTCGACACCGCCCGAGAACGCGACGGCCAGGCTCTCGAAGCCGAGCAGGATCTCGTCGAGGCGCTCTGTGCGAGCCGCGTAGTCGAGTTCGGCGCTCACAGGTAGAGCCGGATCTTCTTCACGTAGCCGTCCGCGCTCTCGGCGATCCGCGCCACAGCGGCGTCGTCGAGCGTGCGCACGATTTTCGCCGGCACGCCGGCGACGAGGGAGCGCGGCGGCACGACGAAGTTCTCGCGCACGACCGCACCGGCGGCGACCAGCGATTCCGCGCCGATCACGGATCCGCTGAGGAGGATCGCGCCCATCCCGATCAGGCAGCGATCCTCGACGCGCGCTCCATGCAGGACGCAACGGTGCCCGATCGTGACCTCCGACCCGATCACGTTCGGCACGTCGGTGTCGGCGTGGATCATCGAGAGATCCTGGACGTTCGTGCGCGCTCCGATCGTGAGCGACGCGTCGTCGCCGCGCAGCACGCAACCGAACCAGATGCCGACGTCTTCGCCGAGCGTGATGTCGCCCGTGAGGATCGCGTTCGTCGCCGCGAAAGCTCCGCCCGGCAGCGCGCGGAAGAGGCCCGCGGCGGGGAAGCGCGTCACGATCCGCCCCCGCTACCGACGAACTCCGGACTCGCGACGAGCACGGCGAACATGATGCCGTTGTTCAGTGCGTGCATGGCCCACACGGCATACAGGTTCTGCGTGCGCAACATGATCGCGCCGAGCAGGCACGAGAGCGCGAAGATCGGCAGGAAGAGGTCGGGCCCGTGCAAGGCCGCGAAGACGAACGAGGTCAGCGCCACGCCGGCGACCTCGCGAAAGTTCTGAACGAGGAGCGGCTGGAGGAACGAGCGGAACACGAGCTCTTCGAGCAGCGGTTGGATCAGGACGCCGAGCACGAGCGGAAGTAGCTGTTCGGCCGGCGAAAGCGCCGCGAAACGCAGCGCGATGTCCTGAGGCACCTGCGTGTGGCCGACGAGCTCGAGGATCCAGCCCCAGAGCGGGATCAGTCCCAAGATCCCCGGTATCGCGATCAGGTAGGCCACGAGCCCGGCCGCGATCGCGCGGAACGAGCCCGACTTCCGGAAACCCAGCACACGCACGCCGTCGGGATCGAGGCGAATCGACCACGCGACGATCGCCAGCGCGAGTGCGCCGAACGCCGAGCCCATGATCGCGAGGTCGCCAATGAGGCTCCGGCCTCCCCCGATGAGAGCTCCGGCCGCGTACACGACGAGGACGAGCAGGCCGATCGCCATCGCGACGTGACTGAAGCCCCAACGGGCGAAGACGATGTTGCGATCGGGCACGAGCCGCTTCACCGCGAGCCACGCGACGGGCAGCAGCGCGACCGTCGAGATCGCTGCCACCGCGCCGACTTGCGCCCACGTGCGTCCATCGATCGAGCGCGCGCTCTCGATGTATTCCGCAGCGGTCTGGATCACGTCGCGCCCGGCCGGCCCGCGGCGTGGATCAGGCCTTCGAGCGGGGAACTCGCGTTCGCGTAGAGCTTGCGCGGGATGCGTCCGGCGAGGAACGCTTGCCGGCCCGCGCTGCACGCGTCGCGCATCGCGGCCGCCATGCGCAGGGGTTCTCGCGCGGACGCGATCCCGGTGTTCAAGAGGACCCCGGCAGCGCCGAGTTCCATCGCGATCGCGACGTCGGACGCCGTGCCCACGCCCGCATCGACGATGACCGGCACTTTCACGAGCTCGAGCAAGATGCGGATCGCGAAGGGGTTCAACACACCCTGTCCCGAACCGATCGGCGAGCCCGCGGGCATCACGGCGACGGCGCCGAGTTCCTCGAGCCGCACGCCGAGGCGCGGATCGTCGGACGTGTACACGAGCACGTGGAAACCTTGCGCGACGAGCTCCTTCGTCGCTTCGAGCGTGCCCACCGGATCGGGCAACAGGGTCTTCGTGTCGCCGAGCACCTCGAGCTTCACGAGCCGCGTCCCGAGCAAGTCGCGCGCGAGTTCCGCGGTTCGAATCGCGCTCGCCGCGTCGTAGCAACCGGCGGTGTTGGGCAGGATGACCTGTTTCGTGCGATCGATCGCGTCGAGGAGCGAGGGTCCCTTCGCGGCGAGATCCACGCGCCGGACCGCGACGGTCACGCATTGCGTGCCGCTGATCTCGAGGGCCGCGCGCGTCTCGGCGACGTCCTTGTACTTGCCCGTGCCGACGAAGAGGCGCGACGTGAACGCGTGCTCCCCGATGACGAGCGGTTCGTCGGCGAGCCACGCCGGCGTCGCCGCCCGTTGATCCTGACTCACGTTCACCTAGCCACCACCGACGAGCGTCACGACTTCTACGCGGTCACCGTCGACGAGAATTCGCTGCGTGCGGTCCGAGCGCCGCACCAAGCGGTCACCGACTTCGACCGCGACCGAGTCCTGCGGCAGACCGAGCACGTCGACCAGTGCAGAAACGCTGGTTGGAGCGCTCAATTCGCGCAGCGTTCCGTTCAACGTGATCCGAATCGTAGTCGCGGTCTGCATGGGCCCCTGGTCGGTGCGCGGCAGTCTATCACGCGTCCGTGACGCGATTCGCGCGCGCCACCCGCGCGAACGCGCACTTCAAGTACGACGTCTCGGGGAGCGTCAACAGCACCGGGTGGTCCGTCGGCGCGCCGCGGAAATCGTCGAGCCACGCATCGACGCCGGCGAGGTGCGCTGCGCGCGCGATCCAGGCCGTGAAGTCCGCTGGACGCACGTTGAATGAACACGAAGCGGAGACGAGCGTCCCGCCGTCCTCGACCAGCTCGAACCCACGCCGATTCAGCTCGATGTAGCCGCGTTCCGCGCCGGCGAGCTCGTTGCGGTTCCGCGCGAACGCCGGAGGGTCGACCACGACGACCTCGTAGCGTTCGCCCCCACGCCCGCGATCGCGCAGGTCCTGCATGCAATCGGCCTTCTCGAACCGCACACGATCGCCGACTCCGTTGCGCTCGGCGTTCGCGCGCGCGCGCTCGAGTGCAGCGGCCGACTGGTCGAGCCCCAATGCCAGTTTCGCGCCCGACAACGCGGCGCGGATCGCGAAGAGCCCGTCGTAGCAGAAGGCGTCGAGCATGCGACCACCGCGCGACAATTGCGCCGCGGCGGTCCGGTTCGCGCGCTGATCCAAGTAGTGCCCGGTCTTGTGACCGTGCTCGACGTCGACCGCGAACGACAAGCCGTCCTCCTCGACGATCACTTCGCCGCCGAGTTCACCGCGCACGGGGCCGGTGCGCTGCTCGAGACCTTCCAATTTGCGCGCGCCGGCATCCGAACGCTCGTACACGGCGCGGACCCGAAACGGCAGCGCCGTGATCAAGGTGTCGACGATTCCGTCACGCAATCGATCCGCCGCCAGGGTGCCGCTCTGCACGACCAGAACATCCGCATAGCGGTCGACGACGAGCCCCGGCACGCCGTCGGCATCGCCCGCGAGCAAGCGACACGCGCCGCGCTCGTCGAGGAATCCGTGGCGCGCGCGATGGGCGACGGCCCGTTCGACCCGCGTGCTCCAGAACGAATCGTCGGGGCGATGCTTGTCGCGACTGACGAGCCGCACGGCGATGCGCGAGCGCGCGCTGAAGAGTCCGTGCCCGACGGTCGTGCCCGCGGGATCGACGACGGCGACCAACTCGCCCGGTTCCGCGTCCGCGCTCGCGACGTCGTCGCGGTAGAGCCACGGATGTCCGCCGGCGAGCCAACGTCGGCCCTTCCCCGTCGTGTGCACGGTTGCGATCGTCATCGTCCGACCAGTTCGACGAAGCGCGGGTCGCCGCGCAAGGATGCGAGATCGGGATCCTTGCGCGCCCAGGCCTTCTGTCGTTCGAGGCTGCCGCCCGGCGCGTGGTTCTCGGTGAGTTCGAGGGCCAGGTATTCGAGAGCGGTCGCGCGTTCACCCAACAGTGCCCAAGCGCACGCGAGGTTGTAGTAGGTGCCGGGCCCGGGCACGACCGCCGCGAGCGCCGCGCGGGCTTCGTCGGCGCGACCCGATCGCGCGCGATAGCACGCGAGGAGCACGCGCACGAACTCGTCCTGTCGCAGCTTCCACGCGGCTTCGAAGTGCTCGAGCGCGCGCTCCGGCCGGCCCATGCGCACGTTCGCGTTCACGGCCAACGAAACGAGCGCGTTCGCGCGTTGATGGCGCACGGCGTCGATCGCTCGCGCGGGCGCACCGCGTTCGCGCAGCAGGTCCTCGAGCGCCTGCAATCGCTCCACCGCTCGCAAGAGTTCGACCTCGGCAAGCGCCGGTTCCTCGTCGTCCGTGAAGGACGCGCCGGTCGCGGCTTCGATCTCGCACAGGAGTTCGATCCCCCACAACCAGCGTTGCGCCGCGCCGCTCGCTTCGAGCGCCGTGCGCGCGCGACCGAGCACGATCCGCGCTTCGGCCCCGCGACCGGCTTCGCGCAACGCGCGTGCAGTCGTCACGGCGAACCACGAAGCACTCCGCGCGTCGCGCAGCGGCTCGTCGTCGCCCTGCGCGAGCGACGCCACGTCCTGCCAAGCTTCTTGCAAGCGGAGGCGCGCTTCGAGTTCGGCCTGCGACAGCTCGGCCGACACTCCGCCCGGTCTTTCGGCACGCGCGCGCTCGACCGCGAACGCCGCGCGCGCGTGACGCTGCTCGGCCGAGGCGAGTTCGGCGCGCACGATTTCGTGAACGAGTTCCCGCCGTTCGTCGGACCACGCATCGTCCTGCGGCGGCGCGAGCGGCTCGAAACCGATGCACTCGTCGGGCGCGACCGTCGCGAGCGCACGGCCCAACGCGAGTCGGATCGCGAGCTGGCGTTCCACTCCGAACGTGTTCGATGCTTCCGCATCGAGAACGAGCTCCACGACGGAATCCTCCGCTCCGAGCCAGCGGTCGAGGCCGTCCGACGCACGGAGTTCCGCACGCGCGGCCGCGACGTGAGCGCGCAATGCCGCGCGATGGAACGACGCCGCGGGGCCGAGTACCGTCGCGGGATCCGGATCGCTCGTGCGGGCGAGTCGACGCACCGTTTCCGTCAGCTCGACCTGCGCCAGCTCTTCGAGCACTTCGGCGTGATCGAGCGCTGCTGTTCGTCCGGCGCGATCGGCGCGCGTCGCGAGTGCGGCGTGGAGCGCCGCGCGGACCTCTCGCAATCCCGCGTCGAGGGGCTCCTCGCCCAGTGCGATGCGCGCGCACACGGCGAATCGCGCGGCGCGCGAGGTCCGGATCCGCGCGGCGTGCGCGCTCTCGCCCGCGGGGCCGACGGATCCGAGGACGCGCGACGCGGCGAGCGCTACGCCTGGATCGCGACCCCGCGTGAGCGCGAGTCGTGCGCGAAGATCTTGCGCTTCGAAGCCCGGACGCCCGGCGAGAACGGTCAACGCGCGCGCATCCAGGCCGAGCTGCACGAGCCGTCGTGCGTGACGTTCCAACGCGGCTCTCGCCAAGGTCGAACCGCGCCGCAAGCCGTCGTCGATGCGCGCGAGCAGACGATCCACCGCGCGCCCCTCGGGCGTTTCCGCGGCGATGCGCGCGGCGAGCATCCAGTCCTCTTCGTCCCCGGACGCCGAGGCACGCTCCAGCGCCGCCGTCCGTCCAGCGGGAAAGCTCGCCAGGCCCGCGAAGAGCTCGGCCCGGTCGGTCGTGGGCGCTTCGTCCGCGATCCGTGCGAGCTCCGGTCCCGCGACGAGCGTGACGAGTCCCGCTCGCGCCGCGTCGCGCACCCGTCTGTCACCGTCGTCCGCGGCAAGGCGCGCGAGCGCCGATCGGCGCTCCGCGACGAGGGTGCCGGTCCACTCCGGCCGGCCCAAAGCGCGTGCGAGATCGACGCGCACACCGGCGTCGGGGTCCGCGGCGAGAGCGAGCACGCGCGACGCCTGTTCGGCCGTCGCCTCGGTGACCAGGATCCGCGCGCGGAGTCGCCGTTCCGCAACGTCCTGGCCCTCGAACTCCACGAGGGCGGTGCCAGCGGTGGCCGCGCCGCCACCGCGCGCCTCGGCGAGCCGTCGTGCCGCTCGAGCCGGGTCGTGCTCCCCCTCGGTCCGCGCCTCCCAGCGCGAAATTTGGAGGCTCGCGGCGAGCGCGAGCGACGTCGTCCAGATTGACTCCCACGCACGCATCCGTCACACTCCCAGATCTCCCCGAGCCCGCTCGACCGTCGGTTCATCCCTGCGGAGCCCCTGGTCACCCTGGGGGTGGGGGGAGGTTTTCGCCTACACGCGCCTGAATAGCCACACGCGATCGCCACACGCTCGGTTCGCCCGCGCACGCACTCCTCCTCCCCCCCACGCAACGCCCAACGCCCGGAACCGGGCCCTCCTCCCCGCCGATGAACCCTGAAGACCTCCTGCGGATGATCGACATCATCCATCGCGAGAAGGACATCCCGAAGGACGTCATCTTCCGCGCGCTCGAGGAGGCCCTCTCGGCCGGCGTGCGCAAGCGCCTCGGTGTCGGCGAGGACCTCGTCGTCGCGATCGACCGGAAGACCGGCGAGGTCAAGATGGAGGACGACGAAGAGGAGTACGAAATGGACCTGGCCGAGCTGGGTCGGATCGCGGCACAAGCGGTCAAGCAGGGCTTCCAACAGCGTCTGCGCGAAGCCGAACGGGACGTCCTGTTCGAGGAGTACGAGGCCCGCGTCGGCCAGCTCGTGAACGGCGTCGTCCAGCGCTACGAAGGCGACTCGCTCGTCGTGAACTTGGGCCGCGTCGAAGCGACGCTCGGCAAGGAAGACCGCGTCCGCGGCGAGAACTTCAACCCCGGCGATCGCATCCGCGCGATCATCGTCGAGGTCAGGAAGGACGGCAGCCGCGTGCGCATCCTCGTGTCGCGCACGCACCCCGACCTGGTGCGCCGGCTCTTCGAGCTCGAAGTGCCCGAGATCGCCGACTCGATCATCGAGATCAAGCGCGTCGTCCGCGAGCCGGGCTACCGCACGAAAATGGCTGTTTTGTCGCAAGATCCGAAGATCGACTCGATCGGCGCGTGCGTCGGCGTGCGCGGTTCGCGGATCAAGGCCGTCATCGACGAATTGCGCGGCGAACGTATCGACATCATCAAGTGGAGCGATTCGCTCGAGACCTTGATCATGAACGGCCTGAAGCCGGCGACGATCCACCTCGACAACATCTATCCCGACGAGTCGACCCGTTCGGCGATCGTGATCGTGGACGAGGACCAACAGTCGCTCGCGATCGGCAAGCGCGGTCAGAACGTCCGTCTCGCGAGCCGCCTGTGCGGCTGGGAGATCAACATCAAGACGCGCGAAGAATTCCAGACCGGAGAAACGACGGAGCCGCACGCCCAAACCCCGTCCGGGGAAGGCTCGGGTGCGCCGGAAGGCGACCCAGCCGCCGCACGCGGAGTGCGGGCCTGACCGGCACCTCCGAGGGCCACGTTCCCGGCTCGCGCGCCGAGTCGGGAACTCGTTCCACGATCCATCTGTCCACTTCCCACACGACCACTAGCCCGCCCACCCGCTCGCGAGCGCCTCGCGCACCGAGCCTGACCGCACACGAGACCCACGAGACCGGAGCCCCTTGAGCCAGAAGAAACGCGTCAGCGACCTCGCGAAAGAGATCGGCATTCCCGGGACCGAGCTCCTGAAGCGGCTCCGTGAGCTGGGTTTTGACATCAAGTCGGCGCAAACGGGTCTGGCAGACTTCGAGGAGCTGCAGATCCGAGGCAAGCTCGAAGCCCTGAACATGATGGGGCGCAAGCCCGACGTGGCCGAAACGGCCGCCGTCGGTGACATCGACGGCCTGGGCGGCCTGATCGTCAAGAAGAAGAAGAAGAAGAAGCTCGACGGCGCCGCGGACGAAGTGGGCGCGGAAAGCACGGAGCCGAGCGTCGAGACCGCGGCCTCGTCGACCAGCACGAGCACGCCGACCCACGCGCCGACGCATGCGCCGACCCACACGCCGACCCACACGCCGACGCATGCGCCCGCTCGGGCCGAGCCCGCCGAGCACTTCGCCGGCGAGACGCCCACGACACCGGAACCGCAGGTCGAGATTCCGCGTCCGAGGCACATGTCCGCGGAAACGACCGCGCTCGAATCCCCCGTCCGCGATCCGGCGACGACGCGCGCAGACGACTCGTCGGCGCCCCCGCGCACGGCTCACGTCCAGGAGGAGGCCGCCTCGGCCCGCACCGATT
>Ga0163148_10002095_pt1 | contig 24648 bp, 17 predicted proteins | sample OliLakLV19MP7P2_FD_148606 | JGI IMG/M metagenome (GOLD analysis project Ga0163148, IMG submission 148606) | Freshwater microbial mat bacterial communities from Lake Vanda, McMurdo Dry Valleys, Antarctica- Oligotrophic Lake LV.19.MP7.P2 | ecosystem: Environmental > Aquatic > Freshwater > Lake >... | reverse complement strand
AAAATAGTATGTGAAGCGCTCACTTCCGCATTTCACCGGTGATAACTATCATCTTTTCTTTATGACTTTAGTCAGCGGCTTCGTCACCATTCGTTGCCAACTTCTTTCAACCCATCGTTAACTCCACGTCCACATAATGCGTGGTCGTAAATTCTTAATCAGTAATCAGAGTATAATTCTCAGAGTTTTTTTCTGCATTCAATTAGTATAGTTTTTAAGCCTTGAATCTCTAAATCTTGAAATATGACTTTAAGAATTAAAAAGACGGTCAGACAAATCCACAAAAACAAAAGTACTATTTTTATTTTTTTCATAGATATTTTTCTTAAATCAGAAAAGGATAGAGCCACTCGAGGTGGCTCCGAAAAAATAACATCAAAAATATTTAATTAAAATATAACTATCGAAAGTGTTGCCTTTGCTTTGCTTGTCAAGCATCGTCTCCGCCCCGGGACGATGCGGTCTTTCAAGGGAATGAATCGCTTTATTGATCAACCGTTCTGCGAGATCAAAATAGTCTGCACCACCTTTAATGAGTTTCACTCTGTTATGACTGGTGTATCCGGGAGGGTATTTCACTTTCTTAGGTATAATAGTTTTTGCTTGCCAAGCTAACAATCAAAAATAGTATGTGAAGCGCTCACTTCCGCATTTCACCGGTGATAACTATCATCTTTTCTTTATGACTTTAGTCAGCGGCTTCGTTACCATTCGTTGCCAACTTCTTTCAACCCATCGTTAACTCCACGTCCACATAATGCGTGGTCGTAAATTCTTAATCAGTAATCAGAGTATATCGCATCGTCCTCTTCGAGAGACGATGCTTGACATAGAGCGCAGCGTGATTGGGTAAATACAAGATGGATTAATTAAGGATTGTTTTGCTTGTCAAGCATCGTCTCCGCCCCGGGACGATGCGGTCTTTCAACCCATCGTTAGCTCCACGTCCACATAGTGCGTGGTCGTAAATTCTTAATCAGTAATCAGTATATCGCATCGTCCTCTTCGAGAGACGATGCTTGACATAGAAATTCTTAACCAGTAATCAGAGTATATCGCATCGCCCTCTTCGAGAGACGATGCTTGACATAGAGCAGCGCAATTGGGTAAATACAAGATGGATTAATTAAGGATTGTTTTGCTTGTCAAGCATCGGCTCCGCCCCGGGACGATGCGGTCTTTCAACCCATCGTTAACTCCACGTCCACATAATGCGTGGTCGTAAATTCTTAATCAGTAATCAGAGTATAAAATGTTCATCATCTTCGGGAAATATTGGATGAAGTCTTTGGTGTTGAGAATTTTGTCAGTGAAATTATGCTAAAGAAAACAAGTGGGCTGAGTACTGCTTGTCAAGCATCGGCTTCCGCCCCGGGACGATGCGGTCTTTCAACCCATCGTTAACTCCACATCCACATAATGCGTGGTCGTAAATTCTTAATCAGTAATCAGAGTATAACTCCACATCCACATAATGCGTGATCGTAAATTCTTAATCAGTAATCAGAGTATAAAGAAGTGACCCTTATTTTTATATTTATCTAGCTCATTGAACACTATTAGACCTGAGCTTAATTCAAAAATTTCTTTAGGAAAGTATTGATGTTTTCTACAAGCTTCTCTCTCCGGTAAGCTAAGAACTCGTTGTACTTATTTAACTTCCATAATTTTCTATCAGAAGGGAGAAGGTGATGATCTAAAATATCTTCACCGCGTTTATCCACCACATCAATGAGATATTTTTCCGGCTCTTTATTGCTAATGTTCCGATTGGTTTTCCCACCAATAAAGGCCATGTTGGCGATCTCGTTTATTTCTTTTCTATCAGCACCTTCCTTCTTCAAAAGAGACTTAGGAAATATATGATGGAATTGTAAAGCATGTGCTCTACCAATTAATCGTTCTGAAATTGCCATTCCTGTAAACCAGTCCTTTATTCCTTGTTGCTTGGATACTATAAACAGCATGCTGAAATATGGGCTTCTTCGGTTCTTGCCTTTTATCTCATCGACTGAGGCATAGAAATCTTTGACCTGTAGTTTCAGAATGGAAAGAAGCTCATCTAAGTTTTGAGTTCTGTGTAAAGCGGAAATATCGCTATCTAATAATCCTTCGCTGGAGCCCAAACCATAACGACCTTTCATGTGGGCTACATAAAACCAAAACATGAGTTTCTTTTCTTCCTCCTTGGTTAGCTTTTCATTTCGCATGATTGCATAGTAGGAGATAGGCACTAACAAGAAAGGTGAACCTAACAAACGCAGATTTTCAATTCTCGCATTGTTTTTCAAGAGGTTGATAGCAAAGCGCAAACCATGTTGAGTTTTCTTCCATGCTTCTTTGAAGTTTTCAATGGGAACGCGATTGACCGTTTTGAATTTACTTTGGTTGGTAGCGAAAGCAACCAACGTTTTTACTAAAATTCCTGAATCAAGCAGGTAATCTTCGTTGTTCTCAAACTCTTTGGCAAACTTGTCGATCTCTGTAATAAAGCCTTTCCATTTTGAAGTGATCTGTGCTAATGCTAAATCTGAACCTCTTAGTTTCGCTCCAAGTGAATTGACACGCACAAATATTTCTGTTACTTCTTCATACGAAAGTTTCTTATCCAGAATCTGCATGACATACTGATAGTCCTCAATCTTTTTTAGTTTCTTTATTCGCTCGGCATACTTCTCCCAATTGGGATCATCTGAATTAATACCTAGTGGCTTTAACAATTGAGACTCAGTCTTTACAAATACTTCTGAAACCGAAATCCATGTTGGGTCATTCTTTAATGATCTGGAAGCCACAACAAAAGTTCGTTTACGAAGCTCTTCCATAATATCACTCTCGCCATCATTGCCATTGTCATCATCTTCCTCATCATCCTCGTAATCATCATCCAGATCGGTAGTTTCTTCCACTATCGTATCAGGATGATTTAGATTAAACATGATGTCAATCGGCTTCTTTTTATTGCGGACAGAAACTGGTTTGCCTGAAAGGATAGCGGTTAAACTGGTTAAGCGTTGTTGACCATCTAATAACAAAAGCTTATTCGAAAGTGAATTTTCTTTAACACCATGTATTTGAAGGCTGCGGTCTTCTAAATTAGGATCACCTTCCCAAACAAGAATTGCACCGGATGGATAGCCTCTGTAAAGTGAATCGAGCAAGTCACGCACTTTTATTGTAGTCCACACATATCTCCGTTGCATTTCCGGCAAGGCAAGTTCACCTGATAGTACTTTGTCTACTAGTTGCCGTACACTTATATCTTGTTTTGCCATACTACTAAACTAATTGATTTCCAGTAAGCTTTAAATAAAATCTCTTAAAAGACTCGCTCCTCCTCATTTTTCTAACATCCTTATAGTGCCTTAATAGTTGGTGCGTATGAATCATAGGATCAAAAGATTTCACACCCCGATACTGTTTAAAATACTTGGTAAGCAACCCTTTAGGATCGTGATGGTTATCGGGAATTTTTATTTTCCTTATTTCATCCTTTATGCTGTTCTTAGTGATAAGGTACTCTTTAAGAGCACCTTCATCAGCAATAAGCCATGACTCTAGTTCCTTCTCGACACATAAAAAAATAATGTCGTTGGTAGTTAGTTGATGAGCCACCAAGGATTGCTCAATTGCTTGCTTATCACTGTGGCGGCAAGGTGTGCCGTCCTCTTTCCAAACAGGAATTAAATCCCAGACAACAAAAATCTTTTCACAACCAATATCGCGCAGTCGTTTTACCTCTTTACCTGATTCCTTTTCCAACTCCTTTTTGGATTTCAATGCTGAATGGTGAAAGTCCTTGACAAAATTGAAGTTTGGATAAATCAGTGACAAAATATGTTGAAACAATTTTATATCGCCACCTCCTGGTGAGCATTCAAACACAAAGCCTAATTTCATTTGTGGAGATATTGTTGCAACAAATCCTTTTCATAAAGCTCACCTGGTGTGTATTCTTCGGACCAACTACGAAGCTCTATATCGTCATAAGGCCTTTTAAAAACAACTGTCCCTTTCTCCCTTTCTACGAAAACTACTTGTGATAAATGAAGTAAATCAAGAAGGTAAGGTGAATGAGTTGTGATTATTACTTGAGATTTCTTATCCTTAATAAATTCTCTGATCTCACTTACTATTAAGTTTATTGTGCGTGGGTCTAATCCATTCTCTATTTCCTCAATAACAATTAGTGGTGATGGCTCAGGATGTCTAAACACAGCTAATAAAGCGAGTATTTTAAGAGTTCCAGTTGAAAGCATCCATCCGGGCAATTTAAAATCCTGCTCCGTAAATTGGAGATAAACCATTTTTTCTAGCTCTGTAGTAATTTGAGGCTGGAGATCCTTTGCATAGGGCAAAACAAATTGCAATGTTTCAAGAATTCCCCGGTACGCATCTATTTTTTTATCTCGAATAGAAAGCAAGTATTCCGCGATATTTCGGCCGTCTTTATTAAGGGAAATAGAACCACCAGTTTTCTTTTGCGGAAATGCCTCACCCATTAAAAAAGTATTCATAGACAGGAATTGCCAACTTTCTACATATCTGCGAATTTCTACCTCAGCGGTAAATATTGATTTATCTGGACTTTGCCAAGGAGCTTTTTTACCTTGTGTAATGTAATTATTGTCAGCATCCCTCGTTCTCTCAAATTCTTTGTAAATAACCTTCTCTTCAATGAAGTAGATATTTCCGGCACCTGTATTCTCCTGACCTATAGAAGTTGAAAACTTCAGCGGTTTAAATTTATTTTTTGTCCCTAAGTTTACATTGAAGATAAATTCAATTGGGGCAAATTGTAGTTCGATTCCATCCCTAAGAAATTTTCTTTTCTTCTTTTGCCCCTTGTAATAGATATGCTCAAACTCACGCCAAGGGCGAATTGCAGAATCTAAACCTTCTTCGAGAATTGATTTAAACATTTGCAAACTTTCTAGCATACTACTTTTGCCCATACCGTTATAACCAATAAAAGCAGTAAGGGGCGTAAGCTTTACTTTACCTCTTTCAATTGCTTTAAAGTTTTTAACCTCAATGTTCTTTATCATTTTGTAGTTCTAATTAGGTTTAATTAATCCGCTCTCTACATCCCTGTAAGCATTCTGCGCAGCAACTTTTTGATGTTGAGCAACGATGGGAAAGGTGCCTAGGATATAGGAAAATTCTTCTTCAGATAAACCGTAAATATGGGCTACGATACCATCTAATTCGGCTCTTAGCTTCCCACGTTCAACTCCATTAGTAGCAGTTAATCGTTCACTCCACTTGGTTTTCATCACCTCTTCCCACAGCTCAGAGAATTCACTACCAGTGCAGATTAATTTTGCAGCACGTTCAATCAAAGGCTTATACCAATTACCCTTCGATTTTATTCTTGGAACTGGTAGTTGATAAAGATAAAAAAGGTTGAGATTAGTTGTTACACGCGATCTCAAAACGAAATCGACTACATAGCTGTTAAGGATTGAAGTTAGAATGAATAATTCATCATTTCCAAAATTCAGTTCATTGTATTTCTTGGCATCGTGTTTAAAGGGGAAATTAACAGTTAAGGAATTGCCGGCAATAGCGTTCTTAGGAATAATGGTTGTAATTAAAGTTCTTTCATTTGTATTTGACGCAATTTTCCTAATTGCTAAACGATATGTTTCGTAGTCATTTTTCAAATCTTTTGGTCGCCTGTCAAGATCAGAAATTCTCTTAACTCGCTTACCTAAGAAATCATCACGAATCTCTTTTTCATTAATCCAGTAACGAGGTTCAGAGAACTTATTAGTAAAGTGCCAAATCATGCCACCTTCATACAAAGAAAACCTTGCCGGTTTGTTTAAAAAACTTTCAGCTGAGCGCGTCATGTTCATTTCTTCACCGTAAAGTTCAAGATCCCAGCCATCCTTATTGCTTCCTAATAAAGGATAAGTTGAAATCTTTTCAGCAATGGTTAATTCTAAATCGTTTTTGAACTCAATAATGGAGTAACTATCCGGGCTTAGCCTTTTAATCAGTTCAACAGGAATTTCTACGGAACCACTTTCCGGAAAACTATCAAGTTCTCCAATATCATGGCGCATGAAGGCTGCAGGAAAAGAATTTGTACGATTCCCCTTTTCAAAGCATAATACTAGGAATTTAAAGCTACGATGAACATTTTCAAATATTTCCTTACGATTCTCAAAACAGAATATCCCAGTTATTTCGGTTTGATCGAATAACATTTCACGAAGCTTCATTGTTCCTAAATCAGTATAAATACCGCTAGGTATCACAATTCCACAATAACCTCCTTTGCGCAAAAGATTTTTGCATTGCTCCGTGAATAAAGCATACAGGTTAGGCTTATTCCCTACGGCTTTTCCATTTACCTCAGAAGTTTGATTTTTATATTGAGTTGATTTTTTGAAGTAAGCCCATTGGTGCGGGTATTGGCTTGAATAGGAAAGCCATGCCGCTTTAATTTCTGGATCAGCCATAAGCTTCTTCTTGTCCTTTTCCCAATCTTCAATTCGAAGTACTTTCTTTTTGATTTCTTTATTAAACTGTTGAAAGAATTCCTTTTCATTCGTTTGGAAGACCTCCCATGGGGGATTGGTTATTATCGCATCAAAGCCGTCCCTGTTTCTAAAAATCTCTGAGAATTCATAACCCCAATGAAAAGGTTCAAGAGTTTGGATGTCTTTTTGACTAATCTTGCGCTTTATAGATTTTCCCTCCTTGTTATTAGTTGTATCCCAAGTCACTTGCTCATATTGGATACCAAGGTTAGTAAACTCCTCTTCTAGCAATTCATTTAAAATCGCGTAGGCTTGCCTCTCCTGTTCTTGAATGCTATCTCTTAAACTTTGTAAATCGGCTATTCCTAAAGCATGAGCATTTTTATAGGAGCGAATGGCAGCCTCCTTTTCATTAATTATTTGCTGGTAGTTCTTGGCGTGGCTCTCACTAAAAATATTTGCCTGCACAGTGGCTTGGCGAAAAAGATTAGCTGCTTGAACAATCTTTCCTGATACCTTTTTAGAATTAGATGGCTCGTAGTGTGTATTGAATAAGTTCTCGTCAACCCGCATCAAACCAATCAAACTATTGCCACACATGATATTGAAGTCGATGTTAGGCAAAGGTTCCAAGTCATCTACTTTCTGCGCGCTTGCTACCAAGGCAAGAAATAAACGAAGCTTAGCGATCTCGGAAGCTTCTTCCATAATATCTACACCATACAAGTTGTTGGTGATGATCTGTTTTTTAATATAATAGTTTACGCTGGGATGGTTAGCTTCAATATCATCAAGCCAGGCTTTTAGTTTTTTGTCACCCAGGAATTTGATCTTACCGAGTATGGCCGCATATACGTTGATGAGCGTTTTCATGGCGGCCACCAAGAAAGCTCCAGATCCACAAGCCGGATCAAGCAAGGAAAGGTTAGGTAGCACGGCATTTTCTCCTACCACTAATTTGCGACAGATTTCTGCATCTAAGCCAATCAGTAAATCCTCTATATGTTCATAGTGCTTTCGTTTTCCTTCGGTTTTATTTTTTGCTGAGAGAGGAGTGGCCTTACTTAAATAGGCCGAAGCACTCCTAACTTTTTCTATTACATCATCATGTTCAGTCGTATCGGGTCCATTGATGGCATCCAGTATCAGCTTATAAACAGTTTGCTCGCAGAGGTATTCGGTAATTTCAGTTCTGGTATAGTACGCTCCAAAGGATTTCTGGTTAATATACTTTTCAAAAATGTAGCCCAATACATCTGGGTTCAGTTCGTTGTCTTGTCCGCCCGGTGTGTCATTCAGGTTCCAACTATAGTCTTTGAATAGCTTTAACAGGTTTTCAAAGGCAACATCACTGATCTTAATTTTACCGTTGTACTTCTTCTCGATTTTATGTTGAAGAAAAAGTCCGCCATTCAGATACTTGATCTTTCCAATCAATTTGTTGGTTTCAGCGGAACGATGCTTTTCTTCTTTGGCAAAACCTTCAAAGAATAGTTTCTTCAGAAATACATCATAGTATTTGTTCTTGCCCAACTGTTTTTTACTATACTCTAATTTGGAAGAAAGATAATCGGCATTGCCCTCGTCTAAAAAGAACTTGCGTTGCAAGAAGTAAATGAACATTAACCGGTTAAGAATTACAGAGGCATACCACTTTCGGTCGTTCTCATCCGTTATACCTTCGATGAATTCAAGGAAGCCATTGAATTCTTCCTGATAACTTTTGTAGAATTTTTTGGTAACAACTTCAACATCCAATGCGGCCTTCATTCTTCCGGCTACTTCCGCTATCGGAACGTTTCCCTCCTTATCGAAATCACTCAAATCAAATACAAGCGAGGATAGTTTGCCTATAAATAAATCGCCAGGCTGGCCGCGCATGTAGAAGTGATCGCGTGGCATCATTTTCTTGTCCTGCTTCTTTTCCCAATGCCAGATGCTCTGGCTACGGTCTTTGTCTACAAAAATGCAGACGTTCTCATAGTTTAGTTCACGAATGTATTTTGATATCTCCTTCCGTTGAGCCGAATATGGTAATTCGCCATTGGCAAGGGTAATTTCGTACACCACCGCCCCGGACAGTTCAGCTATTTGCTTTCTACTAAAATTTATCTCTTTAACTATTTCCGTTTTCGCTTGCGTTGATTTAGGACTGCTCCATCCAAGTTCCTCGCGAAATAGTTCTGCAAACTCAAAGTTTTGAAGGGCAATTCGGGTTTTCTCTATATCAAGTTTTTTAATCATTTCTCTTCGGAATTTTAAACCCTACAGATGGGCGATCTTTTACAGCGGGCTCCAACAACTCTTTTATAATTTTGTAAATGGAGGATATGTCTTCATTGCTTTCCATTTGTGTTCTTTCAAGCTTTTCAATCTTCTTCAGCAAATCTTTGTAGCCAATAATCAGCTGCCGCATTTTCACAAACAAGCGCATGATTTGGATATTCACTGCAATGGCGCGAGAATTGTTCAATACACTAGAGAGCATCGACACGCCTTGTTCGGTAAAGGCATAGGGAAGATATTTTGGGTATTTACCTCGGCCTCCGTCTAAGGTCACAAATTGTGATCTTAGAGAGTTCCATTCCTTCTCTGAAAGTTGAAACATAAAGTCTTCTGGAAATCGATCAGGATTTCTTTTTACAGCTTGATTCAATACACGAGTTTCCACTTCATATAAATCAGCCAGGCGAAAATCGAGCATCACTTTGTGCTTTCTAATCACATAAATATGTGAATAAAGTGCTTCTTCAGTTAGGGTGACCGAAGTAGTTTTCTTTTTTGCCATATTGACGGTTTATCTTTTCTAAGATCACAAACTGTGATCTCAAGTTTTGTTAGGTATTTTTTAAACCCATAGAACAAATAATCTGAGCCTCGCGCCTGGTATCTGGCTCATCGGAATGGATGCATAAGCGATCTTCTTCACGAAGTGATACTACCAAATTAGCAAGAGAGTTATCATCCACACCGCCTTTGAGTTGCCTGCCAATAATTTCCTTTGAAGCTTCTTTCAGCGGGAAGCGATAAATATCATCAATCGCTCTGATTAGTTCATCTGTAACAAACAGGGTATTTTTATACTCTTCATAATAACGTTTCAGGTGCATGTAAATCCTATAGCGCACACTTGTTTGCCTTCCCAACTGGCCACCTACATTGCTTTCAATGTCTTTAATGTAATCAAGGGCTTTGCCCAATAGCGCGTGATGGTTACTTAGTTTTTCAAGTGCTTTTGTTGTGGGGCCGCAATGAGATGCTTTTAGTATTGTGAGCTGGGATTGAGTAATGATTTCTCCTTTATTATCCACCCATGCCAAAAGATCATTGTCCTCTGCTGTTCGGGAGTAAACCACAACACCTTCCTTTTGTGGATCATCATCATTCTGCTTTGTGGCGTAAACAACGTTGGGCATGTCTGGAATTGATTTCAATAAAGAGGGGTCGTTGTCGGTTGCGTTTTTCCAGATTTGATAAGCGTAAGACGCTAAATCAACTTCGCCATCATCTTCTTCATCGAGAATGCCCGATTGCTCGCTATAGAGCGCTTCCAATTGACTTCTTATCTTTTGATTGTCAAAGAAAATTTCATCAGGCGAACTTAAGACTTCATCGCTTTGCTCAAGTCTGGTTTTTAAACGGCTCCGCAACTGAATAATTTTTTCAATGCCATCTTCTGGCAGGAAGGAGTAGCAATAAATTTTTTCAGCCTTCTGTCCAATTCGATCTACACGACCCGCGCGCTGTATTAATCGAATGATTGCCCAAGGCAAATCGTAGTTGACAATGATGTGAGAGTCTTGCAAATTCTGACCTTCGCTTAAGACATCAGTGCTCACTAACACACGAATTTCTTTGTCAGGTGTAACTTCATTACGCTTATCATTACTTACAGGGCTAAAGCGATAGACGTATGCAGTTGGGTCTTCTGCATCGCCCGTTACACAATCGATTTGTTTAACACCTCGTTTTTTAAGTTGCTCTGTCAGGTAATAGGCAGTATCAGCAAACTGGGTAAAGATTAAAACCTTTTCCTTACTATGCTTCTTTTGAACCAAATTGTCTAAAGCATTCAACTGTCTGTCTTGCTCAGCACTCCAATTCTTTCCGAGTAATGATATCTTCAATAATTCACGACTATCAGAAAGCAAAGCCGCTTTCAACTTAGCAGTGAATAAATGACTTCCAATCCAATCAAATCGGTTGTGGTATTTTTTATTTAGTATATCGTAGATTTTTCCGGCCTGACTCAGGTAATCTTCTTCCTTTTGCAAAAGTCCCATGCCGTTAGGATTTTCTTCCATGCTTTCCTGATCCTGGTCTTCCAGATAATCATCAAGCATGGCTACATCTTGCTTTCCTATTGGGAATGCCAGCTTGTTCTCAATGGCATAGATGAAAAGGAAGTTACGAAGAATATGCCTTCCGAGAGAAAGAAGAAAGGCATGACCACTGCTTTCCAGTCGTTTGAAAAGATTCGTTCGGGCAAATCCTTTTAGTCGTGCACCGGCACGACCCAAGTTCGCCTGTATGGTAAGCTCTTCGTTTGTGGCAATTGGTTCTGGAAGTTTTTCCTGATAAATCTCCTGACCAAGTCCGTAGCGCGGAAGGTTTAGTTTATTGATAATCTCAACAACAGCATCACTGTAAAGCTTTGCGTATTGATCATTCGGATCGTTTATATCAAAATGATATTGCGCCTTTTTAGGAATACGATCCGGAAAATAGGAGCGAGTGCCATCTGCAAAGGTTAAGAATTTTCTACCAGAAGTAGTATCTGCTTCCGTGTAGTATTGTTTAATAAAGCTTCTGGTTCTGCGAACGAGATAGAGCCTCATTAATTCACGCCAGTCGTCAGGATAATGACTCTTCTCAAATGCAGCGATACTTCTTATTGGCGTTTGGAATTTACCTTCGAAAAGAATTTTGCCACCAACACTTTCAACGAACTGTTCAGGGGCAATTCCCAGGTCCGCATCTTCGGCTAGAAATAAGCGAAGCTGATTAGAAAGATCGATGTAACTTTTATTGAATGGAGTTGCCGAAAGCAAAATTACTTTGCTATCATTAAGGTGAATATATTCCTGAATTGATTTGAAACGTTTGCCTTCTCTGTTTCTCAGGTTGTGACTTTCATCGATAATAACCAAGCGATATCGCCTCATCTTTGGCAAAAGATTCTGCACTTGAGATATCGGGATGACCTTTGCCCTTAATTGATACTTGTGCACATAATCCTCCCACATGTGCATGAGGTTCTTCGGGCAGATGATGAGTGTCTCCAAGTAAAAATCATCTTCAAATACTTTTGCCAGTGCAGTTGCAGTAATCGTCTTGCCTAGACCAACCACATCGCCAATGATTACGCCACCGCGCTTATTCAAATGATGCGCAGCAACTTGAACCGCCTTTTGTTGAAACTCTAAAAGTTGCCGTTCGAAGACCTTTGAAAGCTTGAACTCAGAAATACCAGATCTAGCTTCACGGCTAAGATGGTAAGCCATCTTTAAATATATGTGAAATGGTTCAAGAAGTTTATCGGCAGCCCAACTTGTATCAATGATTTCTGCCAGCTCTAAGGAAATGTCAATACAAAATTTATCGTCCCAACGATCATTGAACCATTTAGAGAGTTTGTTACTGGCATCTTTATCCAGCACATCAACATTAAGCTCTCCCTGAAGGGATAGTCCAGAAAGTGTAAGATTACTACTGCCTACATACCCAATGATCGGGTTGATCTTGTCGTCCCTAAAGCATAGATACAACTTGGCGTGAAGAGAATGGCGTAAGAAAAGCTTAACAACTACTTTACCTTTCCTAATTTGATCAGACAATCTGCGAAGGCCTCTTTCATCGTCCTCAGTTGGAATACCGATAGTGAGCTGGTCTTTGAACTCCTGAGCAAGCCTTTTCTTAATGAGTATTACAGTCTGATTGTCAATGGGCTGTGCTTCAATCCGTGCAAAGTATTCGCGGATAAGTTCTTGCGGATGTTTTTGCATTCCAACCAAAAGGCGGCATCGGTTTTCATCATTGCCTTCCCATGGTTCAATGTGCTTTGCTATTTGTTTCCAGCCTCGAAGATTGAAATATCCAACGCAAAAGTCAGCCCGCTTTGAGACCTCTAGTGAATCGCGTAAACCCTGAACCAAGTGGTTCTCTATGTTGTCGAAGATTACCGGCATCCTTCAAAATTGCATTAATTGTCAATATAATTACTTTATCTAACTTGCCAGCTCTCCACCTTTTAGTTCGTGGTAATAAAAAAAAAGAGCCCCCTAAAAAGGGAGCTCTGAAACAGAAACCTCAACCCACCACCGTGAAGGAGCGGGGCAGGCAAGAACCTGCCTACGCTTTGATTAGTCTTATACAACTTCTTTATGTTTCAAGCTCCGGCAGGCAGGCCTGAGATAAATCTCTTTGATGCCAGAGGGAAACCAACTAACTAGAAGAGGCTTAATCCGCCAGCTGGTAGCATAACGTCAAATTATATAACTGTGCGGTGGTATGTGCGTTTCACTAAATGTCCAGCGTTTCGCTGGATAACATAAAATCATTATAGAACTGTGCGTCAGGAACTTAGCGAGTAAATAGTTATATAATTTATATTATGTTAAGTAGTATTCTGAGCTGCCTACCTATTGTAGTATACCACAGTGCATTCAGGGTTTCGGCTTTTGAAAGCCTCCACCCTTTTTGCTGAGACTTTCGAATTATAACAGACAAGCTTCATCAACGACCGATTGCTGACTGGGTCAAGCTTGCGCACAGCCGTATTGCTGCAATCTAAACTATTCAGCGCAGGCAAATCCTCAAAGTCATTTAACTTTCGAATTAACGTACCACTGCAATCCAAACTTTTTAAGTTTGCCATTCCCCGTAAGATGCTAAAGTCCTCCAATGGCGTATCAGAAAGATTCAAACTTTCAATTTGATCCATCGCAGCCAAAGCTTCAATATTTACTATCGGACTCTTACTGGCAGTCAACGAAAGCAACCCCTGGTGCTTGCCAAGTGGCGTTAAGTCGGTAACGTCAGTATCGGTAATGTACAACTCTGTGAGTCTGATGAACTCGTCCAACGGTTTCAAATCTCCAACGGTCTTGGATTCAATGCGCAACCGCTCGCCTGCAATTAATTTATGAAGGGCTTCGGTGGTTGGGGTTTCTGCACCAACCTGAGGACGGAACAATTCTTTCCACGCCTTTGGCAAATCGGCCCACCATGTTTTGAGTTTAGCTGTTTTGTAAACTACCAGGCACGTTGGGTTTGCCGCCATAAATCTATTTACAATAGCATCATCGAGGCCCGTGTTGTCGGCATACACCACCTTGAGGTTCGGAAGTACTAATTCCGGGTTCAGACTTTTGATTTGAGAATTACTGGCGCGGAGTACAGTCAGCTTTTTAAATTGATTTATAACTGAGATGTCCCCTACTTGTGTGCCGCTAATATCAAGGTACGTTACATCCATAAAGGGTTGCAAGGGCGATAAATCAGAAATGGTAGTATTGGCAAGAATAATTTTTCGCAATTGACGGAGTCGAGCAAGTGGTTCGAGATCTGAAATACCCGAGTTTGTTACGTTAATAGAATCCAACTTAGTGAGTTTGGCTAACTCCTCTTTGCCAGGATCGCGACTAATGGTTGTTGCTTTGGTGAATACATTTTGCCATGCAGGTGTAAGTGTAATCCACCAGCTTTTTAAATCTTCACTATCAAAAATAACAAGCACGGTTGGATTGGCGGTCATAAAGTCTTCCGCTATAGCGCGCGTGATAGCGGTGTGATCGCAAAAGATTCGCTTCAGATTTGGCAAATCTTGCAAGGGCGATAAATCAGAAACCAGTGTATAATTAACATACAATTCTGTAAGGCCGGTTAGGTCTTTCAACACCCTGATGTCGGCAATCATATTACTATCCAATTTCAAGATTTTCAAATTCTTTAATCCACCCAGCGAACTCAAATTGATAACCGCGGTGTTCGATAAATTCAACTCTTCCAAACTTTGCAAGGAATCCAGCGGCTGCAGGTTGTTAATGTTTGATGCCTTCAGGTTAAGGCGTAAAATTTTTTCACTGTTTCGCAGCGGATCAAAACTTAACAGGTTTGTTCCACTTACATCCAACTGCTGTAACTCAGGCATCTTTTCAATGACTGAAATATCTGTAACGGCTGTATTGCTAATAGATAGATTGGTGAGTTTAGATGAATACCGCAGCGGTGCAATATCGATTGTTTTAGTTCCGGATAGATTTAACTCTGTTAATTCAGTCAGGTTCCGGATCGGACTCAAGTCTGTTACTTTTGTTTTCGTGAGATTGAGTGACTCCAAGTTATACAGTTGGCCGAGTGGTTCTATGTCTTTTATAAAAACATTTCCGGTTACATCAATATCGCGAATGGTCGTAATCTTTTTTAAGTCCCCTATCTGAACACTATCAATCAAATTCAACTTTCGTTTAAAAATGGATTGCCACTCGTAGGTTAGTTGCGTCCACCAATAGGCAAGTGCAGCGCTTTCATCAAACTCGTTGGTATAAATGCTTACAATTTTCAGGTCTTGCGTTTCCTGATTGTAATTCACCTCAATGTAGCGCGGGATTGAATTATTTAGGGTCTCTCCGGCTATTGTTGTGCCCTGCAGGTTTCGCAACAACTTTACTTTATAGAATACGTGGTTGTTCGCTAGCTTTCCTACTTCAATATTCTCAATGGTAAATTCAAATTTTACATCCGTAAAGAAAAAATCGACATCTTTTAAATAGGCGGGCACATCTTTATTGGTGATCACATCACGCTTGCCAACAAGGTCATCCTCGATCTGTACTTTACTATCGCGGAATATTTTTGCGTAACTCTCGGTAACGAGCACCTCTTTATCACGGGCAGAAGTTTTACTGCTCCCCAAGGTATTGAGCATGAATTCGAAAAACGAAATCATGTTCTTCACTTTATCAAGATCGGGCGAGTCGGCTTTCTTCTGACCTTTCTGTGCGTGCACGCTGCATGCAAAAGTTAGTAACAACACAGCAAGTGCTGTTGCGCGCTTAATTCCCATGATGTACGTATCGTCTGAGTATTGCTTCGTCTCCCGGAGCGGTTAGCTTCACTAAGTTCGAAATGAGCCACCCGTTATTATACCCGGTTCTATTGAATTCTGCCAACTCAAAATACCAACCCTGTATTTGAAAGAAATGGAATTTTACCTGTTCTACGGATTTGTATTTGATGCTCCCCTTTTTTGATTCATATAGAAACACGGAGAGATGATCGGGCGTAAACTTTTTGGAAACATATTGCGTCACGCTGTCCTTATTCAAAAATGCTTTGCGCAAATTCATAAAATCAAGTTCGTGACTCATCGGGTGTAAAAACTTCCCTACTACAATGGTATCTCTTTTAAAGGACGCATCATACATGTCGGCATGCACTTTATAAATAATCCAGCGCGTACCTAGATGATGTTTTTCCAATTCCATGAATAAGGTAATATTCTGATCTTTGCCATTAACGGTAAAAATTGTCTGCACTTCGGCAAACCAATTGCCACCGTGGAAATCCAGAATGGTTGGTTCTTTCTTCTCCAGCACATCTTTGAGAAACTGAGTTTTCAAATCATTGCTGATGCCGGTATTCGATCGATCGAATAAAATCTCCAGGTACTTCTTTCGCAGTTTAAGATTTCGATACTGGTTGTCAGTTGCATAGTACCGCTCCCCTTTCTCATCTTCTTCGCCATTAAAGCGCCTGATGAATTGATTGATCTGTTTAGTTTCAGCGTACAGCCTACTCTCGTCTTTCATCTCATCAACAAGCTGCGCTTGCACCTGCAACGAAAGGCCGACCATAAAGGTGAGCAATACTTTTTTCAAGATTATTTTGAAGTTTCGGTAACCCTAATATCACCTAGCAACACATCCCAGAACTCGATGGTTCTTCCTGCAATTTGGGTTTTCTTCCGATCTACATAAATGGTAATATCTTTCTTGGTGGTGTCCTTATACTTCAACCCATTCTCTGATTCACCTTCGAAGCGTTGGTAAACGGTAATCACACCAACATAGCGGCCATCAGGTTGTTTCTCCAGGTCGCTGATATAATGAATATCGTACCACTGAATGTTAACGCGATCATAATTAAGTGCAATCAGGTGTTCGAAGTACGCGCGCACTTTATAGTAGGTAATATCTTTATTATTGAGTGATGACACGCCCATCTCACTACCTTCAGCAAACAACTCCCCTGCCCTGTCCATTACGCGTGTAGCCTCTGAATACGGGGTCTTTTTGTTTCCGATAATAGAAATGTATTTACTCAAGTCTTTTACTTTTTCTAGCGCTAATGAATCGATTGCCTGCTTTCGCTTAGGACTGATTTCTGCGGTTTGTGCCATCAGCAAACCACCTGAAAGAAACAGGGCTGCCAATAATGTATATAAGTACTTTATCATGGTGTTTGATTTTAGAGATTGAAATTAATTTTTGGTAGCCAGTTCTACTTCGGTAATCTTGCCTGCGTTATCAAACTGAAGTTGGTTAATTTTATTGATGCTCTTCTTTTGATCTTTCAGGTAGTTGAGATATTCACCGATTGTGGTAGGGCGGTCGTAATCTTTCTGGCCGTTCTCTTCACTGATTACAATTAATACCGGAGTATCTTTGGAAGCAAACAACGTAAGGGCTTCACTAATGCTGCTATTCGCGGAAGCTAAACTACTGGAGTTTGAAATGGCTGAGAAATAGTTATCTAATTTTCGATAAGGCTCCGTTTCTTTTCTTTTGGCTTCGGCAGCTCTGGCCTCTGCTTCCAGTTCTTGCTTTCTTGCAGCTTCTGCTTCCTGCTGTTTGCGCATGGCTGCCTCTTGTTCCATTTTAGCTTTTTCAGATGCCGGGTCAGTAACAGCCATCGTGGCTTTTTTACTTTTACAACTTGCACCTACTAATAGCAGCAGGATTACAAGCATCGATATTCCTTGTCGTGTTGAAAATTTGGTTAATCTCATGGTACTATATTTTGGGTGAATGACATTCTGTAAACGATAAATATTATGCCATGTTTTCGTCTCGTGCTAACAAAGAGTTAACCATTCAATGTGTAGATATATTTCCCCTACAAGCAGAAACAGATTCTACATCTCGAACTTCAATATAGATTTTGCGTGGATGTGCCTTTCATGCAAGATCGGTCTGTCACGTGAACATTTTTACACGCATTCAATCTCACTTAGCGAAATGTACCCGATTTTTTTTCTAATGTTCTTTGGCTGCCATCAAAGCAAAAAGGCATCTTAAAAAGATGCCTTTTCAACAATACCTCAAACATGTTTTACATACTTCCTTCAACAATTACTCCGCATGCCACACGGCCACCAGCAGCACCTGTAGGTTGTGTTTTAAAATCGTCTAATTTTTCGTGAATGATAATTCCTTTGTTTAGGATGTTAGTGCTTTCGTCTCCGCCAATTGTCCAGCCCTTTATATCCTGGCTCCAGGAAACTTTTCCATCGGCATCGGCAATAAGATTAATTACATCGCCAGCATGAAACTGACCCTCACCTCTTTCTCCATGTTCCATACCCCCGGGATTCCAGTGGCCACCTGCTGAACTCGCATCAGGGGCACTGCAATCTCCATTTTGGTGTAAGTGCAATGCATGTTCACCAGGTGTTAGTCCTTGAACCTCCAAACTCATTTTAACTGTCATGGCATCCACCTGTTCAAAAGTGGCTGTGCCGGTTACCGAACTTCCACTTGCGCTGTTTAAAGTTGCCACAGCTGTTGCGGGAGTAGTTTCTTCAACGGCTTCCATATCCATATCATCATGATCTTCTTCTTTCTTGGCTGTGGTGCATGCCATTGCAACAGCAAGACAAAAAGCAATAATACCTAAACGCGTTTTCATAGTTTTTTTATTTATTGTTTTGAATAGTTTTTGACTTTTTTAATGTACGAAAATTGAAGGGAGTTAACAACCTTAGTTACATAAGTTACCTTAGGTCAGGATGTTTGGACTATTTCTTCTGTAAATGAGAAACGGATAGGACTTGAAACTAATAAGACTTTATGATTTTCTGTTGACCCAAAAATCCTTGTGTATTTGATAACTGAATAATGTAAATTCCAGCGGGAACATTTTTACCTGAACCATCTATTCCGATCCAATGATAAGTTCCGTTTGCAAAGTGAGTTTGAAATACTTGCCGCCCAAGTAGATCAAATACTTTTAATTGAATTAGTTCACTTGCACTCTCAACAACAATTTCAATTGACTCACCGAATGGATTAGGATATACCTGGATTTGATTTTGTTGTATTTCAACTGAAGTAATCAGCGAACAAGTGCCCGGCATATTGCTATCCATCCACGTAAGTCGTTCAATGATCCATTGCTTCAGAAAATTAATCTCGTCTTGATAAGTTAATCCTATAAATTGATTTGGCCACACATACCTGCCTAATGTAGGCCACCGCTGAAAATTACGCACTTGAGCTTCCCCCAGCACGTTTGACAGCGAATCAATTTTATTCGTAAAATATTCATTCGTTAAAAATCCAGAACGCAATTCTGTCCATCTACATTTCATCTTATTGGCAAACGAAGGATCTTGCATCATTCTACGAAACCAAAACATTCGGTGTTGATCATCCCACATCCAACCCGGTGCAAACTGAGCATTTGGTAAATAATTAACATTTCCAAAGGCCAGGTTAAAATCCCACAAAGGCCCTAGGGTGAGTAGCCCGCCCCTGCTGTTTTTATCTTTATACAAATATGTGCTAAATCTATAGCCATCAATATTTTTACTAACCTCATTAACAATCATGAAGTTTAGGGCAGCGGGTATATCTAAATATTTTTTAAAACCGGACTGATCATTCGTAAAATTTAAAGAGGTCAATGAACTTTGAAAAGTTTGCATGTAATTACGGATGTAAGTGGTTTGTGCATTAACCAGCTTATCTCCGGCCGGGTCATCGTATTGAAAGGTAATATTATTCTCGCCTGAAATTGTTGGAACAGGTGTTGCAGTCCAACCCGGAAAGTCGTTGCCATCAAATTTATCAACACGCAACAGATAGCCACCCGTTAGTTCATCACCCGAAACATCGGTGGGCGTAAGGGTGGAAATATCAACGCGATGCTTATCTCTTTTAATTTTTTCAATTAGCACATATATACCTTGATAGACATCGTTTATTACTAATTCAGCAAGACGGGTGCGGGGTGCATAATTTCCCAATTTATTTCCTAGCTCATAGGTAAGTACATTGCGTATCATCGTTTTATCACTATAAGGGGCATACAGAACCCAATCATTTTCCGGTGGCATACCAAGTAGCGCTACATTTAAATTATTTCCAAGTGCATCCTGTGTTTCCAGTCGGAACGATTTTTTCGGAAAAAGAGATTGCGATGACTCTCCGCGGATTTCAATACTGATCTTACCATTGTAGTTATTAAATACATCCGCCAGATGATTTCGGTTTCCGGGTCCATTATCGACAATCCCCATGTTCGCAACAATTCGCGGTTCGTCCACAATAGTACCCCCATTGGTGTTGATAACAATAATGGGTAGGTTGGAAGAAGTAAAATTTAAAGGTTCAACAAACCAACTTGGTGTTTGCAGATAGGTGAATGAGTTGTCGGCCACGGCAACGCTAAAGAATACCGATGACGATAAATCGGAAGAACTAATATTGTCATTGTGTACCTGAACCGAGAGTGTGTTTTCACCAGCAACCAAAAGTCCATCCAATAATTCAGATTTTAACAGATAGCCTTCTGGTGTAAAACCCTGATACAATAAAGCTTCATGCAAACCACTGCTCCCCTGATTGAAGGCCACAGTTGAATTGGTACCCATGTTTGCTCGCGCAATTTCCACCCCATTTAAATAGACTATAAAGCCATCATCATAGTCAACGTGTAGCATCGCATCTAGTATCTTAGCTCGATTTGTTATCGTAAATTTCTTCCGCAAGAAAACAGAAAGCACAGGATCAATTAGGGTTCTATCGTCATTGTCGCCATAGCCAATGCCGCCTCGCCCCTGCTGCCACAACTGATCGTTAAAGGTTGGCGTGTTCCAATTAGTTCCTGGATTAGAAGAACCAGGCCAATATCGCCAAACCATGCTATCGTAAACTACGGTCTCCCAATGATCGATAGTCTGTGATGCTGCCTGGCCGCTAAGCATATAAAAAACGATTATAACAGTATATTTAACTAACTGCCTCATTTCACAATCACGCTTAGATCAGGCGACAAATAGTTAACCATTGGTTGAGCTTGAAGAACTTCTGAATAACTCAAAAATTCGATGTAGGTCAGCAATATCTCATGTTTTAATCGTGCCTGAGTTGCTTTTATCTTGATCAAATTATTTTGTACTCGCACAAGCGCGATTGGGTTACTATCATTAATTACCTGCAACCGTTGAGCCAAGGTATTAATATCCAACTTGCTTGCGAGCGAATCTATCTCATGATGCCTTTTAACAAGGCTCTTGATTTTAGTGCGTGCCCATGTTTGTCCTGTTTGTTGCTCATCTTTTGCTTCTATCAAATCCCCTTGCGCTTCAATGGCTTCTAGTTTGCGCTTTGTCATATCGCCTTTGTTCGGGTTAAAGATGGGAATGATTAACCCCATTGAAATGCTCCAGGGTCTGCGATTTTGATCAAGGCGAAATTGTTCATACTCAGGTTGAACAAATCCAATATTCAGATTTGATTTCTCCAATTGCCATTCGCGGTTTGCCAACTCAATTTTTTTTTGTCGATAAGCAATTTCACCCGTTGCGCTTGCCGATCCAATTAAGGTATCAACAACCGCTTCAATTGAGGCAATCGTTAATACTTTTTTTTCAACCCAATCAACGGGTTGCATCATCACACTTCCTTGCAAAATTTCAATTCTATTTTGCTGATTGTCACTATTAAACCGTGCCTCTTCCAATTCAATAGTTTTTTCGACTAAGGTCAATTTCAGATCAACGTAATCTTTGGCATCAAAAAAGCCTGAGTACCGTTGTGCTTCCAATATAGATAACAACTTTTCGGTTGTCAGCTTATCCTCTTCCTTCAAGTTCCTAATCTCATCATAATAGAGCCAATTAATTATAGCGTTATACCGCAACATCAATGATTCTTTGAGCATGCGCTGTTTATCCAATTTCAGCACTTCCTGATATGTTTTGAAATATTGATTCGTTCGTTTTACCTCCCAGGGATTGGAGGGCGTGAGGCGTAACGCATAATCTTGGCGTGTACGATCCAATTGATTACTTTTTGTGCGAAACTCTAGTTTTTGAATGGGTGCTAATTGATAAGGTTTTGCATTTAAAAAATTATCCTGATCTGAAATGGACTTTATAGCAGGTTCTTGCCAGGCGGCCAACAGAAAATCCTCCATTGTTACCTGAGCCTCAGCTTTCCAGGAAAGGATAAGAAAAAATAAAAGCGCCACCCGCATCATCACCGAATCAATACTTTTTCACCATTCGCCAACAAATTGTCTTCCGGTATTTCAATGAATACTTCTTGCCCAAATGCTTTTGTGGCTGTTGATTTTTGCAAGATATCTGGAAGTTCATTGACCGATCCATAGCCAATCACTTTTCCGGCAATTGAATTTCTTCGTTGGTCATAGGATGAAACTGAAACACTTGCTCCAATTGGAAAAACATCTGATTTCCTATTTACAAGGTAAGCAATAACCGTTGTGGGCCTTAATGGATTGATCTCCAGAAGTTGCGTAAAGGCATCTACTTGCTCTCCGGGCTTAACATAAACATTTTTAACAACCCCATTGGCACTTGCATACTTATTCAACTTCCGCTTCTCCTCTGCTAACAAATTCAATTCGCTCTCCTGAAGCACAACCTGATTTTCCAATAGGTATTGATCTGTTTTAAATCTCTGCTGCACATCTTTGATTTTGATGTTCATCGCCTCTTCACGTTTTTGCTTTTGTTGCTTTAAGGAATTTATCTTGATGTTAAGCGGACTTTCCATTCCTTTTTTATCTGAAACAAATTCGCGTGTCAAGGCTTCATTCATTTTCAATTCACTTGCAGTCTGCAAAATTTCTTCTTCTAACTCCTCAATCTCGATACCGGTCTGCGCTTTAATGTATGAAACCTCAGATGCTAAAAGTTTTGACTTCTCTTCACGTTCTAATTTTAGTATAACAATCCGGTTAGTAAGTTTGGCGATATCCATTTCGAGCTCCTGGCCGGTTAATTCAATTAATAAATCACCTTCTTTTACTTGCATACCTGAAATAACATTAACTGATTTTACCAAAGCAGATTTCTCCGAGTTCACCTTATACTCAGTAGTTTGGGCAATTCCAATTGCTGCATCACCGCTGCCTTTAAAGTATCGCCCACTGATGTATAGCATGGATACTAGCAGCACGCCTATTAAAATATAAAACCAATTAATTCGTGCCGATATCATGATGCAATTACTTCGTTGGATGATAATTTTAACTGCTTAACTCCATCTACACTGCGCAGCGAGTTCATCAAGACTTCTTTACTTGTCGAGCTTTTTAGTGAGACCGCATAATGATAACGAACTGCATTCTCTTTATTTACAAGTATAGTGATCACTCGGTATTCAGCACAATTACTTTCAATTACCTTAACGACCTCTGATAATAAATTTGTATCAGATAATGTAAAGAACAGTTGGCTGTGATGGGCAAAGCTCTTGAAGGGTGAGACATGCAATAGAAAAGCAACTAAACAAAATAGAATTGATCCGACAAATGAAATTGTAAAACCATACACACCAACGGCAAGTCCTGTGCTTAATGCTGCGAAGAGAAACAACACATCACGTGGGTCGTCAATCCGGGTGCGAAACCGAATGATGGCCATGGCGCCAAACACACCTAGCCCCCGGGCGAGGCTATCCCCTATTGCCATCATAACTAAGGTAGTGACTAAAGCACCAAGTACCAACGACTGAAAGAAATTCTTAGGGTAATAGTCACCTGTAAACGTCAATTTATGGGTGATTGCAATAATGGAAGCCAGCAAGAAAGCCCAAAGAAACGAGTACGTAATATTTACTAGTTGTGGATATTCGTATACTGGCTGATCAGGAAATAATTCAAACATGTAAATAAGATTTCAAATTTTATTGATTTGTTTTTCCGGGTGTTGGTGTAGCAAATGATTTCCAAGTAGTGGCTCCATCAGTCACGCGTCCAAAAGAAATATTTTCACTCTGTGCGCCAAAAGTATATACGTCAATCGTGCGACCATCAATATAAAATAGTCCAACATCTTCGCCTGCGTTGCTCAGCCCAAAGTCAAGATGAAGTGGTCCCTGATTTGGTTGATTATCAGCCCATAAAAGTAAGTACCCTCCCGGTGCTATGGTTGTAGCAGCCGGATTGTCTGTAGGAATTTTATGTTTAAAGGGATTATTTTTATTGTCAGATAAATACATACCTCCAATATTTACAGACTGGATTCCTATATTATAAATCTCAATCCAATCGTCAAATTCGTTCACGCCACCTGCGGTATCAGGGCAGCATGATGTATTGTAAGCAAGAAATTCATTGATCACCAGCAGCGGCAATACATCTATGTTCAACAAGTAATCCAATACTTTGGCTGGCGCACTGGCTGGTTCATAAGATTTATTCCCATTCGTGCCAGTTACTTCAATGTAGTATTCCATTTTTCCCGTTGTGGATTGGGCGGGAATCTCAGCAATATAGGCTGATCCTGAAAGTGTCATCACCAAAGTTGAATAACTACCTCCGTTGAAACGATACAACATGTTAACAGAAGCTGCACCAATATTCGAAACGAGATTAACAGAGACTGAAACGTTTTGATTAAGACCGGGTACAAGAGGAACTCTTGAAGTTGTCAATACGGCAGGCGTTTGGGAATTCCCGTTCGAAATTCCTTGCGTAGTATTGCCTGACACGGCAAGATTGGAGGAACCATCAGGATATCGACCATAGGATTGGCCGTTACTGATGGCTGGAAAATCAATACGATCAATTAATACTCCTTGAGCGTTTTCGAGGTAAACAGTTTCTCCCCCTGAGGTTAACTTAAAGTTTGTATTGAGCCCGGTTGCTAAATCATTGCACAACAAAACCAAAAAACCTTTGG
>Ga0163148_10002091_pt1 | contig 24681 bp, 39 predicted proteins | sample OliLakLV19MP7P2_FD_148606 | JGI IMG/M metagenome (GOLD analysis project Ga0163148, IMG submission 148606) | Freshwater microbial mat bacterial communities from Lake Vanda, McMurdo Dry Valleys, Antarctica- Oligotrophic Lake LV.19.MP7.P2 | ecosystem: Environmental > Aquatic > Freshwater > Lake >... | reverse complement strand
ATTTCAAGTTGAAACATGGATAGTTGGTTGGCGATTGGCAAAGGCAATACGTGCCCGAAGTCGGACAGTAAGCAGTCAGCAGAATGTATTCACTGGCAAGGCGCACCTAATTGCGAATGGCCTTGCGGGCCGGGACTGGCCGGGGTGCGCTCTTTGCCTTTTGGGGAGCGGATGCGATACCGGCCCGCTTGCCGCGCTTTGGGGGAATGGTAATGGTCAGGATCTGGTCCATGCCCCATCCATAGTGCGACGCCAACGCCACACATTCTTCGATGGTAGGAAGGGCCAATCCCTTAAACAGACGGTTAAGCCGTTTTGCTGAAAGGCCGGTGGCGAGACGAACGTCGTTGGGAAACCAAATAGACGCGCCCGCGGCACTCTTCAGGTTCAGGTAGTTCAGGTGCTCAATCTCATCAAGCAACTTGGGAAGGTGTGATACAATCATTAAATTCTCTATTTATCGTTGCAATGTTTGCAAATGGCTAATCAATTCGCAAATAACGAACATTTATGCCGAAGATGGTAACGCCTTTTGGCATAGTTTTTACATCACTACCAGCAACTTTGAATCATGGCAGATGTGAACGAGGTCCTGGTCGGTGAACTGGTCAGAACAACCCGCCAAAGGTTGGGGATCAGCAACGCGGAGCTCGCGCGCAGAATAAACATGAAGCCATCTTCCGTCATCGGCTTATATGACCGTCCGGATGTTCACGCCAAGCAACTTTACCAAATTGGCCAGGCTTTGGGGGCAGACATGCTTCAGCTTTTGCGAATGGCCCTAATGGCACCGGCTAATTTATTAGCCAGTAGCGAAGAGTTTGACTTGGAAATACTGTTAAAGGACTATTCTGAATTACAGAAGAGATGCCTTCAGCTTGACGAAAAGTGCGCTGATCTTAAGCAGATCAACGAATTGCAGTCGGAATTGCTGAGACAATGCAGGGCCGATCTGGTGGACGCAAAAAAGCAAATTCAAAAAGAGAACGCCATCAAACACTGAACACATTCGCAAAAACCAAACAAATGGGGGATTTCCAGTATTTCCCACCATGCTTCGCCACTTGGCTCGCTGTAACCTATCCAAGTGGCGCGGCATCAGGCATTCACCAATTTTTGCCACCGTATTTCTGGGCACGAAAAGCGGTAAGTGGGAAAGATCTCCCACAAATCGACCCGTTTGTGGCACGTTGGCGGTACTCTAAAGTCCGCAACCGTGTTTGGTCAGTATTTCATTCCAAGGTACCTACCGGCGCATCCGTGTGGCCAAAAGTACCCATTCGTTCAGTTTTGGCTAATCAGCCCGTCTGGCGAACGCCGGCGTTTTCGATTTTCGTTGAGGTCCTACCCCCCCAGGCAGCGACGGCAACTGGCTGCCCACGTGGTCGAGGCAAGCAACATGGCGCTCGCTCGCGGCCTGTGGCCGGCCCATTTTCGATTGCCCCGCAAACGCGAGTCCTGGCTTGAGCCGTGGTTGACAGGTGCCAATGCGGGCGTGCTGGCCGGGGGGGCGAGTTCCGATGGCTCATGGGCAAGCCAAGAGCCCACTGCTGATTCGCTTATCGTTTTAGCCCCAGCAGCCCGCGAAAGCGATGAATTGAGCCTGGAGGCGTTCCTGGAGCGCTCGATGGCCATCAAGTGCGCCGTCCTGGACAAACGGTCGCTGACCGGCTACCGGGCCACGGCAAATCGGCTGTTGGAGTTTGCGCGGCTTGGGGGCGACCATCAGCGCCCGGCCGGCGAATTCACCAGCAGAAATGCGGGGGCGTTTTTGGCCTGGATTTTGCAATCAGGCATTTCTGCGAAAACACACAACAACTACAGAGCCATGGGATCAGCAATCTTTTCTGAAGGTCAAGGCGCCGGCTTGGTACCGGACACATTCAAAAATCCATTTGCGGCCACAAAGGCCCGCAAGGTCAAGGGCAAGGACCGGGACTTGCTGACCGAGCTGGAGCGCAAGCAGATCACAGCCCACCTGGCGGCTGAGGACGACCGGCTGCTGATGGTTTGCGAGCTGATCTTCTACTGCTTCATTAGGCCAGTGGAAATTGCCCGGCTGCGGATCCGCGACATACAGCTGGAGCGAGGCGAGATCCAACTGGTGGCATCCAGGGCCAAGTCACGCGGTCGCGTCGTGGCCATTCCCGAAGTGTTTATGTCGCGTCTGCATGCCCTGAATATGCACCTGCTGGATCCGGATTGGATACTTTTTTCTGATGCCCACAACCTGCTACCTGGAGAACGTCGCATGGAGCCCAGCACGATGGCCATCCGGATGGCGGAGCGCTTTGCTGAAGTGCGCACTGTGCTGGGGATCCGTTCGCAAATCAAGCTGTATAGCTTCAAAGACACCGGTGCGGACGTGGCGCGACGTGCTGGCCTGGACCTGAAGGAAATCTCCGAACAGATGGGCCACGCTTCGCTAAACGAAACAGACCATTACCTGCGGCCAATCAGTGGAAGGGCGGGCAGTCGCTTTGCGGAGAAGATGCCCAAATTATAAGAACTCCTTGTAGGATGCCTCTTGCTCAATCCAATCGGGCAGCACAGAAATAGCCAACAGAAGGGCCTGCTGGCAGATTGCCCTTATCACATCTTCCCCATGGGCGGATGGCTGAAAGAAAATCTGCTGCTGGTTTTTTTGGGCGTAGTAATCGTTCATATCGCGCCGATTTTTCTCCAGGCCTATAACCACACTTAGCTGCATGTGGGAGTTGTCACCATTGCGAGCCGCATTGCCTGGCGTCCATCCGTGATCGGCAATGCGCAGTGTCATTGTTTTGCGCAGCTGATCCGGGACGCTGGAATCGTGCGGCAGCGAACAGTTCAGCGGGTCTCCCATTTGAATTTGGGCGGCGGTAACCGTTACCCCTACGGTGCCATACTGGTCTTGTTCAAAATAGCTGCGCACCTCAGAAAGCAAATCTGGCACACTGGCGGGTGCCCCCGATGGATCCTCTAGGAAAACACCCAAATTGCGCGCAAGCTGTTCTTCGGTAAGCTGTTCAACGTGCCCGTCCTTAAAGTGAACGGTCGCTTTGCCATAGAACTCCCATTGAGCGTTGCCCTCGTCGTATTCCGCCTCTAGCTTTGAAAAATCTAGCTTTTCAAAAGCGGGTTCCTCGCCGTCGTTTTCTTCTAAATGCCACGCAATCCCCGCCGATGTCCCACGGCGCGCAGCAATGGCCCCAATCCCGAAGGGACGATTGTTTTGCTCTTGCGACCTTCGCAACAGCCAGACGCCGCCAGCTATCGCCAAGCCCCAAATCACTATTTTTGATGAATCCATGACGTAAAGCTACCTCCTTAACATGAGCGATAACCAAAAATACAATAGTTTGTTGAAACTTCAGATTGGCCAGTTTGTTGACAAGGCCAAAGACCACAGGGGCATTTCCCTTGATCAGCTGGCCACTGATGCAGGCATTTCAAAATGGACGCTAAAGCAGGTAATATTGGGCAAAAACAATTCCTTAAATGCGCTGATTGCCGTGTTTCGAGTGCTTGACATACACCTGGAACTTGCGCCGATAGATGAAGACAACAATATATTCTCACTTCAAGGCATTGCCCCGTCGACGTCTTAGCGGATTAACATATCAAAGCGCCACAAACCTTCTTTAATGCGGTTGTTAGCTGCAAATTTTACAAAGTGCCTCATCTACAATTTTAAAAAGTTTGACAGACTTTTCGTCTGCCGGGTTAATTATTGCAATGTATGCCCATAAAAAAGAATGGAAGTAATCCAATCTATCCTTTGTAATAGCCCATAATTCTATTCCACCTTCTAAATCCATTTTTACGTAATAAACTTTGGTGTATTTAATTACGAGTCTTTTATCAAATATTTCAGTTCCCAGTTTTTCAAACATTAAATCCACTTGTTTAGAAAATTTTTCCGAGATGAAATCAGCCGCTAACACATTATTGCCGACAATTGCGGGCTTAGTGGTTGGTTGAACATTTGCGCTTTTCATACAATTTTGTTTTAAAGTGAAACATTTGTGCTGTTAATCCCGCAACTGCGGCAATAATCGTAACGTTAGCGGTCAGGCTACGTGACAACTCTATGCTTGTGGTCAGACGACATCATTTCTTGCATTTCTTCGCAGGAGCAACCTTCTTCTTTTGACGAATTCAGCCAAGCGATATTAAAAAATTCGTCAATTTCTTGGCTTGTCATAGTTAATGTATTGCCATAATCAGTTGTTATTTTCCAATGACAACCAACTCTGCCAGTAACTATCGCGTTACCGACCCTGCCCCCGTCTTTTGTGTGAAGTATTGTGTTTAAATCTAATTTCATTTTCTTGTTTATTAGCTTTGGATTTCACAAGGCGGAGAAGCCCGAACCGCTGATCGTACCTACACGCAATTTTTGTGAAAATGGCTACCTCTCCCGCTACATTTGCTTGCAGCATCAATAAGCCACCTTGCCAGAGCGACCGGCGTAGCTTCCCTTTCCCTTTTTGTAACTTCTTTTTTTTTAGTATAACGTGTTCCGTCCCTGCGCCTACCGCTTGTTCCGATGATGTAAGCGACTGCATCGAACCGTAAGGGTACTGGCGGCAAATCTTTTTCTGCACAACCAACAATATAAAGCAGCGTTCTTTTTCTGCATTTATGCCCCCACCAAAATTGATCAACGCAAATTGAGTAGCCTCCGTATTCGTCCTTTGTTCCAGGCAGCGGAAGGTATTCGGGAAACAACCTGGAAGCGCGGGGATGCTCTAAAACACCGCCGTACTTTCTAACCATCGCAATAGCAAACAAAGCCAAATCTTTTTCATCGGGTCGAGGCTTGGCCATGTGTGAAAGCCCCCCCCAGGCACGGCAAGGCGGATGAGCAATAACAGGGGAGCCCCCCGGCCAATTACGAGCATCCCTTTGTATATCCCAACAATCAACACCAAGCGTTTTATAGACACTGTCCTTGCGTGTGAAAAGAGCCGCCACACCAAAATCACACGCGCCCATCATTTGAATCGTCATTTTTAACTAATTCTTTGCATATCGGTATGCGTTGCTTACAATCTTCTCGGTTCTGTCGTCGCCGTATTTGGCGGTCAGTACAGGGCTGATCGAGCCTTCCGAGAAGCCGCGATCTCGGAGCATTAGGCTCAGCCTATACAGGAAGCTGTTCTGGCCGCCAGGCGTAAAACCAAACCCCTTCTTCTCCAGGACAGATTCACAGAAAGCAATCTCGCGCCCCAGCTGGTCGTCGCCGATCTCTTGGGCGAATAGCGGTAGCGGCGGTGGCGGGGTAGTGGCCAGCATCCTGCGCGGCTCCGCATTGAAATACAGGCTGGGGTGCCACGACAGGAAACACAGACTGTTGGGTTGCGGGCCGCCGAGCGGATCTGTCTCCAGGTCAGTCAGGTTCTCGATGTGTCGCCGCGCGTCTTGCCAGCCATCTGCATTGATCAAAACATGCAGCCCGCAGGAGAGGCTGCGCTTGACCATGACGGCGTAGGGCGAGCTGCAGGCCGCCTCAAAGTGATCTCTGTCAATCGCAACCCTTTGGGTCTTGGCGTCGATGTCTACGAACACCAGGCCGGATGGCTTGACTAAGCCGTCAAGTGTCCGTCTGCCGCGAAACAGCCCAGCGGCAGTAATGGCGGGCAGCCTCAGCTTATCCATGTCGCGCAGCCTGTGATTCGCACGGCACAGATCTGCGATTGAGCTTAGCGCCGCGTCGCTGGGCTCCTTGGCAAAGCGATTGGGCCAGTAGCTTACGGTCCAGTCCATCATGGGCTAACTAATTTTACAGGTTGGCGAGGCAGAGCTCGCAGAGTTCCTCGCCGGGCACGGCCGTGGCCGACCCGCACTTTGTGCATTTTACAGTGACAAGAGCCCACTTTGCAGACCGCGCGCGGCTAGGTTTTTTTTCATACAGGCTGCAGCTCTTAACCACAGGCAGGAAAATATTTGCCTGAAGCGGATGCGGAGCAAGCGGCAACGCACCAACCTTGGTGCAGGTAATAAGCGTTTGACCGCTCACTAGCTCAACACGAGCCGCGTGGATGCACCCATCGTAGCACGGGGGAAGGCTGTTGGCGCTCATAGTGCACGAAGGTTTACGTAAGCATTGTGTGGCGCTCCGGAAAAAAAGCGTTTTTGCCACCAGCTCAGCATTTCCGGAGTCATCCCCAGCGTTCCGTCAGCCCATCCTGGAACTTGCGTCCAGACATAGTTTCCGTCTTCGTCGGCCACATATTCTACGTCAATTACAAATTGCCGGGTTCTGTGAAGCACTATCGTTATCATGGCGTCACAGCCACCGCCACCAAAATCCGCCTCGTGCACGAATGCGTGCATCCTCCTGGTCACGGGCTTGCGGTGAAGCAAGCCGAGGCCATCTTTTAAATTCTCAAAGACCGCCCCTATTTCGCCTTCCGCCTCTTGGGCGGATGCGGACAATTTGCTTGTGTAATAGAACGGCACATCCTCCGCCAGGAACAGCTCCAGCCTTTTCCTGCACATGCGATCCGACTGGGTTGCGTATCGCATCACTAACGACCTGGTTTTTTCGTTTGTCATATTAAATTAAAGTTTTACAATGGCCCCGGCAGCTCTATGCTGCCGGGGCACTCACTGTAGATGGGGGTGGTGTACACTTGCGTTCCTTAGCGATGCGCTATGCGCGTGCGCAGGGATTCATCCAACTCTACACCTTGCTGCCCCCGGTTGGGTATCGAGTTCAGCGGCCCAGTCCGCCCGCAAAAAGTGACCCGAGAATGGGCGTAAGCATGGCCCCAATGGCAATGGCCACCTCGCCTTCCTGGGTGCCGTCCGTCAAATCAAGCCGCTCGTACATGGCGCGCGCGCCTACCAGGGCACCCGACGTGTAGCGGGCAATGGGCGATTGCGGGTTGGCCTGCTTGTTGATGGACTCCAGCACCGCAATGCCTTTGTCAATGTACTGCCGGCGCGTAACGGGTTTCTTGGCCAGGATCACTTCAGACGCACTGTCGAGCACGTCCGTCAGTGCCACCAACACGTCGTCGTCGGTGGTAGAGTTCGATTGCAGAACCCCGTAGCCCACCAGGGATCCCAGGTTCTTCAGGAGTTCCTCGTCCTTGAACAGGAGCACCACGTCGGCAGAATTAAACTGCCCGTCGTTGTTTAAATCTAAAAATTTCATTGTAAGAATTGGAATTGGTGACTGCCTGGCAACTACCAGGCAGGTGAATACTTGGGATTGAGTGTCCCGTCGCGTAGATCCAGGTGCATCGGATAATGCACAATGCCTCCTGGTACAAGCCGGGTGCCATGGGGCGTCTGCATTGTTTCACACTGCAGAAAATTCGTTAGCGGATCCTTCCGCGAACTGCCCCACAGCTGGGCATGCGCAATGCCGTGCCAGGACCCCTGGACAGTGTCGCCGTTGCCGTTGACGGCGGCACAGCGAAGTGTGTAACTGTCGGCGGCGCCGTTGTACTGAACAATGCGATAGGGGATGTAAACCCCGCAAATGCTGTCGCTGTGAAGAGATGGCCCGCCCATTTGCCGGAACAGTTGTTCCGAGGGAAGGGCTTTTCCGCGCACCTCGCCAGTGTACCCGTAGGCTGGCCAACCGGGGGCATAGATGGGCTGCTGCTCTTGCTGCACCAGCACGTCGGTTTGCGGATCCTTTCCGCAGGAATAAATCACGGAGGCTGGCAGCCAAAGAGCAACCACTATGTACAGGCCAACAAAAAAGGACTTCGTTAAATTTCTCATGCAAGCAATTTATGTGCGTTTCGTAAATGTGCCTCCCCCATCCGATCAAGCGCTGACTTGGCGGCGTAGGCCTCGTTGTCATCCCAAGTGGCCTCGGAAATCTCTTCAGGTTTCAAGCCGTGCCTCACCAACCCATAGTAATAGATACCGTAGGGGTACACCACCTTTTGGAGATAAGCGTACCATGTGCAGATGGGATGACGCTTAATGGTCCCTGCTTGCACCGGTTGCCATTGTTTGCTGATGATCACGGCCTGGCCAGTTGAAGGCGTACCGCTTGCAGTGTCTGCAGCACGGCATCCTGTTGGCGCTCAATGGCCTTGAGCAGCTGCTCAAGGCTGTGCTCGGCCTGGCGCAAGTCCCTGAAGGGTTGCGGCTGCCCGGGCCGTGTGCCAGTCACAATCCGCAATTCGGCTTTGCCGTCGCCCTGCGGCTGCGGCTGTAGGTCCACCCAGTCCCTGTCAGCATCCACCCGGATGCGCACGACGCCGTGCGCGCGGGATGCCGTTATCAGGTCCTTTTCCGATTTTCGGCTGTAGCCGCCAATGTGGGCACCGGTTGCCTGCAGGAAATCCCACGCTTCGGACATTCCATAACAGTTGACACGGTGGCCGTTGATTTTAACCATAGAAATTACCTGCATGGTTCATGAAATTTGGGGTGCCTTATTTCTGGGCGGGCAAGGCAGTTGGGGATAGTAAATAGAGATAGTTTGAAATCGCTGTAATGTTTGCAATATTAGAACATTATTTTGTAAAGTCAAGAGTTCGTTAGTTTTTTCCGAACAAAAAGTTTGCCCCTGGCAAACAAAAGCCGGCACCATATCGGCGCCGGCTCCCAGGACGGACGTGCATGACGGGGCTTATTTGCCCCGAATAAATCTAAAGAGGTTCGTCGCCGTAGCCGTACACCCCTTCCACCAAGGGCGGGAAGGCGGTTAGCAGGTCGGTAAAAAAAGTTTCGGACACTTCCGCAGCTCCACGCTCCAGCAGAGCCGCCTGAAGTTCCGGTCCGTAAAAGCCATCTTCGGCCACTGTAGTGCCGCGCCACCCCAGGGCAGTCTGCACATCGAGCACCAGGTCCCCCAAGTCGCCGGGGCGAAGGGGGAACATGCTCCGCTCGTAGTGCACCGTTGTGGGCAGGCCGTATTCGTTTGGCACAATGGGCACAAACGCGGGCGGAACTAAGTTGCCGTCCAGGTGCGGCTTATAGGGCTCGTCAACAGGTGTGCGCTTGGCGGTGGCCAGCACGGCACCTCCGAGCCCAGCCAGAAGAGCCAGGAGATACCACGTGTTATTGTCGCCCCGTTGCATACCTAAACGTATTCTACGTCGCTGTACGCGCCGCCGCGCAGGATGCTGTTGCCGGCCGGGCGAACCATGACCTGTCGCCGGCGCCCCACACCTAAGAGTCCTTGGCTGGTAGCCTGGTAGGCGGAGGGATAGAAGCTGCCGGTGGTTCGCTTTTTGGTCACGGCGTAAACCGCGACAGCGGCAATTCCGAGCAAGAAAAAATGGGATGTTTTCATAGATGTTATTTGTACAAATGCACCTTTAGGGAGCCAGTCAGCAGGGGGGTTTCCCAGGTGGCCAGCCTTAAAAAATCGCTGGCGTAAAACTCGTCGGTGGTAACGCCCATTTTGTCCGGCTGGACACTCAGGCATCCCTCGTTCCACAGGGCGTCTCTGGTCTGTGTGCCGTACTGCCCATCAATGGGCACTTTTTGGCCACGGACGTTTAACATGCGCTGTGCCATGGTAACGACGCTTCCTTTGTCGCCCACCACAATTGGCCAGGCGGATTCGGGAACATGAAGGGCCAGCGGATAGTCTGGAATGCTGGGGTAGAGCCTTGGCATGTTCGAAATTTGAATGAGGTTTTTTCCCCCCGGCACACTTGCCGGATACACAAAGTCTGGCGTACCGCCCCCTGGCGCTATGGCCGATGGGTCCGCATTGCTGCTTTTGGGCAAAACGACAATTAGCCCAATGGCCAACAGTGCCAGCATGAGCGGGTTCACAGGACGCCCATGGTTTGGAAGCTACCGATCATTGTGCCTGGCCTCGGCAGCGCATAGCCCGTGGGCAGCGTGCCAGGGGTGGTGGGGCCACTGCCCGGCAGCGGCGCAGGCCGTGGGCCTGGAGCAATTGGTGTTATCGGCACCATCGGCTGTGTGGCGCCGTTGGCGCTTTGCGATGCCAGGTAAAAAATGCCGGCAGCTGCCAAGAGCAGCAGGAGTGTGTTGCTTTTCATGCGGGTGGTTCTTGTGCTGTTACGTCGAGGTAAAGATTCAGGCCGGCCATGCCCAGATCTATGACGTTGGTTGCCACATCAAAAAAGTCGCCTGATGGCCCCGGGTCAGATCCGCTTGTTCCTGGAGAGCCACTACTGGTCGAACTGGTGGTGGGCACATACAGCAAGTCAGTTGCGGCGCCCGGATAATACACGGGCGAAAAGAATGCCCGCGCTTCGCCGCGACGCAGGCCGCCTGCCAGCTGGGTGGCTGCCAGGGCAGTTTCTCCGGAGGCTATAAAGCTGGCCACCTCGTCTTTAAGCTGTTGGGTTGCCCCAAGATCGCTAAGCGCGGCACCCACCTGCGCTGCGTCAAAGGAGGGAGCTTTCTTGAAAAGTTCAACAATTTTCGGAATCAGGGTGATGCCCGCAGACACCAGCAAGGCAATCGTCACCGGGTCAATGACCCCGATTCTTCCGCCCTTTATCATCACGTCAATGGCGCAACTTTTCAGTTTCCCACCGGCATCAAAAAAGCCAGCCAGGTTAAAATATTCACCGATCCAGAAGCGCACTTCCGGCTCCGCGGCCATCCACATAAATGGCAGCGCCTGTTTCGCCTGGGCGTAGGCCATGGCCGCAGCCATCTCATCTGCAGATAACGGGGGCGGCGCGCTCTTGCCTATGCAAAAATCTTCGTAATGGGAGCGAACCATGGCCTCGGTAATCGGCGTGATGGGTGTTCCTGTTGGTGGCCCATAGGCCGGAAAGCCCATTCCCATATTGACGCCCATTGAAGTCATGCTATCGGGACGTTCCATATGATTCCAATAGCTCGTTCCATGGTCAGACCCGTATGCCGCTTCGAACAAATAATAAAAACAGTGGTGCCAAAGCATGCTGTTAACGGCGTAGTTGATTACCTCTGGGGTAAGGTTGGCTCCCAGGTAATATCCGGTCTGTTCGAACAGCGCCTCTACCTTGCGGCTGTCGGCGTAGTTGCCGGGGGTGGGGAATCCTGCCGGTTGGCCGCTGGGCAGCGTTGCCGGCGAAGTGGTTGGCGGCGTGCCCGCTGAAGCGCTGGAGCCTAACAGCAGCAGGGCTGCCGCTCCTCCGATTAGCAAAAAGGGATCCATTATTGACGAGATTTTATGCGGGTGGTGATCCGCTCCAGTAAAGTGAGTTTGTGTTTAGGAGCCTGCAGGCTTTCCGCTCCCGGGAGCTTGCGCATTTCCGCCGAGTCGTTGGCAAAAAACATGACCAAGGCCACAATGCCCAGGACAAGATCTGTAACAAGCCCCTGCAGCTGCGTGCTGTCGAAGCCCCACGTGGCAAGCAGGCCAGAGGCGTTGAGCACCAGGAAAATGGTGGTGATAATGCTGATGGTGGTGGTGATGGGGTCACGCATCTTCATGGGGATCCTGTTTTTTGAGGTTCAGATATCGGCGGTACAGCTCCTTAGTCAGCAGCGCACCGGCCGCTCCACATGCGCCGATGAAGGCGGCGTCAAGGCCTCCAGATGCCAGGCGTTCGTACATGGCGGCACACAACAGCGTCGCCCCGCCTGCGAGGCTTACCACCGTGTCCGAGAAATGATGTCCATACTTCATGGCAGTGCGGTGAGCGGTATGCTGCCAGCGCTGAGCGGGGGCAACGAGTTTTGCCAGGGCCCGGTCAGCGCCGGGTTTGTGTTGGTATAATAGGTTATGGTCGTGGCCGGCAGGGTGCAGGGCACGGCCACGGTGTCACGGTTGGCATACAGCACGATGGGCGTGCCATCTGCAAGCACAAACAGCTCCAGGTAGGTGTTCGCCGGCCGGCTGATTGTGCTGCGCATGTACTGGCCATCGCGCAGGTACTGCCCAAACTGGTTCCAGAACTCTGTAAAAGAGCTTTGAACCCAGTTGCCCTTTTTAGCGGGGCCATCCAGGCCAATGATGTTGCTGGTGCCCACGGCGTAGCCCTGTTGGTAGTTGGCGGCGAAGACCTGATCACCGCGCTCTGCCCGCAAGCGAGAGAGCACTAGCAGAAAGGCTGCGCAAGCGGGGATCTGCTCGGGCGTCAGGTTGTCGGCCTCCGCCCAGTTCCACTCGCCGTAGGTAACCTGAACGTTTTCCGTATGCGTTTCCGCGTACCGGTTTTGCTCGGTGGTAAAAAAAGCATAGAGGTCGGCCGGAAATTCCGGATACAGCTTGGTGGTGTTGTAGATCCGCGCCGGCAGAATTCCATTTCGTACCGCTGCCCCCGTTGCCTGCAGGAACTGTTCGTGTTTTTGCCGCTGCTTTTGATCGGGCGAGAGATCCGCGATGTGCGGCTTGCCGCTCTGCAGGGCAAAGGCATCCCACAGTGCAGGATAGGCATCCACGATGCTGCGCGCCCAGGCCACGTATGCCTCGCCGGTCGCAAAATGCTCCGGATGAATTGGCGGCTCGTTTGCCAGGCTGATGGTCCGCGTTTGTGGCGTCAACCACTCGGGCAGCTCGTCTGGCGGCAGCTGCGGAGGCCACGTGAAGTCATGCGCCACATTTGGCAGCGCCGGCAACAGGACCGTTAGCGTGTACTGCGTGTTGGCGTCTGCCGTGCTAACCATCTTGTAGGCCACACTGCCCGCCGGCTGGCGGATGGCCGTAATTGGCAGGGCATCGAATGCGGGGCCCTGGCTGCTGGCCTGCAGCTGCTTGCCCGATTTGTCGGGCTGCAGGGGCTCGCGAATAGATACGCCCAGCAACGAGGCCATGTAGCCAGCAGGCAGCAGCTCTCCGGTTGAGCGAATCTCTGCCGCGCCGCTGTCAGGCATGGGCGGCTCGCCCGTGGTAGGCGGCGGCGGTTCTGTCGGCCGATTGTTGCAGGCCGCCAGAACGCCAATAAATATGAAAAGCCAACCTAGTTGTTTCATTGTTTGATCATTAAAATGCCCGCCACGTTTAGTGGCGCCGCACCTGTGCCGTCTGTTTGATACCAGCGGCCTGTGAGCAGGCCAGCCGCCCCTGCGGCCGCATCGTCCGCATATGGTGTTGGTAGTTTCGTTGGGTCAAATGCGTACTGGTCGGCGATGAAGTTTATCTTGCTGGTGGCGCTACCTAAATCAATGAGATGCAGACCTTCATTGTCGTTGTTAACACGAAGTCGTAAGGTGTCCTCGATGGCTTCGTAATAGATCCCTTTTGAACCGTTAAAAAACCCAAGACTGGCAACCCTGCTGTTTCCCAATGTATCGCCCGGCCAAACTTGAAGACCATAGGTAAACCCGTCTTTTCTATTTATTACTCTGGCACGCGGGATCCCATCAGATTCTCTATTAATACCCACAAGAAATGTATTGTTGTTATGCCACGATCCATTAAAAGTTAAGCCTGATCCAGTACCAGAAGGGCTTGAGTTTACAATTAATGTTCCAATTGTACCAACTCCGAAAATTCTAGGAATACGTCCCACAATCCCGTTAATGGTAGTTACCTCCAAAGAAACGCTATCTGTTCCGGTGTTGAAAAGTGGAGTTGAAATTATAACTTGATTCGATTGAAAACGAAGACTGGCCTTTGGGCCACTTGATCCGCCAGATGGATTATAAATACTCCGAAATATAAGCGGGAACAGATACTTGACTGTTCTGAATTCACTAGCTATTGTGCCGTTTGCCGTATACAGCGTAGGCTGTATAGTAGTACACATAGACTTCCAGACCGTCCCCGTCCAGAGGTTGTAGCACATCTCCGTTTCGTTGTAAATCATGGTGCCGGCCGATGTCGGCGTCCATGCGTCACGCTCCGCCTCGGAGATGGCAGAGAACAGCACGCCTTTGCGCTGGCTGCCGATCTGACCGAAGGTCTTTAGCAACAAATCGTTTTCGGCCATCACTGTGGCCTCAAGCACTTCAGTATTGCTCCCTATGGCAATGCCAAAATTGTCATGCCAGCCTGCGAAGCCAAGTTTGGCCGGGTTTGCCGCCGCAAAGTTCCAGCGAACGGAGACGTCGCGTTCGCTTTGGATATAATGTTGCAGCGTGTTTGCGCGTTCCTGAACAAAGGCGCCACCAACAGTTCCCCCCGCCCCGCTGGCGTTAATCCGATAGCTCGGGCTGGGCCCTTCAAACTCCATTGCGGCGTTATGCAAGGATATTCGGCGCTTCTCGGCGGCGGTTCCGCTTGTGCTCCATGAAATGACACCCACGGTGTCTGGCGAGGTCGCCAGGTTTGACGGTACGCGAAAATCGAACAGTCGCGCATTTGTTGATGTGCTGCCGGGCCACACCATTAAGGTGGTGGCGGTTTTGGGGTATATGTCGTTCCCGTTAACGGACCAATTGCTGCCGCCAATTATGCCGCCGCCCACTTGGGCAGATGCGGAAAGCGAAAGCGCAACAAATAGTATGGAAATAAATTTGCGCATCGCTTATTCCGGTTTTAGGTAGATGGCCAGCGTGGTTCCGGTGCCGTTGTATGCAACGCCTCCGCAGGTGCGTCTGCGACCGCTGCTGTCGACGTTGGCCGCGCAGGTGACCCACTGACCGGCTTCAAGCGTTTGCGCGCCACCGGGAATGGACACACCGCCGATGACAGTAGATCCAGCGGCGTAGGTAAGCGTAGCCGATGCGCTGCCGGCATTAAGAATCATGTACGATTCCAACCCGTCCGGAAGCGTACCGCTTGCTGCTGTGGTGAAGTAATACAGTGGCGCTGTGGCCGTGTCTTGCGTCGCGTTGCAGGCGCCGGGCACTTGGTCGCCCGATGGCGTGTAGGGCTGCATGTCCTGGTCGAGCGTGGCCAGAATTGTACCGGTGCCGTTGGTGCGCACCCACAGCACGCTGAAGTACGTGGTGTCGCCGTCGCAGTAGGGCTGGACGGACACTGCCGGCATTTGGTTCTGTGCGCTTGCGCTGCCGGCAAGGAAAAGCAGGCCCAGCAGCAACAGGATCAGGGCCACCAAAATGGTAGGATGTTGCTTCATTCCTCTGTTGTATCCTTCCATTGTTAATTCTTGTATGCGATGAGTAACGCCCCCCCCGTTCCGGGGTTGTAGGCGATCTGGGGGCAGCGGTACATGGTAAGCGTAGCCGGATCTGCGTATGCCTGACCGGCAACGGTTGCGCCGATCTCCAGGCTTGCGCCGTTGACTGTGGCCACAGCTGGCCCGATGTTGGTGATCCGCCAGGCGGCCGTGCCGGCCGCAATGCTCCCTGCTACGGTTGCATTCTGCGTCACCTCTGCAGAATTGGCTGACACATACGTTCCGCCACCGCCGCCACCGGAAAAAGTGGCGATTTTGGAAATAAGAAGTTTGCGGATGGATGTGGTGGCCATGGCTTAGAGGTCTGCTAGATCTGTACGAATAGCCAACACGTTAGGATTGTCGTCTGGATCGGTGGCGTAGGCGCCATTGCGAGCACCGAAGCGTAGCGGCACATTATCCCGGTAGATGCATCCGGGAATCATTCCGAACTCAACGCTATCCCCAGGCTCCAGCACGAGATCCGCGCCGAGCGTAGCGTCCATGTTGCCCTGGTTGACGAAACTCAGCGCCAGGCAGTTCGTTTCTACCTGGATGCCAATGGAGTAGGCACGGAACTTAACGGTGATGTTTTCCAGCGTCATCAGGCAAGAGGTTGGTTACCAAAAAAGAGCGGGGCGGGATCCATGAGCTGTCCACCGCGACGCACTTCTACGTGCAGGTGGTTGGTCATGGCCGGGGTATATTTTTCGCTGATGGCCTGGCAATTGCCCAGCTGCTCGCCACGGTTTACCGCCGTGCCGACAAGCGCCTGCGGATCCATGTAGAATAATTTTATGGTGTAGCCCAGATCCCTGCCGGTGCCGGTGATTTCGCAGCCCTTCCACCTTAGGTCGTCAGCGTAGGGTGATGCGTACCGGTTGAGGGTGCCGTCGATTGGGCTGTGTACCGGCTGCCCTTTGGCGCAGACCAGATCCAGCCCCTGGTGTGTCCGAGAGCCGCGCGGGGCCCCGAAATATCCAGATCCCTGGCTGTCGTCACGGATAATCATCGGATTGAGTGGTGGAGAGAGTGCGCCCATGGTTACTGCGGCAGCAGCTTGATTGACGACGAATATGACCCCGCCAACTATAAGGATGGCTACGATTGGATTCATCGTCCTGTGCTGGGTTTTGTTAATTGTTTGTAGAGGATTAGCCCGCCAGCGCCCAGGGCAAGGGCCGAAATGGCCGTGCCAGAGAAGCCTGAAAACAAGCTATTGGTACCACCAGCACGGTATGCGGCATTAAGCTGCTTGTCAATCTCGGAAACGGCAGTAGCTCGGTCTGCCGGAGTCATTTTGTCGAAAATGGGCGCCAGGCCATCGGTGATCTTCAGCGTTTTCTTTGCCTCGTCATTGGAGTAGAAGATCAGCTCGATGAGCTCCATGGTCACGTAGATGAGCACGGCAGCGGCGATCATGTATCCAATCGCTATCGGCACCAGGCCCACTCGCGGGCCGGCGATGGTTCCGGACGAAATGATGGGAGCCATGAGCGGATCCATGCCCAGGCTGTAATCAATTCCCCCGGATGCTTTAAGCGCATCCTGGCGGGCTTTGATTAATCCAAGCTCGTAGGACACTTCTGGCTGCAGCTCGGTGGCCTGAGCAATGGTTGCGACCGTACCGCTGCCGTAGGCTCCTTCCAGAATGACCGTGTCGGCAATCGCGTAGCTGAGCGCGTTGCGGTAGAAGTTGTACTGCTCAATCTGGACATACTCCGCCAGTGCGGCCTCCGCTGCAGGGTCTAGGCTCCCGATGCTGCGCATTTGGCGAGCGCCGCTGATGTAACGGATACGCGTCATAGCGATAGTGCCTTTTTGCCCGTTGCGTAAAGCGTCGGGTTGTCATGGGCCAGGTTGCTCAGGCGCGTGATGACGGTGAGCAGATCTGGCTCAGCTTGCTGCCAATGCTCCAGAGCGTCTGCGAAGGCCTGGGTCGAATCCTGCTCGGTTTGCAGGGCGTCCTTGTCGCCAAAGCCAGAAACCCCGACACGCGCCACGGCAGCGCCTCCTGCGGGAATCATTCCCATCTTCTCGGCAAAGCCTGGAACAAGCTGACCCACGTAGGGCATGATGCCCTCAATAAAGCGATCTATGGACGTGCTGGGCGGATTTGCTTTAAGCTCGTCAATGTCACGACGAAGATCGGAGAGCTCTAGATCCTTCTTCCACAGTTCCTGCTCCTTGGCGATGATTTCTCGCAGTTGAAGCTCGCTGTACATCCCAACGCCTACGCCGCCGAACCCAGACGAACCTATTGATGGCTGGTTTGCCGAATCGGGTTTGCGGACATAGGACATTTTTATAGCGGCGGGAGTGAAGGTGTTTCGGTCGTTTTTCTCTTGCGGCTTTTCCAAAGTCACGATGTAGTGACCCGGCTCCAGCGCTTCGAGGTTGGACAGCAAGTGGTCCAGGTTGCTGGACGTAGCTGCCGAGCCGTTTTCGGGCCCATTGAGCACAATGCGTTCCGGACTGGCGTTGCCACGCTGGGGGATTGCAATCCTCCAGTTGTAGAGTTCGCCAATGGTAGCCTGGTTGAAAATCCAGGCAGCCGATGAAAATCCGGGGTTGGTCATCCTTGAGGACTAGTGGCCAGCAACGCCCTGAGGCTGTTTCTGTCCAAGGTGGTAGAAAATGAAGAAAATGGACGTTTGGGCTGCGGTCCAGTCGGCTGCAGCTCCGGTGAACTCCACATAGCTCTTCTGCCAATCGACATCATGAATGTCAAGCGGAAAAATTCTACCGTCCGTGTTCCCACGTACCAATCGGGTACACTGAAGCCCGCTAATAACCTCGTAGCCATTCAGTCTGGCCAGCGTGAGGTAAAGGTTATTGACCTGGCCCTGAACTGACAGGACGTTGCCTGACGGGGAGTTATTGCCAGCGCCGGTGCCCTGAATGAACTCGCAGCCAATGATGGGAGCGTACCGCAGTTTTACAATATCCGGAAAATAGTGGCGACGGATGGTGCTGTTGAGGGGCACCAAGATTTCCGCTGTATCGCAGTGGGGAATGCCGCTCAACATCTGGGAGATGTTCTCTGTCCCGTAATTCAATTTCATGGGGAAAATTTTCGCCCCCGTTGGCAGCCGGCACTAAGGCCGGCTGCCTTCGATGAGGAGTGAGGGAAACGTGAGTGGGGCCAGATTAGCTGCGGATGTAGTTCGCGCCATTCTTGATCAGGAATCCGAAAGGATTGAAGACCGCGTAGATCTTCGACACTGCCTGGTCGGATGCCGCGCCGGTGAAGCCTGCCCAAATTGGGATGGTCAGGGTCACGTCATTGCTTCCTGATCCGGAAAACACGGGAAGTGGTTCAATGATGGCAGCGCCGTCTGCGAAGCTGCGGGAGCTGCGCGTGGTGGCATTGCTCTGCTGGGTGTCGGGGGCCATCCAGGTGAGCTGGTTGGGGAAGGCGTCAAAAAAGACGGTGGATCCTACTTTCATTTGCCAGAATCCATTCCAGAACGCTGCCAGGTCCGGGACCGACCCAGATCCGTTGAGCGCAGTTGGATTGTTGTAGGTCTGCGAGATGCCGCTTAACTGCTCAACGCCGGTAACGGCCGTGATGGGGTTCTGCACCAGGTAGAACCCGAGGTGCGTAGCGATGAAAACGTCGTTTTTGTCCAGTCGGTTTTCTGTTGCACGGGGGCTGGCGTTTTCCGACAGCAAATTGAACTTATAGATGGGGTTCGTATTGCTAACCAAAAGCTCACTGCGCAGGTAGCTCATGGTGATCAACTGGCTGCTCAGGCCCTGGAATTGCTTGAGCAGTTGGTCATAAATGCCGCGCAAACGGCCGGTTTGACTGGTCAGGATGGGCATGGCTCCTGCAGCAACAATTGCGTCGCTGCCGAAATTGCCGAGAAAGGCATGGATGGGTTCAACGAACAGCGCACAGGCCACCAGGGCAAGGCTGAACAGGGAAAGAAAGATGCGAGAAAGTTTCACGGGTTATTAATTTGTGTGAAAGGGAAAAAAGGGTGCAAGCGGGTGGAGGCAACTGCCGCCTAAGAGAAGTCGGCTCGGCTGTTGAAGTCCTGCGCCGAATTAAAGTCGGCGCGAATGTTGGAGGTGTAGCCAGATCCAACGCCGAAGATTCCGTCAGCGCGATTTTGACCATCACGCCCGATCGTGGGCAATTGCGTGATCACGGTGGGCTGGCCAACACGGCGGTAACGGCCACGGCCAATGCCGCTAATCAGCGCATTGTTCTTCGCGAGTTCAAGCGCTCCGACAGCGCTGATGCCGTTGCCTGCAGAGGCGAGTGCGGATCCTGCCGGCTGGGTGGCCGACAACAGAGCGCCGCCCACCAGGAACAGAGCACTCTTTAAATTTGGATCCATTGTTGGGAGGGCAGAGGTAGACAGCATGGATGCTGCTACTGCCCCGATGCCGGAGCCGAGCGCTTGCTCGGCCGCAGCCTTGAAATTGGGCTTTTTCATAGCTCCGATTTTTCGGTGTGTTTGACAGGAACAGGCCATGTCAGGGGGGTTTGCGGGGGGTGAGGTTAAGAAAAGAGGTAGTGATAAACTGCAGGTGCTGCACTTACCGCGCGGTACGCTTGCGGGTTGTTTTGCGGGCAGTGGTTTTGCGGGTTCTAGCCTTGCCGACACTGCAACCGCGCTTCATCAACCGGTTCACGGTTGCCTGGGCTTCGGTTTTGGTTTTGCCCTTTTTTACGGCATCGGTTACGTATGCTGTCGCGGCCTTTTTGACCGTGGCGGCAGTCGCCTTACCGGCGCACTGCTTGAATTTTGCCTTTACCAGTCGCTGGTATTGGCTGACTTTGCGGGTGGCGGTTGCCATGCTCTGTGGGGGGTTAGGTGAACAAAAGGATTAACCCAGCACCTACGGCCAGCATGGCCAGCGGGCTGGGAGAACAGGGGGGTGCAGACAGATGAACAGCCCCAACAGATGCCGTGGGCTGCATGGATTCCTTCGTGGCGAAGTCTTTGGTCAGTGTGTGGCTCGCTTCCTCGTCAAAGCGGATCGGCGGTACCGCGTCGAGGAAGATTTCCGCGCCCTGGTCATCAAGGGCAACCACGTACACGTGGGTCACTTCCGGCTCGTTGTCAAAGCCTACAAAACGGTAGAAATACCGGATGCCCAGGTTGCGCAGAACGCTTCCGCAGAACAAGCTAAAAGACTTGCAATCGCCTTGGCCAGATTCAAAAAGCTGGCTGGGGCTTTGAATATCCTGGATGCCGGGAGGATCCTCGCGATAGGTTATGTTATCCTGGACAAAAGCGTGAATTCTCCGGCAGGTGTCGCGGGTGGTTTTGCCCCGCAGCCTTTCGGCGAACTGGTCGGTGTAGCGGGGGGCCAGGCGATCTGCCGCCAGCAGGACCAAAATGATCTGCTCGGTAGTGCCTGACTTGAAGATCTGGCGCTCCTGGTTCCCGGCCGGTGCCAGGGTGTCTGCGGCAATATGTCGCATGCTTCGGCTCATGCGGCTCCTTTGTTGCTGCTCTCCACCTGCGATGTAAAAATTTGTTGCGCGGCAGCGCGAGCAAATGGGCCTAACAGCAGCCCTAAAATTTCCTTGATGACGAACCAAGCCTTGCGACCGCCGTGCTGCCCTTCGACAAGCAGCACGCGACGTGCGCGCGGGTCTATCCCCTCGGAAACAATGCGGGCGCCGGTGGTGCCATCGGGAAGAAGTGCAGCCAGCTCTTGCGGCAGTTGAACGGCGGCAGGCACCGCTATGCGTCTGGCAGCCAGTGGCGGCTGTTGGTCGGCTACGTTGCGTAATGCATCGCGCAGTATTACACGGGCCGCACGGCGCTCTTCGCGCGTTGGCGCAGCCGCTGATTGAGGTTTGCGTCGGCTCATACGGCGAGGCTTATGGTTTGGTTAATCGGGATCGGGATCCGCTCTACCGTCAGGGTTCCTTTAATGACCAACTGCGGTACGGCACCGGCGCCGATCAGCTGGACGATAGCGCCTGCTGCCTCCCCTGGATTCAGGTAGATGGGTATGTCCATCCGCAGCACGCCGTTGGGCGGCAGGATGGCCGGATTGTCGTGAATGATGGTGGCGATCACACTGTCTGCAAAGAGCAGCTGGCCGGTAAAGCCCTGGACGGCCAGGCTGCCCGGCTTGGTGTTGATCACGTCCATGGGCAGAACGATTGGCGCGGTGCCCAGGAGGAAGTTCCCAAAGGAGCCGTCTATGTACAGCTCCGCCACGTCAATGCGCGTTTCGGCCGATACCAGGGTAATGGCCTTGCTGGAGATAGTGCCAGCCACGTATATAGCAACAGCGATCAGCAGAAAAGGAAACATCAAAACAGGGCTCGTGAACGATAGTGGAGCCTAAGTACGTCACAGCACAAATGCTTGACGTTGTGGCGTTTGGGTCTGTCGCGTTAAACCGCTTGTTTATTTGAACTTATGGGTTGTGAACCCTCAAAATATTCCAGAATGGCCTTGGCCTGGCCGGGTGTGAACAGCATGATCCGGCGAAAGGTGTCGTGGTCCATGTTCAACTTCTCGGCTATCTGGTGGCGTCGGCACCAGTTGCGAAGCGTTTCTGGATGGATGCCAAACCGCTCAGCGATCTGGCCTTTGCTCATGGCTTGGTGCGCGGATTTTTCCATGACCAGCAAGTTCGTCCAGTATTCGCTTTTAACGAACACCGTTAGCCATTCGCGAATGCTGCGCAAGGCATTTTTGAGGGTGTAAAAAGGCATTTGCTTGGTTAGCACAAGGTTATATTAAGGCTACTATGGTATGTCTGGTGTATTGGGGGGGGGTATGCTGAAAGAGCGTGTGACATGTGACAAAAATTCACAACAGGCTGTATTGCAGCAACAAACAAAAGGGAAAAGCCTTATTTGTCACACGAAGGCGCACAAATGCAAAAATGCCTTACTCAAAGTGGCACAATCATAATTATATGGATATGATGCCCCCGTGTGCCAGCGCGGTACGTGATTATCAACGGGTTATGAAGTTTGTCACACGAACACACCCTTTTTTTAAAAAAGAGGGGGGGGGGTGGTCAAAAAGGTAATAAGGTAAATGTGTTTGTGTGACGGACAAAACTGGGAAAACAGAAAGCCGGCCGCAGATTGCTCCACGACCGGCTCTTGAATGATTGCCGGGCCATTGTCCGGCCAGGGGTGGCCGTCCGGCGCCCAGTAAGGGAACAGGCGAGGGCCCAGGTCCCGGATCGCCCGGAGTAGCATGTTGCCAGGGGCCAGCGAGACGGCCAGCGAGACGGCCAGCGAGACGGCCGGCGCGGGCATAACACACGGGGCCCCACGCGCTCCGCAGTAGCCTCCTGGATGGGTTACAACTCTTCGTACAGGTCTGGCCTTAGCAGCCGTCCCAGGGCCGCGTATTGCTGTTCAATCCTGCAGAGGATCCTGGCAAGCTCGTCTACGTCGGTGGCCACGGGCTGACCGGCTGCCAGGCGAACAATGGTAAAGGCATCTTGACCGGTGGCGATCAGCTCGCCAAGCAGATCCTCCTGGTTAAGCTCCAGGCAGCGCCGGTACACTTCAGCAAGGCGTTTGTCGGTGAAGTGATGGGCAAGGAGATTGGGCAATTTCGGGAAGCCCGAATCGGTTGGATTCATTCCAGTTGTCATGGGGTAGAAATGTAAAGTGGCAGAAGTTTAAAAAACGGCTCTGCCTTTCCCGTGACAACCATTCCGCCAGGCGGGATGTGTGAAGGCCATTACAGCACGACACGCGGGGGTACAGAGCCGCCTATCGTTCACGGCCGGGCATAAAAAAGCCCGCCGTGCAAGTGGAGCGGGTTGGGTTCCCCGCCTAGAGAATGATTGTCACGGCAAACGTAAACCGTATTTTTCATTTTGGCAAGTTAAAAGGGGGGCTGGTCTTCAGGATCGGTGACGGTGTAAATGTCGGCTCGCTTGCCGCTCAACATTCTCTTCTGGTCGCGCGGCAGCTTGCCCGGTGCGCTGGCCAACATTCCATTGATGGCGTAGCCCTTGTACGAAGCCCACTGGCGCAGGAACTGCAGCGCCTTGGCCGAGTCTAGCGGTGATCGCCGATTCTCGGTTATTTCTCCCGTCATCACGTCCAACAATGCCGGTACGTCATTCATGGCAGGGCTGCCCGGGGGGTACTTGATGGTGTATGCCTTATCCAGCTCCATGTAGCTTTCAAAGAACTGCAGCACGCTCGAACCTATATGGCGGCGTAACACGCGCAATCCCCAGTTTTCGGTCGGGAACTCCAGGAGCCCGTGCCGTAGGAACAACTGCAAGCAAAGGGCGTTGTAGTTGTCAAATTGTGCCCACTCTGCCGCGTCCCAATCGGTAAAAAATTCCTTGCCAAAAATGGTTTCCGGCGTTCGGCTTTCGTTAAAGAAATTGCTGTACTCTATGATCAGCATTCTTCGCCGATAGCTCGAACCTTCTCCCCAGGGAACATAGTTGGTGTCAAGGAACCACTTTGGGCTATGCTCAAAGGGAATCTCATACTCGTCGATGTTCTTTTTCTCCACCACCATATTATCAGTAATCCAATTGAACAGCCAGTCAATTTTGAAACTCGGATCCATATCTACCAGGTGAACCAGGTCAGTCTGGTTGCTTACCCTGGAGAGCACAAAAGACTTATCAATTTTGAACTGCCGGCCGGGCAGCTCTGCGCGGTTTCGCATGTGGCCCAGGCTCTTGCCGGTCAGGCTCTTGCCGCTGCCCCCGTTGGCCTCGTTGACCGTCTCAGCATCTTCTCGATCCACGCAGACAATGGCCTTGGCCTTGCTGGCTTTTTTATAGCGATGAAGCATATACCCGATGGCGCACATGCCCGCAAGCTGCCGTCGCATTAACGTCTCCTGCTGATCAGCGGCTCCCGGCTTTATTTTGAGCACTTCCAGAATCTGTATGTCCTCTTGGCCGTTCCAGGCCAAGGTCAGGAAGCGGCTCCAGTCGCTAAGCATAATTTTTTTTATAGGAACGCCTTCCCATTCTCTCTCCAAAATTTGATGCCGCCAGACCTGCTGCTTCAGCTTTGGGTAAGGCACCGGCTCTGTCTTGTCTGCCGTGATTTTTACGGCAGTGTTGGTGTACATCAACCACCCGGTCTCTCTGTCGTCTTGCAGAGGATCTATCTTGATCGTTTTTAATTCCTTGAGCTTGTCAAGGTGGTAGTGGGTGGTTGCTCCCTTGCGCATCATTTCCAGGGCGTGGTAGTGCCTGTTTTTTTCCAGGGTGTCCCGGACAAAACGCTTGATCACGTCAATGTTGCCCTTCAGGCCAGTGAGGATCTGGCCCTGCACGTACATAAAGTCCGTGGTTTCGTTGTCAGGCAGCACATACAGATTAAAGCCCAGTGCCTCCAGGAACCCTATAAAGTCGTTGTAGACAATATTGGTAATCTGCTGGGTGTCCTCCAGCTTCAGGATTGTTTTCCAGAACAACCCGCGCAGGATTTGTTTGTCCCTTTTGTCTGTGATTACATTGGATTCAAAGACCTGGCCGTAATAGTCGCAGAAGTATTCCTTGCCCAGGTAAATGAAATGTGATCCTGAAAGGCCGTATGCGGCGCGTTCTTTTCCGACAAAGGCATAGACATCTTTATGTTTTGAGGTTACTTGATCAGTTATTTTCTTGACTTTGAATACAGGAATTTCAAGTTGAAACATGGATAGTTGGTTGGCGATTGGCAAAGGCAATACGTGCCCGAAGTCGGACAGTAAGCAGTCAGCAGAATGTATTCACTGGCAAGGCGCACCTAATTGCGAATGGCCTTGCC
>Ga0163148_10002090_pt1 | contig 24686 bp, 23 predicted proteins | sample OliLakLV19MP7P2_FD_148606 | JGI IMG/M metagenome (GOLD analysis project Ga0163148, IMG submission 148606) | Freshwater microbial mat bacterial communities from Lake Vanda, McMurdo Dry Valleys, Antarctica- Oligotrophic Lake LV.19.MP7.P2 | ecosystem: Environmental > Aquatic > Freshwater > Lake >... | reverse complement strand
GCGCAAGGCTTCGGGCGATGTTGTGGACACGGGCAAGGGCGGCTAGCGTTGTCTGGGCAGGTGGATCCACCTGGCCATCGCGCCCCGGACCGCTGATGGGTTCGTTGGAAAGTTCGTACAGGACGTGGCTGCGCTGGGCAAAGTAGGGGGCGACGACTTTCCACAGGCCGGTGTTGAGCGCTTCGTCGTATTTCGGAACACCGGAGGCGGGCACACGGTTGTGGGCGTTAATAATGGCATAGAGACCGTTTTCGGAGCAGTGGTTCACGGCGCGTTCGAGTTGCTCGATCATGCTGCGTTGGTAGGCGGCTTCGGACCAATCGTATTTCCCGTAGCCTTCCTCGTGGATCCAGACGTCGAAGAGGATGATGCGGACGGCATTGAGACCTGCTACGCGCATCGACTTGTAATAGGAGGCGGGCTGCTCGGCAGGCTCCTGCGACCAGACCCAGGCGGTGCCGGCCCGGATCGGAGTATTGGCGTCGCTACGCAGAACCTTCAGGCGCTTGTCCGGTGTCTCGGCATCGGCTATGTCCACCACCCGGATGCGCGCACGGTCGGTGGCAAGAGGGGCGGAAGGGCCGTTGGGCACGGCTGGTATAATAGCGGCGCAAGCAGGTTGGAAAGACTGCATGCCGAGGGCGAAAACTAGGCCTAAGCCTAAAGCGGTGCCACGGTGGAAAAGCTGATTGCCGGTGAGGTTGTGCGGGGATGTCATGGATCGGGAGAGAATACGGGGAAGGGAGTTCGCGGTCAAAGACCAAGGTGACGGCCTATCTCCACAGGGGCTGTCTACGATGTTCGAAAAAAATCGAATGAAGAAATTGCCAAGAGATGGCGACTGAACCCAATTGCCCCACAAAAAAACGAGTGGCCCGTGCAGGGCCACCCGTTTTTGGAGGAAGCCTGCTATCTTTAGGACTTACCGTCCTTGGAAACGTAGACCCAGCGTCCACGACTGTTGTCGTATTCCTGGATGCTGATGTAGCCATCACGGTTGGTGTCCCAGAACGAATAGACCCGTGTTTGGAAATCCGCCACGGGCAGAGGCTTGGTGATGTCCTGATAGAAGCTAAGGGAAAGCCCCGTCTTCTTGATACCGTCCCGGAACTCATTCGTATGGATCTCTCCATCTGAATTGCTGTCCCAGATGGCAAACGTTTGGGCTTTTTCAGCATTGACGTACCAGTAGGGAAGATCCGTATTGAATTCGGTTAGAGTAATTTCGCCGTTCCTGTCTTTGTCCCAGGCATTGAAGGAACCTGTGGCAAATTCATCAAAGGTGACCATGCCGTCGTCGTTGATATCCCAGCGGGCAAGCTGAGCCTTGATTTCGAGGTTGTTCCGGAATTCTTCCTGGGTGATCCGTTGATCGTTGTTGGTGTCGACCATGTTGGTGGTGGTCACCGTTTCTGTTTTGACCGTTTTGACGGTCTGGGGCTGGCTGAAGGCCAGGCTGGCTCCTGAGAGCAGGAGCAGGGCAAGGATTGTGTTTTTCATAAGGGACTTTTGATTCTTGGGTTAGGTCTTTAACGACCGGTTTGTTGGCCTTCAGCATTGCCCGAACCGTGCCATTCCAAGCGGATCTCTTGGAAGATCCTGTACACCAACGTATTAAAGGTTCAGGTCTTGTTATCAAAGTGGCAGATAATGCCGCAACCTGCAACACACTGGCACTTAAATAGGCGAATATGCACGATTTTAAGATTGATCTCGGAAGAATTGCCTGCCTGTCATAACCCAATTGGGTAATGACAGCCCACCCAGGTGTTAACGGGCCGCGACCACGTTGATACTGCGTGAAACCCGAAATCTGTTACCATCTTCCCGTGAATAAGAATCTCCTCATCCAGGCCATTTCCGAAATTTTACAGCGGAACTTTGAGAGCCAGATGAATTCCTCGAAAAAAACCCGCGCGGACGGGAACGACTCCCAGAGTAAGTCTGAGGGGAAATACGACACCCGTTCGATTGAAGAAAACTATCTGGCGGATGGATTTGCCCGCCAGGCCCAGGCGGCGGCTGGTGCGATGACGGCTTTCAAGTGCATGCCTCTGCGGAACTTTGACCGGACTACGCCTATCGATCTTTCCGCTTTGGTTCAGGTCGGGTTCAAGGAAGAAAGTGTCTGGTTTTTTCTGGCCCCGGCTGCTGGCGGAACGGAAGTGGAGGTCGAGGGAAAGCGGATTACCGTTCTAAGTCCGGAATCACCTTTGGGATCGCAGCTTCTCGGATTGAAAACCGGTGGGCTGATCCACTCACCGGCAGCAAAAATCTTGGCTGTCGAATAGCATAGACTTGCGGATAGTTCACTCAAAATGAAGAGTCGAGCCCCTGGGTTCTCATGTGCCTTTTAGATGGTGACATCCTGGTTACATTTTGGTGACAGCCCATTAATCTCTTTGTCCTATCCCACATAAGATCAGCTACTTATGTCCACGGTTCGACCTCTCAATGAGGTGAGCTATTTGACAGAAGTCGCAATGGGGTGATATTGAGTCGTATGAAATTAAAACAACTCACTCACTCACTCCTAGGAATCATTGCAGCGGCTTTCATCGCCCTGCCTGTCGCTCAAGCTGAACCCCAAACAAAAGATATTGTGGATACCGCCGTCGCAGCAGGCTCATTCAAGACTCTTGCCGCAGCGTTAGGTGCTGCCGGATTGGTGGAAACGCTGAAGGGCCCAGGACCTTTCACCGTCTTTGCTCCTACGGATGATGCCTTCGCCAAGCTTCCCGCTGGAACGGTCGAAAACCTGCTCAAACCGGAAAATAAAGCCAAACTGGTCTCTATCCTCACTTACCATGTCGTTGCTGGGAAAGTTATGGCAGCCGATGTGGTTAAATTGACCGAAGCCAAAACGGTGCAGGGAACCACGGTGGACATTAAAGTGGTTGATGGAACTGTCACGGTCGATGGTGCCAAGGTGGTCAAAACCGATATCGCCACAAGCAATGGGGTCATCCACGTGATCGACACCGTTATCATGCCCTAATCGTTCTCTACTCATTTAAACAGTTTGATAAGCGGCAGTCCCCACAGACTGCCGCTTATTTGTTTCGCAGCAGGGATTATAAATGATCGGTTGTATAGCAATGGTCTCAGCCACGAGGTCTTAGTGTTGTGCTTCGCCAAGGTATGAGGTAAATTTTTGATGAGATGCTAAACGGAACCTCAAACGGATGACTTACCTCAATTTTCACCTTATTTTTATTCTGCCGGTGATCGGAGTGGTCTGGTGGTTGAGGCGCAACGAAAAGCTGGTGGCTCTCCCGTGGCAGCGGAGGGGAATTGTGATGCTCACATTGATCGCACTGGTGTATACCACACCGTGGGACAATTATCTGGTGGCGCGGGAGATCTGGGCTTACGGCGAAGGTCGGGTGATAGAACCGCTTATTATCGGATACGTGCCCATTGAGGAATATCTGTTTTTCATACTTCAGCCGACCATGACCGGTTTCTTCCTGCTGCTCTATGCCGGACGGCAGGGAGTGGGCAAAGCAGTCTTCAGTCGGCCGTTGCAACGCGGTCGACCGGCCTGGCTGGGAGCTTCTTTTTGGCTGTTTCTGACAGGATTCGGTGTGGCCTGTTTGACTGTGCTAACGGAGCGATTCACCTACCTGGGATTGATCCTGGCATGGGCTTGCCCGGTGTTGGCATTTCAATGGGCCTATGGGGGAGGAACCCTCTGGTCGCTGCGGAGGTTGCTGATCCCTGCCGTGGGCACGCCGACTCTGTATTTGTGGGTGGTGGATTTTATTGCGATCGAGTGGCGCATCTGGTCGATCCTGCCAGCCACCAGCACCGGCTGGAAACTTGTCATCCTGCCGTTTGAGGAGGCTCTCTTTTTTCTGCTGACCAACCTGCTTGTGGTGCAGGGCCTAATTCTTTTCTATCAGGCTTCATGCAGTTGGCCCATATTCCAGAAGAAGGCAGAAGGCTCTCATGAGCGGGCTACCTGAATCGGCACTCTGGACGGGTTGGGTGTTTCTCGCCAGTCTGGTCTTGCTGGGGATGCCGCACGGGGCTTTGGATCATCTGGTCTGGTTTAAGGGGACGGGTCGGCGTTTCGGGATCGCAGCGCTGCTTTGTTTTTGTGGGGTTTATGTGAGCATCGTAATCCTGGCGATCGGGATCTGGTGCTTCGCCCCGTTCTGGTCTGCCGTCGGGCTGATTCTGCTGACCTGGTTTCATTGGGGCGATGGGGATCGCATGTATGAACAGGCAGGTGGGGGGGGTAAAGGATGGCTTTTTCTGGCTTGGCGGGGTTCATTGCCGATGCTGGTTCCCTTGCTCAACCATCCAGGCGATTATGTCGACGTATTACAGGGAGCGATCCGGGTAATTGATCCTTCGGCTGCCGGTCTCGGTTTACTGGATATCGCAGGCGATCCGATGTTTCGATTTGGCGTGGCGGTATTGCTGATGGTTCTGGGCGGAGTCTTCTGGTGGTATGTAGGCAGGTTTCGTCAGGGCGCCCGGAGGTTGGTTCTGGAAGACCTGCTTCTAATTGGTGGATTTCTGCTGTTGCCCCCGCTGGTTTCCATCGGCCTGTATTTCATTTTCTGGCATTCTTGGCGGCATATTCACTTACTTGCGACGGCCCTGGGCCGACCCGTTGCCCAGGAGGGCGGGGGAGTAAACTGGACCTCTTTTTACCTGCGGGCGACTCCATTTACTTTGGCCGGGATCGGCTTTGTTGTGGGATTGGCTCTATTTGCCGGCCCCCGTCTGGGCGATGTCAACTTGTTGGTGGGGGTTTACCTGATCGTTCTCTGGGGATTGACCTGGCCGCATGCCGTTTTATGCCACCGGATGAGCCGCTTATTTGTGCCAATAGCAAATAAATATTCGTAAGCGAACTTGCATATATGCAAAGAAGGCTTAAGGTTTGCTGGTCCTGTCAAAATATCAAAATCAATTAAGGAGAATAAATGCCCGAACTGTCATTAGGTCAATACGAACTAGTCTATAATACATTATCACTGACGATTGCATGCATGTTTGCATCTTTCGTCTTCTTTGTGCTGACCAAAAACAACATCTCACCGCGATACCGTGGATCCGTCATCGCTTCTGCGCTGGTTGTATTCATCGCTGGCTACCACTACTTCCGGATTTTCGGAAGCTGGGAAGGAGCCTATCAAATCAATGCTGCTGGCGACGCCTGGACGCCGACAGGACTACCATTCAACGATGCTTACCGCTATGTCGACTGGCTGCTGACCGTGCCACTGTTGATGGTGGAACTGGTTCTGGTGCTGGCTTTAAGCAAAGAGCTGACTAAATCGCTGATCTTCAAGTTGGGCATTGCTGCCTTCCTCATGATTGCGTTGGGCTATCCCGGAGAAGTGGATCGCACCAGCTCTGAGCTGATGTCATCCCGCGGAATGTGGGGATTCCTGAGTACGATTCCGTTTGTCTATATTCTTTATACCGTGCTGACGCATCTGAAGGCTTCCATGGCCAAAGCGCCGAGAGAAATTTCTGTGCTGCTGCGCAACGCTGGGTTGCTGACGCTCTTCACCTGGGGATTCTACCCTATCGCCTACATGGCACCGTTTTACGGTCTTACCGGTGGCACAGCTGAAGTCGGATTGCAGGTCGGTTACAGCATCGCTGACATTGCGGCGAAATGTGGATATGGTCTGTTGATCTACAACATCGCCCGCCTCCGCTCGTTGGAAGAAGGGTATTCAAGCGAAGATGCGAAAATAGCTAGAGTCTGATTTCGAACATCTTTAAAAACATTAAAAGCGGCCCAAAGTATTGGGCCGCTTTTTTTTCTTCATCTCCAATGTACTGAATTCTCCGCTCCCCAAACTCTTGCAATCCTAAAATGATGGTTGAGTGATAATTCGTCGAAATATCGGTAACCGAATCTCGATAAGAATCTTACGCATTAGCCAAAGCTGCTTTTTATGACTTCGATCTACAATATGCTCCGGGAGCGATTAATCTCCGAGAAAGCCCGCCAAGCCGGCGAAAGAGTGGTAGTCACCATCGCTCTGGTTGCTTTTGTTGTTCACCTAATTCTGATCGGGCTGCGCCATTTAGACTTTTTACCGTTCCACAGCCAACAGCTTGACGAGCTTCTGATTAACCCGATTGCAGCAATCTACACACCTTTTACCTTCATCTTGGTTTATGAAGTCTATCTCCTCGTCTTCTATTTGCCACAGTCCATCACCCAATACATCGCCAGGCAGTATGAAATCATCACTCTGATCATTGTCCGTCGGATTTTTAAAGACATCGCCAACCTGAAGTTAACCACTGATTGGTTTAGCCAGCCGGAGGATATACAACTGACCTGCGATATCGTGGCCACGTTAATCCTCTTTTTACTTATCATCCTCTTCTATCGGCTGGCCCGCAGTCTTCCGGTCAACACAAAAGGGAAGGAGTCTTACTCCCCCGATTTACTCCGCTTCATCTATTTTAAAAATATTATCAGCTTGTTGTTGGTTCCGTTGTTGGTGGGTCTTGCAATCTACAGTTTTGTTACCTGGACCCAGGAGACCTTTTTCATGGCTAATGAAGCAACCGTTACTGTCATTGACGTGAACAAAGTTTTCTTTGAAGATTTTTTTGGAATTCTGGTCATGGTCGATGTGTTCCTGCTTCTGCTTTCCCTTATTCACACGGACAGTTTTTCCAAGGTGGTGCGGAATTCCGGTTTCGTTATTTCGACCATTTTGATCAAGATATCCTTCGGAGCTGATGGACTAGTTAGTATCGCCCTTATTTTGGGGGCTGTTTCCTTTGGAGTCGCGATTCTTTGGGCGCACAACCTCTTTGAACGAACCCTCTCACCTGCTCCAGAATGATGGCCTCCGTTTGAATGGCTTAACATTTGGTTCGCTTTTTTGTGCCCATGATTCATCGATGGCAGGATATCCGTATGAAGCTGGAACATATTCTATAGGCAGCTGCTGACTCCATTTTTTATCATTCACAAAAGTTAAAGTTTAAAACGTTAATTTGGACGGGCTCGTTTTTGTTGGCAACAAGCGTGGTGTCGGTAATAATCCGGTTTCCGCCATGAAACTGTTCTCCAAACTAAATTTCTTCCTGCTGTCGGGCTATCTGATGGCCTGCCAACTCCCAGCTCAGGAGTATGCCAACCGGTCTCCGGTTAAAATGCTTCAGGAAGCTTGTGAAAAGGGGGATCTGGAACTTTTGGAGCAGGCACTCCGCCAGGGGGCTGATCTGGAAGCGCGTGACTATGCGGGATACACTCCCCTCGCCCAGGCGGCAAGATACGGCAAGGTTGAAGTGATGAAGGCTCTACTGAAGCGGGGGGCTGATATCAAGGCCTGGGATAGGGAGGGGACTTCGGTTCTCTTCAGAGCTTGTTTCCATAATCAAACGGCGGCGGCTTTATTTCTTCTGGAAAAAGGACTGAGTCCCAATTGGGGAAAGCCAGGGAATACGCTCTGTTTAGCGACTGCTGCTTATTGGGGTGATTTAAGGTTGGTCAAGGCACTTGTGGAGCATGGAGCGGAAATTAACGATAATAGTGGAAGAGCAACGGCTCTCATGGAGGCTATCAACAAGAATTATACCGGGATTGTACTTTACCTCTTGTCTGCTGGTGCCGATCCCAAGATATCCGCTCCCGGGCGCAAAAGTGCCTGGTGGTCCAAATATCCTCCGGTGTCGGTGGCTGCGTGGAATGGGAATGCCGAAATGATCAGGGCGTTGGTGGTCAAAGGCTGTGATGTCAATGAGCTTTCCCCGATTGATGAGAGTCCCTTGATTCTTGCCACAAGGAAGGACCGATCGGATGCAATCAAGGCCCTGGTTGAGACGGGTGCGGATGTGAATGCTCGTCACCCCAAAAACAAGTGGGTTGCTCTCCACTATGCGGCGGAAGAGGGAAAGGTTGAGGCCTTAAAAGCTCTTGTGGATAAAGGGGCCAATCTGGAGGTCAGGGCTTCCGGCGAAAGAACGGCTTTGATGATGGCGGCTTGGGAAGCCGAGGAGGAATGCGTCAAAGTGCTGTTAGATGCCGGGGCTGACCCTAATGCCCAAAACAGTAGTGGAAAAACTTCCCTCATGTATTCCTGTCACAGACACTCTGCCAGCAAGAGCCAGATCGAGGCCCTTTTAAAGGCCGGAGCCAGACTCGATTTAAAAGACGGATTGGGAAATACGGCTTTGACCTATGCAGCAAGCCGGGGACATCAGGACTTGGTTGAACTTTTCCTGGTCAAAGGAGCTGATCTCAAGGAAAGGCATATTTTTTCTACAGAGCTAAGAGGGAAAAAGGTTACGGACAGGCAGGCCTGGGTTTTGGGTCTGGGCTCTATTTATGCGCTTATTAATAATGATGAGCTTTCTTCTTTAGGGGATACTTCCATCAGACCATATCAGCGCGAAGTCAATTCGTTGAAAAAATACTGGAAGATCGAAAGCAGGGAGGATGCCTATAGGACTCTGACCTGGCTTAAAAGTGAGGGGCATCGCATAGAGTATCAAAAAATGGCTACCCAATCATCCTGGTGGAGCATTTTATTGTATCAGGCCATGGTTCCACTGAAATTGGCCAACTCTGAGTCCGTCAAAAAACAGCTTTTTGCCAGGCAAAGTTACCGTAGGTGGGGGGATCGTAGTGGTTTGATGTGGGATCTCAGTCGTATAGTAATGGTGACCCGCTCTGCTTATGAGGCAGGATATCTGGAAGAAGATGAAGTTTGGGAACTTCTTATGCCGATAGGAGTTGAAGTGCAGAAAAAATTCGGTTCTTGGCGGGAAATGGGGGAAAACTTTCTGGATGGCAGGGAAATATGGGATGGTGAAAGGAATTCGCGGTTTCAGACCTGTTTTGAGTTGCTGTCTGATCCCAGGGATAAGAACAGCCCATGGAACAAGTATTCATGGGATTTGGATCTGACTGAATGACCCTGCTTAAGCAAACCCACTTACCTTCCCCTGCTCCGCCCAAACATCCTTGTTTCTCCAGATATCTGCATCCAGAATAGTATCATTTGAAGTAGGTCAGGCAATTTGAACCAAGGCAATAAAATGCTGGGCATAAAAGGGAGGGTAATACCCCATAGAGTGCCCGTCGACCCCCTCTACTCTTTCTAATGATGGCAAATAATTTGTGCGAAAAAACGAACCCTTTTGTGGAAAACCTATCCTGTTTTCAGAGGTTGTGTTTATTCATTTCAAACAAAAATAGCGTGGTATCCTGGTCATTCCAATGTTAGAGCCTCCCGCCATGCGATCGGAGTTTGCAATCCGGGAGCCTAGAGGGCTTCTGTAACAGCGACTGCGAAAACGTTGAGTATTGAGAGTTGAGCGCATAAACCAACTTGGCCATTGAACTTTGCTTAACACGCGCGATCAGCGGATTTAGTATGAAAATTTCCATTCTAAATTGGAACATCTGGTCCCAGAACCTGCCTTTGTTGGGTTGGGCTGCGCGGCGGGGCACCATCTTATCCACCCTGCAGGATTGTGCAGCCGACTTTATTTGTCTCCAAGAAGTACGCTGGAACTGGATGAAAGATCTCGAGGCGGCATTGCCCTTCTACAAATGGACGGGTATGGCGAGGGATTTGGCCCTCAATTCCGAGTCAACCCCGATTTTTTACCACCATGGCCGTTTTACGCTCCTTACAACAGAAACTTTCTGGCTTTCGGATAATCCTGACCGGATATCCCACGGATGGGATGCGCATTATCCACGTACTGCGACATGCTGTAGCTTCCGCTGCAATCAATCTCAAAAGTTAGTCACCGTGGTCAACACCCATCTGGATCATTGGGGCCGGAAGTCGCGGGAACTAGGTGCCGGTTTGATCCGAAAAAAAATGGAACAACTGCCCACGGATCAGGCCATTCTTGTAGCAGGTGATTTAAACTCTGTTCCGGGATCGTTACCTTGCCAGATTTTACTGGAAAATAACTTTCTTCAGGACTGCGCCCAGGGGAATTCCGCTTCTTCATGGAATGCATGGGTGGGCGGGCGCTTTGGTTGGTGGCAAAGCCGCCTGGACTACATTTTCACCCGGAACATGGAAATCCGCGACTATCAACTCCTGAAGGATCCTGGAAATTGGCTTCCGTCGTCCGATCATAAAGCACTCTTCGCCCGGCTGGAGATTTTATCATGATTTCCGTCGGAATAGCGTTGGCGGCTGTCGGATGGATCGTATCTCTAGTCACGATCCCCTTCATCCTGCTATCTAACAAACGTCCCGCAGGTGTTTTGGCATGGCTGTGGGCTGTTCTCCTGTTTCCTTATTTCGGGGCTTTTTGTTATTTGGTTTTCGGCAGTGAACGTGTTTATCGGCGCCATCTTCGCAGACGGCGGAAAGCCCACGTTCGGCGGAATGAGATTGGCGAACAGCCCCTGCCCAATGGTTTGGATAAGGGTGATAGTGATTTGGGGGAATTACTTTCCAATTTGAATATTTTTTCCAGCAGCCGCTATGAAGAAGCCGAACTGTTGGTGGGAGGAGGGGCATTTTATGCCGCCCTTGAAAAACTCATCCTAGGCGCCCGGACCAGTATTTTCGTCGAGTTTTTCATATGGAGAAATGATGAATATGGCCAGCGAATGCTGAAGCTGCTGGTTGGGGCCGCCCGGCGTGGGGTGAAGGTCTGTGTGATTGTGGATGAGATGGGAAGCTTATCCTTGCCAAGAGGTTTTTTCAATGAACTGCTGAAGGCTGGCGGTAAGTTTTCATGGTTCAATGCCCTCCATCTTTTGCGCAATCGCTGGGCCTTCAGTCTGCGGAACCACCGTAAAATTCAAATCATCGACGGCCACACAGCCTTTGTCGGCGGCATGAATCTTGGGCGTGAATACATGGGTGTGGATGTTTCCCATGGCAGTTGGCAGGACATGCAGGTTCGCGTCACCGGACCGGTCGTGGTTTCACTCACCCAGACTTTTTTTGAAGACTGGCACTTTGCCACGAAAGAAGACCTCAATAATGCTCTGCCTTTTAAGAAGGTGGTTCCCACTACATCAACCTCAGGATTGGTTCAGGTGGTGGAAGATGGCCCCGATTCCTGTCGACATCCGATTATTCACTCCAGTTTGGCCATCCTGAATGCCGCTCAGAAAAGCGTATGGATAGCTGCAGGTTATTTTTTCCCACAGGAACCCTTATTGAGTGGCCTTAGAATGGCGGCTATGCGCGGAGTTGATGTGAGAATCCTTATTCCGGCCAAGACCGATCATCCCTATCTGGTCATAGGAGCGAGATCCTATTACGAGGAGCTGTTGTCCCATGGGGTGAGGCTTTTTGAATATAGTCGCGGAACCCACCATGCGAAGGTTGTCGTGATGGATAAAAAATGGGTTTCGATTGGCTCCGCCAATTTTGACATTCGTTCCATGCGATTAAATTTTGAGTTGAACCTCCTGTTCCGAGCACCTGACCTCGCCTCCGAAGTCGTTGCCGTTTTGGAGAAAGATTTTGCACACTCCAAGGAGATCAAGTTGGAGACGTTTAAGATGCGTTCGATCTGGGTTAAGCTTGCAGAAAACACCTCCCGATTGCTGGGACCTGTCCTTTGAGATTTTGCTTTGTATCAGCCCCCGATCCCCGATGATTATATAGGGTTCCCAAATAAACCTGAATAGGGTGGGTTGATTGCGGATATTTCATCTATTTGCGACTGCTCTTATCAAGCTCGGGTCCTGTGGCATCTTCAACTTTCTATTTGCCCATTATTTGGTTAGGCCCTGTAGCTCACAGTTTTTTGGTAAGGTCTTCGATTCCATCAAGGATGGTTTTGCAACGCCAGAGGAATAGAGCAACAACTATGGCGTCCCGGAAAAGAGTGGTGGCAATCGGAATCCATGCACAGGCCAGCATGATTCCATTTCATTGCAGTTTGGCCAAGACAGCGAATAAGAAGGTAATGACGGGAAGAATTCTGTTCAAAGGCGTAACCCAAAAAGAAACAACCATGAGATGTCCACCCAAGATGATGGGCACTTCTATGCGGCGATCCGCCTAATCGCTCTGCATCCCAGAGGTGTTGAGAATTCGGGAATATTATTGAGCCCATCCCGTTGGCAGGAGCGTTGCACTGTGAAGCTGAAACCAGCCGCGCACAGGCGGAGCTATTCTGGAAATGGACTTAGAAAACTTTTACTCGTGCTATTTCCTCATTACCCGGCAGTTGATAGCAGCTGAGGCTATGCCACCCATGAACAAAAAAGGGCTCAAAGAAAAAGGTCGGAGGAAGGGAATGGACAGGATAAAGAGACCCAGTAGCAGACCGGAGGGCCTCCAGGGATTTCAACAAGAGCCGCATCGTGATGCACTTTGTTTGTAAGCATTCAGGGCATCAGTCGCGGCCTGAGGAATTCCTTGCCTGGATCATTTGCGTTGCTGTCCGTTGAGTGTTGTTAGGAGACAACTCTCCTTGAACGTTGATATTCTCGATTCCAACTTCTTCTTTTTACCACCCCGGCTTAGGATTTCAACAATAGCTGTTTTGAATGATGGTCTCCCGCAGCTTGCAATATTGTAAGCCCGGATAAAACCAAAAATTTATTCATTAAAATCTCCATCTTGCTTGCAGCGTGTGACTTATCCATGATCTGCTTCCCGATGGCATACTTTCTGCAAATGGAGTTGCATGAATTACCCTCCGTTTCTCAAACACTGTCGCTGTAGCGCCTATTCGCTCTTCGTTCTGGGCTGCTTCCTTCCTGAAATTTCATGCGCCCGCAATCTGCCCTTGAATGTTGTGGGTATAGAACCCAGAAAAAACAATAATGTGCGGGTGTTTCATGAGGCACGTATCACGGTTTATTGGCAGAACTCCGACTACTATACCAAATTATTGAAAAGTTCGTCTGGGGTCCGGCTTAAAAATGGCATGCATGTGGCGGTCGATCCCAAGCTCATCCCTTATGGCTCCAAGATCCGGATTGAAGGATGGGGAACCTATACTGCCGTCGATACCGGCAGTGCCGTAATCAAACGAACTGCAGCCAAAAGAATGGGAAAAAATGTTCCGGTCGTTGATGTCTTTTTTGTCAGTAAGGAGGAAGCGCTTCGGGCCACCAGAATGAATCCGATTTTTTCCAGGGTTGAGATTATCGAAGTTGCCAAATCCAGCCCGAGGATCTAAATGGTTCCGCCAGCCAAAACCGGGGTGTACTTGGCTCTGTGGGGAATCCGTCCTGACTCCTCTTTTGCCTAGACCCGCTCTGCAGCGTGATCGACACACCTTCCTGATCGCGAAGAAGGGATCATTTTCACAGCTCCTTCGGGCGTCCAGCACTAACCCCCGCCAGTGCCATCATTTGAAACGCGCTGGTGCATTGATATCTACTGGCTGGTAGAACGCGCCTCGGCCTGGACGGGAAACTTCCGCCGCCTTTCCAGGGACTATTAAATTAAAACCGAGCACTCTGAAAACCTGATCACTGTCGTCCCCGTGTTCTGCAGATTGGTTAAATCATAACTTATTCACAGCTCCCAGGTTTTTTTGAGTTGAAATCAACCGCTCGGAAGTTAAATTTCAGAATGTCTAAAAACCGCGCCCTTCTTGCTTTAGGGTTGTTACTTTTTGCCTTTCTGTTGGTCCTGCTGGTCTGGTTTCTGTTTTTCCGCCCGGCCCCTCCTGGCGCAGCTATCGTGGTTCCAGCACCCGTGCCTCCGGCAGAACTCGCACCGGAAACGAGTGAAGTGGAAGTGACGATAGAGGCCGCAGACGGGGTTGCCCGGGGAAGTACGATCGAAGTGCGTTGGACAGGTCCCAATAGCAGCAGCGATTACCTTACCGTTGTCACTGCGGTAGCTCCTGAGGGCAAGCATGGAAACACTACCGTGACCGCGTCGGGCAATCCCCTGAAACTGCTGATGCCAATGGACGAGGGCCCCCATGAATTGCGCTATATGACCGGAGTTGGTGCCCGGGTATTGGCTCGCCGTCCAATCGTCCTCACGGGCACATCCGCCACCTTGACCGCTGCCAGTGAAGTGGAGGCGGGTCGCACCATCGCCGTAAAATGGTCGGGCCCCGGGCACGCTGGCGATTACCTCACCATCGTCCCAAAAGACTTTCCGGAGGGGAAGTATGGGAACTATGTGCAGGTTGGTTCCGCGTCTCCAGCGTCTCTGCTCATCGGCATGGTGCCTGGTGAAGCCGAGCTGCGTTACGTGAGCGGGCAGGGAGCGATCGTATTAGGTCGTGCTCCCATCACCATTGTGGCGGCTATCGTGACCTTGGAGGCCGGGGAAGAAGCAGTTGCTGGTAGTGACGTGAAGATCACCTGGACGGGTCCGGGGAACGGCGGTGACTATATCACTATTGTCCCAGAGGCTTCTGCCGATGGAAAGTATGGTGATTATAGGCCGACTTCAGCGGGGGCCGAGCTTACCGTGAAAGCCCCGGATGAAGCGGGTCCGGCGGAGGTGCGTTACATGAGCGGTCAGGGTGGACTCGTGCTGAAACGCCGTCCAATACTCATTCGTTGAGAGTTGGTGTCCGTTGGACACCGTTTTCAGTTTTCGGTTTTGGAACTGAGAACTGAAAGCGAAGCTTATTGACCACTGATAACTGGTTCCCAGCGGCCCAATACTTAAAGCTTAGTTTATTGTCAGATTTCATACGCTGAACCTTTGCGTATTTATCTTCCAACCACGGTATGCGAGCCAACCAAATCCTCTGTCGCATCTCCCCTTGGCCGGGCACTAATCAAGGGCTCATCCCGCTCAATGAATGGCACTAAGATAAATCTGTAATCTTTTTGAAAATTTTGAATGACTTAGGTAGGTAACGGCATCCCAAAACCCATTTATCTTAGTGCCATTCGTGTCAGTCTTTGATTCTTGACGGGTTTGCCAATTGTCAAGAACTGAGCCCGTGGCACCCAGTGGCAACAGGGGGAAGAAAAATAGTGTTGAAGCGGATCAGACGTCGCCTCTTTCGGTAAGCCAGCAGGGCGGGTAAAGAATGGGGATCAAAAATCCGGCCGGTCAGGATCATCCACTGAGAAAACTGTAAATCTTCCCCCATGGGAAACAGGGATTCGTGGTTCCTCTTGGCGGCCGAATGCACGGCAGGCTTTTCTCCTCTTTCGTTGCGAGTGGTGGGAACATAAGGAGGAAAGGAAAAAGCTGCTGTTTCATGGTCTATCCGTCGTTACAGAGGATTATGCCGTGGGTGTCGCTACGCTGGAAAGAGGAGAGCGTGACGCCAAAGATGTGTGAGACGTGGCTTTGCATAATGTGGTCCCCCCGTGATCGGAAGAACCCGTCGGTGAATGGGACTGATCAAACTTGTATGAAGACCTTGAAACGACATGCCAACTTTCTAAAAGCATCAATAAGTTATTGATTTTGAGTTATTTACAACTGTGCGCCTTAAGCCCTAAAGTGTATCCTATGCCTGTTCTTTGCACGGTCTTACAATGTAAAATTCTGAATTTTGCAAAGGGTTTATTCTCCGTTTTTTTTAGTGGAGACGTGCGCTGCACAAATATTTTGTTTTTCATAAGGCATTCAGATGATGCGGCCAATCCTTTCGAAAACGCGGCATGAAACGTGAGTCCATCCCCGTTGTGTTTATTTTTCTAGCCACGTTCCCGCGCTTTGCAGGAGGTTTTTGATGGATCTGCGCTCCTGCCATCCTTTCTGGCTTATAAAAAACGGTCTGCCCGCTGCTTATCCGAAGCTTGACCGTTCCCTGCGTTGTGATGTTCTGGTAGTGGGAGCAGGCATTACCGGCGCCCTCGCCGCCTATCATCTGCAGGAAGCCGGCCTTTCCACCATCGTCCTCGACAAACGGGAAGTGGCCTGGGGAAGCACCGCCGCCAGCACGGCCCTGCTCCAATACGAAATTGACACGCCCCTCGTCGAACTGACACAAAAACTGGGTTGGAACCATGCTTCCTCCGCCTATCTCGCCTGCCGTGATGCCATAGGAAAGCTTCATCGTCTTACTTCCAGACTTGATCAGGACTGTGGCTTTTCACTCAGGCCCAGTCTCTACCTGGCCAAACGGAAACAGGACCTTCCTTTTTTCAAACAAGAACTGGCCGCACGGCGCCGGGCCGGAATCAATGTCGAATTCCTTTCCTCACGCGAGTTGAAAGCAACCATGGGCCTGAAAAAGTCCGGAGCACTGTGGTCAAAAAACGGTGGGCAGGTTGACGCTTTTGCCCTGGCCCACGCTCTTCTCAAATCGGCCTCGCATAAGGGCCTGCGCGTTTATGATCGGACGGAACTGTCCCATTACGAATGGCAGGAGAAGGGCTTGATTGCACGAACTACAGATGGATACAGTATAGAAGCTAAGCAGGTGGTTTTTGCCACGGGTTACGAGGCGCAATCCATGCTGCCGAAGAAACTTGTCTCCCTTCATAGTACTTTCGCCCTGGTCAGCGAACCCCTACCTGCCAATCAAAAGCTTTGGAAGAAAGGCTGCCTCATCTGGGAACATGATGACCCCTACCTCTATCTGCGCAACACACCGGATCGCCGCGTAATTGTGGGAGGCGAGGATGAACCCTACCGGGATCCAGAACGCCGCGATGCGGCTTTGGCAGGAAAAACTAAAACCCTGGAAAGAAAGCTGAAACGATTGTTTCCCCATTTGAAATGCGAAACCGCTTTTGCCTGGGCCGGAACCTTTGGCAGCACCAAAGACGGTCTCGCCTACATAGGCCGTGTTCCTGAGTTTCCCCGGGCGTGGTTCAGTCTCGGGTTTGGAGGTAATGGAATCACCTACAGTATTCTGGCCGCCGAGATTGTGCGTGACGGCATCCTTGGAAAGAAGAACCGTTACGCAACGCTTTTTGGGTTTGATCGCTGAAACGTTGTCTTCAACACATGCTCTCAGCGGGATCAGTCTTCGATTCTTGGCAAATAGATTCAGGAATATGGGGTGAAGGGTTAGCACGAAAACCGGGAGTATAATATGCAGGGGCGGTATTAGCGGGGTCATAGCGGGGTCAGTCCTCGAATCTTGACAAATAGATTCAGGAATATGGGGTGAAGGGATGACAAGAAAACCGAGAGTAGAGAATGCAGGGGCGGTGTCGGAGCAACTGGTGGCCATAAAAACGGATCCTTTAAGTGAGGCATGGAAAAGCGAAGCAACAGTTAGGGCAGCGTGCGGTGGTAGCCCCTGGATTAATGAAATGGCTGAGGAAAAGGATCCTCGCTGGCGGGCACGGCTGCGGGTAGAAGGGCAGGGGGAGGAGAAAGTTGACGTGGCCTGGGATCTGAGTTGCCGTGACGGGGGAAGCGTGCTACAAATCATCAAACGGATAGAAGCGCGGTGCCAGAAATACGAGGAGTGGAAAAGAAAACCTGAAAAATACAGCCAACGGTTGTTAAGAGTCGGGGACTGAGCCCGGTAAATCTCGAAATCACAAATCAGAATTCTTAAATGCTTTTTTATAAGCAAAAAAGCAAAGGGACACAAAAGGTGAGAGATAGGGGAGTTCTGTTTTTCGAGTGGGAACCCGTTTTCCATTTGTAGTGGCGGTCTCCCGGATGTTGGATTTTTATTCTCCCTGTCCATTCTAAAAATTTCAAATCAGAAATACCCAGTCCCCCTCTCGTTCTGTCAAATGTCTGGAGTCGACCCCATTGCTCCCCATTTGTCTCAGTAGTGGCTTAGCGGCTGTCCGGTTTCTGTTGCGTCTATCCTGATGTGCATCGAATGTCTCCCGAATTCTCCGGTCAATCCTGTCCGTGGACCGGTCAGGCCTTTGGATTTCAGACCACCTAATGACAAGGACATTAAATGGTCACCCTATCGTGATGCTTTCCGATTCTGCTTGACAATTCCCCGGAAGCCTCAAGCAAATGGCGAATGCGCATTCTCCACTCGCTCGCTCTTTCTGCTTTTTGCCTTGTCCTTGTCCAATCGCCCCGCGCAGCGGCCCCGTCTGCGATTATAGGGACTCTTGTAATGACAGACATCACGACCGGGCTGAAGATTATTGACGAAATTGACACATCCAAGGTTGCCCCGGAATTTTGCTCCCCAGAAGAGGGCAGCCTAGTGGAAACGATCCTTGGCCGTCCCGCGCGTGTTCTTCCGGCCGGTGATGACCCGGCTGCCATGGCTTACGTTATTGGCAAGGGCAAGGGACTACAGGCGGGCAAGGCTTATGTTCTGGCAGTGGAATATCCGGACGACATTCCGCGCACGATCTTTTTGATCAATCGGGGCTCCGATTACTACCGTGGCTGGGCCACCGGCACGGCTACGGGTGATGTGCGGGGGCAGTTCGCCGAGCCGGTTTTGGAATCGCTCGAATATCCCCAAACCGGACAATGGCAGACCTTCAAACAATTTTTTTACCTTCTGAACAAATTTCAAGGGGTTGTGGGTGTGCGGAACCCCGACAAGCCCGGCATCCGCCCCTATCTTCCGGAAAATGGCTTTCATGTCGTCATTTTTCAGAGCAAGAAGATCAACGATCCCCGATCCGAGGGTGCGGCCGTCGGGCGGATTCGTCTGTATGAGGTTCCGAATCCCTCATCGCTTTTTGCAAAAATCAACTATCCCCCTGACGATCTTCCGAGAAGGCGAATATTCTGGCGCGAGGAAATGGCAGACAACCTGCTGGAAAACCCGGACCCGAACGTGCTTCCCGTGGAGGATCCGCTGGATTGGTATCGCTACAAAATGCGGATGGCGAAGGTTCTCGGGATCAACACATTTACCAAGGATCTGCTGGAGTTCGGGTTCAACCAGGGCTGGGAAACGGGCGATCAGAACTGGGTGGGGGAAGCACAACCGCCCAACAAGGATCTCTGGACCAAACTCGTCCCCGTCGCAACCGAAGAGGGTATGGATATTATCCCCTACTTTGAATACAAAACGGGCATAGGCCTAACGAATGAAAGTCTGGCCAGGCAGCGCCGCGCAAAGAAACTCTATGATGGCCTGAAGAAGACCGGCGGTAGCATGGATAACTACACCGCAATCTGGTGGACGGAGGCAACCAACGGGGATTTGACCGATCCTGAAACGCTTAAGGACGCAAAGCGCATGCTGGACAAGACGATGGTCGAATTCTCCAGCCAGGGAAAGTTCGCCGGGGTCTGGCTCCGCGCCCGCGGTTCCCATCTGCCCATGAGCTTTTCCGCTGATGCCATCGAAAGATTCCGTATGGACAATCAGATGGATGCAGAGTCGGCCAAGGCCGACCAATCGACCCTTATCGCATCGTATGAGGGGGATCAGGCGCTTTACAAAAAGTATGTGGCATGGTGGTTCGGAAAGAGGGCGAAATTTCTGACCGCGCTCCGCGACCATTTGAGGGTGCAGCTACGCCAGTCCGAAGTGCAGGTCTTGTTCACTCCCTGGCCGGGGGAGCCCGTGCCCATTGTGCAGTCCAAGGCTTCCCATTACGGCCATCCCGGCGTCGTAACGGACAATCCCGAGTGGTGGAAGGATTTCGCCAACACCCAGGAGGAGTCCGGGGTTTGGAAGTGGCAGTGGATGCCAACATCCTTTGAAGATGTGATCTCCCATGGACTGTATCGAAAGGCTCTTCAGGAAAGGCCCCCCATTAACTTCGGGATAAATCTCGAAAGCTACGGAAACCTTGAGATTTTCCATTCCGCCCCACATGCGGACCCCGAGAACTACAAGAAGATTGATGATGTCATGATGACCTATCCCATTGGCCGGCTCTTCACCGTGGCGGATTCCACCCTGATGGAGGAATACCGGTGCGCCAACGGCCTGACGGTTGTGCGCCACTACCCGTTGAATGAGGATAGCGGAGATCCCAAGGTCGAGCCATCTCCTTTTGGAACGCTGGTGGGCTACATCTGTGTCGATTGTGACCGGGCCGGGAATCATATGCTGCTGGACCAGGCCCGCGCGATTGCCAATGGCGATCCAAGGAACATCGCTTACCTGTGCGGATCGAGTTTTTCAACCGGATTCCCGGAGATTCTACGCCGCTTTAATCAGGCTTTTCTTGCGGTTCCGGCGCTGCCTTCCAAACGGCTGGAAGGCGCTTCCAGCGATCCCGAGGTTGTCGTGCGCGAAATCGCCACCCCGGGCAAGGGCACTTATTATTTTGTGGTGAATACCTCTTTGGAAAAAAAACAGGGAGTTACTGTGACCTTGCCCGCCAAGGGCGCGGTGACAACTCTGGTTACCGGAGCACCCGAATCAGGAACAGTCTTGAAACTCGACATGGAATCCGCCGATTTGCGGTCCTATCGTGTCGGCCCCTAACTAAAAAAGGTTCGGACCGGGCACATGGGTAACAAACTGACCGGGGACATAGGTAAGAGTATAGGGTGTGAAAATGCCCTGGGAAAACGTGTTATCAATCGAAGTGAAACAGAGATTTGTGAATTTGATGGAGAGCGGTCACTTCCTCACGGGGTTAGTCGTTAACAATTAACACAATCTAATAAGTCTATCCATGTCCTCTTGAATGGATTTTAAAATGGGTTATTCTGGATGAAAGGCAAGGATTGTGCAGTTTTGGCGGGGTCAGTTGGCAGAGTCAGTCCTCGAATCCTGACAAATAGGTTCAGGATCATGGGGTGAAAGGATACCACGAAAACTGAGAGTACAGTATGCAGGGGCGGTATCAGATTACTTGCTGGTCATGAAAACGGATCGTCTAAGTGAGGCATGGTGAGCGAAGTAACAGCTAGGGCAGCGCACGGTGGTAGCCCGTGGATTAATGGAATGGCTGAGGAAAGGGATCCCCGCTGGCGGATATGGCTGTGGGTAGGAGGGCAGGGGTAGGCGAAAGTTGAGGTGGCCTGGGATCTGAGTTGCCGGGACGGGGGAAGCGTGCTACAAATCCTCAAACGGATAGAAGCGCGGTGCCAGGAAGACAAGGAGTGGAAACGAAAACATGAAAAATATGGCCAACAGTTGTCAAGAGTCGAGGACTGACCCCAAGACAGTTTAGTGTGACTAAACAACGTTCGGCAAAAAAAGCACCCTACTAAAGCAAAAGTAAATTTGGCGATTGATGCATGTCGAAAGCTTCTCACGGAAGAAGAATTTCGCGAGGTCTTCGATTATAATGATCATTCCGAATGGGGATTGGCGATCGAGTCGCTCGCAGATATTATCGGAGAAAAAGAGATTCCGATCAATAGTGCTCAGCTAAAGCATATAGAAGAATCGTTCGCTCTGATGAAACTGAATCCAGAAGGTCGGATCGAGTATTTACGCGAATTAATGACCGAGATAAAGAAATGAAAACCACGGAGCCGAACCAAGCGATGCAGAGAACGAGCGCGTCTGTCACGGATCGTGCTCCGAGCAGCACGCTCCGCGCCAGCCACTCTCGTCTCTGATCTTATACGTTAGGCAATAAAATGAAATACCTTGCTTCCCTTATCCTCTTACTTGGCCTTGTAAGCTGTTCCGATCCGGTAAAAGAACTACGGATACAAGCCATCAATTCATTTCCAAAGTTCTGGGAGCAGCCAGATCAACTAGCTAAGCTGAGAAAGGTTCACAACATTCCTGATGCTTACCCATTCAAGACCCTCGATTTGATTGGCTCCGCAACCGACAAAGAACAGAATTATGGACTTTACGAGTGGGCGTTTCGATTCGGGAAGGATTTTACAAACATGATCGAGATTCGCATGATTTGCTATTACGATACCGATTCCGTCGTCATGCATGATGTTAAGACAGAGAATATTCAATGGAAGGATTTAAAGATTATTTCGAGATCCTTCTCTTTCAGAGGCATTGAAGACGAATTATGAATCATAAACAGCACGAACGAGCCAGTCGACCTAATCCCTGTCCCTTCGGGACTTCTGGCATGGCTCCTGCTGATTCCGCTTCGCGGGCAGGAGCCATGCCAGAAGCAAGCAGGGATAGGTCACTGGGGACGTTCGGCATAAAACACATGAATTTATACGCGCTCCTTTTCGTTCCCGGGGCATGGATCGCAATCACACTACCAATCATGCTTGGCATCGGGGCTTTGAGTCCAAGTTCTTTTCAAGTTCATGGGCTTCCGATACTTGTTTCATATTTTCTAGCGGTCCCGCTGGCATTGATATGTAGCATATTTGGTGCATTCATTGCATATCGGCATTTCGCGAGCGGACACGGTGAAAAGATGTGCTTTCTTATCCACCTTGGAATTCTTAGTATCGGAGGCATTTTCTGTTTTATCGCTTTTAATTTTCCCAGAATTGGCCCCCACTAAGAAAAAACAAAAACACCCGAACAATTCAGCCCATCGAACACCTACCCGCCTCACGCTCCATGCTTGGTCGCTTCGCTCCCGGCATGTATCGTGCCACGGGCAGCCGTGGGTGACTGCGGACGTTCGGCAAGAAAATGAAGACTATGAGATTACAAGCCACGCTATTCTTTTTGACCATTTTGGCGCAGCCGGTTCTGCGCGCAGATGAACCTGCAAAGCCAACTCTGATACAACAAATCTCCACGCAGATAACCGAGCTCGCCTCGACGGGTGGTTTTACGGACGAAGACGCTATGAAGGTTGCTGTTTCATTCCTTGAGAAGTTGATAGGCTCAAAGCCCGCAGATCAGAAATTGTCCGTTCGAATCGTCGAGACAAAGCCCGAAGCAGTGAAGGTCTTTGCTGCTTATGATTTCGGTATCGGATTTTCCGGATTTGAATTTGAATTTCTGCGAGGCGACCCAGCAAAAGGTATGCGTTACGCTGCCTTCGTTTCTCTCAAGCATATTCCATCTGAATGACGACCAAAGAAGCCGAACAAGGCGTGCATGGCAACACCCACTAGCCCCTCAGTTTTCTATGCTCCCACCTGATTTCAACCTCAACCCCGCGATCAACGTTGGCTCCCGCTAGCGGGTGCGTCATCACTTTGACGTTCGGCAAAATAAAACCTCTCCCGTGACTTCACTATGTCCAAAGCACGCACTATGCGAGATCAGCTCTGGAAACGAGCGCAAACGGAGGCCGCAGCGAGGCTTGCTGTTCTTAAGACCCGTCCGATCCAAGAGCTTAGGCAGCTTATCGACACTCCCGAAGAGGGACAGATATACGAGGGACGCCTCAGAGCAGACATCACGGCTTGGGCGCGGGCAGACATAGAAAACAGGCTTGGCGTCATTGTTGAGGCACGGCAGATTCGTTGGGCTGGCATGTTTCACTCAGTATTCGCTGAAGGCTTTTATGTTCAGGCAGACCACACAACCGAATCGATGAAAGAAGAGGATTTATGGGATCACGGATATTAAAGGGAGTGCCGAACCAGGCGGTGGACTCAACGCCTACCCGCCGTCACGCCGCCTGCTTACGCACGCGGAGCGCCGTCGGGCAGTCGTGAGTCACCTTGAACGTTAGCTAAAAATTATGTCACTTTTCAGCTCGCTGGTCTTTCTTTATCCAAGTCCACCTCCGATAATCACTGTCGGAAACCTCCGTGCTTTTGCAAATCAATTCCAAGAAGCGGGGCTTGCTCGACAATCGCGGCTCTCCGCACTGAAACTCAAATTGGGCAAGCCAATTGACTCTGATTACGAAGACACAATGCCGATGGAGTGGACTGCAGCGGGAACGGGGCGATTCCTCGAATATCCTTGGGATCACGAATCGAGTGAGGAAAGGTGGCTGGATTTGTGGCCATCGAGCGATATGGACGATAAGCAGATTTATAGAGCCTATCTATCGCTTGGCAGCCTTGAGCCTACAGTCTCAAAGGCACTTACAGCTATGGCATCCAAAGAAACAGCATATGAATTTATTGCTCCAGACCAGCTTTCATTGGAAATCGGCCCAGCTATTCAATCCACACTTGAAACGAAAGGGCCTATCTGTTTCAGTCTTCTTAGCGTGAATTTGAGTGGATACGGATATTTTACATGGCAGCCGCTATCGTCATATTGGAATTCCATTCGCGGCGCCCCACCCGTTTCGACGATAATGAGCATTTGCAAATCATCTTTCCCCGTTCGAGAATTTGCTCGGCTCGAAGATTTAAGAGAAGAAATTGGTGACCTGTTTTTGAACAACGAAGATTATTCGGTCGGAGACTGGATTGTATCTGTCCGCGAAACAGGATAATAAGCTAACAATGCGATCCACCGAATGGCTACCCGTGTCACGCCCGATGCTTGGTCGCTATCGCTCCCTGCCATTGGTCGCGCCACGGCCACCCATAGGTGATCGCGGACGTTAGCTAGAATATGGGAATGCGTCTCAACTACAGAGTGTTTCGAGATCCTTAAAAGGAGCATATCCTGAAAGGCTTATCCGACGCTTGCTTGGAACATTCGGTGCACATCTATATCGATGAACGTCTCGATGATTCGGAGAAGGAACCAATCCGGTTCCAGGCTGCTTGGGAAAGACTTCGCAAATCAGGACGGGATTTTGTCCGCCTTGGATCGACTGACCATACTACCAGCGTCTATCTTCCCTACTTTGCAGACGATCATTTGATTGTTCAATCGCTGGGGCGACGTCTCGGACTACCTTGGTTCGAATTGCGCATTCAGGAAGGCAACCATTGGGATTACTCCTTTTACATGGGCAAAAAGCATCTCGATCAATTCTCCTCTGTCCCATCCTACTGGGGCGAAGATAAGTCTCAAGTCAAAGTATGGTGGACCCCGAAATTCGGACCAGGAGCTAAGCTATAAAAACGTGGTGGGAAAGGAGCGAAAGCTCCAGAATAGGAACCACGAGAATGAAAGCCAAAAGAAGAAGACATGATGGTGCCTACAAG
>Ga0163148_10002083_pt1 | contig 24766 bp, 12 predicted proteins | sample OliLakLV19MP7P2_FD_148606 | JGI IMG/M metagenome (GOLD analysis project Ga0163148, IMG submission 148606) | Freshwater microbial mat bacterial communities from Lake Vanda, McMurdo Dry Valleys, Antarctica- Oligotrophic Lake LV.19.MP7.P2 | ecosystem: Environmental > Aquatic > Freshwater > Lake >... | reverse complement strand
TACGGTCCTGTATGGACTTCCAGATACGAGCATTACGCCCTCGCAAGAGGAACAAGATGCCTTGGACGATGCCTTGTTGGAATTTTATACCAAGGCGGTTTCGGATGGCTTGGGTTCGTCCTATACGTTGTTGGATTCCCGTCTGGTGTCGTCGCAACAGGGGTATACCAGTGGTGGTTGGGAACAGCAGGCGACGATTCAATACTCGTTTGATTCCTTGCCGCCTCTGGACACGCTGCTCAGTACCTTGACGGGAAATGGGTTGACCAACGATTATTTCCAGAATGGGGCACGACGGGCAGGACCGACCTTTGCTACGGCCACGGGCATTCAATTTGAATTTGATGTTCCCAGTTATGGAAGACGGCTACTCGTAGAAGCAGAAGAGCAACACGAACAGCGCATGTTGCGAGGATACCAATCATGAATGTGGAACTAAAGCATGGTGAATGAAATTGGCATGCAAGGTTTTGTACGTATTGTTGTGTGAGAGTAAGAGGAGGAATGAATTGAAGGATCGGTCATGACACAAACGATGGGACGCTCATATATAGACGGATATACATACCCATTATATTAGTTGTTAGAAAGAGTGCAAGTCGAAATAACGTTTCTATAGAACTTTATTACATATCCATTTGCCAGAACCTTTTATTTTGATTTGCGAAGCAGACTGTTCACCGGCTGTACCATTATATAGTTTACTGATCTAGACAAACACCCGTTATGGGGTCACAGCATACACTGCAACAACTCTTGGGACACACTATATTTGGCACTCCCGTGTCTGAATTGGTAAGGCAGTCGGCTTCCACACCAATGTAGTAACGCTCTTCACTCTCCACTACGGCACGGCAAACCGCATCGGGGATCGTTCCAGTGAGATTTGGATTTCCCGATATAAGCATGCTATAAAAATCGGTAGTGTTCGAGAAGATTTGTTCTGGTAACGAACCACTGAATTTGTTATTGGTCATGTCCAGAATTGCAAGATTTTGCATTAATCCAATATAGGTGCTGATCGTTCCCGAGAATGCATTCTTGCTAATTTCCAATCCCCTTAACCTTGTCAAACCAAAATAGAGTTCCTCAGGGAGCGTTCCATTGAGGCCCGCCTCTGGCAAGGTGAAGAATTCCAAATCGGACAGCAATCCCAACTCTGTTGGAAGGGTTCCTGACAGGCCATTTGGACCCAAAGTAAGATACCGGAGGCTTGTTGCAAGGCCAATTTCAGATGGAATAGTGCCAGAAATGCGCTACAGTCGCCGTGCCGAGGAACAATTTCATGCGGAAAAGAGAGGAAGGGAGAAAAAATGAGACAAGGGTGCCACCAGCGGCCCGGAACGAACCAGACGCAGGCAGGTGGTATTCTTCTCACCTTATTCATACCAATAGATAGCCATTTTATATTTGGATTTGTAAACATTTCCGACGGAAGAGTCCCACTTAGGCTATTGAACCCAAGATCGAGTTCGAAGCCTTGGAACAAACCAATCTCTGTCGGTATAGGCCCCGTGAATAAATTCTCTATTAACCAGATACGATTCAACCGCAATGCCGGTCCAAAGAGTTCTGTGGGAATGGTTCCTGAGAATTGATTCCTGGTCACCATAAGGGAGGTTAGCGATGTAGGTAGGCTTAATGTAAGATCAGCTGCTGCATCCCCCGTATCGCGGAGGATGGTGACTTTGTTGTACGCTATCCAAAGCGTGGCCAAGTGTGTGAGCATGGCCACCTCCGTTGGTAACGTTCCCTCAATTTTGTTATCGGCTGAGAAAAAGAAGATGGAAGCGGGCGTGAGGTAAAGGATACAAACAAACAAAAAGACAAAAGAAGAGGCGAGGTCGACATTTGCATATAGTACCGCACCGATTGCGAGTTCAGTAACTATTCCATCAGAGCATTGGATACCTCCCCACCAACATTCTGAACTATTGGATAGCCAACGTAGCGCTATTCGCTTTTGGTTGGTGTCACCCGGAAGATCAAAATAGTAACTACATTCCATAGCCTCTGGTCTGTCTTTTGGTGGAGGGCTGCAATCCGTCCACGGACCATTCTGGGATGTTGCCATGTAAAAGAGTGCCAAAATATATCGTTGTACCATTTGGGGGTCATCCGGTTCCAATTGCGATGGATCCTCCAAAACAATCCAATCCAAAGCCTGTTTCGCAAGGATCCAATGTTCGTCATCCTCGTCGGACATGTAGCCGTTACCAAATACACTTTGTAGTTGTTCTTGAAATTGCGGATATTGGACTTGTCGATGCGATGGAGCTGTCGTCTGGTTTTGACTGCCACCATCACCGCCACCTTGACAAAGTCCACTACCACAAAGTCCACCCACCACACTTGCTATAATGACAACAACCAAAACCACCATGGCGAGTCCTATCCATACAAAGGATGCCTTGCTCGCCTTTTCTCTTTCCGCATCCGCTGCATCCCTGTCATGAGGAACAGCTACGGGGAGATAGGATTCTTCATCGACCATGTCCTGTGACAATGGTGTGGCAACCGCCAACGCTGGTGCTTGTCGATTCCCGCTACTATGCGGATGATGCTGATCATGATTTCCCGTGTCTGCAATGCTGTAGACGCTGTCTGCAGATCCAAGCAAATCACAATTTCATGAGATCGGATAGGGTTTCAAGCAAAGTGAAGATGATTGATGCAAGAGGTCTATTCAAGCAGGAGCACAAGCCAGCGATACAATCAAATCAAATCAAATCAATCTGATTCGAGAAAAGTCAATTCTATTAAACAGAAGTAAGCGTATTCCATTCAAGAGAATATTAAAAGCACAAACAAGGGAGAGGAATTCACCCGAATGACTGGTGGAAGTCATGGGATTTTATTGCAAGTCTTGGAAGGACCTACCAGTCTCTTGTGGTTGTTCGTCGCCGACAAATTCCGCTCCTGGTCGGACCAACACGGCTCTTCCTCTTCCTCCTTCTTCAAAATTAGTATTGTCAACTTCTCGTCGTGCATGGCTGCTGTAATCACCATCGTCGCCCTTGTCCATATTTCCGTCTCGTTGTTGGGGGGTAATCTCTGCTTCCAAAGCTTCAAGTGTCGACTGAAGGACGTGTCTCGCAGCACGACATTGGTCTATATGGTCGGCAGCAGCAGCAGTTGGGTCCGTGATCTCATCCGCGTCTTTCTTGTCTTTGTCGGGTTGGCTTTCCCCAATGTGCTCTGCAACGACTGGTCCCTTTTCTTCCTCTTCCACTGGCACGCCTACTGGTACTTGTGCCGTGGTTGCTGATTGATCTAGTAGTACTTGTCGTGAGACGGGTCCTTCTTGTTCGTCTTCAACCTCCACTCCTACTGCCACTGTTTCTGAGGAAGACATTTCTGTCGCCCTCGAGGTGGTTGCACTAGTAGTAGAAGGACCTGTGCCGGTTGAAGCTGCAGTGCTGTCATTATTGTCACATGCACTGGTGGTAGCAGCAGTGTCTGCCGCCGCCGCCGCAGTAGGAGTAGTAGTCATCGGCTCTTCCATAGGAATCTTGTGGAATGATAGTGAAAGAGTTCATGCACAGAGGAGAGTATTGTTAGAAGTGTCGATTCGTTAGGACGGAAGCAATCGAGTGCCTTCTACTACTACGGGTAGTAGTAGTAGCGGTTGCTATGATTGTGTCCTACTGTATTGTACTATAAGTACTGTACTTGAGGCTTGTTATTTGATGTTGTATGCAAGCAAGTGAACGCACTAAAACATGTTGGAGTTGTCATTTTGGTCTCTCCATCTGTCGCAAGAAATAAATGTGTTATTATCAGCGCTATGTAGAGTCGTACAGAACTGCTGGGAGTATGTAGTCGATTTTGGAACTTCTTAGGTAATCCTCCAAAAAACTGGATCCCTCGTTGATGTTCTACGGCGGTAAAGTATTACAACTGGTATCACAGTGGTTTTTGGGTTCTTGAGGTAATTGCCAACATTCTTACGAAAGGTTCTCTACTATTGCGTTGTAGCACGGAATTGAAAATGGATCATGAATGACTCAAGACCAACATGATGGACGGAGGGACCAGCGCTTTCCACCCAGTGTCTATCGATCCACTGCACAAATGCCCCAAACCCTACAAAGCAGTTAGCTGTTTTATGTAAAGTGGGAGTTGGGGCAAATTGTGGTTTGTGTGGAATCCAGGATTTATCTACCAAGCAGATGTCATGAACAACACTCATGCCCATTCTGCCAGTCCACCCAACAGTCAGCTCTCTTTTTGTGAAGTGGGAGTTGGGGCAAATTGTGGCTTGTGTGGAATTCAGTTTTTTTCTGCCAAGCAGATGTCATGAACACTTGCTCACACCCATTCTACCAGTCAACAAACAGGTCTGATCCTGTGTGCGACAGCCAGCTGCCAGATGCAGCAGCTCAAGTAGCTGCCACTGGACTGGCCACCAGTGGACTTGTCTAGCTAGCTTGTGGGGGGCAGATTGCAATTGTCTGGCCACACTGAAGTTCAATTGGGAACAGCACCCAGAGCTCCTCCACTTTTGTGTGTCTTTCAGCACAAGACTTGTTTACTTTATAACTTTGCCAACCAATCTCATCTGCTTTGCAGTGGGGTCAGCAGAGAAAGCACACTGGTTGAAAATTCACACTCAAGTTCTACTCACACACAATCACATGCCAGTCACATTGATCCAAAACATTGGATGTTTAGCTAGACAACCAGCTGGACATAGAATAGGTATCCATGCATGAACATTCTCTATCCTCCTCCCAGCACTGCTTAGTTCGTCAGGCACTGCTGCTACTATAGCTAGTAGAGCGATGCATACCATTGCTCCAGCAACGAGAAGTAGGAAAATACGAAAGCACTTGGGTAGGAAGTTGTGATTATCGAAACCAAAACTAGTAGTGCAGTCTACGCAACATCGTAAATCGCGGATGGGTGTAGTTTTTGAGACGTAGGAAGATACGAAAGCACTACGGAATAGGAAGAGATATATCGAAACCAAAACTAGCCTAGTCTATATCACATAAAAAATCGCGCATGTGTGGGTTTCATAAACTATACCATTTTCTATAATTATCGTGTTTTGTGTATTTTAAAAGACGCAACTTTCATGAAGGATGGAGACGGTTCTCCAATCCTCCTTTTTGACCAATGTGGAAGGAACTTTTCGTGTCGAGGAAGTAGGAGTCGAAATAGTGTTACCATTGCCATTGCCGCCAGTTCGTCGACGTCCTTGATGTTTGCGAGGGTTAGCATTATGACTCATACTATTGTTCGTCTTGGCGGACGAATCCATGTCCTGCTGAAGGCGGCCAACCCTGGAGGTACGACGACCAAACCGATTTCCGGGTGGTGAACAATCCTTCTCCACTCCTAGATCCCTTGCCGAGGATGTTCTTCGCGACATCATCGTCTTGGTGGCTGCTCCCATGGAGGCTCGACGGTTATGATGCTGTCGACGCTTGCAGCTCAGAGACCGCCGCTTTCTCATGGAATGATCTGGAATCGGTTCTTCTTCGTCTCGACTGCTACTGCGGCGCCTGGACGACGAGGTGGATCGCCTGTGAGACTCGCCTGATACTGGCTTTTCCTTGCTACTGAGCCGACGATTCGTCGTGGTGACAGATGTTGGAGGGGCTCCCGTCGCCGACTCTTGCCGACGACTCTTGGACTGCGTTTTCTTGGTGGTGGAATGAGCAGAAACATCGTCCATTGTTCTCAGACTGTTGTAGGATCCATTCGTACTTTTGCGGCTTCGCCGCGAAGGAATCACGGGCGATGGTTTGGATGGTTCGGTGTAGGAATCGTCCATTCGTAAGCTACCATACGATCCACATCCACCCATGCTGCTTCTTCGACTTCTTCTGGGAGGAGAGTACGTACCAGGAGTGGTAGTAGGAGTCATGTGCGCAGTCGCATCGGCTGGCTGTGTATGAGCCCGGGGAGGCAATCCCTTGGCCTTTTTACCAGCGTCCTTGTGATTGTGGTGGTTCACTTTGATGGGTGTAATGAGAGATTGACTTCGCTTAATGTTTCCAATAATAGGCGCATCGACATTGTAGAATCGTTGCCGCAGTTTACAACACAGACACTCCAAAGGATTGTGATTGGCTTGTTTGTGCAAATGACAAAGACGAACTTCTGAGGTGGGTGCCAAGGAAGACAACAAGAGAGCTTTGGCAGCTTTTTGTGCGGTAGCATCCAGAGTAAAAGTGGCATCGGTGGCTACTGTAGCCGCATCCGTAGCTTGACTGACAGAAGAGGAAAACATGCTGGGTTCTTCCTTTTCAGGGGAAGGCGGCGACAAACTCTTCCAATCGACATCATCGGTATTGTCCATGCCAAAGTTGTCAATGGACGAAGAGTCATCATGCAACAAATGGATGCGATTCAAAGAATCATGGAGTTGGTCCATATCCACATTGAGAGAAGAAGTAGACGACTTGCGCGTTTGCTGAGATCCAAAACTGCTGCGACTTCCACGTTGCGATCCGGATCGACTGCGCATCCACGAGTGCGTGGGAGGATCGATTTCTCGATCCATGGCCTCTGTGAAGGAGGGCGTTTTCTTGATGGATCGTCGTTTACGTCGTGATGAAGTGGAAGGCGTCTTGGGTGTGGGGGACTCGGCCGTAAAGTGAACGTCCGAGAAATCCATGAGACTCGTCATGTTGGTACGAGATGTCCGAGTGGTATTATTGGCCGTAGCTAAAGTACCAGTAGCGGGATTGGCGTCGGTACCAGAAGAGTCGTGGACAGCCGTATGGCTCAGGTTGCCAAACTCGGCCAAGACGAGCGCTAGACTTTTGGGTTTCTTGGCAGACTCGTAAGCCAAGGAAATGGGAGCTACTTCAATCATGATTATATTGTATAGTTTGTATTGTGTAGTTTGTTGACAGAGCTGATCTCTTTTGTGTAGCGACTATCTGCACATCAACTTTGGCCATCAAAAAGCAAACGGTGTAACAGCTGTTGAAGTTGGTTAGCTGCTGGTAGTGTTTGGGGAGTATATTTTAGTTTATGCGAAACTATGACCTACCTAAAGTGAGGTCTTGTGGTACTACGGTTTGTACCAGTAGCAACTACAGCGGTAAATGGCCAAGATAGTGGCGATACGATACAATAGCTAGCTAGCTAGCACAGTCAGTAGCTGCCGATACCGCAACTAGCTACTAGCTAGCTAGTAGCTAGAGCAAGGAAAGAGGTGCCCTTGTAACTATCTAACGTAGCCCTCGCCGGTACTAGCTAGTAGAAAAACAGAATAACTACTAGAGATAGCTACTAGCTAGCTAGGTAAACCGTTACGTGTACCACCAAACTGCAATTCAAGTAGTACTGTAGGAGCACTACTAGATAATTCCCAAACCAACTGTGTAGCAACTAACTGGTAGGTTCTTTTTCAATCAATGGTAGGAGGCCTAACTACCACATTAGTAGTACCATGGTACCACTAAATCAAATACATCGTTCCAGTCGAAACCTAAAATTCTCATTGATGGTCAAATCCACTTATCTATTGTAAAACCTCGTTAGATGGTCGGGGAAAGAAATCTTTCAAGTTGGCAATCATCAACATTCAGTTGCAGCCGTTGCAGGGGCTCACTAGGTAAAGCACTACACTTTTACCTGTGTCTCACATTCTTGGTGAGGGTATTTCTGACTCTGTAACCAAGACTGTCGTTTAATTCCGGTGTTAAGTTATGGGGCAATAATGACTTCTGCCCCTCACTACTCTCGTGGTCTGAATCGATGGTTGCCAAATTGGAGTCATACGAAAACGATGCACGTAATGGCAATCAGCCTCACACTAGGTTACTCCGTAGTTTTTTTACTTAATGATTCCTTCGATGAAAGACTGAAGTGCTTGGAAGAGAAGGGATGCTTCATGTATTCTCCACGTACAACTCAGTACAGTAGCAGGTTTCAACTGGCAAATGCTCCTTCATAAAACTACGAGTAATAGCGGTTGGATGGCTCATCTCTTAGGCCAATACGATGTACTAGCAGGACGTACGTCTCTACCCGAAATAATTTCAGAAAGGCAATACAAACGAATTAGGAAAAATCAACTTCAACAATTCCATTACCGCGGATAGGCCCGTTACTTTGCTGATCTAACCTATGTAGTAGTGTAAATGGTCTGCTTTATCCATTGCAGTTGTACTCGGAGTACTGTAATCCTCTTTCCAGCAGAATCGGGCAGCAACTACTGTATCGCATGTTTCAGTGATACTGAGAACCCGCTGACGTGCGCTTCCAGCAAAGCCAGCGGAAGCTACGATTATTGAAGTATAACAGGATTACGGGAAAACATCATTCTGAGTTTCTGACAAGGGCTTCCTGGGTGCTCCAACTGCAATAAAAGCAAGTACAAGCAAGCACTGGTCTGGTACAAGCGAAGTAGGCTTCTGCTTTCCTCATGGAAATGGTAATAACTTGAGGCGCAAACGTCACAATTGATACTCTTAAGAGGCTATTTTTTATCGTTTGGAAGGTGATATATGATCAGTGGTTGAAATCAAAATGGCAACTCAGCGTCTTTTCTACCGGAAGCTGGCTGGCAACTACGCCGCAGATGATTCGAAGGTTTACGAAGTTATTATCACCAGGGCATCTCAAAAGCTTCGGAAGCATATGTCAGTCGTTGCATGGCACTGTCCTTCTCCGTCTGTCAGTCATTTCATGGAACAATGCTCTCCTTATGCTTTCCTTCTAAAATGACTTTGGATGTGCATTGTGCATCCTTCTATTCGTGGAAGACCTCAGACACAGTATCAGCAAACTAGGTGAATGGTCACGGTGGGTCACGAGACTCTTCCCTAGTCGGCTCATCGTTTTTCCATTTAACAGGAAACCGAATACGTACTTTTTCACTGTAGAAAATGTGTCAACTCAGAACATACTCACTTTTATCCATTGAGTCTTGTTCAATACCACTTGCTTTGTGCCGCTATGACTCGTATATTTATTGGCGGCAATAAATTCCTACACTACAGTATAAAAGCTCACAGTAGGTACTCCGGTACCGCCAGCTAGTAAGTCCCACCGCATTGTTTAGCCGCGAACAAGACCGGTCAATAACATGTGCCTACTAGTAATTTAGCTACCTAGTACTACGTAGTCTAACTACAGTAGTTTCGTAAACCTTGTCTCGACAGCCGCACTATCCTAGCTACTAGCTAGTGCATTCATATCTCAGTGGCAGACGACCACGATTCATTCCTCCGACAACACTTCTATCCGGTCCTACTACTAGGAGTTATTCCCTTGACCCGCCACAGATTGCTTTTTCTGCCGGTTGTGCTGGTAACACCTCTAACTGACATACTGTACTACTACTGGTACCACTACTACCACAAACAGACCCAACTGAATAGCTGTGTGGAACAGTGGATGATCGAACCTGCCAGTCAGCACAATCAGTCGCCCAAACCTCCCGCAATATCTCTTGACGCCCATTCCAAACTAGCAGGCCCATTCCATATACAATCCATATATAACCAATCAAAGCAGTCAACGGCAACAAAATGACAATAGACTTTTTGAAGCGTCGGGAACACCGACAGCCTCTGTTGGGTTGCGATTCCACCAAGGATCTTGGCAAGAGCGATGATTTGAAGCATCGAGACAGTGACCATGGCAACCAGCCTAGAAGTTCCTTTCTTCGCAAGGCCGTGGCCGCCGCCAAAGAAGCCAAAGCCACTATGAAACGCGACCAAAAGCAGCAACTGCCACAACTCTTGGATGACACAGAAGATGATGATTCAACTTCTCTCAACGGCAGCAGTAGCAGCAGTAGTCCCAGGGAAGGACAACTTTTACGTGATTTTTCCTATCCAGAAGACTGTGAGCAAGTGCCAGCGCCATTGCAAGCACAACAAGAGGCCAAGCCCCAAAAGAGATCTTCCAAATCCGACCAGGGACGCAGAAAGAGCGAGAACCGGACCAAATCGATGTATTCCAGTCGCAGCAGCATTGTCCAAAGCAAACCACTACCACCGCGATCCAAAACTCTGCCAGAAGATGACAAAGCAGATCGCATGGCGCACGTCCTCGACACGAGCACTTCGGGTCGGCATACGGACAATAAGGATCGAAGTTCTCGATCTTCCAACTCGCGCATGGCAGACCGAAGTTCCCGATCGACCAATTCTCGGACAACTGGTGCCTCCACAAAACCCAGCAGTCGCGACAACAATAATCGTAGCCATCGATCCAGTCGTTCCTCCGTGTCCCCGGTGCGAAGGACTAGGCGCTCCCAAAGCGTGGGTCGGCCCGAAAAAAATGCCCTGGACCAGTCACAACCACACCACCGCCGCAGTGCCTCTCGATCGGAACGTCGGTCCAGAAATACCATTGTGGCGGCGGCTCCCATTGCCGCTCCCACTAGCAGCAGTACCGAAACGACTTTGATTGCAGGAACTCCGACCAAAAAGAAACGTGCCTTTCGGTCCACCAACCACAAACACACGGCATTACTCGATGATTCCTGTCACAAACGAGAAGAAACCAGTTTGCACAATCTCGCCATTACTCCCAAGAATTGTTATTCCGGTGACGAATGTTCCATGGAAGACATGAAAACGGTGGTACCTATTCAACTGGTCATGGACTTGAATGGATCACAAATGGTGGCGACCGAAATGCGCTTTTCAAGACGTCACAAAAACAATAGCAACAACAATTTGAAAGCATTGGACGAGGAGGCATCTTCAGACCACAAACTGTCGTCTTCTTGTCATGCCAACTTTGGTGGATTGACTACGACGGACAGCCGTGGTCTGACCACTACTCCTCCTCCTAATACGGATAGTGGTGGGAATCTGCCTGCCGTGGCCACGAGCAACACTCGCAGCAGCAGTGGCCGTGGATCGTCGTCTTCCAAAATGAACCAAAGCACCAGCCGACTATCGTCGTCCAGGACTCCAGCAGCGTCCAAGCGCTTGTCCACCTCCAGTAGTCGCAAACATCATCAGCTCAAGAAACCCTCGGCGGCTGCCTCATCCGCGGGACAACAATCGCGATCGTCGTTGCTGCATGAGAGTTGTGTCTTTTAGAACGAAAAAAAGACATGTATGAGTCGTTGTCGTTGTAGTATCGCATAACCTAAAGTATCTAAACTATCACACATCAAATACGTATCTAGCCATATCTCGTGCTGTTATAGCCAACTAGTACTTCGTTGGACATATGCCAATTGCCAAATGCTATGCGAACGCCCACCCTACAGTGGAAGAGGCACAGCCAAAGTACGAGCTTCTGATGGATACCAGAGGATCCAAAAGTCAACCGGAAGGGTTGATATATATAGGTTTGCTTCTTGGCCACGAAAAAGCTCAAAAACAGGATCAAGTACTGCAGCAGACACTGACACTGGCACCGGCTTCTAAAGAGTCGGTTTTGTCCATGCAGCAAGTGTAGCCTTCTTCTTGCTTGCCCATCCGTGCGCGTTTGCATTTGGCAAAGACTACGAATAGGCCGTGCTGAGGAGCTGAACCGCCACCAGAGATCCAAAGGCACTTGGTGCAAAAAAACACAATGTGCACAGAGGGCTCTATCTGTTTGAGATTATTATTTTGTCTTCTCCTGGGACTCTTTATCATGGCAATTTATGTGATGCAAGTAGAAGATTGCGGGGGCATGGGAACTGGAAATAAAAGGTGAGGTTTAGGATTAGGTGTACAAGAGCAAAGTTAGCTGTGATGGTGATCTTAGAGGAACAAAAGGAGGAAATGGAAGCATGCAAGTTGAAGTTGAAGTTGATGTCAAGAAGGGAAGAGTAGAAACTGTTGCTGAAAAAATAGCTATTAGACAATCTTAAGCAACATGTTAGCAGAAATGGAAACTGTTGAAGATCCCAACAAAGTGGTCCATGTTGCTGCATGTAGAAACAAAAACTGGTGATGAGGAAGTTGAGGCTGAAGACAATTTTGATGATTAGATAAAATGAGAATCAGTGATTGAAAATAATGAGTAAAATGGAGAAGAAGCTGAAGAAAGGATCCTCCAAAGGAATGAAGTTGAAGACAATGACAATGAGAACAGATGACTGCAAATTTTAGAGGTTTAGATTGACAAGGGGAACATGAAACAGCAGGTTGTGCTATTAAAAGATCTTTCTACCCACATTGTCTGCAAACTGAGTTCCTAAAATAAATGTTGTTGAAGGAAGGCAATGTCCTTGACGTGAGCTTGTAAAACTGCATGCAATTAACTCCAAAGAATGGCAACCACAGCTGCACAGTTAAAGACTCTAGATCTGGGTGTGGCGATGAATGACCAGTTGGTTCTTAGACAGAAACCAAAATCAGACATTTGCAATGGTTCATTCTTCTTCAGTCTGTCTCATTGAGTCACAATTGATCCTGCAATTTTGCTCCCAAGAAAACTCGTGTTGTCCAATCTGAGGACATGCTTCGAGTTGGCATGGTTTGCGTCCCATGATTGGAATTTTGTATTTTTTAAACTTTCTGCCTTTGCATGTCTTGTTGGGATGGTCTTTAGTCATGTCATCTCTTTAGTCATGTCATCAGTTGGGCAATGTTCCATTGTTAGGTGTTCCCTGTCAATGCTGTCATTGGCAAAGAAACATTTTATGTTTATGTCCTAGTTCTTGCTTCACATTTTGCATCATGCCTTTCACTTAACCTGCTGCTGCAACAAAAATCATTTCTATTCTGACTGTTAGAAATGTTTTGAAAGGGAATCAAAATTATGCATGCACATGAATTGATTGTTTTCAGGGTTTGTTGTTTATGAAACTCAACATCATGACTTTGATTTTGTTTTTGTTGTGATTAGGTCAAAAAATTGCTTCTTTTCTGCCATCAATTTAGCACAGCTTTTTCATCAGCATAACACTTGATAACAAAGAGGGACATTGTCATGCACAAAGCCTGTCCAAAGAGTCAAATGATTCTGATGCTCCATAAAACAAGTTAAGACAAGTTTCACTTTGACATTTAGTAGCAGAACTTCTCCTTCATTGCACTCTAAGAATCAGTTGTGTGAAGATTGCTGCCTTCTTCAAAATGGTCTTAGTCTGCACGCAGTCACAGATTTTGTTTCAAGGGTGAGTGTGATGACAAGGTGCAGTGATCACCATGCAACATGTCTTGGATTGTTGATTTTTGCAGTCAAAATGTTTGCTGTGTTTTGCATGCAGGAACACACAGTTGAGACCTTGTGCAGTCTCTTCAGCCAAATGCTCCACCACTTTGCTCTCAAAGCAGACAACAAATGGGCATTTTCAAAATTGTTTTCCAGGGGTCAGACAACACATGAGGAGGGATGCTCAAAATTTCTCTGTCCAGTGGTCAACTGATGTGACCAAAATGGAAATAGGACCAATCCCTTGGTTTGTTGAAAATGCCATGGACAGAAAATGAACTTGGTCAAGCTGTTGACAATCTGGCTGTCACTGTGACTGATGTTCATGTTCCCAAAATTGTCATTGTCATTCTCATTGCTGGTTTCTGCAGTCATCAATGTTGTCATTGCTGTTGCCATTTCTGTGACCACCCCAAGACTGCCAGTGAAATTATTCATTTCATTTGACACAAAGTGATTTGCGCAAAACTTAATTGGAGCACACACAAAAGGACAAGAAGATGTGCATTGGTCCAAAAGACACAATTGCAAATTCTTGTGCATCGGACATTTTTTTCCAAAGAAAGTCAACATTTGATGTTCATGCATGATCTGACTTCAGCTAGACCAAGTTGGACAAATTCTTTGTCAATGCCATGCCTCATTTTGAACAAAAGTGAAGCCCCACTTGCTTGAACTGATCAAGTGCAAGCTCATGGGATTTGACAGATTCAGCACAGAAAAGAAATGTGAATGTGATCATCTTGACAAGGAAACAAATGTGACGCACGCCATTCTCAAGAACCTTTTCTAAGCTGTGTTTGGCATCACATTTGTCACTGCATGAAAGTCTGATTGTGTGCTTCATCTGGCAACACACGGCATGCAATGCGATCAGACAATGCACTGTCGTCATTGGGACAATGGAAACATCATCTTCAACAATCATGCAAAACTGTCCACAGTGAACTTAATTGACAACATCATTCATTTTTTTAATGAAAAATGCAAATGTGGACACAGAGACCAACTTAGCGAACACCTTCATTTGACGTTTCGGGAATTCAAAACTGCGTGTCACATTGCTTGAACGAACATGCATTGGGCTGAAAAACTTCATTTGACTTCACAAAGCATTCAACTTAACCAATGTTCAGTGTGAGGGCTTGTCAGACAATTGTCATGTCAGTCAAAGGACATTTGACGCATGCATGACTTGAATCAAATTGAATCCGAGTGAATCCGTTTGGTCATGTTGAACCAACTTCATTTGAATTGCTAACAAGTTGAACAACACGAGGAAATCACTAGAAAAGGTTTCAGCCATTGTGCCATGAAGTCACCACTTCCCAGAACCTCCTGTCCTTCACATCCGCACAATTGTTGTCAAAGGCAGTGTGATCATCACTGCACAAACCTGTGAGTGGACAGGGCCAATCCGGCCATGTGTCGCCAAAGCCGCAGAATTCGAACTCTGACCTTATCGGTGGCAAACAGCGCAGGGCGAATCGGACTCTCTAACCTCCAAATCTTTGCACGTTTAAGTGATGCCCCTTTTTCCCCTTCAGTTGACGCGGGGCAGCACGAAGATTTAGGAATGTTAGCCTAAATGTGATAACGTTTGTCGATTTAAATTTTGGTACTTAGGTTGGGGAACCCTTAACAAGAGCCAACACATTTTCTTTGAATTGTGCGAAAGATTTGTGTCTACATACTATAATATCTAGCTATTTTACTAGCAGTACTACAGAAAACTGAGAAAAGGGGAGAGGAACAACATCGATATTCCAAGCAAAGCGTACGCTCTTGTATCGTAAACTTTTGAGACTCGCTCCAGGCAACAAAACGTTTAACAGCACTGCTGGACGAGCTATAATTTGATCAGCAAGAGGACGAATCACCATGACGGGCAAGACGACGACGCGACGGCCTGTAACGACTCGCTCGTGCGCGAGTACCCTTGGCAGCAACACGCTGGTCATGGAAACCAGCTTGGGCTTCGTGTACAACATGGAAACCAATCAGACAAATGTCTCCAAGGCCGACAGCGAAATGGCGGCGACCTTTTTACGAGACGCCATTCTACAAAGTCTGATTAATGATCACTGTACCAAACAGCAACGAGGCCCGCCACCTTCAAGAGCTGAAAGCGTATTGCGAGGGAACCGCCGCAAGTTGGAACTCGAGTTGATCAGTCTACATGCTGGAAGAGCTTATTCGGCTGCTCAAGCTCAGTTACCAGAAATGGAGTGTCCACTGACGTCGACCGATTCACTCAGCTGTGAGACCTATTCCAATGACATTGTCTTGCTCCTAGATTCTATGCACGTACAACAACAAAGTGAATCACAGCCAGAAATCAAAGACAATGTTCTAGGCACCATTCAATCTTACATGAAGGAGCAGTTCTATTCGGACCAAATAAACTACAAACTAGCAGAAGAGGGAAGTTCCTTAAAGGTCACCTCACTCACTTATCTAGGAGAAAAGGTTGGCGCAACGATTCCATCTAGCGTTGCTGCTACGAATCCCAACGAGGCATTTACAACGCCTGGTTTTGACAACAATGACAACAACAGCAACAATGCTACAGTGAGTTCTTTACAATCAGGTTATTATACTGAAGGCAACGGCGATTATACCCCTTCTTTATCAACGATCCTTCTGACTGCCGTAGTCGCCCTTCTTGCACTTGCACTGTTCTATGTGCTGTGGAGCTGGTTCAAACCGGAACCAAAGAAAGGAATAAAGGATGGTCTAAAGTCGGCCAACGTTCCCATAGGGAAGAAACGAAAAGGTGCTGCTAAAGAAGAAGACGCAACCTTGATTTTGGAGATTGAGAATGATGACTTCGTGGAGGAGTTTGCGCTGGAAGTGGAACGAGGCACACCAACCTCAACCTCAGGACTACCAAGACCGCCCACTCCAACGGATGACTCTCCGGAGACAGGACCAAGACCACCTTCTCCAACCGAGTCTGATACTACGGATTTACTGAATAGTATGAGGGGGTACATTCACAACAAAAAAACCCAAGTCCGCTTCGTCGAGGTTGGAGCGGAACCTTCAGGGAGTCCCTGTCTTGGCACAGAAGCCACTTGCTTCAATACAGGCAGGTGTACTTCTGCCTACTGTCAAGAATGCCTCAAGGCTCCTAACAATAATCCCAAATATCTGTGTCCCAATTACAAACTTCCTGGAGAAGAAGGCGCTTTGTGTGGCTTGGAAAACACTGCTTGCGGTGGCGACAGTCACGCCGGCAGTACCGAGCAAGAAAATGACAACAACGCTTTTATTTTCGAAAAAGAGAGACAAAAGATGGACGAAAAGAAGGACGACGTCGCCAGTAGAGGTACTTCTTTGGAAGATCCACCTTCTCTGGTTGAAAGTACGGCGAAGCAAACGTTTGTCGACGTTCCGTTGCTTGATAAAGAGAGCCAAAACAACGAAAAGAATGACGATGTTGCCAGCCGAAGCGGGGCTTCGGTAGTTCCGCCCTCTCGAGTAACAACTATCAGACGCCGTGTAAGACAGATTTTATTCGCCGATTTATTCCCTGAGGATTGTACCGACAGCAGCGGCAGCCCTAGCGGCAGCCCTAGCGGCAGCCCCAACACCACCAGTATGAGCCCACTCAAGACAAGCACCGACAGTATAAAGCCAGACCATACGCCGTTTGGCGTCAATAGTTTAGTCGCCACCAACAGTCATGATTCAGCTGAGTCGGCCTTCTACCAACACCGAGCGTCCTGTAATCGATTGAAGACTGTCCAGCTGTAACAAGCTTCTTCGCTGCTGTGGTTATTGTTTAGACCACCTTGTATTTGTAGATTGTAAGGGAGAGTGCATCGACATGTTTCATGAATAATATGCATATTTGAAGGAATTAAATGAGTAGTTTGTTTCATGAATAATGTGCATATTTTAAGTAATTAAATGAGTAGTTTCGGGTCTGTAAGTTAATGCCATCTGCTCTGTTTGTGGGAACTGGCGTTTTAAAAAGTCAGCATTTGCTCTGTGGGAAACCCGAAGTTTGCAAGATTGTGAGCCATGTCGACGTTAAACATTGGGGAACCACACATAACCGCCAGGATGCCTTCGAACATGTTGTCCTCATCGTCTTCTTCAAGTTCAACAGCGCCATTGGCCAAGCTAAGCGGCTTCTCTGCAGCGTGCGGAGGAACAGCACCAAGCGTGATATCTGCTTCTGCTGATTCGATTAGCGAGGGCGCAGCGTCAGGTACGCTTTTCGATTCCACGGATGCCCCGAATTCCGACGCAGCATGGCCATTCGATGCGGGAGAAACGAAGCGGAACAGAATGCTCGCATTGGCAGATAAGTAGCCTTGGGTCACTTGCTCAATCATTTCCGCCCGGAGAAGCGCAAGTACCACTTCCACTGCTTCATCCCGGGACCTCACATGGGCATCATCATAGAGAAGATCAACGGCTTCTTTGGAAACGAAGCACGCCGCATGGCAAGATCCTCCGTCGACCACATGATCAGCAACCTTTACACAGCTTTTTAGTATCGTGGAATAGAAAGCGAGCTCGTCACTGTCGAATTTCTCAGATTCCTCGGATTCCTCAGACACGACGGAAAGGGCCTGGTCGCCAGCGACATCGCATTGTTCGGCAGCTTTCTCTTTCGTGTAATCGTCAATGGAAAGAAACAACTCTTTCACGACAAACTGATCCAATTGACGTTGTACAACCCTTTTATTTTTCTCCCAGAACTGACGGTGAAACTTCATGAAGTCTTCCGATCCAATAGCGTTAAACTCTTCTGTCCTTTGTTGCTTCATCCGGAGTTCGTTCTGCGCAAACCCGACCAAAGATTTCACGTTCATCTGTTGCGCGTCGCGCTTCCAAAATTTCATGGCCTGAGACAGAATTGCTCCCTTCTGTGACGGCCTGACCTCTGACGCCCGGGGAGCGTCAACAATGCTCGCAGTAAAACCTGTCGATTTTCTGAGGTGATTGCGATGATCTTTTTCGATGTGTGTAGAGTATATTGTTACCCACTTTAATCGGCCCCTGAACCTTTTGACGCGGGATTCGAGCCCAAGCAGCGCACCGTAGTTGTCTTTGGGTGATCTGACTATCCATATAAGGAACAAGCTAGGGCATTTGCAAAGTTGTTGTGCTTTCGTCAAGTAATAATCGATCAATTGCAACATCGACGAAATGCCTGTTCCACTCGCTAACATGACAATCGACTTCCAATCCTGTCTCTCAAGTTGATCCTTGGCCATTTGGCTGACCGTGGGACCTGATGCGAGCAACATTTTCCCATTTTTGAGCGACAGGAGGAAGTTTGACATCTGGCCATTGGGGATGAGGCTGATGATGAAGTCAAATTCCTCGTCGTCCTCCTTTTTGCGCCATCTCAACAAGTCCGCAGTTAAATTGCGCGAAGATGCGATTAGGTCAGTGGAACTCTGAGTCAAATCAAAATTCGATAACCCGATACACCCAGGACGAAGAAACGAGTCAATGTCATCCCGATTAATTTTTACAGGTGTGTATTGTCGTTCAAACATCATGCCACGCTTATCAATTCCGCGAAATGTAAAGGAGCTTCCGGGAGATCTAGTGATCTCGTTTGCATTTAGACCACCTCCTGAACGAGGTAACGCCACACGAAGTAGCACGCAAGGTTTCCTGTGGTCGCCAAGCATGCATGACGGTGCTAAATACTTCACGTCGATAATTTTCGCACGACGATAGACTCGTGAGTCAGAGTTTGAGGGGCGTGATCGTATGCCACGCATAATACTTCCTCGTCCCCTCGCAGGTTCTTCCTCACAACCGTCGCGAACCAACTTGGCCTTGAGGAATCTTTTCATGAGTAACAAAGCGTCACGGCTGTGAACATGGCGAATCCCATCCACATCGCGCTGACCCAAAAACTCATCCGTAATATCAGACCCTCGAACATCTAACGCGGTTATTCAAAACAAAACAGGTGAGCGAGGTTGCCAAAGGAGACTAAATCAAAGGGAGACAGAAAAATCCAAGTATTGACTTACATCGAAGCACTTCTGGTCCGCCTGGGTGATGTTCAATAAATTCAGAGATGTCGAGAACGCGATCATCTACAACGCAAAGAGAAGTTCCGAGTCTCGAGACATCCAGGAATGTTTCCATCGTCATGGTCTCCAAGTCGCTACCATCGTCATCCCACAAACTACCAGCGTGTTTCATTTTGGACTGAACATCTCCCGCTGAGCGCTGACGGATTTCCGCAACCACAAACGCCAATATGACAAAGCCTAAATAAGGCCAATACAAATATTTTCGAATGAACCCAAAAATATCTATATCATACCCCATAGAGTAGCTGCTGAGCACAACAAGCTCAAAGTTCGAGTCTTCCGGTCCGATCCGGACAAGGCCTGTGTAGCAGTTCCACCATGCAAGCCCTATGATTACCATACCTCCGTATTTGTGGAACACCCGTGTAATCAAATTGGTCTTTTTCCCAATCTTGTGACCCTGCCATTTTAGGTATCGGAATCGTCCAGTGCCCGCCATAAGAAAGAAGACGGACATCAAGAAAATTCCTACAAGGCTGTGCTCTTGTGTTTTGTCTGATGTTGCTCCGACCGACGCCTCTACTCCAATCAGAAGAGGAATCATAGTGCTTCCCACAAAACCTAGGATATGGAAATTAATTTGGAGGAGAAGAGATGTCAACACGCTGAGCGCTCACTGGCGAATGCTACCAATCCACAACAGTAGTAACAACTCACCCATCATCGATATGTGTGCCACCAATCGCCAGGATTTGGTTTTAAAGAATCGGGCAATCTATATCATAGTTATAGGAGCACCGTACGTTGTGAGAGACGAGTACAGGCAAATTATCTACTAGTAGACAAGAAGAAAGCCAGCAAGAATCCAAACTTACGAAAACAGCCCACGGGGCAACGAGCATCCAACCAATGAGCATGAAAACTCCATGAGTAGCAATCAGTCCAGAGTCCGCCGTGGAAACCTCACTTTCCGTGAGTACTCCGGCCATGAGATCGACTTGAGCACTCGTCCGGCGTTGATAGCCGTGCGGCCGAGTCGAAGACATGGGATTGTAGGACACGATGAAGTCCATCTTGCCATCTGGAGATGATGATGTTCCAAAACAATTCTTTTGCTTTTGGTTTGCTCCTTCGCCATTGGCATTGCTGCTATTGTCATCGTCACCCGAACAAAGAGGGGCGCGAATAGTTACCGATGACTCCGTCGGAGTGAGGCACCAATCCAGCACCTCTAATTCATAATATAAATCGTCAGTCGACTGAGAACACACCGGAGCTTTGTGGTTGGTGCCAGGTGCTAAACAACAAGAAAACATGGCGGGGCCATCAGGAGTGCCTGTGCCGGTCTTTCGATTTGTGGTGGGGCATTTGTCGGGCAAATCACCATGTGCGTAAAAGGCATCTTCATTGATGGTACAAAACCAAATATTGGCCCCGTTCATGACTTGTTTGCCCCAACCAATTCCAATATAGCCAGGTTCTTCCATTTCTTCCAGGGCTCTCAAGGTAACATCAATCGTGTCAACCGTGTTGTCCATAAGATCAAGCTCCCATCGAACCACAAACGAGCCGCTGAAAAGAGGAGAAAATAGAAGTAATGAATACTTGAGTTCGTTGTCGACAAAACGATGGCCACCCAAAGTGCTTCATTTCGATACAAACTCCACTAACTTACCCCAGTAGCGACAATTGATTGGACTTCATCGACGCCTGACACGAAGCACTGTCATCGGCTTTTCCGTCGGCATCATTGTTTCGCGGCGATACCAACAAGTACGGATCATCGGGAAAGAGGTCCATGTCGTCGCACAGCAGCTTGACCAACGCACTCAAGTCGGGAAATCCCTCGTAGACTTCGGGTGGATACAAATTCTTGTACCAAAAGCGATCGCCGTCGCGGATGCGGGTAAATTGATCCTTTATGGATTTGACAAAGAGGGGTCCCATATTGTCCATGGGCGTTTCCGGGGCTTCCATCAATGCTCCGACATAGGCATCGACCAAATCAATGTCATTGTCGTACAATTCTTGGAGCGCCAAGAGCAGTTGTCGTTTGTTCGCGTCCTCCTCGGCCATACGATTTTGTTCAGGTTCGTCTTGAGATAATAAGCCTACCAATTCTTCCAGCGACGCCATGCGGTGCAATCCCATGGCCTCGCGTACGTCATTGTAGCGTGGAATCCCCAAATCGCGTCCCCGTTGGACATCCAAGACACTGGTTCCTTCGGCCCAGACATTGATATCCTCGACCATGCTGGCATCAATGGCCTTGGCGGGTGTGACGGTCATGCCCCGCAAAAATGGTTCAATGCCTTCGCCATGACTGTATTTCGCCACGATGGATGGGACATCTTGTTTGAAGGTATCCCGCAACAAGAGTGGTGATTCCGGCAAGGCATGATAGTTCTTGTCCAACAGGACGACCAACTTGGAAAGGCTGGAATGTCCGTAACGAAAGGAGACGGCCGCAAAAAATTCGTCCATGCTGGGATCGACGGAAGCCTTGTATCCCGTGTACACGGGCAAGGTATCCCCCAACAGCGTGGGCAAATACTTTTCTTCCACAAAGGATTGGTAGACCGCAATGGTTTGTTGTCGCGCCAATTCAAAGATATCATCCTCCGACAATAATAGCGCGGCGTCGTCTTGTTGTTGCAATTGAAGAATTTCGTTGGCCACGTAATTGTGGTAGCGCATAAAGAGAACATAAAAACAATAGGCACCAGGACTGGTATTAAAGCCAAAGGTGGCGGCATAGTCGACGTGAAAATCTTCCGGGGTCAGGCCTTGTTCGTTGAGGCGAAGAGTTCCGCGGGGTCCTCGCAATTGGGATGGAGACGTATTGTTATTGTTGTTGGTGTTGTCGTTTTGCATGCCATATAAATTGCTGAGATCCAAAAAGGACGTCATACTATTGCGGGTCGCACGCCGACTCGTTTTGCTGGAAGTGCTGGAAGCAGTGTCGTCATCCTCCAAAGTATTGTCCTGGTCTTCCAAATCATCCCCATCACCATCATCCATCATGCCCATAGTAGTACCCAACTGTCCATGAACTTGTCGAAAAAAGGGAATGGTATTCATTTTCATGGTCGTGGCGGCGTATTGGTTTAAATTCTGTGCATTCGTCGTTGCCGTTGCCGTTGCCGTTGGAGGATTGGAAGTACCAGTATGCCATCCCGTCATGGGACAAAAGATCCAATCCATCAACTCGCCGTCACAGGGAATCGGCGTGGCCTCGGTTTCATTGGTGGACGAGGCTCCCAAAATATCTTGAACGATAAAATGTCCAAACTCGAGCAGAATATGCGAGGCCGTTTTATCCTGGTGCGGCAAGGCTTGATGAAAGATCTTTTCCATGACGCGGCGTGCCGAAGGCAAGGCACGATCTTTATAATAGACCGTCGTAAAGGTATTTGTTGTCGAAGTAGTAGAAGTACTTGTTGTAGTACTTGCTGAACTCAATGTGGCATTGCCCGTTCCATCCTTACTCGAAAGATACGAGGTCGTATCGGCTGTTTGTTGCCACACATAGTCCTCGCTCAAGGCTGGAAATTGTCGAACCCTTAAGGAATCCCGGCATCCCCAAGTTTCATGTTCCAAATTGTTCTTGCTGCCGTCGTCTATACAGTGAGTATAGCGTAGAGAAGAGTAGAAAAGAGTAGAGCAGAAGAAGGGTCGCGGTGAGCGCTGGAGCGAGAGAAGAATGTCGTTAACAAGATTAGTAAACAACAGTACTTACAAGATCGAACCTCTCGCAATGGCGTCATCCTGCCAACTGGTGGTGGCGGTGGTGGCGGCGGGTCCAAAGACCAGACATTTGTTGCCACCAACACCAGCACTAGCAGACATGGTGGTAACAAGGATTGCATGTTCTGCACCGTTGACGGCATTGTCATAATTGTTGTTTGGGAATGTGATTGAATGCCCGTTGTCTCTGGCATAGTAGTAGCTATTTAGGAGTATAGTCTTTTTTAGCAAAGCTAGCTATGGTACTAACTGTACAGTTAGTTGTAGGAGGTGGTTTAATTTGAATTAATAGTAGAGTCTGTTGTATTCCTTTTAAAATAATACAGGGAATAGCTGCTTCCATTGATTCGATGGTGAAAGGTGCAGCACAGTGTACAGCACATGATTCTTAATTTTTGTGAACCGATATTTCAAAGCGGTGAACTAGTAGTAAACACTATTGTACTCGGAGTATGTGGGTTGTGGCAGCTGTGGATAGATATGCCGCGATGGTACTATTACTCCGAGTAGCTAGCTAGTAGTACCTTAATGTACTAGTAGCTACTGTAGTAGCTAAATAGCTAGATGCACCGTATTAGCTAGCTACTAAAACTGTACGTACAATAATAGGTGTCCACCAACCAATGTCGTACTACTGGTATCGATTCGGCATTTGACACCACCGATAAGGGTTGGAATCGGAATCGGATGGCTCCAGCGATTCGGGAAATCGCTACACACTATCTCTAGCGATTCGGGAAGCGATTTTCAAGCGATTTTGTCAGTGCCGATTTCCAAACCAATTTTCGAACCATTTCTGTGGCGATGTGTCAATGGTTTGCGCACTCAAGCTGATGAACAGTTTGAGCTGCTTTCACAGTTTTTTTACAAACAACGTGTTTCAATTATATTTTTTTGTTGTTTTGACATTTAGTTTTTGGTTTTTGACATTTCTCATTCACGGCCGCTTCAATTCACTTCAACTGCATCTCACATTGGGCACCTGCACCCATTTCACTCAAAACCAGTTCAGTGACATCCAAGCTACTCTTTAGCGCCGAATGCCAGTTTGTCAAAGTCCAACTCAGACTCCCACCACTCCCAGTTTTCAGAAACATAGAGCAACTTTCCAGCCATTGCAGGGTCCAAGCCGGCTTGAGTTGAGGAGATGACTCGAGAAGCAACACTGAAGACCCTTTCGGATGGAGCAGATGATGCTTGGACTGGAAGGTAAATTTTGGCAAGCCTGGCTAGGACAGGGTAGAGAGCCTCGTGATCTCTCCACCATTTCAGAGGATCATTGAACACCTTGTTTCCTTTCTTGTCCGGCGCATCAAAATGTTTCAAAGATTTTGCATTTAGGTAGCGCTTCATTTCATCCTCGCAGGCAATGTCAACAGATTCAAGCCCAATGTCTTGATTTCCAGCCTCGGCTGCAGCCACTTCTTCTTCCAAACCTGCAAAAAAGTCATCATCATCATCGTCATCACCATCCTCCTCTTTTGCTTCTTCTTCTACTTCCATTGGAGCAGGAGCAACCGCAGCGTTTTCACAGTGCTTTGTCTCAGACTCTTTCATGAGCACCAGGACTCTTTTTTGGATGGCAGTCCTAGACTCTTCATCTGGAATAGACACCAAGGTTTTGAATCTTGGATCCAGGAAAGTTGCAATCTGCAAGGCTGGATGGATGCCTTCTTGTCTGTTCTTCCGCCCACGCTGCACAGTGTCATTGAAGGTTCTGCCATTGACAGACCAGCGCTCCTCAAAGTCTTTGAGAAGACTGGTTGCCAAAACTTTGCTTGCGGTCTCCTCCTCTTCAACAGAAAACTCTTGGAGTTTCGCCCTAATCTTTTTGATTGCTTGTGGGACCCAACTTGTAGTCACATAGCTGTCACCTTCCAGCATCTTCATAGCATCCATAAATGGCTTGAGGACTTTCTTGA
>Ga0163148_10002078_pt1 | contig 24794 bp, 35 predicted proteins | sample OliLakLV19MP7P2_FD_148606 | JGI IMG/M metagenome (GOLD analysis project Ga0163148, IMG submission 148606) | Freshwater microbial mat bacterial communities from Lake Vanda, McMurdo Dry Valleys, Antarctica- Oligotrophic Lake LV.19.MP7.P2 | ecosystem: Environmental > Aquatic > Freshwater > Lake >... | reverse complement strand
CGACGCCCGCCTCGCCGCGGCGCGTGGAAGACCGATCCCGGCGCACCACCTCCGTCGCCTGGCGCAACGCCGCTATGCGGCCGTGGTGTCGGTGGTGGAGCAGGGTTTTGCATTTGAGGTTGAAGGTTAGGAATGTAGACAACTCGGGGATTCAAACATCCGCTTGATGCGGGGAATCCGGCGACAGCAAACATGCGGTCGGCGGGGCGAAGAAGGGATTGGGTGATATGGGCTTCTCAGAGCAATTTAAGGAACTGACCGGAAATTCACCGTTCCCGTGGCAGACGGAGCTATTCAAGCTCTTTGTGCAGGGGGGCTATGCAATCCCCGCGCGTTGCGACATCCCCACCGGTATGGGGAAGACCTCCGTCATTGCCATTTGGTTGCTGGCAAGAGAAAAAAACCCATCGCTCCCTCGTCGATTGGTTTATGTGGTCAATCGCAGGACGGTGGTCGATCAGACCACCGCCGAAGTCGAACGATACAAAAAGCATCGAAACGACCTCGCCATCAGCACGCTACGCGGCCAATTCGCCGACAACCGCGAGTGGTCTGCCGACCCGTCGCGTGAGGCGGTCATTTGCGGCACCGTGGACATGATCGGCTCCCGTCTGTTGTTCAGCGGCTACGGCGTGGGCTACAGAGGCAAGCCTCTCCACGCGGGATTTCTGGGGCAGGATTCGCTGATCGTTCATGATGAAGCACATCTCGAACCGGCGTTTCAAGACTTGCTGCTCGCCATTCAACGCGAGCAGACTTCCGGCAGGCAACAAGATCGGAATCGCATTCGCGTCATGGAACTCTCGGCCACGTCGCGCGATGCGCAGCAAACCCACCCGCTCACGCTGACTCCAGAAGAACAAGCGGCGACGAAAGATTCGCCGGGCGTCCTGAAAATCGTAGGGGAACGATTCCGCGCCACAAAGCGACTGCATCTGGTTCCGGAATGGGACAAATCCGCCGAGCAAGTTGCGAAGCTCGCAATCGATCGATTCAAGGACAGTGGCAAGGCGATCTTGATCTTTGTCCGTGAAATCAAGTCCGTAAAGACGATCGTCTCAGCGGTCGAGAAGTCGAAGCTGCCCATCGCACAACTCATCGGCCCAATGCGAGGGTTGGAACGTGACCGCCTGACTGATCCACGCAGCGCCGATGGTTCACCCATTTTTGCACGGTTTCTCCCGCCTCCGAAGCCCGACGCGCCGGATTCAGAACGATGGAAAGTCACGCCCGCACTGGGAACCGTCTACCTTGTCTGCACCAGTGCGGGAGAAGTGGGCGTGAACATCTCTGCCGACCACATGGTGTGCGATCTTTCGACATTTGAAAGCATGGCTCAACGCTTCGGACGTGTAAATCGATTCGGTAAGGGTGACGACACAGAAATCCACGTCGTTCATCCCAAGCCGGATGGTTTTGAGGACAAAGCGCCCGACCCCCGACGGAAGCTGACGCTCGCTCTGCTTGAGCGACTCAACGGCCAAGCCAGCCCGGCAGCGCTGTCCGGGCTTGACGAAAAAGACCGCGCCGCAGCTTTCGCACCGCTTCCAACCATACTCCCTACCTCCGACATTCTCTTTGACGCGTGGGCAATGACCAGCATCCGCGAGAAAATGCCCGGTCGCCCGCCGGTCGAGCCGTATCTGCACGGCCTGCGCGACTGGGACCCAGCCGAAACGAACGTCGCTTGGCGGGAGGAAGTCGGATTGATCACCGAAGACCAACTCGATGAATATTCGCCCGAAGACTTACTCGATGAATACCCGCTCAAACCCCACGAACTGCTCGGCGATCGGACGGATCGTGTGTGGGCGGAACTGGAAAAGCTTGCCGACCGATTCCCGAACAGTCCGCTTTGGATCGTTGATAAACAGGGAAAAGTCGAAGTCGTCAAACGCTTCGCCGAACTTGCTGCCGACCGCAAGCGAGCCATCGAGCGCATCGAACGTCGAACCGTCGTTCTGCCGCACAACATCGGTGGATTGACTGAAAGCGGTATGCTTGACGGCGACCATCCTAAGTCACCCAAAGCTGACGAGGATCCGCGTCCAATCAACAATGACGTCGCCGACGTGCTCTTGGTCCAGACGAAACAGGGACTTTTGCCCGCACGAACTCGCATTTGGGACGACGACAAGCAATTCGACGAGAAGACCAAAGGCTTGCGTCACATCCTCTGCATCGATTTTCCGCCGCCAGAGACTATCGAAGACGGCACGAAGCGAACATGGCATTGGTTCGAGAGACCGATCGAGAAAGACAACTCCAAGAACGCGGTCGAACCCGTCCTGCTCGACGCTCACGTCACGGACGTTTGCCAATCTCTCGAAACGATTCTTGGCAACCTCGTGCTCGATCCTGATGCACAGCAGGACGCGAAGCTGAAAAGCGCCCTGAGAATCGCCGCCCGCTTCCACGACCTCGGCAAGGCCCGCGACCTCTGGCAACGCAGCATCGGACGACCGGAACGCTTGAATGCCATCTGCTTTGGCAAATCCGGCCGACGATGGAAACCACGCAACATCGCCGACTACCGCCACGAGTTCGGCTCGCTCGTCGATCTACAATCCGTCCCCGAGTTCCAATCCCTTGATGATGATTCCAAAGACCTCGTGCAACACCTGATCGCCGCCCACCACGGGCAGGCCCGTCCGCACTTCACTGCCGCGCAGATCATCGACCCGAATCATCGCACTATCGATTGCGAACCGCTCGCGGTTGAAGTCTCGCGCCGTTTCGCCCGTTTGCAACGTAAATTCGGCCGGTGGGGTCTGGCCTACCTCGAATCCATCCTCCGCGCCGCCGACTGGCACGCCAGCGCCACCCCGTCGGAGTTTTTCAAGGAAGGGGTTGACTCGTGAAGACCGCGAATCCCAACATCCAAATCCCTGTCGACCTCACCAACCCCGGCCAATTCTTCGCCTGCTGCGGTTTGCTCGAACTCGCCGACCGGCTTTGGCCGGGGGCGGAGGGGTGGTTTAAAAACGGTCAATTTTTGATCGCCGGTTCTGCGGATTGTTCACTCGTGAGACTGCGGGAAAAGCTGTCTGCCTCGGTCGTGGCGAACACGATGACACCCGCACAGAGCGTACGACTGGAAGATCTGACCAGCATGAAAAAGCGGCGGGAGATTACGCCGAAACTGGAGGAGGAAAAGAAAGCGCTGGAATCGCTCCAGCGCGAACTGCCGATCGTGCTAAGCGGGTCCGTTTCATTTCGTAATGACTGGTTTTGTGACGATTTTGCCGGCGGCTCGCGCTTCAAGACCTGGGCGGGCCAGCAATCTGTGCTCAATATTGCAAAAGCAATGCACACCGGTACCGCAGGCTTGGTGGTCGAATCTCCGTCATCATTTTGGAGCAGCACCCGTGGTGTCGGGCTGCCGTTCAATTTTGATTCCGATCTCGGCGGTCAAGGCTCTGCTCTCGACATAGGTTTTAGTTTCGATCCGCTTGCAGGCAGTGAAGCCACCAAAATCGAAGGCACCTGTAAACCTGCGTTAGAACTACTTTGCTTCATCGGCCTTCAGCGCTTTCGTCCTCGTGAAATTCCTCGCGCGAACCGATTCGTGTTCACCGCATGGAACATCCCGCTGGCGCCATCCGTTGCGTCTGCTATTGCGTGTGATGCTTTGATGCTCGGCGATTCGCCGCGTTACGAATTCAAACTGCTCTACCGAACCAAGTACCTTAAGAGTTTTTTACCCGCCATTCCATTTCAAGGAGACCGTGATGAGTGATCTGACCAAGTATGACAACTGGCTTACGGCCGACACCGTGGCCGCGATCGTGATCCGCGAACCGCTCGTGCCTGTTGAAGGTGCGGACGGCGTGATTTTCCCCGCAACCTTTGCCGCAGCTGAGAACACAAAAGTCTTTCCCGGTGGATACAACATCGATCCGCCACCAGAGACAACCACGACGATCGTTGAGGTCGACAAGAACGGCAACAAGAAAGTGACCGTAGAGGCGAAACTCGCTGAAAAGAACGTCTGTCTCGTCGATAGCGTCGGCTCGCAGGCCAATCGCATCGAACCGATCTTCGCCAAGCCCGACTACGCCGGTCTCGTGCCTCAAATCGTCATCACCGCCGGCGAGAAGTCGGTGAACCTGCTGGACGCTGGTCATCGCGCAGGCGATGCGATTGTTCGCTGCACGCCGTTGCAGAAGAAGCTTCAAGACGCCTTCAAATCGGTTTTGAAGGGGAATGCGCTCGACATTGCAAAGATTGCCCCAACTTCGCTGGTCTTTGGCGTCTGGGACTCGCGCGACACCCAGGCGAAGTTGCCGCGGCTGGTGGCGTCAACGATCCGCGCTTTCGACGTTCAAAAGCTAACACGTGGCGCACAGTACAACCCGGCCATGAACTACGCAGAGTTGGAGGTATTCTCCGAGGAAGACAAGCAAAAGGCGGAAGGTGACAACAAGAATCCGCTCGCGAAACGAGGATTCGTTCATGTCCCGGCCACCGGCTCACATGGTGGCGTGATCGCAAAAGGCGAGATCCGACGTGAACTTACATTTAGCCTCGCGGCACTTCGTCTGCTCGCAGTTGGCGACGATGCAAAGCAGACGCTCGCGCTGCGCAGATATGTGCTTGGCCTATCACTCGTCGTACTCACCGCACCGCCACAGACGTATCTCCGCCAAGGGTGCAATCTGGTGCCCGACATCGACAAGCCACGCAAATCAACGCTTGTGAATGCCGATGGCTCACGCGACGAGTTTAAGCTGAAGCATGATCAAGCCATCGCTTTCGCAACGCTGGCCGCCGAAGCGTTCGGTGTCGGTAAGTCCGAAACGGTCAAGTTTGATTCCGCCCTCGCCAAAAAGGATGTTGCAGCAGAAGGCGATGGCAAGGGGAAAGGGAAGAAGTCCGCCAAAGCCGCTGCCGAACCCAAGCCGGAGCAACCATGAAGCCTTCGCTCTGCATTAGCTTCCGTTTCATCCATCCGTATCCGCTCTTTCACGGGCGAGGCGACGCCGACGAAGCAGAATGGCCGCCTTCTCCGATGCGCGCGTTTCAGGCGTTGCTCAACGCCGCGTGCCTGCGCACGCGCGGCAGGGCGCTGCCGCCTGAAGTGCGATCGGCCCTCCAAGTGATTGAAGTATTGCGCCCAACGATCGTCGCGCCACGCGCCACGCTTAGCACAACGGGTCATCGTGCGTATGTTCCACACAATCACGCCGATCTCGTTTCAGCCGCATGGGATCGTGGAAACCTCGATGCCAGCATCGCCTCTCATCGCGTCGAGAAAGACCATCGCCCGCACCGCATCGAAACCATCGGCGACAACCTGCCCACCATTCATTACCTCTACCCGCTCGACGCGACCAATGCCGATCCGAAGGAACTTCTGAACGCCATCCGCCCGGCCGTTCGTTCGATTTATAGTCTCGGCTGGGGGATCGACCAAGTCGTCGCCGATGCGACGCTCGTCGAGCCCTCCTCACCCCACTCCGCCGGCGAACGTTGGGCACCTTCCCCGCGCGGCGGACGACGATTGAGGGTTCACCGCAACGGCTCGCTCGATGCGCTCAGCGCGCGGCACGAGAAATTCCTCTCCCGCCTGGTCAAAGGCGATTGGACCCCCGTCCCGCCCCTGAGCGCGATCGACCAAGTCCGCTATCGCCGTGAGAGCGATCCGCTTCCCCGCCCCCACGCCGTCTTCAAACTCGTCGATGAGAACGACGAGCCAGCCCGTTATTCACACGCGAAGTTCATCCACATCGCCGGGATGGTGCGACATCTGGCGATCGCCGCTATGACCAAAGCCAATGCCGATCCCGACTTCATCAATCGCGTGGTTCGCGGCAAGCGGGATGAATCCTCCGCGGACGAGCATAAGCAATTCTCCTATGTGCCGCTTCCGTCGATCGGTCATCAACACGCTGACTCGATCATCCGCAATGTCATGATCATCGCGCCGCCGGACATGGACCGGGAACTCAAGCGCGTGGCGGCCCTGCTCGATGGCCAACGGCTTGTACCAGAAGGCGAAGCCGAAAGTTGTCGAGCAGATTCGTCACCTGCAAGGGGCTTTAGTGCAGAGCTGCGCCTTTTCACGCCGCCTAAAGGCAAGTTCATCGATACGCATTACCTTGGTAGCGCAACCACCTGGCGAAGCGTGACCTCGATTATCCTGCCCGGCCACAACGACAAGAAGATCGACAAGACCGCGGAACTGATTCAGCGATCGCTACAGAGGGCAGGGATTGAGACTCCGTGCGCGTTCGTCTGGCAGTCCGCTCCATATTTCAAAAACTGCCTGAGCGCCCACAAGTACGATCGCGATGGCCGACACACCGGCTATCACCGCCCCGCTCACCTGAAGACACAGACTGCCGTCCACGTTGAACTTCAATTCGACCACGAAGTCCCCGGCCCGATCACCCTCGGCGCCGGCCGACATTGCGGTTTCGGTCTGATGGCGGCGGTGGATCATTGACTCATGTTGTGCATCCATGTCCGAACAATCTCCAGCATCCTCCCTTCTCCCCGTCCGCATGCTCAACGAGTTCGCGTACTGTCCGCGGCTGTTTCATTTCATGCACGTGGAAGGCCGGTTCGTTGACAATCACTACACCGTCGAGGGGCGGACGGCGCATCGGCGGGTAGATGCGTTGGATCACGTGTTACCCAGTGCGCCGGGGCAGGCTGAGACGAACGATAAACCCGCTCTCGCTGTATCTGAAGCGCCGAATCTTTTCCCGCGAGCTGAGGATGAACCGCCGACGATATCCCGCTCCGTTCCGCTCGGATCGGAAGCGCTCGGAATCACCGCCAAGCTCGATCTGGTTTCATCGGATGGCGATGAAGCCATTCCTGTTGAAACAAAACGCGGCCGCGTGCCGGATAACGCCGAGCGATCGTGGGAGCCGGAGCGCGTGCAGTTGATGGCCCAGGGATTGCTGCTGCGTGAGGCCGGATATCGTTGCGATCATGGAATGCTCTATTTCGCCGGTTCGCGCACGCGGGTGACGATTCCTTTTACGCCAGAGCTTGAAGCGCGCACGCGCGAACTGATTGAACAGGCGCGAGCCGCGCAATCGCGGAATGACTTGCCCGATCCTCTCGAAGATTCACCAAAATGCGCCGGTTGCTCGCTCAACGCAATCTGCCTGCCTGATGAGACATTGGCGTTGAAGTATCGGCAGGTCGCCGAACAACAGACCGATGGACGGGAATCAGCAGATGAAGTGGAGTCATCTGCGGTGGAGGGCGCGAAGGAACTCCGCCGACTGTATCCCGTCCGCGACGACGCAACGCCGTTGTATGTGCAGGAGCACGGCGTGCGCATTGGAACTTCGCGCGGATCGATCGTTATCAGCAACAAAGAAAACCCCAAGCTTGCCGCCGCGAAATTGCAGAATACGTCGCAGGTGGTTGCGTGCGGGAATGTGTCGATCACGGCGCAGGCGATTCAGATTCTGGCCGAGTCGTCGATTCCCATCGTTCATCTTTCGGCGTCGCATTGGTTCTACGCGGTGACGTTCGGCTTCGGTCTGCGCAACGCCTTCGACCGCGCCGCCCAGTTTAAGATCGCCGATGATCCAGCGCGTTGCCTTTCGTTCGCGCGGCAGATCGTTCGCGACAAGGCCGCCAACCAGCGGACACTTATTCGCCGCAATGCGCCGTCAAGCCTGAATCTCGATCGCGCGATAGCAGATATCGATGAACTGATTGGCAAGATCGGTGCGATTGATTCGATCGAGTCGCTCTTGGGTATCGAAGGGAATCTGGCATCTCGCTATTTCGGACAGTTCTCCACATTGCTCAAGCCGCGCGATTTTGATGCGACGTGGGATTTCCAGAAGCGCAATCGCCGCCCGCCGACTGATCCGGTCAATGCCATGCTGTCATTCGGCTACGCACTGCTTGCGAAGGAGTGCACGATCGCGCTGATGACCGAAGGGCTAGACCCGTGGTGGGGCTTTTACCATCGCCCGCGCCACGGGCGCCCGGCATTGGCCCTAGATTTGATGGAGCCATTCCGCCCGGCGATCGTCGATTCGTCGGTCATCTCCGCCATCAACACTGGCATGGTCGCCGCCGCCGATTTCTCCACCAGCAATTCCGCATGCATCATGCAACCTACGGCCCGCAAGGCGTTCATCCGCGCGTACGAAGCGCGGCTGGATCAACTGATCACACACCCTGTCTTCGATTACAAGTGTTCGTGGCGCGTGGTGATTCGACTCCAGGCGCGTTTGCTCGCCCGCTGGCTGCGCGGCGACATCCCCAACTACACCAGCGTAACGACCAGGTAAAACCCCTTAGAGAAAATCATTCCAACTCTTCCACTCTAGACGATCAACTATCAGCTATCCGCTACCCATCATGACCACCCGACGCTATTATCTCTTCAGCTATGACATCGCTTCCGACAAAGAAGGCGATAAACGCCGCAACAAGGTCTTTGAGGCTTTGCTCGCCCGAGGTGAGCATATCCAGTTCTCCGTCTTCATCTGCGAACTCAACCTTCGCGAACTGGCCGAGTTGCATTCGATCCTCATCGATATTCTCGATCATAAGAAAGACCAAGTGCTCTACATCGACCTCGGCCAAGCCAACAATCCGTTGGACACCGGCGTCCAAGCCATCGGCGCGCCGCTACAATTCTCAACTCGCGTTTTGGTTGTATAATGCCCCGCGCACGGTGACGTGGTGCGTAAACCCCGGCAGCCGTGCGAGCTCATTGACAATTAAAGACTTATGTCTATTTTCCGACCCGTGTTCGTCGCGGGTAAAAGAAGTTTTTGCGCCCCTCGCGTTTTCGCCCCCGCAAGCCCGTGCCACACAGCGGGTTAAGACGCGAGGACTTTCCGCGTTCAACAGAACGCGGCCCCATTGAAGCTCGGCCCCCAGCGATTTCGCCAGAGATGCACCCTGAACTTTCCGCGTTCAACAGAACGCGGCCCCATTGAAGCATGGGGTTGTCGTGGGGAGAAGTTGTGGAGTTTTTCCTTTCCGCGTTCAACAGAACGCGGCCCCATTGAAGCAAGCCCGTGAACGCGCGGGGACACTTCATTTCTTTCCTTTCCGCGTTCAACAGAACGCGGCCCCATTGAAGCAGTTTAATGAGCAAGTTCCCGTTGGCAAGTTCCACCTTTCCGCGTTCAACAGAACGCGGCCCCATTGAAGCATCGTGGACGTGTACCGTCCGCAGCTTCGCTACGTTCTTTCCGCGTTCAACAGAACGCGGCCCCATTGAAGCTGGATTGCCTCTGGCTTCCTCACTTGGTTCTTGTGTCTTTCCGCGTTCAACAGAACGCGGCCCCATTGAAGCAGTGATTCGCCGGATTTGCTGCGTCGGGCGATCAGGCTTTCCGCGTTCAACAGAACGCGGCCCCATTGAAGCCGAGCAGTAAGCTGGGTAGTAAGAGCTCATGAACACCTTTCCGCGTTCAACAGAACGCGGCCCCATTGAAGCCACCCTGAAAACGCACCCCTTCGACCGAGATCCAACCTTTCCGCGTTCAACAGAACGCGGCCCCATTGAAGCATTGCCGCGGGCATGGGGTATCAATTCAAGCGGCTCCTTTCCGCGTTCAACAGAACGCGGCCCCATTGAAGCCGCCCTGACACGGTGCGCGGCGTGGGTCACTTCTCCTTTCCGCGTTCAACAGAACGCGGCCCCATTGAAGCCATTTCAGACCGCATGATCGCACCGAATGGTCGCCAGCTTTCCGCGTTCAACAGAACGCGGCCCCATTGAAGCGTCGACGCCGGCGGGTGGCTGCCAAGCCGCTATTCCCTTTCCGCGTTCAACAGAACGCGGCCCCATTGAAGCTCGTCTCGGTTTTGCGGCCGGCGTTCGCAGTGTGACCTTTCCGCGTTCAACAGAACGCGGCCCCATTGAAGCTACGCGGATGGGACGCGTTCATTATTCGACATTCGCTTTCCGCGTTCAACAGAACGCGGCCCCATTGAAGCGGACAACATGCGATGGCGAACGGATTGGAGTTACGTCTTTCCGCGTTCAACAGAACGCGGCCCCATTGAAGCTTACTCCGGGAGGTCCCGTGGGGTTTATTGAATGACCTTTCCGCGTTCAACAGAACGCGGCCCCATTGAAGCCTGGTGGGCTGTCGCGTGCAGGGGTTCCCGGAACTGCTTTCCGCGTTCAACAGAACGCGGCCCCATTGAAGCTGGCGAACGCCTTTTCCAACGCTCCCGGGACGCGCGCTTTCCGCGTTCAACAGAACGCGGCCCCATTGAAGCCGTTTCAGGCTGCATGTGGTCGGGATTCACACAACCTTTCCGCGTTCAACAGAACGCGGCCCCATTGAAGCCCGATTATGCGCTCGTGCTTCACGGAGATAAGCCGCTTTCCGCGTTCAACAGAACGCGGCCCCATTGAAGCAACTGTGTGCCGCCGCCGAATGCGAGCGTTGCCTGCTTTCCGCGTTCAACAGAACGCGGCCCCATTGAAGCTATCAAACTTGCAACGGGTGGGAGTGGATTGCGCCCTTTCCGCGTTCAACAGAACGCGGCCCCATTGAAGCAGGAGAACGAACGTGACAAAAGATGAGACGATTAGACTTTCCGCGTTCAACAGAACGCGGCCCCATTGAAGCGTTTGAAATTTTGCGCTACGACATCGGCGGGGTCTCCTTTCCGCGTTCAACAGAACGCGGCCCCATTGAAGCGCCCGCCGCGATTAACGTCGCTGCCGGGGCTTTCGGGCTTTCCGCGTTCAACAGAACGCGGCCCCATTGAAGCCCGCTCACGGGCTTTGTCTTGGCCGGCTCGCGAACCGCTTTCCGCGTTCAACAGAACGCGGCCCCATTGAAGCATACTCGCCCGTCACGCCGATCGGTTGCAACTGGCCCTTTCCGCGTTCAACAGAACGCGGCCCCATTGAAGCGATTCAATCGACGTTCGGCGGGTCTGGTGTGTTCCCTTTCCGCGTTCAACAGAACGCGGCCCCATTGAAGCTACCCGGACAATTCCCTCGTCGCTCACGCAGGGCTGCCTTTCCGCGTTCAACAGAACGCGGCCCCATTGAAGCCAGTGTACGAAGAGTGCAATCTGGCACTGGCTCAGCCTTTCCGCGTTCAACAGAACGCGGCCCCATTGAAGCATTTCGCCCGCCTTCGCCGCGAAATCCGCAATCCATCTTTCCGCGTTCAACAGAACGCGGCCCCATTGAAGCCCGTTGCGGTGCCGCCGGTAATCGCCACTGCAGCACCTTTCCGCGTTCAACAGAACGCGGCCCCATTGAAGCAGTTATGCGCACGGAAAATACCTGTGTGCCGTCCGTCTTTCCGCGTTCAACAGAACGCGGCCCCATTGAAGCTCTGCGCAACCCGCAATGGCAAGAGTATCAGAAATCTTTCCGCGTTCAACAGAACGCGGCCCCATTGAAGCTATCAAATTGCTCGCTGCCGTATTCGCTGATGACCGCTTTCCGCGTTCAACAGAACGCGGCCCCATTGAAGCATCATTCACCCGATCGGCGACTCGACGACAGACCACTTTCCGCGTTCAACAGAACGCGGCCCCATTGAAGCTCGATGCTGTACATCGCCGAGCCGGTGGCAATGGCGGCTTTCCGCGTTCAACAGAACGCGGCCCCATTGAAGCGAACAATGCGTTCACAAAGGTACTCGCGTGCTGAAAACTTTCCGCGTTCAACAGAACGCGGCCCCATTGAAGCGGCGCGCAATCCGACCCTAGGTACGGAAAATTCATTCTTTCCGCGTTCAACAGAACGCGGCCCCATTGAAGCAAACTTGACGGCGCAACCAGGCCGTTCATTCATTCGGCTTTCCGCGTTCAACAGAACGCGGCCCCATTGAAGCCGACTCCGCAGAATCAATACCGAGACAGGCCGCCACCTTTCCGCGTTCAACAGAACGCGGCCCCATTGAAGCTTCATTTCCACCAGCTTCTTCGCCGCCGAGTCGAACCTTTCCGCGTTCAACAGAACGCGGCCCCATTGAAGCGTTTTTTCGGGATCATCATGCTCATTACTTTCCCGCTTTCCGCGTTCAACAGAACGCGGCCCCATTGAAGCGATCGCCGGAACAGACTTCGCATCGGTCGCATCGCCCTTTCCGCGTTCAACAGAACGCGGCCCCATTGAAGCCTTGATGCGGCGTTCGAGCGGTTGCCGTTTCGCTGGCTTTCCGCGTTCAACAGAACGCGGCCCCATTGAAGCCAGGGGCGCGGACTTCCGCAAACAACCAGTACAGGCTTTCCGCGTTCAACAGAACGCGGCCCCATTGAAGCTTGGAGTGCCATGGTTGTTTATCGGAGCAAGATTCCTTTCCGCGTTCAACAGAACGCGGCCCCATTGAAGCCGTTCACCGGTCGTCGCTACAATCCGTCTCGCACAGCTTTCCGCGTTCAACAGAACGCGGCCCCATTGAAGCTTGCTGATGTTCCGCCGCCGCCGATTCCCGCCGGCACTTTCCGCGTTCAACAGAACGCGGCCCCATTGAAGCATCGTTCACGCCGATTGCACACTAGGTGACACCGGCGACTTTCCGCGTTCAACAGAACGCGGCCCCATTGAAGCCCTCACGCTTGAATCGCTTCGGGACAGTGTGGCAACTTTCCGCGTTCAACAGAACGCGGCCCCATTGAAGCGACGATTGCTTGAAACGCTGCCGACCATGGGCCTTTCTTTCCGCGTTCAACAGAACGCGGCCCCATTGAAGCGGCCGCTTCGCGTTGATGCTGGATCTGGAAACAACGGCTTTCCGCGTTCAACAGAACGCGGCCCCATTGAAGCAGGCCCGGGCAGGATGCCCGGCAATGTATGGGGGGTGCTTTCCGCGTTCAACAGAACGCGGCCCCATTGAAGCTCGGGCGGTGGTTTCGCCGACAGCGGTGGTGGTAGCTTTCCGCGTTCAACAGAACGCGGCCCCATTGAAGCAGCGAGGACGCGAAGGTAAACGGCGTGACGCTGCGCTTTCCGCGTTCAACAGAACGCGGCCCCATTGAAGCGGGCCGGCGAAGCGGTCATTGATGTGCTCGCCGGCCTTTCCGCGTTCAACAGAACGCGGCCCCATTGAAGCCCGCGGCGTATCTCTCGCACATGTACAGCTCAAGCCCCCTTTCCGCGTTCAACAGAACGCGGCCCCATTGAAGCTGTTTGTGTCGTCTGGATCTCGGCCCGGGCGATCGACTTTCCGCGTTCAACAGAACGCGGCCCCATTGAAGCCGGGGTGGAACTCGACAACACGATTTTGCCGTACAACTTTCCGCGTTCAACAGAACGCGGCCCCATTGAAGCATCGTTCGCGGCCCCACCCCTTGCATACCGGACAGCTTTCCGCGTTCAACAGAACGCGGCCCCATTGAAGCGGGGCGAACAACCTTGCTGCCCCAAAGGGCATCCCCTTTCCGCGTTCAACAGAACGCGGCCCCATTGAAGCGTTTTTTGCCAACGGGATGAACCTCGGCGGCATGCTCCTTTCCGCGTTCAACAGAACGCGGCCCCATTGAAGCGATTTTCGGCAAGCGGTAACGGCGGCGGCGGTTCTGCTTTCCGCGTTCAACAGAACGCGGCCCCATTGAAGCGTCTTTCCATCGGTTCGGTTTTCAGAATCGAATCGCTTTCCGCGTTCAACAGAACGCGGCCCCATTGAAGCTTGCGAGCGTGCGCTGTCAATCCGCAGAGGGCGGTCCTTTCCGCGTTCAACAGAACGCGGCCCCATTGAAGCCCGCACAAAACGGTCATCGAATGACAGCAGCGAATCCTTTCCGCGTTCAACAGAACGCGGCCCCATTGAAGCGTTTTTTGATTCAGCCAATCGATCGCCGCCATGATCTTTCCGCGTTCAACAGAACGCGGCCCCATTGAAGCGTATGTCGGCGTAATTAGTGCGGCGTCTGCATCGGCTTTCCGCGTTCAACAGAACGCGGCCCCATTGAAGCTCGGACTAGACCGTTTAGATACTCTCGGTCGTTATTGTCTTTCCGCGTTCAACAGAACGCGGCCCCATTGAAGCTCGAACGGATTCACCGGCTTGGACGGCGACCAAACCCTTTCCGCGTTCAACAGAACGCGGCCCCATTGAAGCTGATCTTCCGAGAACTTCGACCTGTTACCACCTTTCTTTCCGCGTTCAACAGAACGCGGCCCCATTGAAGCATCGAGAATGTGTTTGGCATCTGCCAACCTTTCCAACTTTCCGCGTTCAACAGAACGCGGCCCCATTGAAGCATCGAATCGAAAAGCTGCACAGCGATCCGGATTTCTACTTTCCGCGTTCAACAGAACGCGGCCCCATTGAAGCTGGTTGTCGGTTCGGTACAAGTTCTTATCGCGAACCGCTTTCCGCGTTCAACAGAACGCGGCCCCATTGAAGCGTAATTTTGACCGCGTTCCCAAGGCGCTTCGGGAACCTTTCCGCGTTCAACAGAACGCGGCCCCATTGAAGCACGAACTCGACTGGGGTGGCACGGTGGCCGACGTGGCTTTCCGCGTTCAACAGAACGCGGCCCCATTGAAGCAAAACAAAAAGCGGAATGGATGCGTAACCCTTGCGGCCTTTCCGCGTTCAACAGAACGCGGCCCCATTGAAGCGGCTTCGAGGGCTTCGTGTAGGGCTTTTATCGCGTCCTTTCCGCGTTCAACAGAACGCGGCCCCATTGAAGCTGCCGCCGCGTCAACGTCGCTGATTAACGCCAGCCCCTTTCCGCGTTCAACAGAACGCGGCCCCATTGAAGCGTACACAGGTCTTGCGTGCCGCTTGACCAAGCCGACTTTCCGCGTTCAACAGAACGCGGCCCCATTGAAGCATTGCTCCGGCCTTCGCATCAAACTTTTCCTTTTCGGCTTTCCGCGTTCAACAGAACGCGGCCCCATTGAAGCGGATTCGTGACGGACGGTATTGGCCTTGGTCGAGCGTCTTTCCGCGTTCAACAGAACGCGGCCCCATTGAAGCTGCTTTGGCTTCCGGCGGTGCGTTGATTGCCACCGACTTTCCGCGTTCAACAGAACGCGGCCCCATTGAAGCACTCATGCGACCTCCTGTTTGCGGCCAAAGGTACACTTTCCGCGTTCAACAGAACGCGGCCCCATTGAAGCTCGATGCTGTACGTTGCCGAGCCGGTGGCAATGGCCTTTCCGCGTTCAACAGAACGCGGCCCCATTGAAGCGAGCGCCCCGCTGTCTCGTGCGTCTCGCAGCTGCGCTTTCCGCGTTCAACAGAACGCGGCCCCATTGAAGCGGTTTTGTTTGCTGGTGGTCATTGTGTTCCTGGTTGCTTTCCGCGTTCAACAGAACGCGGCCCCATTGAAGCCTAGCTTCGACGCATTTTGCCTCCCGAATCCAGACTTTCCGCGTTCAACAGAACGCGGCCCCATTGAAGCTCGATTCGACCACATTGTTGCTCATGGTCAACCGCCTTTCCGCGTTCAACAGAACGCGGCCCCATTGAAGCAAGCCGGTGCAGGTGCATTACGCCGGGTGTTGGCTCTTTCCGCGTTCAACAGAACGCGGCCCCATTGAAGCCGAAATTGCCCCAAGTGGCACCGCCGATGCCGCGTGCTTTCCGCGTTCAACAGAACGCGGCCCCATTGAAGCACGCGCGGCTGCTGTCGAACGATCTGCCGATCCGACTTTCCGCGTTCAACAGAACGCGGCCCCATTGAAGCGGCCCGATCGCTGCTCGGCTTCCATCGACGTGATCCAACTTTCCGCGTTCAACAGAACGCGGCCCCATTGAAGCACCCACAACATGCCAGGCGTGCCGATAGTCGTCAGCATCTTTCCGCGTTCAACAGAACGCGGCCCCATTGAAGCAAAATCGGGCACGAGCGCACGTCGAATCGGGTGGCGCTTTCCGCGTTCAACAGAACGCGGCCCCATTGAAGCTTACCGACCCGCCGTATGGGATTGGTGCGGCAAAGGCTTTCCGCGTTCAACAGAACGCGGCCCCATTGAAGCCGCCGATGGACGAAAGGGCCGAGCGAAGTGCAGCAAACTTTCCGCGTTCAACAGAACGCGGCCCCATTGAAGCTTAAACCGCGACATTGCAGACTTTGACGACTGGGTCTTTCCGCGTTCAACAGAACGCGGCCCCATTGAAGCTCGATCTTGCCGGTGTACGTCCGGCCCGTGTAGCGACCTTTCCGCGTTCAACAGAACGCGGCCCCATTGAAGCGATCAATTCCGGGGTGAACTGGCCGAACTGCCAGCCGCTTTCCGCGTTCAACAGAACGCGGCCCCATTGAAGCAGCGGCACGCCGCCGTTCTGCGCCGCGCCACCGACGTCTTTCCGCGTTCAACAGAACGCGGCCCCATTGAAGCGTCGCCGCCAGCCCCGCAACGATCAGCTCCCGCGCCCTTTCCGCGTTCAACAGAACGCGGCCCCATTGAAGCGATCGCGTCGGCAGCTTCGATTAGCAGTTGGGCGGCCGTTCCGCGTTCAACAGAACGCGGCCCCATTGAAGCCGTTTGCCCGGCACAGATTCGCTTAGGTACTTTGCCTTTCCGCGTTCAACAGAACGCGGCCCCATTGAAGCGGGTCGGCGGCGAGATACCATACCGATGCAGATGCCTTTCCGCGTTCAACAGAACGCGGCCCCATTGAAGCTCAAGTCGCCGGCCCAGAGTTCCGGCTGCTTGGCGGCCTTTCCGCGTTCAACAGAACGCGGCCCCATTGAAGCGAGTTCGCTACCGGCGCCGATGATCTGGGTCTGCACTTTCCGCGTTCAACAGAACGCGGCCCCATTGAAGCCAACATTGAAAATCGTTTCCGAAGTTCCATTTCCCCTTTCCGCGTTCAACAGAACGCGGCCCCATTGAAGCCTGGTTGTCGCGGGTGATACCGATTAGAGCTAATTTCTTTCCGCGTTCAACAGAACGCGGCCCCATTGAAGCGTAAACGTAGTGGCGGTAAGTGATGACAATCCGAATCCTTTCCGCGTTCAACAGAACGCGGCCCCATTGAAGCATGCAGCCGGCTCTTCCACCGATCCGCGTTCACTTCCTTTCCGCGTTCAACAGAACGCGGCCCCATTGAAGCTCGTTCACGATTAGAATCCCATCGCGCTTGATTGCCTTTCCGCGTTCAACAGAACGCGGCCCCATTGAAGCGGGCGTCGCTGCACTTCGTTGACTCGCGGTATCAGCTTTCCGCGTTCAACAGAACGCGGCCCCATTGAAGCCCGTATGAACGGGGTGCATCTGCTGAGAGAGCCATCTTTCCGCGTTCAACAGAACGCGGCCCCATTGAAGCGTGTGCGGTGAAAGCTAGCATCTCACGGTACGCTCTCTTTCCGCGTTCAACAGAACGCGGCCCCATTGAAGCGAGCTTCCCGCCCTTAACCACTTTGAACATGCTCACTTTCCGCGTTCAACAGAACGCGGCCCCATTGAAGCTCCCGGCGACGCGGCTGTAAATCTTGGCATCACGTCTTTCCGCGTTCAACAGAACGCGGCCCCATTGAAGCCAGCCCCGAGTTCGTACTCCTCGCGGCACGACGGCCTTTCCGCGTTCAACAGAACGCGGCCCCATTGAAGCGCGGCCAAAGGTACATTTCGAGTTTCTTTTTCGTGTCTTTCCGCGTTCAACAGAACGCGGCCCCATTGAAGCGATAAGTCGATGGAGCGTGGGGGCTGGCCGATCGGCTTTCCGCGTTCAACAGAACGCGGCCCCATTGAAGCCGACCGTGGAGCGCGTCAAAGAGAAGCCGGTTTTGCTTTCCGCGTTCAACAGAACGCGGCCCCATTGAAGCCACACGATGACCTTGCTGCCCTCGCCCACCACGCGCTTTCCGCGTTCAACAGAACGCGGCCCCATTGAAGCCCATTGGCAAAGCGAATCTCGCGGGCGGTGAATTGCTTTCCGCGTTCAACAGAACGCGGCCCCATTGAAGCGGGATTCTGGGGATCATCTACTTCATTTTCTACAGCCTTTCCGCGTTCAACAGAACGCGGCCCCATTGAAGCAAATTGCAGCTTCATCATTGCACAACGTCGACGGCCTTTCCGCGTTCAACAGAACGCGGCCCCATTGAAGCGCATGTGTCTACACGACTGGCAGCACCGTGGCCTCGCTTTCCGCGTTCAACAGAACGCGGCCCCATTGAAGCCGCCCCGGCTGCGTTCCATGGCGCCACCCCCTTCGCCTTTCCGCGTTCAACAGAACGCGGCCCCATTGAAGCGCCCATTCTGCAGATGAATCGGCTTCAGCAGAAATTCTTTCCGCGTTCAACAGAACGCGGCCCCATTGAAGCGTGGCGGCTGGTGACGACGGCTTCGCGGGTCTTGGTCTTTCCGCGTTCAACAGAACGCGGCCCCATTGAAGCGGTAACAAACTGTCTCGATACCGCAGTCGCCACCAGTCTTTCCGCGTTCAACAGAACGCGGCCCCATTGAAGCTCGGGGTATGACGCGAAGGACTTCGTATGAGAATCCTTTCCGCGTTCAACAGAACGCGGCCCCATTGAAGCTTATCCACTAGGGCGTAGATCATTCCTGCATCATGCCCTTTCCGCGTTCAACAGAACGCGGCCCCATTGAAGCCTGGACGGCTCCGGCGGGGAGCTAGCGGTGGCGGCTGCTTTCCGCGTTCAACAGAACGCGGCCCCATTGAAGCAATTTCAACCCAATTAGTCAGAATTAGATCGAGTAACTTTCCGCGTTCAACAGAACGCGGCCCCATTGAAGCTTGTCCCACAGTTGGGAGACCGAGAGAGCGTCAATCTTTCCGCGTTCAACAGAACGCGGCCCCATTGAAGCCCCCGATAAACCTGCCCCTTCGCTAGCCCTAGGATCTTTCCGCGTTCAACAGAACGCGGCCCCATTGAAGCTCGTGGCAGTGGTTGTCATCGTTCGGGTGTTTGCGGTCTTTCCGCGTTCAACAGAACGCGGCCCCATTGAAGCCCGATAGCGCGATTCGCGGCTCGATTTCCATCGGCAGCTTTCCGCGTTCAACAGAACGCGGCCCCATTGAAGCCGGCAAAGTGGCCTCTACCGCGAAAAGTGGGACAGGCTTTCCGCGTTCAACAGAACGCGGCCCCATTGAAGCGCGATGATGTTCGACGATCCGAAGTTGACCCGGATACCTTTCCGCGTTCAACAGAACGCGGCCCCATTGAAGCCGATGACAACTTTTGCATACCGGCTCCAATTCAAATCTTTCCGCGTTCAACAGAACGCGGCCCCATTGAAGCTACTGCGACCGTTCGACCATCACGGCCAACGTCGTCTTTCCGCGTTCAACAGAACGCGGCCCCATTGAAGCGTCCTCATGGGGCTATGATATTCGTTCGAGCCGAGCTTTCCGCGTTCAACAGAACGCGGCCCCATTGAAGCAATCTTGTCGAGTGCTAGCTTGGATTGCTTCAGCACTTTCCGCGTTCAACAGAACGCGGCCCCATTGAAGCACGAGAACAAGATATCGATCGACGCCGCCGCCGCACTCTTTCCGCGTTCAACAGAACGCGGCCCCATTGAAGCGACTTCAGGGCGGTGCGGCGGGGCTGCTAGACCTCCCTTTCCGCGTTCAACAGAACGCGGCCCCATTGAAGCGGTCGTCCCGACCAGCCGCGCATTGAGCCCCATGAACTTTCCGCGTTCAACAGAACGCGGCCCCATTGAAGCGTGATTTTGGGCATTGCCGTCCTCCTCCTCCACCGCTTTCCGCGTTCAACAGAACGCGGCCCCATTGAAGCAAAAACTGCCGAACGTCGCGCCCCATTTCACTGTGATCTTTCCGCGTTCAACAGAACGCGGCCCCATTGAAGCGACTATGCAACACCGGCCATCGGGCAGTCGAGCAATCTTTCCGCGTTCAACAGAACGCGGCCCCATTGAAGCCGGTCTGTTCCCAGTTTGTTCCCAGTTTAGTTCCCCTTTCCGCGTTCAACAGAACGCGGCCCCATTGAAGCTTGATGATCTCGTGATCGTCGCCCGGGCCGCACCGACTTTCCGCGTTCAACAGAACGCGGCCCCATTGAAGCGAGCGCGACCTCACGCCCTTCGAACGCGACGTGTTCTTTCCGCGTTCAACAGAACGCGGCCCCATTGAAGCCGCGTTTGAAATCGCCGATCCGTTTCTGTGTCGCACCCTTTCCGCGTTCAACAGAACGCGGCCCCATTGAAGCCAAAGCCGGTGCCGTGATGTACTGCCGATTTTCCATGCTTTCCGCGTTCAACAGAACGCGGCCCCATTGAAGCTCGTGGCGTGCGGCGGGTACTCGACAGCCTGCGAATCTTTCCGCGTTCAACAGAACGCGGCCCCATTGAAGCCTCGCGTAGTCGTCGCGGGATTGCCCGCGGTTGAGTCTTTCCGCGTTCAACAGAACGCGGCCCCATTGAAGCGAGAAGATGCTCAAGACGCTGGGGGCTATTGGCGGCTTTCCGCGTTCAACAGAACGCGGCCCCATTGAAGCTCGTCTCCTGCCGCAGCCGAACGATTCGCCTGCCCGCTTTCCGCGTTCAACAGAACGCGGCCCCATTGAAGCGCGACGGGGCTGCACGTCTCCACGACTCGGAGAGACTTTCCGCGTTCAACAGAACGCGGCCCCATTGAAGCCGTTCCGCGGTCACCACGTTCGACCAGCAGGGCGGCACTTTCCGCGTTCAACAGAACGCGGCCCCATTGAAGCCACACGCACCTCCGGCGCATGGGTCGTCGATCCTTTCTTTCCGCGTTCAACAGAACGCGGCCCCATTGAAGCAGATTACGAAAAGATGTTGAGAGACACACACAGGCGCTTTCCGCGTTCAACAGAACGCGGCCCCATTGAAGCACTTTCTGCGGCATGTGAATATCCCCGGAAACAATCCTTTCCGCGTTCAACAGAACGCGGCCCCATTGAAGCCCATTATGTGCCTTTCAAACGAACGATGCCGCCCGCTTTCCGCGTTCAACAGAACGCGGCCCCATTGAAGCGCAGATGAATCGGCCATCGAGATCGCACACGTAGACCTTTCCGCGTTCAACAGAACGCGGCCCCATTGAAGCTCGGTTTGCCACGTTGCACCCTGATTCCAGCAACCACTTTCCGCGTTCAACAGAACGCGGCCCCATTGAAGCCATCGCGGCCAGTGCGAATTCTAACTCTGCTTGTTCTTTCCGCGTTCAACAGAACGCGGCCCCATTGAAGCCTTGACAACCATCAAGGGCGAAACGATCAATATTGCTTTCCGCGTTCAACAGAACGCGGCCCCATTGAAGCGAGTCTGTCCATCCAACCGGCCAACCCATCAATCCTTCTTTCCGCGTTCAACAGAACGCGGCCCCATTGAAGCCCGATTTAGAGCTAGGCAACCCGGACTACAAAACCTCTTTCCGCGTTCAACAGAACGCGGCCCCATTGAAGCTCGCCAAGCGATAAACACCACCCGTCAGCAGGATGGTCTTTCCGCGTTCAACAGAACGCGGCCCCATTGAAGCGAGTACCGCGTCATCGGGGCGATGAGTGACGACCCCTTTCCGCGTTCAACAGAACGCGGCCCCATTGAAGCATTTTCTTTAGTTGCCATCGACCACGCCTTCATAGCTCTTTCCGCGTTCAACAGAACGCGGCCCCATTGAAGCAGATCATCGAAACAGAGCAGGCGTTCGACATTCCGACTTTCCGCGTTCAACAGAACGCGGCCCCATTGAAGCGTGTTCAACGTGGACGAGCCGTTGATCCGCCGCGACTTTCCGCGTTCAACAGAACGCGGCCCCATTGAAGCGAGTTCGGGGCAATGCCTTCATTTTTCGACCAAGCGCTTTCCGCGTTCAACAGAACGCGGCCCCATTGAAGCGATGAGTGACAAGGCAGCCGTCGGTGATTTCATCCCACTTTCCGCGTTCAACAGAACGCGGCCCCATTGAAGCCCTGGCGGCGGCGTGATTGTGATCGGGCGGCGGACGCCTTTCCGCGTTCAACAGAACGCGGCCCCATTGAAGCAACTTTGACCGATCCACGGTGTCCGCCTTGCGAAGCTCTTTCCGCGTTCAACAGAACGCGGCCCCATTGAAGCTTCTCTCGATACCGGAGGGGCGGATTCGGATCGGTCACTTTCCGCGTTCAACAGAACGCGGCCCCATTGAAGCAACGTAGCTTTTGAGAGTGAACGCGGGGTCGTCGGGACTTTCCGCGTTCAACAGAACGCGGCCCCATTGAAGCGTGAGGTTGGTCAACCCCAGCGCCGAAGCCGACGTCTTTCCGCGTTCAACAGAACGCGGCCCCATTGAAGCCTCGCGGCCCGAGATCCACGCTACGGCACCAAGCGGCCTTTCCGCGTTCAACAGAACGCGGCCCCATTGAAGCGCGGTCGGCTGTCGGGTTGATGACAGTATCTGATTCCTTTCCGCGTTCAACAGAACGCGGCCCCATTGAAGCGATTGCATCGGACTAGCAGACTTAGCTACGTGCTTCTTTCCGCGTTCAACAGAACGCGGCCCCATTGAAGCGATTTGTCGGTGGCCGCCGGGCCGTGGACGGACGTGCTTTCCGCGTTCAACAGAACGCGGCCCCATTGAAGCCGCTCAGGCTGCCGGTGCTCTGGCTCACAATCCCGCTTTCCGCGTTCAACAGAACGCGGCCCCATTGAAGCCGCTTCGTTGAAATCGGCACGGAACGCGGCGGGGTCTTTCCGCGTTCAACAGAACGCGGCCCCATTGAAGCTTCCTTTCCGAGAGGGTGGTAAACAGTTCTTCGCTCCTTTCCGCGTTCAACAGAACGCGGCCCCATTGAAGCACTTACGGAATTTGTGCGGCACGAGCCAGCAGGCACTTTCCGCGTTCAACAGAACGCGGCCCCATTGAAGCTTGACTTATTCGACCGGGCCAAACCCTCGCTACAATGCTTTCCGCGTTCAACAGAACGCGGCCCCATTGAAGCGTGATTCGGGCTTGGGGATTCGGATTCCGCTCTCACTTTCCGCGTTCAACAGAACGCGGCCCCATTGAAGCACATTTTGCACCTCCTGTCTAAAGACGTTCGGTCATCTTTCCGCGTTCAACAGAACGCGGCCCCATTGAAGCGAGAACTGCGGCACGGGCCGAGTCGTTCACAGAGGACTTTCCGCGTTCAACAGAACGCGGCCCCATTGAAGCCAGGCTGGATGAACCTCGCGATGAACGCCGGCCAGCCGCTTTCCGCGTTCAACAGAACGCGGCCCCATTGAAGCAGCGCCAGTTACCCCGGCTTCTGCCGGTACGCACCCCTTTCCGCGTTCAACAGAACGCGGCCCCATTGAAGCGGCGGCGATCGATGCGGCGTGCAATTTCGCCAGGGCCTTTCCGCGTTCAACAGAACGCGGCCCCATTGAAGCCAGTTTTCCCGCGCCCGCACATACCCGCTCACGTCCTTTCCGCGTTCAACAGAACGCGGCCCCATTGAAGCCGTGCAGGTACGGGCGGATAAAGTTGGCGGAGCAGTTTCCGCGTTCAACAGAACGCGGCCCCATTGAAGCCAAGGTAAAAGGCTGGCAAATACGAGACTCAGGGCCCTTTCCGCGTTCAACAGAACGCGGCCCCATTGAAGCGCCCCTTCAAAAGCACCATGCCGGAAAGACTTCGCCTTTCCGCGTTCAACAGAACGCGGCCCCATTGAAGCTATGAATCCACAGCCGCGTTCGGCTCGGCCTCGCTCTTTCCGCGTTCAACAGAACGCGGCCCCATTGAAGCACAATCAGACACGGGCCGGGGTCGTTATCGACCCAGCTTTCCGCGTTCAACAGAACGCGGCCCCATTGAAGCGATGATTCGCTCGCTGCGCAACCGGGTGAACACGTCCTTTCCGCGTTCAACAGAACGCGGCCCCATTGAAGCTACGCGATTAGCGCATCAAGCACTCCTAATGGAGCGCCTTTCCGCGTTCAACAGAACGCGGCCCCATTGAAGCTGGTTTGCCTGGCTTGCTCATGGCGTTCTTAAAAAACTTTCCGCGTTCAACAGAACGCGGCCCCATTGAAGCTAGAGTGAGCTACCAAGTATTGCCAAGCAGACACATTCTTTCCGCGTTCAACAGAACGCGGCCCCATTGAAGCATTCTTTTAGCTGGACAGGTCTTAATTTTCCCAATCCTTTCCGCGTTCAACAGAACGCGGCCCCATTGAAGCTCGGTAATGGCCGAGGACATGAAGAAGCAGGCGGACGCTTTCCGCGTTCAACAGAACGCGGCCCCATTGAAGCCCAGTCTCGACACGGATATGGACGATGCCGACTGGACTTTCCGCGTTCAACAGAACGCGGCCCCATTGAAGCGCGATAACAGAATTATCGTCACGCTTGATCGCCGTCTTTCCGCGTTCAACAGAACGCGGCCCCATTGAAGCGCGGCGGTCGTGCGCGAGGTGGCGACGGTGCCGGGGTCTTTCCGCGTTCAACAGAACGCGGCCCCATTGAAGCTGGGCCGTTCCCATTCCAAAGGAACCGAACCCATTCTTTCCGCGTTCAACAGAACGCGGCCCCATTGAAGCATTGTCCCGGTTGTCCCGGCGGGGACGTTCCCCGCGCTTTCCGCGTTCAACAGAACGCGGCCCCATTGAAGCATGGCTTCGTACAGGGCCATTGCGGTTTCGCACAGTCTTTCCGCGTTCAACAGAACGCGGCCCCATTGAAGCTGAATTTGCAGCCCGCACCGCGGGCAGATCAGCCGTTTCCGCGTTCAACAGAACGCGGCCCCATTGAAGCACGTTTATGAAGGGCGATACGCCGATCCACTTCCGCTTTCCGCGTTCAACAGAACGCGGCCCGAATGCCATCCGCTTAAGCCGCAAGTTGTTGATCTGATTGTGGTTGCATGTACTGGGATCTCGCTTTTGTCATGAGGTCGTACCCCTTCGGCCGGCGTTTCTTGACGCGCGGGCAACAGCGGCCGGG